>Ga0256407_10002485_pt1 | contig 35193 bp, 77 predicted proteins | sample RumenRJG_04DNA_FD_193489 | JGI IMG/M metagenome (GOLD analysis project Ga0256407, IMG submission 193489) | Bovine rumen microbial communities from Lethbridge, Alberta, Canada - RJG_04 | ecosystem: Host-associated > Mammals > Digestive system > Stomach > Rumen | place: Canada: Alberta...
GTTATACACAGACACAACAAAACATAAGTTTAAAGCTCCGCTTTACAAGTGGAACAATTGTACGATGTTCGATTTTGATAAGTGGAAGGTGCGTCAGAAGTTCTCAACAACCGCTTCCAATTCTTGGGCCAAGGCTCACAAAAAAATGACTGTTGAAAAAGACCTTGATATGTATCGTGGCCAGAAATCACTGTTCCATTCCTTGCGTATTCTGATGTTCGCAAACCAAGTTTGCAGATTTGGATACATAACAGATTTCCATGAGGCCAGAGACCTTTGGTATGAAATATACGACCCTCTCAACAAGTCAACCTGGGAAGATTACAAGGCTAAATATAAGCCACTGTATAATAAGTTACATTCCGAATTGGCAGTTCTTTCACCAAAACCCGTAGAAACTCAAAACAGCCATATCATTTCCAACATGTAAATTTTTATAATATGACAAACGAAGAAAAACAATTGCTCATTAAAGACCTCTGCCAGAGGCTTCTTTATGGAGTTAAATTTGCGTGTAACAAAAACATCTATACTGCTAAAGGACTTGATTTAATCGTTACAGATGAAGGTGATTGGGAGTATGCAGTTACTGCAAAAGGCATTGAGCCGATTGAGATTGAATATATCAAGCCTTATCTCCGTTCAATGTCTTCTATGACCAAGGAAGAGATTGAAGAATGTTCTCAGTTACAAGAAGATACTATCCACGTAAGATTTTACAAGTATGATGAAGGATATGAAAAGACTATAGATTTACCTTATTTTGCAATTCTTGTTGACTTTTTTAATTCTCACCATCTTGATTTTCGTGGGCTTATTCCTATGGGCCTTGCTCTTGAAGCACCCGAAGATATGTACAAATAAATTTTTAGTATATGAGTAGTTGGTATTTTTATCCTGACAGTTTTTCTTCTTATGAAGAATATGTGAAATACCTTAAAGAAAAGGGATTTGCTGTTGATGCACCAGAAGGAACGTGTAAAACTGAATAAATATGAAGATTTTAGGTTTACTTTTTACAATAATAGGTTTTATTCTTCTTATTATCATGTCAATAAGAGAAAAGAACGTTAAAACACACTGGAAGATGATGATTAGTGCTTCTTGTGGAGCATGTGTAATGGGTGGTATAATCATACTAATGCTATCAATGATATAAGAATATGATTACTGAAAATTATGTTTCTTTCGAAATCGCCAAACTCCTAAAAGAGAAGGGGTTTGATGTCTATGGAGATGGTTCTTATAACTCTGGAATTGAAATTTATAAAGAATATTCTCCAAATGGAAAATTAAATTCCTGTGCTACATCAAAACCCAATAGAAAGGCGTATCCTGCTCCAACCATCCAAATGGCAATGAAGTGGCTGCGAAAAGAACATAAAATGCATTGTGATATTGGTTATGATGATTTGGATTGGTTTTGGAATATCTTGGACATTGATAATGCTGTACCAGTAGAAGAAAGGCCCAAAATCATTAAAAACGGTTGCGCTGGGTATAAATCTTACGAAGAAGCCTGTGAAGCAGCCATCAAATATTGCTTAGAAAACTTGATTTAGATATGAATGACTTAATGACAATAACCTGTCGTGGAAAAAAATATATTGCCGATAATGAGTATTTTAGAGATTATGCTTTAAATCTCGATGATACTGGAACTGCACTTAATAATCCACGAAGTGAATTTATTATAAATAACTTTGAACATTTCCATATTGTAGAAAATAATAAACGCAAAAAATACCGTTCAAATACAGTTGAATTGTTGCACTCATTGTCATTTGAAATGATGAATAAATGCCATCTTTCAACAGAAGATGAACAATTCCTTGACGAAATAATAGGAAATGACCCAATGTGTATGTTTTAAATAATTCATAAAATCGAATCGCCATGACAAGAGAAGAGATTATTAAAAGGGGAAATGAAAAATTTCCACAGGATATCATTGAGGTTATAAATGATGATGGCTCCATTACGCGGGAGGACGTTAATTTCAAACTCCGCAAGGCATACATGGAAGGGCTGATTGACAACAATATTCCCCTCCCCTCCAACATTGACGAAGCAGCAGAAAAATGTGCAGGCAAAGTTGAATTTACTGCAAACTATAATGATGAATGGATAAATCATGAAGATATTTTTAACACCTTCAAATCTGGAGCAGAGTGGATGGCACATCAGGGACAAACATTAGATTCGTTTATATGGATGGATGAAGATGACAAGTTATTTATTGAAGCATTTGTTGATGAAAACAAGTTCAAAATGGCGGACAATGTAATTATTCAAATCCGAAAGAAACAGTAATTAACATGGTTACACTTGTAAATAAGAAAAATGGTTTAAAAATAATTAACCCTAATGTTACTGTAGGTGAAAGATACTATAGGATTGACAACAGTATCATTGAACAAGAATACCATACGTATCTTGATAAAGACAAGTGGGAAATTGAAAACGAATAATCACGCTTTAAAGAAAATTATGACACAAGAAGAAAAACAGATTTTACTTAAGGACCTTTGTGGGAGAGTGCCTTATGGGGTTATATATCATAGAAATGATGGCGCAAATATAGAACTACGTGAGGTTGATATTAAAAATGGAACTCTGAATTACACGGACAATATTGTAGTGCGAGATTGTAAACCATATCTCCGTCCAATGAGTTCTATGACAGATGAAGAAAAACTAAAATATATCACTTTAACCCACTATAATACTGATGATGAAGGAAAACCATACCGTGAGTTAACCTTAGATGCTATTGATTGGCTTCTTGCCCATCATTTTGATTTCCGTGGCTTAATTGAAAAGGGACTTGCACTTGAAGCACCTCCTGAGATGTATAATAAAGAAGAATCCGAAAAAGGGAGTGAGGTTCCCGTTCCAAAAACCGTTGATGAAGCGGTAAAAACTTTGGCTAAGATAGTTTCAAAAGAAGACAGAGATTACCTTCTCAAAAACGGTGCAATTTCTATGCATCACTCAATGGGTAGATGGATTAGGAATGAATGGGGATTATGGACAGGCTCAGAATTGAAAAATGAGTTGAAGAAAAAAGGGTTTGAACATCCTGATGATATGTCGAATTATATTATAGAAGAATTTATTAAATATTGGCATAATAAAATATGATAATCTAAGATTACGTAAGTTTGGATTAGTTTTTCAATTTTTAAACTCAGAAACAAATGACATATTATTTAGGATACACACCAAAAGATAAGCAAAACACAAGGGGTTTTGTTATGTTTGATATTGAATATTATCAGAAGCAGAGTGAGAAAAACAAAGAAGAATGGTATAGTGAAATAAATTGCCTTCCTTGTGTTGATGGCCTTACGTGGTTTCTGAAGGATAAATTCAATGAGCCTGGATTTGATTATGAACAGTTTATCAAAGATGCATATGAAATTCAGGAAGTAAGAGGACTTTTGCATGAACATAAGTGGGAAGGACAGGACAATCGTCCAAAATCTCCCAAGGAATCAGATAATTTCCACTATCATATCTTCGGCAAAGTTATTGAAAAAATGTTTGATGACTTCGTAAAGAAGTATGGATTGTGGATTGGTATAGATTAAATTATAAAAGCCGAAGGAGATGGTTCGGTTGTTCCAATAAAAGAAATATAATATATGATTACCGAGGATTACGTAAGTTTTGAGTCTTCCAAACTCTTGAAGGAGAAGGGGTTTGATGGGAAATGTGATTATCTTTATGTTGATGGGAAACTTGTAAGAGCACTGGGGTGCGCATGTAATTGGAATGACGGGGAAACGCTTTTTGCTGATTACAAGAACGAATGCTCCGCCCCAACTATTCAAATGGCTATGAAGTGGTTAAGGGAAGTTTACAATATACACATTGAAGTTACATACTTTTTTGAGCCGCACATCTATAAGTACACTATTACTTATACGCCAGTTGCACTTAATAGTGTTAGTTCACATCCACAATGTTTCAATACCTACGAAGAAGCATGTGAAGCGGCAATAGAGTATTGCCTTAAAAATCTGATTTAGATATGAGCAGAAAGAAAAAGCAATATAATATAATGGGGCCACAACACGGCTGGGTAGACAATATTATTTATGGGTGTTCTAATCCAATGGTAAATGGTGATAGTGAGTTTGCAACAATGAAATGTGATGGGAATTGTGATTCTTGCCAATATCAAACAAAGAAAATAGAAAAAGTATATAAGTAGATATGATTACTGAAGATTACGTCTCTTTTGAAACTGCCAAACTCCTGAAAGAGAAGGGGTTTGATGAAGAATGTTACTTACATTATTCTTCTGACGGAAAAACGCAACATTGGAACTATCAAAGCCCAGTTGATGGGATTTCTGCTCCAACTCTTCAAATGGCAACAAAATGGTTGAGGGAAGTTCACCATTTGTTTATCGGATGTGAGCCAAGATTAAGTTTTACAGATTTCTACTGGATAACAGCTAACATATACAGAGTTAGAAAAAAATCAAGTCTGTACCATACAGAGGATGTGGATGATTACCATTGTGTTGCATGTTGTGATAGTCATTCCTATGAAGAAGCCTATGAATCTGCAATAAAGTATTGTCTTGAAAATTTGATTTAATATGACACAAGAAGAAAAAAAACTATTACTGAAAGACCTTTGCACAAGGTTGCCTTATGGAGTAATCGTTGACTATAAGGAAAATGAATTTGAGATTCCACATTGGAAAATAACTACCATTTACCCAGATACATTTGATGGGTGGATTGGTTATGACAAGAGAGTTGGAGCAGGTTCTGAAAGTGGCAGCAGACCTTTTAAATTTGGGGAAGTCAAACCTTATCTCCGTCCAATGTCAAGTATGACTGAGAAAGAGAAACTTGACTATGTTGCACTTGGGGATATACTGAGATATGGTAAGCCTCAATACGCATATCTCATAAGCGAACAACTCGATTATCTCAACATCAACCATTTTGATTACAGAGGGCTGATTCCTATGGGGTTAGCACTGGAAGCGCCAAAAGATATGTATAAAACTGAATAGGCATGAAAGATTATCATAACAGAATAGATTGGGAAAACATCATTCTATATATTCTTCTTTATTTGTGTTTGTTTGGCATTTTTTATTTAGTACAATTCTTATGACATATTTAATTAAGAATAACCCCAAAAAACAAACTTAACCAATAACATAAAAATATGTTTACAGAAAAAGAATTAACTCACAAAGAAAAACATTTGTCTTTCCTCCTTCGTCACGATGTGGAAGCATTCAATGAGGGTAAGATAGATGAACACGGATGGAGAAAAATATCTGAACTATCCAATTACGGATATTCCAAACCCCTTATAGACGCTATTGTTGAAACAAACAATAAAAAACGCTATGAATATAACGAGGATAAAACTAAAATCAGAGCAAGACAAGGGCACTCTATTCCAGTAAATGTTGACCTAACAGAAACTACACCACCCAATACCCTTTATCACGGAACGGCAAAAAGATTCCTTGATAGCATTTATCATGAAGGTATTGTATCAAAAACCAGACTATATGTCCATCTGTCTTCTGATATAGAAACAGCCTTTAAAGTCGGTAAACGTCACGGTAACCCTTGCGTCATTGAAATTGACACAAAACAAATGGCAGAACATAATATAATCTTCTATCTTTCCAACAATAATGTCTGGCTCACTGAATATATTGACCCAAAGTATTTCAAAAAAGTAATATATGAATGAATCTTCCATGAAAATACTTCACCTGCCTCTTAAAGAAAAATGGTATAGGATGATTGAATCTGGTGTTAAAAAAGAAGAATACCGCGAAATAACTGATTATTGGTATAAAAGATTAACCAATAATGGCACAATAAAACAATTTACACATGCCAGATTCTCCCTGGGTTACCCAAAGAAAACCGATGAAAAACGTAATATGATTAAACCAATAAAAGATATTGTTGTCGGAAAAGGTAAACAAGAATGGGGCGCTGTGCCAGATAAAGATTATTTTATAATAAAAATATAACTGACATCTTGTCACTATCGTTTCTGGCAAGGTATTTGCTATGTCAATGACGTAACACATAAAAGTAAAAGAACATGATTACAGAAACAATAATTTTACTCCTTACCATCCCAGTGATGGGATTCTTTATCTATGTACTTTTTTTCGTCTTCGGTAACGATAAGTTCCCTATCACCCCACAGAAAAGAATCTATAGGGTTCTCATTAAAATCTCTTTCCTCCTCTTCTGGCCACTCTACTTTTTGGCGGCTGTTCTCTACTATTCTGTATCTATCACCCGTGCTTTCATCATCTCTTTTTTTGAATAATATGGAAAAAATCTACATTGTTACACTGGAATACACCCAGAATGGCTGTATCCATAACATAGCCCACCGTAACTTTAAAGACCCTCAAAAAGCACTCCAGTTCTTTGAAGAATCTGTCAAAACAATGACAGACGAACATAAAGATATGGTAGAATCACCTATGTATCGCACCAAAAAAGGTGGAAGCAAATACGGTAAAATCTATTACTGCTATTTTAACCTTGACCCTGAGGTATCTTCCTTCTCCGTATATATGTCACAAGAAATTGTAGAATAAGTTATTAAAAACTTTGATATGAACCTAATAGAAAAAATTAAATCTATCTTTAAGAAGAAACCTAGCCTCCGCGATAAATGCGTTGAAGCCTACGGAGAAGAGTTTGGACAAATCTATGATGACCTCTGTAGTGGTATTCCTGTTGGTGGATTTCTGGAAACAGCAGTAATTCTCGACATGATAGAAAAAGTAAAAAAACAACAATAACCTAAGCCGTATGGAAACTAAGTACCCATACGGTTTTTTTATCTTATCCTATAAGAAACTTAAGCCAAATAGTACGTAAATACCCCAAAATCTGGCACTTAAAAAACATGTGAAAAATTATTAAAACGTTTTCGCCTATTTATCTGATTTTCAAGTACTTGTGAAACGCTTTATAAATTATTGATAATCAGATGTTTATAAAGTGGTGGAAAAAAGTGTAAGAAAGTGTAAAAAAGTGGGTGGAAAAACTGCGAAAACCCAGCATATGAAAAAGTGGTACATGTGCAGGAAATATGTGAGAAAATATAGGAAGCAAACTGTTGCTCGTTACAATTTTTCCTGAATTTTCAAAATTTTTTTATAGGGTATGTCAGGGTAAAGGAAAGCCCCATCTGTGTAGGTGGGGCATTAAGTCAAATTTTTTAATCTTCTTTTTGTTCATCATTATTTTCATCGGTATCTTCACCAGAGCCACAGAGGATATTAGGGTGAATATCTCTTGGTGGTGGAGGAGGAGTGGTTGGACCCATACCGTTTTTTTGGTGCAATCTTTTTTCTCTATCGAGTTCATCGCTATGGCCGAGGCCAGTAAGGATGAGTAACAGACCAGCAAACGCTAGGAGTAGGTTTACGGTAGCAGAGGCGAAGAAAGCTTGAGCGCCCACGAGTGCCAAGAATGCTCCACCGAGTAGTTCTGAGAACATCAGGATTTTTGTAGAAAGATTTTTATTCATTATATAAAGTTTTAACGAATAATAAATAGTCTGGAAAAACGCTTAATCATTCCACCAGCTGTTAAAACTAAACCTATCGCTTTTATCATAGAACCATTTATTGATACGTCTTTTATTAGGCTCATATCTCAATGAGAACCTATCATCTGACAATTGTCTGATATGTTGTGGGTCATTGTGGAACATCATCAGTTTGTAATTTTCACTTTTAGGGTTGTCTTTTATTCTTGACCAGAATATATTTGGTGAGTCTATATTTATCATAAAAAAGAAACAGTCCTCGTTTGTGAAGACTGTTGATACTAGTAGATTATTTTATTAATGTGTACGGAGATATATAATGGCGAGGATTGCATAGTTAGCCATATCGAGTAGAGTATCTTCAAGTTTTTCATCCTGTACAAGAGGTTTATAATCTGGGTCAGATTCTTTATTATCCAGGATTGTTTCCACTCTATTGAACTTATCAAAGATACGTGTCTTAAATGAAGTCCAGCCATATCTATCTATGCCCTTATCGAATGATGAGCCATAGTCTGTATTTTTGGCATAATATGTTTTGCGCATAGTTTCCAGAATTTCATCAAAGATTTTTGTACTGGCAGTTTTATTTTTTGTTGGGATACAGTTAGGCTTAGGATTTGCCATATATGCCTTTGCGCCTTTGATGACATTGGAATCAATAATTGTTTCTTTTTCGATATTCTCTACCTTACCAGCAGGGATATATTCTGCTTGTTTCCTATCGCCTACACGGTCCATGAGACTTTTGACATTAGACATATTTTCCTTAAGGCGTTCAATAAGTTCTTTTTCTTTCTTCTCTCTTTCCTCCCATGACATTGGTTTAAACTTGTCAGTAGAGAAATCTTTCTTGGTGAGTTTATTCTCATTGAATTTCTTTTCGATTTCCTTAAACTTATTGGAGGCTGCTTTACAGAACTCATCTTTTTTATTGATATACTTTTCAAGTTCCTGGACATTACTAATTGCATTCATTATAGATGTATATGCATGCATTGGCCTACGGATATAACTTCCTTCAAATGGTAATCCGAACAGTTCAGAAACGGCTTGCATAAAATTCTCAAAGGTCATAGGGGCACTATAAGCCTTAACGTAGCAGTCTGGGTTATCAGAATCACATTCATTGTTTTTACATTTACCCATATTCTCACAGTAATCTTTTTCACAATAATCATTGTTGTTCTTAGGGGCAGCAGTATCCATACCCACATTGTAACGTACACGGTTACGTAATCTTTCTTCCAATTCTTTTATTTTATCGTCCATAATATAATAAGTTTAATTTACATAAAGATAGTTTTTATTTTTTAAAAAGTCAAACTTTTCTTTCAAGAAATATGCGCAGGGAAACCACCACACTTTATGGTAGATTGGAGTCTACTCTACTACTCTGGTAAAAGCGGAACGGAGTCTACTCTCCTACTACCATGTACCAGTTCAGCCCTTGTCGGGGTTCCCTTACGCCCCTGTTGGACCATATGTCACTTACGCGGTGGACTTCTCATAACATTAAGTTTTTAATTCATTGCAAATTTAATAAAAGATTTTTATCTACGCAAATTTTTTTACAAAAAAAAAGAGGAGAGATTTCACATCTGTCCTCTTCAAAAACAATCATTATTTATGAAAAAAAACCATATCTCATGTACTCAATTGAGTACCTACACAGAGTCTTTGAACCTTAAAACCGATTTAACGATATTTCTGGCTCTCCTACGGGTATCCCTATATTCTTTGGTGATGATGTTCTGTTCACGCGATTCATTAGCCTCATAAGCCGTAAGCACCCCAAAGAGATATACCCACTTGTCGAGTTTACCAATACCAAAAGCAATATCCAGAATTGCCAGAATAACAATCACGGCAGTAAGCCCCCAGAAAATCCACTGTTTTACATTATTTGACTTGATAACTTTGTCAAACTTTTTTTCCTCCTCAGACTCATCCTTGGAGATAAAATCATCCACACCGTATCTGGCCAAATCATTATTGAGCCTCTGGTGTGCATCAATAGTTTCCTGTAGTGGCTGTGGCGTTTCGTCACCTCTGGTTTCACCAGGGTCATCCACTTCATAATCAATTACCTTTTCTTTATCCATATCAATATTATGTTTTTTGTGTACTCAATTGAGTACCTTTATTCATTCACCTTGCTGATAAACCTGTTGATAAGTTTTAATTTGTCTTTTAAACTTTCCAGATATTCTTTAGGCCATCCAGAACTACAATCCTGTTTCTCTTGTGTGGTTATCTGATATTCTGTTTGACGGCGTTCTTTTTCCAGAAACAGTAACATATCATTTTTATAAATGAAGTCTCCAGAACTGTCATCCAGCATAACTATCTTTCCATTCTCACATTTGAAAGTTTTCATACCTCGTCTGGCCAGCGCTCCCCTCGCTCGACTTCTTTGAGTTTCTTTTTTCTAACTCGCATTCGTGCGTCATTTATATATCTACGCGCATCGCCATACGTCTTCAGAGGTACTACTTCTTCCTGGTATTCCTTTGCGTCATAGGTATACTTAAAGGCTGTTACGTATTTATAATCTCTATACAGCTGAATCCATGGATTACCAAACCAGCGCTGTAAGAGCGGAAGTTCTGAGGGAACGATGCGAAAGAATACATATCTCTGGTCATCAAAGTCCCCCTTCCTAAGTTCAAACTCTATTTTATATTCGTCTTTATACTTCATCGTGTTCCAAAGATATCTGGAATATTCGAGATTACCAAATTATTTTCCTAGGACGTTGCTGTCTACCATGGTAATGGAGTCATCAGGATTGGTATACGAGACATTCCGATGAAGAGCGGCGATACCCATGGAACTTATCTCACCCGCCAGTGAGGGTCCATTATCGAGTTTTGCAGCAACTTCAGACTCATCCTTGGCGACTATATAATCAACAACAGTTATAGTGATGGTCCTTTTTACTTGATATTTATTCATAGTTAACCGTGGTTTTAAACTGCTGTGATATCAGCATCATAAGTGTACAACGATAATTCAGCAGTGAAAACTTTTTTAAAAAGAAGGGGTATCCACTGGGTGACAGACACCCCTTCGGCACAAAACTATTATGGAGAGAGATTTCTAAATGTGGCAGTCGATGGTGGCGATGTAGAGTTCGTTGTCCTCTTCCTGGGCTTTCTTGATATTCTTCTTCAGAACTTCAATAGCCCGTTCCGTCCAAGATTTAGATTCGTAGTCATCATGCATTGCCCACCAACCCATTTCCGTTGGCTCATACCAACCATCCTCATCGCAGATAGCCCACAGGGGAAGTTCGAACTTGTCAATGTACTCTTCACGAGAGCAGAGAAAATCTTCAATGTTATATTCCCCATCAAAAACTTCATTCCAACGACTAACATCGGGCTGTACGTGGTACAGATTACGAATTTTTTGGGTCATATCCCGATGGCATTCACACACATCCTTGGGCATGTCATAGTCGTGTTTCTTGAGAATTTCAATCCATTTGTCGAGAACAGGAACAATATCTTTTTTCCAACTAATCTTAATCTCTGGCTTACCACCAAACTTCTCAATCACGTAATCATAAGTTTCAGCGCGTTTTGCCTTAGCTCGTTTAACCATACCGTCAATGTCAATGTCTTTGACATACCCGTGGTCAGCAGAATGTCCATCCTTGAAAAGAATACGCCCGTCACTGGTGCTGAAACGGCCACCTTCCTGCCACCAATCCCATTTGGCGTTGTCATTGTAGAATTCATACGCAGCCACGAGATTGCCATTCTTGGTGGTTCCATAGCGCCGTTTTTCCTTGTCACATTTTTCAATGTTTTCCTTAGAACACTCTTCATTGAGTTCGACAAGTGTGTCGATATTATGCCACCTACGGGCAAAGGCAGTAAAACTTTCTTTCTTGTTACGATATTTTTTGTAGTCTTTCTTCAGACTTTCCATGTCAATGGCATGTTTGGTGGCGTAATCATCATCCTGTTCACAGAAAGGAGCAAGGACATCGTTAGGGTTCCCAATGGTAAATACAGAAAAATGGCTCATAATTTTTTTAGTTTTAATTGATGTTGTTGTTTCTTAGGTACTCAATTGAGTACAAATATCACGCCAATATTGTTAAGCGCTCTGAACTTTTACAGATTTTTCAATGATATATTCCATAACGTAGGACATATCTTCAATGTTGAAGTTACAGGTGGTGGTTCCGTCAGCACACTCTGCGAAGAGTTCCAGAGAGCCAGTAGCATCATTGTCAAGATACAGGGCCACCAATTCCTTGAGTTTGACAACGCCGTCATCATCCACATCATCGAAATCGGTAATGTATGCCTTAATGTCACCAATGTCTTCCATGTTGATTCTCCTATCCTCCATATCAAAGATAAGATTTGGAATGGCATCGTAGAGTTCATCTTCGAGTTTTTTGAAGAAGTCGAGTTTGCCAAGTGTTCGCAGTGCAATTGTTTTCATAATCTTTGTTTTTGTAGGGGGAGATGTTTCACTCCCCCATATGGTTCTACAATTTGTAAACGGATTTGTTCTTGTAGTAGGCAGCATCCACCATCATGCCAATCAGGAAATCCATAGTATATTTGAAATAATATGTCTTTCCATTCAGCTCACATTTGTGAAAGTGCTGGGTTGCTTCTGCCTCGATTTCTTCAATCAGAGGGCGATAGTCGTTGCTAACCATTGGAAAGTTCCCTTCTCCCTTTCCGCTATTGGTGCAGTAGCCGATACGCTGTCCATCCACAAAGATATCAGCGCTGAAAGCAGTGGTTTCTTCAGCCACCTGAATGTTTCTGAGTTCAAAAACATGGTTGGTAAGAACAGCCTTAATCTTTTTCTTTGCCATAGTAGTTTTGTGTTTGTTTGTATAATCTCTATCAAATCTTATACCACGAGGGAGTAAGGGTACTCAATCGAGTACCATTACATCCCAACACTGGCACACATTGCCTTGTATTCTCCTCGTTTACCCTCGTAGATGGTGGCGTTCTTGACATCTGCCATGAACTGAATGAGGTTCTTTGCTTTTTTGTCATAGTAGCGACTGACAAAACGCCACACAACATCACTGGGTTTCTTCCCGTTGCCAATCTTCCTGGCGTAGTGTCGCGCCATCTTAATGCAGACATTGGCCTTGTCAGCGTTGAATTTCTTGTAGCCGTCAGAGGCGACACGCACCTTGCAAGCGGTGTTGGAGATGCCAACAGTGATGATGGCGTAGAGAGGGATGTCAGGGTTTGCCATGTGGCAGTCAACAATTGACTGATACACGTTCTTCTGAGCAAGCAGCTCGGCTTTCTGAGCCTTGTACTGCATCAGGTTGTACTTTCCGTTGATAGGCTTGTTCGCGCCATCGTGAATCATCTTTTCGAGTCTCTTTTTCATAATAATTTTTATTTTAAAGGTTAATCTTCTTCATCATTGTAATCCTCAATAGGGCGGTTTTCTTCACAGGTGTCGGTGTTGTTAGGCATTTCAAATACTTGAGGATTTGCCACTACAAAGTTAAACAAACTTTTGATATTTGCAAAAAGAATTGTAATATATTTGTCTCCCTTACACAAATACTGCATATCAGTGTAAATGTCAAACTATTTCAATTTGAGTTTTCCTCTGAAATTTTTTGCATTTGCATCGAAAATCGGCATACCATTGTACTTGTCAACAAAATACTTGGTAACCTCTCTCATAGCCTTAGTAGTGTAAGAAAGATGATTGCGAACCCAGTTTTTGATTTCTTCTTTGGTGCGCAGTAGAGGTTCATCGGCATAGTAGCCTCGCTTCACGTTCTCAAAATCCATCACCCTGTCAAGGTCAGGTTCAAGTTGTCTGATAAAATCACCAACTTCCCATCCTTCCCAAATGTGTTTGTCAAACTGGTATTTGGCTCTGATTTCTTCGTATGTAAGATTGGTAATCATAATTATAAAGTGTTAATTGTTCTTTCAATGGTATCTTCTACTTCGTTCCAATCGCCAAAATCTTGGACGGTAAACTTGTGGATAATCTTTCCACCTTTGTAAACTCTCACGAGAACATCGGTGTCGTTGATGTGTTCGGTAGTGTATTTAAAATTAGCCATAGTGCTTTTGTTTTAGAAAATCTTTCTTTCGATGATTTCAGCAATAAGGTCAGCCTTGCTACATTTGTAGAGAGAGCCTTTAAGATGCGGATAATGAAAAACAATAATGTGTTTCAAATCCGTTTTGGTAAGGCGATAAAGATGTGTGTAATCCATAATCTTTAGTTTTTGTGTTACGTTATTTAGGTATTCAAGTTTTGTACCACTCTGTCTATTTATACTGACAATCTTCAAAAATCTTTCAAAAAAATTTTCATTAATCACAACTTTCTTCCCAATCGTCATCATGCCATTCCACAAAGTTTTTGTAGTACAGTAACTCTGAGAATGTAGGGTTAAACATTTTGTCATACCAAGTTCTTTTACGTTCTTTTTTTATCTTCCCCTCTGACACATTACCATTAACATAACCCTTGGTATAACCACGGTTCAATCTTTCAGGGTGCTTTTTGTTATATTCCCTGTAATACGCTTTTCTATCTTTTTTCTTTGCCATAACAAAACAGGTATAAGCAATTTTAGTGCCAGAACAAAAAAACAGCCCCAAAACTTGTGAAAAATTTCAGGGCTGCTTCCAAACAAACTACTATGATAATTTAAGAACAGTCATACTGCTATAATAGGTGTCGTAAACTTCCAGATGCTTCTTGATTTCTTTCTTGTCTGGCATTGTGGTTCTCCAGCGACACGGATGCTTCGTGTATTTACGAATACCGTTGATTTTGGTTTCCCAGCGTTTAAGATTTGGATAATCTTTACTCCAAACCTGTTCGTTGGTGATATGGAACACTTTACCATTATATTCCAAATCATATTCTTTGGTCTTGGTAATCACTTCCATATCTATACAGATTTCATACATTCTTCAGCGATTGTGGGGTATGTGTTGACACCGTGCCACTTCAAGAAATACTTATATACATCGGTGAAATCTTTCGCTTCCATATAGCGGCTATTGATGGAAAGATAAGCCCATTCATCCACGGATAGGAAGCGTTCAAACGCTGCACCAACTTCGCAGTCATCTTCGTAGCCTTCCATAAAGCCAATGGTATAGGTGTATTTGTTTTGGTATGCGCTCTCGCCATTGGTCTCCTCACAGAACATCACCATAATTCCGTTATTGTTGTCACAATGGCCGTCAACGAAATCTTTGTAGGTATTTACATTGGTATCGTTCCATTCCTCGAATTTCTGAGGGAACGTAGCCAAAGCGGACTTCGACTTAATCTTGCCCCAATAACGGCGATAACCCATTTTGCCGACTTTCTTAAAGCAGTCAGTCTTGACACTCACCAAGTCACCATTGGCATCGTAGTCAAGGGTAAACTCGTGGCTGATGTTGAAATTACCTTCCAACTTGCAGTTGTCAAGGAAGAGGGAACGTTTGTGCAAATAGTCGTAGTTGTTAGCACAATAGAGTTTTGAGATAAGAGCCATAGAAGCCATAGGCATACGCCGTCCGATTCCCCACTGGTCGTGATAAACTTCTACACGGTGATTGTTGTGGATGTCCGTGGAAATAATAAAGATTTGTGTTCTCTGTCCCATAGTATTGTTAGTTTTTGTGTTTACAGAATTAGATAAGCAAAGATGATACCAGACTGATTATTTTTCTTCAAAATCTTCACCTGCACCGAGAACTTTACCGTTGTAATCATCGTCAGCGACTGCAAAGATTCCTTCGATGATGCCGAGAATGTCAATCATACTGCTTGCATCAAAGTTCCAACTGGTAAGTTCAAGGGTGTCCCAGTCATCATCACTTTCATCCAGCATATTCGCCACCCATTCACCTTTTTCATTTTTGACAATAGTATCAATCCTCGTATTGACACCGTAACCGTTTTTGTCTGTCTGCGGGAAGGTATAGTAGTCAACCAAGTCATTATCCATGTAGGCTTTGACATTGATAGACTCAATGTTTCTGTTGTTGAGGGTTTCTTTTACGGCTTTTTCAGCCTTAATACATAAGTTTCTAAAATTTTCGCACAGGGAATCGTATGTTACTTTAGTTTCCATAATAGTGTTTGTTTTTGATGTTACGAAATTGTATGAGCAAAGATGATACCAAACTTTACTGCTTGGTACACATTTTAGGAAGATTTTTAATTTCGGCGATAGTAGTGGGGATGTCGTTCTTGATGCACCATTTCAGATATGCTTTTACGGCATCTTTCCACTCTCTTTCAAGTTTACGGTAATTATTGGTGTCCATAGGGCAAACACCGTCAGAACCGTATTCGAAATACTCACCACACCTATCTTTCAGACGAAGCAGAGCCAGGCACACCGCAATATCATACGGTTTACGAGCAGTTTTGCAAAACTCTTTTTCTCCTGTTTCATCAAGCCAGAAAGTTTCGTGATAAAGGTCATCCCTACGTTCACCGTTAAAGCAGATATAACCTTCGTTGAACTTCGGTTCACCTTCACCGTTACCGCCACAAATTTTGAGGGGTTCTTTTTTCTTGGTGAACCAATGGGTGAAGGTCTTAGGCGTTGCTTCTTCAAGAAGAATTTTAACTTCATCAGAAATGTTCTTGAAATTGAAAGGATTATCTTTCTTCAAACGATAATAATGTGTGTATCCCATAATAGTAGTTGTTTAATTGTTTACGATGTTAGTATAGCAAGTCTTATGCCACGCTTTCAACATACACGGTGTTCCCCTCAACTTTTTCCCACTTTCCTACGAATCTGTTGAAAACTTTCGACTCCAGCAGTTTCACCCACGCTTCTGTCAAAATTTTCGTGGAAGCAATATCTTTCAACTCAGCCAGATACTTTTTTCTGGTCTTGTTGACAGTAACTTTGTTAGCGTCCTCAAACAATCTTTCTACCAAATCGTTCAAGTTTTTCTGGTTGATAATGTAGGATTCCATTTTAGTTTAAGTTTGTGTTGCCACCGTATTCCCAGAGAGAACACGCCTGTTCCTGTGTGATGTGAATTTCGTTGTTTCTGGCCATATCAAGGATAGCCATACCGAGAGCTTCATAACCGTATCTGGTTGCATATTCCGTCATGTCGGAAAGAACCTCAACTGTGTTTTGTCTCTTTGCCATAATCTTATTTGTTTTCTAATTTTTTGATAATTCCATAAATAATGTAAATAATAAAGATAACAGCCAGCCCAACCCCAACAATAATAGACAAGTCATCAAGTTCTCTCATTTTAACAGTAATCTTTAATAGATTTAAGACATTCAGCAGTTTCATAGTAGTAATTGTTTTTGTTGTTTACCAGAATACATTCAAAGATAATGCCAGGCTACATATTTTTGGTAAGTGTTTTCTCTGTTTTTTTAGAATAATCAGGAAAAAAGACTTTTCCGAGTTCATAGACTTTTTTCCAGTCGATTTCAATGCCTGTAATGGGGTCGTAATAAAACCTCGTAATATCAATGTTTGGGCTTCTCCAAATATATCTATCTTTACAGAAATAATAGAAACCAACAAAAGAGTTTTGATATTCACTGAAACACTTGATAAGACCTTTAACAGAAAGAAGTGAAGCGGTGTTATCATCGGCTTCGGCAGCAACACAAGTATTGCCAGCCCAGTTATCAACTGCTTGGTCTTTGAAGTTAATATCTTGAAATCTCAACATAATAGTAGTGTTTTAAATGGTTTACCAGAACACAAGCAAAGACCTTGCCAGAAATGATAAAATACAAAAAAAAAAAACACCCCAGTGCCGCTGGGGTGGTATAAATCACACACTTAACGAGGACTTGCACCTCCCTCCTGTCCTTTCAGGAGTAAATAGATAATTATAATTGGTTTATAGTTTTAATATGTTTCGTATCCTGGTCAATGCAGATGAGCGTAAGGTCATCAGTCTGACAGATAAGATTGGGATATTCGAGCAGGTTGCTCCATCCGTTCTCTTGAATTACGATTGCAATTTCTGGTGGTATCTGGATTTTATCGCCCTTTCCGTAAACGGCATTTAGTCTGTCAAAATAGTTGTTAAATATAAGTTTTTTCATTGTAATTTCCAAATTATGTACTCAATCGAGTACCTTTTTATGCCAATCCAAACATATTCCAGTAAGGACGAACAAAGTTTCTTTTGTTGGACAGAATTTCTTCATCCGACTTGTATTTACCATTGTTGATTTTGTTCCAAGCAGACGAGGCGACTACGCGAATCTCATAGTATTCAGTACCGTCATGATGGATGCCTTTCACGTGGATGATATTGTCTTTGACTTTCACCGAAAAGTAATCAATATGTCTGAAACATTTCTTGATAGCCTCTTCCAGCGAATCGACTGGGTTGATGGCCAGTACACGTGCTGGATTCGGGCCGTAGAAATCGGGATAACAGCTATCAAAATGGCCTGTCACAATCACGTGGCTATCATCTTTGCCACAACGAAGATTAGACCAAAAGTTATCAATATCAACCTCCTGTATGTCACGCACCCACGCCTCGTAGTCGGTAACCTTACTGCCGTCTTCCATTGCAATGGGGTTGTCACCATCCACAAACTCATAGCCCATATCTTCGCAGTACATCTTGAATTCTTTGAGCCATTCATCGTTGAGGCTATAGCCGTCAATCGTGTTGATGATGGTATATTCTTTCTTGGGATTGAAATAAAGGCGTTTCATTATCTTTCTGTTTAGAGGTTCATAATCTGTGTATATGCTTTGTTTGCCACGGCTTCGGGCAGTTCCTCGATGCGTACAAAGATTGTAGAGGCATCGTTAGGCGTGTTTACTTGGAAAGTGAGAATACCATCACATCCGAGGTGGGCGCACATTACATCAGTGTGTCCTTCAATGTTGCAGACTCCGTTTAAGTCGAGCCAAATCCGAGCGACATCGCCATCCTTCTCGCCTTTGCTCTTGATTGCTTCAATGATTTCTTGTTCCTTGTTCATAACAGTAGTGTTTGTGTTTATACCATTAGGTAAGCAAAAGCCGTGCCTAACTGGTAAGAAAGTAGAGAGAAATGATGAATGTGGCGAGAGAAATTGTAATAATCTCACGTTTAAGATTCACAGAAAAAGGTTCTTTCACAATAGCCTTCCCAATGTAAGCAACCAACTTATACACAATGAGCATAAAGGAGGCAGCAAAAACGCCAAATGCGATGGCGACACAAAGAATCACAATTTTCTCCATATTCTTTTATTTTTGATAAACAATTTTTTTCCAGTAACGTACAGATGTTGAGGCATAGCACTGGATTCCAGTATCATCAAATACGCCCTCAAAGTACAAACTTCCAGTAGGAATGGTGCACTTAACTATTGCAAAATTCTGAAAATAAGCAATACGTGCAACTTTTTTCGCTTCATCAATAGTTTTGAATGTGTGAATTACACCAGCACAAACAAAAAATTTATATCGGCTATGTTCACTGGCACATTCCCGTTTTTTCACCATCGGCACACGAGGATAGGCTTTGATAATCTCACCCAAATAAATTTCTTCGTGCATAAACGGGGTTGTAAGACCATTAGAAGCCCTTAAAACCAGTTTGTAGCACTCAATAGGCTTCTCAGCCACTTTGGGGTCTTTGTTTTGTTTGGTAAGACGAAGGCACATGGTTCTAATGTTTTTAGTGTTTACTGGAAGATAATCAAAAATGATACCAAACTATTAAAATTCCTTCAATCCAGTCAAAATATCTCGCAAATCCACAGTTTCAAACTCATCAAAGTTCGTATAATCTTCGTAGCCATAGACGTAGAACCAAATTGTACCGTCTTGGAATTCAAATGCTTTAACAACATGAGGCATCTCTAAGGTGCTAAGGCCAACATTTTCTGGGTTGCTTTCCAGCACAATGTCACATTCAAGAGGATTGGAATCATCGTGAAATCCAGCAGAAAGAATTGCGGAAATTTGATGACGGATGTTTTCTCTCTCGCAATCATCTTCATCAAAAAGATAATCGCAATCTTTGCAGTGCCAACGCTGCTCGTTAGCGTCAAACTCTATGTTTTCACCCATGCAATATGGACAGGCTTTCAATGATTCTTTCATTTTACTTTTTCTTTGTTTCAAAGGAATAAAGATTCTCGTTAAGATAAGGGCAGTAGTAAGGATAGTCAATGTCTGGCTGATGCTCATAGCATACTGGAAAGTCCTCTTGAAATTCCAGTACATCCCAAGCCATTTGATAGAGCGAATCAAGATTGTCCGTTTCCCATCTTTCTTCTTCCTCAGTAATCTCGCTATCCATCATAGTAAGATTTTCTTCAAGACAATCGAAATTGTGTTCAAAGTCCTTGTTCATTTCAAGAACGGCTTTGCTGGGGGTAAGTTCGGTAATGATGCCGAATACCATGTTGTCGCAATCAAACACGACTTCCCCGACTTTGAGAGGGTGGTTCCTTTTATTCATATCGTAAATTCTGAAAATGTTTTCATACCTAATATAAAGGCGTGAATTCTTGCCAGCATTTCTTCCGAAAGCCAGTTGTAATACAAATCAAAGTAATTATCATCATCACAACCCACAAAGGCTTGTGAACAAGTAATCCTATCGGGGAAAATACTCAGTACCGAGGTGACGGTATCTTTGTTTTCTTCCAACACAAAGTTGGGAATGGACTCAATCATACTGGTAAACTTTTCATTGTGTTCATTATCACTAATGATGGCTTTGATTTCTTCTTTGTAGTTCATATCTCTTGTTTTTGGTGTTACGATGTTAGTCAATCAAAACTTATGCCATTCCGTTCAAACTGATGGGGTAAATGCTCTTTGTTGAAGAAAAAGATGGAACATATTCTTTTGCTTCTTTATAGTCGGTTTTAATTTCGTTCAATATCTTTTCTATTACAAAGGAATCAATGTTATAAGCATTTATCTTTGAACGATAGATATAGCCATAGTAATGTTTCTTGACCGCAAGTTTAACAAGATTGGCTCTATATAGTTTCACCTTTGGCGACTTGGAGTTCCATAGGGTTTCAATACGACCCATAGGAAGCAGGTGTGCGGGTTTGCCAACTGGAATATAAGGCTTACCGTTGATTTCATCGTATAGGACTTTGCAAGGGTTCTCGCTTGTCACAACAAAGTCGTAGAACGCTTTATATACGCGCCTATATACCATATTAGTGATTGTCTTTTTCATAGCCTACAAGTTTTTCAAAATCTTTAAGGTAATTGAAAAATGTGTCACGTGCGCTAAAGCGTTCACGGCACAAAGTCCAAGAGGTATGAGGATTGTTGGTATCCATGCCTTCCCAGCAAAGCGTGTATTTCTTTTCTTCCATAGAGCAAAAGATAGCAACACCCACACATTCTTCGTCAGGTTTGCTCATACCGAAATGGCTATTTGTGTAGCCAAGTTCTTCCAGTTTTTTGATAAAAGATTCTTTTTCAAGAGTACTGGTAACTCCAATAAAGTGGAAATAAGGTGCTTTCATAATAATGTTTTTTTATATGGGAGAGATTTCACATCTGTCCCATTGATGATTACACAAAAGGAAAATATTCCTCACCTACATTGTCAATGATTGCCTTGGCATATTCTACCGATGTGCGATTTCTATCATCGCAGTAGGATTTCTCTGCCATACGCTGGATGAAATTGGCACACATCCGCATAAAAGATTGCTGCAAGGTGGGATGATTGTTGGCCATCTTTTCAGCCAGTTCCTTGTACTGGAAGCCACAATCGTTAACCATGCTATCCACGATGTCACGATAAAACTCATGTCTTTCGCACCAGTCATTGTAGGTGCATCTTTCGTAGTCAGCGACAAGGCTTTCAATAGCCGTTTTTTGTTCGCTAGTCAGGTTATCGGCTTTCAGGAGTTCATATACTCTGCCGAGGGTTTCAGAATCTCTTTTAAAATTTCCCATAATGTTTTGTATTTGGTGTTTCACTATTGATGTACGAAAAACCATGCCAATCTATATTCATATACAAAAAAAGGTGAAATTTCTTTCACCTTTAATCTTCATCATCACCAGTAAGTTCTTCTTTCCAGTTGTTTTGAATCTTTACCAGCATTTCACTGTCCTCTATAAGTTCTTCTAAAGTTTCATCGTCCATTTCATCAATTTCATCTTTAGTAAGAAAATTGAGTTCAGCGATAAGCACGTCACCATCATAGACATCAAATCCCTCAACATCCACGTGCCCAAGTTCATCAACATCCGCATCGAAAAAGTAGCGGAAAGTGTAACCAAGTCTTTCAAATTCCATAATTCTAAAGGTTAAAGTATTTACAAATTGCTTTTGCCGTTTCCCATCCTTCGGACTTGCAGATACCATAGATGTCTTTGATATAGTCAATGACAAATCCGAATGGGAGTTCACCATTTCGTTTTGCGTTGCGGAGAATACGCTCTCTTGTTAACACACAACACACTTCATCGTAGATAATTTCGTCAACCATAGTCTTGTGTTTTGTTGTTTATCAGTAGGTAGGCAAAAGCCATACCAAACGGATTGTATGTTTATTTGTTAGTGGCTAATTCTCATAACTGATGGGGGATTCCTCCCAATCTTTGATTTGGATGTCTACATCATCGTCAAGCCAGTTGATTGTACCATCGCTGATGGCTTCGTTGGCCTTCTCATAGAGTTCATTTTCGTTTTGGACTTCAATTTCGATGTAGCCCTTTTCAACTTTCTCGAATAAAACTTGTACTTTCATAACTATCTTTATTATAGGGTACTCAATCGAGTACCATTAGATGAATTTTAAACGCATAGCGGTTACTTCGCCACTTGTGTTGTGGCCGACATAGCAATCGTACACTCCGTCACCGATTCCGCTGGATGCTACGACACCCTGTCCGTCAATAACTCCGCAGCAATCATTGTCATCATCGCAAGTAATCTCGCAGATTTTGTCGTACCACTTTTCGTTGACATCGGCGGTCGAATACTTCTTGTTGTAGTAGTCTGCATCAAAGAATCCGCACTGGCCACTATCAACAGGACAAACGGCTTGCTGGGTGGTTGCCTTTTTCTTGGGTGTTGACTCGTGATTGATTTCCAAGGCCACAACCCGCAGTCCCCATCCGTGAGGAACAATACCAACAAGGGCCTTGCAATTCCACTTTCCTTTTTTCACTTTTGTGACGTGGCTACACCACAGGTCGGGACTGTAGCAAGGGTCAGACATCTGGATTTTACCGCTCTTGATTTCAACTTGACCTAAGTCAATGGCGCGTACTGGAATGGTCGTTCTCATTGTTGTTTTGTTTTTGGTGTTACGATGTTAGGTATTCAAGTTTTGTACCACTTTGTCTATTTATACTGACAAGTTTCTATTTTCTTACAAAAAATTTCAACTTTTTTCACGGATGGTGACTAACCTCCTATCTTTTTTCGTTACAGCAATCCCAATCAGTTTAACTGGGCGTTCCTCGCACTTATGATAAAAATCAAGCGCGTTTTGGTAATTGATGGTGTACCACTCTCCCGTAGGAGTAACCACCGAATAGGAATCATACTTTCTGCTTGCCATAATTCTTTGTTTTTAGTCTTTGCCGTTAGACAAGCATAAACCTTGCCAAACTGAACGAATCTTTGCGATAGACGAAACTTTTTTATGTATTAATATAGGTATGAAAAAAAGTTAAAAAAGTTGTAAGATTTTTGCTTGTTTGGCGTATAAATGAATGGAACGGCACAAAACTTGAATATCACACATACAAACGAAAAAACTATGGTATTTAGCAACATTTACTCAAAGGGGCAGATGATTAGTTCAACTCCCTATCGCACCAAAGAGGAAGCAATCGAACACAATGAAAAATTTGCGGAAAGGCTCATTGAGTTTGGAATGGGTTGTAAAAGGCTCAATGAAACAACTTGGGAGAGCAGAGGTAAAATCATCCGCATAGAGGACAATGGTAGTCTTGTTCTTCACATCAAAGAATTGTGGCAAGCCATTAGTGCAAATTACGATGAGAAACTTTATCTTACCGCTGGCAAGGCCGTTGTTTACATTTGTAATAAGGTATTGCCTACACAACCGAATCCTTTTGAGATTGAGAAAAAGGTGACTGATTTCGCTGAACTCTACTACACCAATGCGCTGGAACGCGCAAAGATAAATTGGTATATTCAAACAACCTATCATAGAAAATAGATATGAAAAAGATTCTTATGGACAAATTCTTTGGCGCTGATATGTGGCAACTGACTGATTTCTTGTTTGCCATCAAGTCAGCCAAAGTCAACTTTACCTACAATGGGTATGATTGTCTGCTCCATGCAACCATTGATGATAATGGCGGCGTGTTCGTTACCTTGAAGAACAAGGAAACCGATGAATCCGCTTTCCACCAAAGTTTGGGTGACATCTTTGAAGATGCAGATTCCTTGTACTATCCTTTTATGGAGTGCATCAAGTCTTGTATGAAAGATTTTGCACCACAAATCAAACTTTCTTACATTGACTTGTAAGTTTGGCTCGATTTTCGAATATCAATCCTACGAACAACAAACAACTACTATTATGAACAACACTACCAAGAAAGTCGCAACGCGCAAAGGAATCAACTATTATCGTGAAATCTTCGCTGCTGGCAATATCAGCAAAGCGGTTTCCGTGCTCCCCGAAGTCATTAAGAAATATGGCTACAAGCGGTGGGATAAGTATAGCAAAGGAAACGATATTCTCCGTATTAAAAAATACACCGAGTTTTGGTGGAATCATCACATTACGGGTTTTTTCCTTTCCAACAAAGGTGAACTTTGTGTTGACATTTATTGGCAAGGTGATTCTACTGATGGAGATACCAGCGAACTTGCCAGCAAAGTTATGTATGGATATACCATTCGTGGCGAGTATTTCTTTGATGGAGAACGCACACGCGAAACCCATAGTGACATACGCATCAGCCGTGAGGAGTTTGCAGATGCTATCAAGGCAATTGCCAAATACCTCGCACCAGCGGAAGTAAAGGCAAGAAAAGAGTCAGCACGAAAAGCAGAACTCTCCACCAAAGTCTTTGACTACATTGATGCCAAGAAGAAAGGCTTGGAGCGGTGGGAAATGGAAGAGTTTTGGAACGGCAGAATAGCGGTGCAGAAACTCTTGGAGAAAGAACCCAATCTGCTCAACAAGACTTGGGAAGAACTCAAACCCATCATCGAAGTTGTCTTTGAAAACAACAACAAGAGCGACTACACCTTGCGAGGTGGATATTACAATGGCGAAAAGAAATACAATCTTTCCTATACAAAGGTGGGTTAATTCCCACCTTTTGGAAAATTGTGGCACTATCTTTGCTTACTCTATCGTAAACGCAAAAACACACAACTATGAGCATTGATTACATCGTTATGGCTCTTATGGCTATCTTCGTTTTCTACTACGTAGGAAAATGCCTTGTCACCTTTTTCAAAACCAAATAAGAAAACAACTATGGACACGAACAAAGCAAAGGAAATCGCAAAAGAGATTTTCAACGAAATCAAAAAGCAGATTGTTGAAGGCAAGAAAAAGAAAGGTGTTGACCATCCCTACTATTCCAACACGGCTGCTTACTTTCAAACCGATTCCATCTACGATAGGGCGGTAAACAAGTATGTGGATTACATTCGTGTTGGCAAGAAAGAATTTCGTGGGATGGAAGATACGAATGACATTCAGCAAATAAGCAACATTGTTGTCTATCTGCTTAACGAGCAAAAGAAAGTTAAAGGTTGGAAGAACCTTGTTTTCACCACAAGAGATTTTAGGGAACTGCGTGGTAGTGGCTGGAATCAGTATTGGAAGAACTATTCCATCCTTGAAAACATCTATCTGCTTGACAACCCTTGCAAAGACTTTGTTTCCATCCAAAAGTTTCTGCTGAAATATGCGAACTACAATTTGGCTGATTTCAAACTTTTCAGTGTGCGAATGGGTGGCAAGAGAGGTAGGTTATACGATGAAGAAGGTGATAGGTATTACCTTGCCAACAAGGAAAAGAAATGCGCTGGTATCCTTGAAGAACTGCGTAAACATCGTGGCACTAACGATACCATCACTTGTCAGTATGGGGAAGAAGAATACATTGATGAATTGGAGCGCAGATATTCTTCCTATCACGAAACCGAATGTGATGGTGAGAAAAGGAGTTATCTTGCAATCACAATCAAGACTCCAGCGGGAAAAGTTAAGTACCAAACCAAAATCTACTAAAAAAATGAGGGTGAATAACCCTCTTTTTTCATTTGTGGTACGGCTTTTGCTTGACTAATTTTGTAACCATAAAAACAACTGACAAAATGGAATGGAATAGAAACATGGAAACGAAAGCGAGGATTCTCAATTCAATTAGTGCAGTCCTCAAGGCAAACCCCGATAAGGAGGTCTGCGTAACTCAGTATCAGCACAAACTTCGTAATGGGAGGTGGGGACTTCATGCGTATTCTATCTGCTACAACGATGGGGAAATCATGTGCCGTCCGTGGAGTGGTGCAAATGTTTATTGGAGGGCAAGGCTTGATGAACGGCTGACAAAGAAAGAAATGCTTGATGTGTGGGAGGGATGCAAAGAAATCATGTTCCCCTACTTCCCTGCATAATAGTTTGGCACGGAAATTGCTCTTACTTAGGCATAACGAACAAACTAAAAAGACACTACAATGAGCAAGGAAACCAAAGACACCATCGTCACTATCTGCGTATTCATCGGCTTTATCTTCTGCCTGTATATCGGAGCAATCATCGGATAATAAAGAAATTAGGAAAGTTGAAAGTTGGAAAGGCTTGACCAACGCAAAGGACGGATAAGGATAAGCAAGCCCCGAAAGGGATAAAATTCAAACCCCGTCACCTATTTATCTTAATCCCCCTATCTTTCAATGAGTAACAACAATGGAATTTACGATTAAAGATTTAGAAGAACTCCCTAAAGACATTGTGTATAATGGGGAAGTGTATAACCTTGAAGTCTTTGTCACCGCTTGGCGCAAATGGGCTATTGCTTATGTTCCAGCATTTGACAAAATGGGAGAAAAGATTTTATCGCAGGTGGTTGAACCCGATTCCGAGCCATCCTTGAAAACCAATGATGTCACCAAAATCCTTGATTGCAAATCTTTGGAAGATGCTTGCCTTATGCTGGCTTGGAGATTGAGTGGCGCAAAACTCGAAGGAAAGATTGTGGAGTATGATGAGTATAACAAAAGGAAAGAAATGACAATCGAAGAAAAGGTTGAACTAATCAACCAGCACTACGAAAACAAAGGTAGTGAAACCCGATATTGGATTGAGTCGGCAGATGAACTCAATGTTTACTACTATGTCTGCTACAACGCTCTTTCCGATATGGATGAGATTTACGAAACAAACGAAAGCACAATTAACAAAATCTACGAAGAAATCTATGGCGAAGTTTAAAGTTACTATGAATGAAAAGCAGAGTGATGGCTCTATCCGTACCATCACACAAACTGCAATCTGCGACAACCGCCAGCAAGTAATTGATTGGTATGGTTTGAACCAACCCGATATTGTTTCTTATGACATACAAGAACAATAACAAATACTATAACTTGGCACTAAACTTGCTTACCCTACCTATGTAACACTAAAGACAAAAAAATTATGTACGAAGTTGTATGTTGGCCCGAAGTCCAAGACTTAATGGAATTGGATGGCTTTGAAGAAAACGCCTACCTCGTTAACGATGAGAAAGGGATTGAAGATTTTGGCTCTTCCGCTTACTTTGTGGATGTGGAATGGCTCAAAGAACACACCAATTAATTATGGAAACTAAGACACAAGTATTGAACCTCAACCACGAAGATTTGGTTGATTTGTTCTCCACCGCTTTCTACGACAACCCGAACTTTTCAGTCACCTATGACAAGACTGCAAAGGAGAAAATTGAACGCGATGATAACGATTGCTTTGAGGACGTGCTGGCAAAGATTGCGCTGAACGCAAAAACTTACAATGACAAACTCAAAGTGTACGATGAGAACTCCGTGGATGGTGAAGTATATGGTGACTGCGCTTTTGATAGAGAGAAAATTGATGATGATGTAACCATGACTTACTATTACATTGGCATCAAAGAAATCATCAAAGGCTTAGAGGCAGCAGCCAATTCTGATGAACAATATATCCGTGATTCTTTTGAATCATTTAAGAATCGTGAGGAAGATTGTGAATGGGATGCCACACGCGCCAACATTCTTATGCAAATGATTGTTTTCGGTGAAGTAATTTACTGATAGAATCAGTCTGGCATCAAAATTGCTTATCTAACGGCATAAACCGATAAAACATTACCACTATGAATTTCACCCCTCAAAATAAGAACGATGTTCGCACGAAAATCAGCAACTACTTGCTCAACGGATTTATTATTCGCTACGATTTCCGCGATGAGCAACCCATTGAAGTCCTTTACCGCAAACACATAAAAGACTTACCCCATCTTGGAAACATCGGCTCTTATGCCTACCACGGATTCCATCGGGAGTATAGTGTGGCGGAAGAAATCTTCTGCGACCACGAAATTCTACACGGAATTGTTAAAGAACTCCGTGAGAAATACTCAGTCCGCAATGTTTCTTGTGGTTGTAGTGGTTGCTGCCAATACTCTACCTATGGTTACTATCTTGACGGAGAATAATATGGAAAAGTACATTGGAACTTACGAAGATGGCCACAAGGCTGCAACTTGGGCGATTGATATGAAACACGCAAAGTTTCACCTCAAAGATAATGTTCGCCTACACGGAAAACTGATAAACGTAAAAAAAGTGAAAAAAAATGAGGTATTAGCAGCATAAAAAATCAGTCTGGCATCAAAATTGCTTATCTAACATCGAAACCACAAAGGGAACTAATATGAAGAACAAATCAAATAGAATTAGGGATAAGACGGAATAACCCACAACGATATTTTTGGAATGTAGTATAAGATAGTATTGAAACCTTTAAATCGTAGGATGATATGCACCGCACAAGAGATAAGCCGTAGTATTTATACTAATTATTATTACTAATACTACCGCGTAAATTATAGGAACTCTAATAAACCCCAGTGACCAAGAGTAAACTTAATGGATTAGGAGGGAACTGAACGCATCTAATGAGGATGCACAAAAGCCGATAGGGAAGTTTGATATAGTGGGTGAGGTTGCCAATGAAGCAAGTGCAGGGGTAAAGATAAAGGTGGGTCGCAACCACAATGGCATAACCCGAAGGAGTGGAGGTAACCAACCCCGCTAAATCAACAATCAAAAAACCCTATGATGCCAAGAGTCTGACCAACTCACGCAGAATGGCTATGGTTTGGAAAATAAAGATTATTGCTATTTTATTATATTATTATCTATCGCATTTGAAACTGGCCGTTTCGTTTCCACCTCGCCCCTCAATTTTCCGCGCTTATATGTGCGCACCGCTGGGCTGGGTGGAAAACTTTTTTTCATAATCACAAAAAAGATTTGCAGATTGGCCTATTATTTGCTATGTTTGCATTTAGTTACTAACCAATATAAACCCATCAAAGGAGTGGGTGTGGTGCAAGTCCACTTATGTGTTGTATTGCTAAAAGCCATTTGCATCTATCTTTTTTTGCCAATAGTATGCGAGTGGCTTTTGTTTGAAATCAATCTTAATCCTAATATAAAATGTACTCTGCTGACTACCGCAAACTTGTTGATGCACTTATGATGGATAAGTGGAGAATCGAATTTAGTAAAGTAAACAAAAGTATTCTGGGAACGATAAATTATGTTTCTTTCGCTTATGGAAGAAACAATCGTTACACCATTGAGGTTAATATCAGTACCTACGAAACAACTATGTGGCATCTTGATGCTGACGGGCACAATTTGGTGCTCACATCACACATTGATGATAAACTTAAGGAACTTGGCCGTTACCTAATTATTAATCATCTTTCCGAAATTGCGAAAGCAAAAACCAACAAAGATTAGTTTGGTATGCCTTTTGCCTACCTAATGGTAAACACTAAAAAAGACCACTATGATTTATATTATCCAAGCATCTGCGCTGATGCGCTACAACTACAAACACAATATGTTCAAACCAGTAGAGGACTTAGATGCCGATGAAGTAAAAGAACTGGCTAGTGATTGGCACTTTGATAATTGGGAGCAATTCGTCAAGGAGTTTAACAATGATGGTGACCTCGCCCCATTCCCAACGGAGCATTTTATCGTGGAACTGAAAAGTTAGGTACTCAATTGAGTATGGGGGTGCGTGATGTGCGCGTGTGTATATATAACAATTTAAATTATGTGTGTTATGGAAGAAATGAAAGATACTTTTAAGAGGATTGCAGAAAACTATAAGGATGCTTCTACAAGATTTATTATCATATCTATGCTGGCTATGACTAATAAATATGTTTATTCTTTCTTGGTAGAAATGATTTATACTTTAGCCTTTGTGTCTAATAAGACATTTGACAACGAACAAACAGCATCTTTTATGACATTGACTATTGACACGATGGCTAAGAAAACTGATAGTTATAATTATCTTTTTAATAGTTATCTTGAAGAGGGTAGATTAGCACTTATCAAGAATGCTATGGCTTATGTTGAGAAACAAAAAAAGCAAAATAGTGTGTAAGAATTGCTGGTATTGTCAGTATAAGATTATGTAAAAGTTATTCACGAGCCAATAAATTGTGGCATAGCCTTTGCTTACCTTCCTTGTGAAACCAAAAAAATGAATAAATGGAAAAGTTTGCTGGAAACACCAAGAAATTTTGCCTCATCAACACTACAAGTTATAACAATGATGGCAACTATCAAGTTATCGTATGTGACTTTGACGAACTCTTTAATTTAGGGTTCGATGAAGAAGATAAACAACGCCTTGATGAAATGAAGGTGGATGAAATTATCTTAACTGACTATTTTGGATGCCATTTGATTCGAATCGCATAATTTTTCAAAAAAAAAAATCACCCCAAAACCACAAAACTTGAAATTGTGGCACACGAATTGCAAGTGTAGTGGCGTAGGGGCAACCAAACAACCCCACAAAACGGAAACACAAACCAAAAACAACTGCGTTATGAAAACCATCAATCACGCCTCCCTCCTCAACCTCCTCGTTAACCTCAAAGGTGCAACCATCGTGAGCATCACCACCGCCACCAACCCCAAAATGAACAAACGGGGAAATCCACTTGCCAACGAGGATGTCGTGAAGATGTCCTATCGTAAGAACTACCAGTTCGGGTACAATTACGAAAATGGCGTGAACAATCGCCTTGACGCACAAGGATGCGAGGCGAATTTCAAAGCCGAATCTCTCGCTTGGGGAGAATGGCTCGTCCCCAACAAGGTAATTGTCCACAAGGGCGAATACTATGGCAGATTCTATCGGATGGCTAACTCCGAGGAAATCAATACCTACCTTGTCAATGGCAGAAATGCCTCCGCAAGCGAGGTAGAAACAATTAAGGCTTTTACTCCCAAGCATAGTGGGAGCAACCGCCAAGCCGAGGCTGGCCTTACCGAGCATCAAGTAGAGCCTATGGCAATCAAGTTCACCTCCATCGAAACCATCTGCGTCAATGGCGAAACCTACAAGGTTAGCCACACCGCAGAGGCAGAGGCAGAGGTCGCATAACCAACCAAACCTAACCTATGGCAAGCGCTCCTTATGGGGCGCTTTTTTTTTGTAAACTTTTTTGTAATTCACATCAGTCTGGCACTATCCTTGTTCTATCTACTGCGACCGCCCTGGGTCTAAGTAGATGTGATAGTCTAAAGTATAGTCTCCAACCTACCCATATTTTTTTTATATTTGCAAGAAAGTTTTTTTCTCCGCAGACCGCTTTGGCAAGGTCTTTGCTTGACCTTGTGCTATACACACTAACACCACACACACAATGAGAACTTGGAGTAATTTTCAGAAAGCCATCTTTGAGGCATCCGCTAATGTTGAATTCGGCAGTTTCTGCGTTAACGCAGTTGCTGGGTCGGGCAAAACCACCACTATCGTGGAATGTGCCAAACGCGCTCCGAAGGGGCTTTCCATCCTCTTCCTCGCTTTTAACAAAAGCATTGTTAACGAGTTGCAGACCAAACTCCCCAAGTCCGTTGACTGCAAGACACTGCATAGCCACGGATTCCGCGCCCTTATGAAAGCCATTAAGGGGCGCACCAATGTCAACAACAACAAGTGGCGCAACTACATTACCGAACACCTTGATACACTGTCCTCAATGTCCTTTGGGGATGATATGGTTGCCCAAAACTCGTTTATCAGCAACTGCACCAATCTGCTTGACAAGTGCCGTGTAAACCTCGTTAAAGGTGGCCAAACTCGCTTTATTGGCGATATTGCAGACCACTTCGGCATTGACCTGCTTGGCGATGAAATCGCAGTCGTTTCTACTTGCCTCGGCATCGCTTATCGCCTTGACAATGATATTGACTTTACAGATATGATTACCACTTCGGTTGTCAGCGCAAAGAGGTATATTCCGAAATACGACCTTATCTTTGTGGACGAGGCACAAGACCTTAACAAAGCCGAGCAAGACTTGCTCATTGCCTCTTTGACCCCTAATGGTCGTTTTATTGCGGTTGGTGACCCCAAGCAGGCTATCAATGGCTTTGCTGGTGCTGACTGCGATTCGTTTGGCAACCTTGCAAGGATTGCCAACAACAATGTACTGCCTCTCTCCGTTTGCTATCGTTGTGGCAAAAACATCATCAACCTTGCCAAGACCTATACCGACATTGAGGCAAGCGAAAACGCCATTGATGGTGTGGTCAATACCATCACTAAGGACTTCTGCCCCAAAGGTGGTGATATGATTCTTTCGCGCAAATCTGCTCCCCTCGTTGGACTTTGCCTCAAACTCATTGCCAATGGCATCAGCGCAAATGTCAAAGGCCGTGACATTGCTGATGGACTTAAAAACCTTATCATTAAGGCCAAAGCCAAGACCATCGCCAAACTGATGGAAAAACTTGACAAGGAAATCGAAAACACGCGCCACCGCGCAGAAAAGAAAGGCCAAAACCCCGAAACGGCCACGATGGTTGCCAACATCACGGACAAGGTTGCTTGCATCGAAATCATTGCCGACACTTGCACTTCCGTGAGCGAGATTATCGCCAAATTGGACAGCCTCTTTGCAGACCAAATTAACGGCAATTTTGTCTGCCTTTCCACAATCCACAAGGCAAAAGGTCTTGAAGCCGATAATGTCTATATCATTGACCCTAATTCGCTTCCTCTCGTTTGGAAAGGTCAGCAGCCGTGGGAACGCGAGCAAGAAACAAACCTTTGCTATGTGGCCTATACAAGAGCCAAAAAACAACTGACTTTCGTTGATATTTGCCTTGAAACCCTCTTAGGCAACTATCAGTTTAATGTGGCCTAAGACAAAACCCAGCCACCAGCAAGACCAGCCACCACAATGGCTGGTTTTTATGTCTATATGGATTGGATTCAAAATAAAGCGTTTTAAGACACGATAATAAGCGCTGACATATAATTTATCGTTTTTAATGAGAAATCGCGTAAAATAGCCGTTTCTGCGTCAAAGAGTGCGGTTTTACGAATTTCCTTATATGTAGGATAAAAATAAGGGTTGGATTTTAGGATTTGGATTTAGGATTGGACTGCGTTTGGGATAGGATAAAACTTTTTTTCAAAAAAAGTGAAAAATCTTTCTGCCAAAAACATTTGTGGCACGGAATGTGTGATGCAATGGGGCGTAGGCGCAACTGATAAGCCACCTACCAAAGTCCTTTGACATCTTGAACGCGACACAAGTAAATGTGTGCGTTATGGATATAGACACAATTCACTAAATCAATAACCACTAATACTTTACTACAATGATGCTTACTATCAACTCCAACGCGACCGCACTCAGCAACACCGAACTGATGAACAAAGTGCCTATGGCTTTTGCCGATGGCCCGACCGCTCCGATGAGCGACCGATACGTGTTCATCCCGACCGCAACTCTTATCGAGGATATGTCAAGGATGGGCTGGTATCCCGTCCTCGCAACGGGAAAGGGCAAAAGGCGCAATGCCAAACGCAAGTCAAGTTACCACTTGATTGCCTTTGAGAACGATGCGGATGAGTATCAGATTCTCAACGCGGATGGCTCTCTTGAGGCCAAAGTGCGAATCATCGTAACCAATAGCCACGATGGGACTTCCTCGTTTGGATTCCATATCGGTATTTTCCGTATGGTCTGCGAAAACGGCCTTGTCATCAGCACCAAGACCTTTTCCGAGATTCGGGTACGGCACATCCACTACGATTTTGAAATGCTCCGCAAGGTAGTCGCGCAGACCACCGAGCAGATTCCAAACGAGATTCGCGCCTTCAACGCGATGCGCGAAAGGGAACTGACCGAAACCGAGCGCAACGAACTCGCGGTTAACGCAATCAAAGTCCGCAAGGGTATGGAACTCTCCGAGCCTATCAAGGTGGACGATGAAACCATCAGCGACCTGCTTGAACCCAAGCGCGAAGAGGATAAGGGCAACGACCTTTGGTCGGTCTACAATGTCCTCCAAGAGCGCATCATCAAGGGTGGCACAACTCTCGCGGTTGACGGCAAGAAACCTCGCAAGATGCGCGGAATCAAGTCAGCCATCAAGGATTTGGCCATCAACAAGCGCCTGTTTGAACTCGCCTACTCCTATGTGGGCGAAGCCGAAGCAGCCTAACCGACAAGGGTTGTGGGGGAGCAATCCCCCACTTGCCCCTATGCTCCCAGCGCACTCCCAGCGCACCCCTCCCCCCGTAACCCCCCAGTATGGGGGCGCGGGGGTTTTTTATTTATATGGGGGGCACAGTTGCTTACGAAAAATTTTTCCCAGAAAATAGACTTTAAAATAGGGTACTTAAAAAATTTTTTCCTATATTTTTTTCCAGGGGGTAGGGGGTATTGCATGACAAAATGGCATTGTCAAAATTTTTTTCCCCAAAATTTTTGGGAACTATATACCAGTTTACTCTGAATAGGTAATTAGAAAGCCGTAGATTCGTCTGCGGCTTCTTTGTTTCTGGCTCGACAAACTATTTATGGGAAATTACAATACCATGAAATACCAAGATTATAAACTATCCCATAAGAGGCTTGTTCTTGCCTCTAAACACCTTGCAAAGAGAAGAGTTAAGGACTACATCAAACAATATGGTGTAGAACCACCGAAAGATGTGGAAAGCACCTTCTATTATGTCTCACAGGAAGAGCAAGACAGATACCGCGATGCGTTTTTCGCAAGTGATTTTGTTAAAGAATCTAACTACCACGAGAGACAGAGACACTTACCATTAACATTTGAAATAATAACTGACGGTAATATTGTTTGAAAAGCTTCACCACATTCATATAATAGCACCGATTCGGCTTTTACGCGAACCATAGAATACAGTAAAGATAACGGTGCTACGTGGTCTAGCATAACGTCAACAGTTGAGGGTGTTGAGATACCAGTATCTGCTGGGGAAAATGTTCAGTTTAGGGGTAATAACACGTCATATGGTGTTAGAACCATCCAAGGTTCGTATGGTCAAGAAATACCAAACGGTGAATATATTTGGATTGGTTCTTCTTTTAT
>Ga0256407_10002488_pt1 | contig 35166 bp, 31 predicted proteins | sample RumenRJG_04DNA_FD_193489 | JGI IMG/M metagenome (GOLD analysis project Ga0256407, IMG submission 193489) | Bovine rumen microbial communities from Lethbridge, Alberta, Canada - RJG_04 | ecosystem: Host-associated > Mammals > Digestive system > Stomach > Rumen | place: Canada: Alberta...
CCTTTCATTTTCTGTTTGTTGGATAAAATCTCTTGTTGACGGTCTGCAAACCATTGGTATTACTGGGTTACGTCAGATCCTATAATTACACTCCGACCAGATCAAGTACCAGCTCATTATCTACATAAAACCAGAAATCATCGTCGCCGGAGAATTCGAAAATGATGTCATGTCCCCAGGCATCCAGTCCGTCGGCGGTCTGGATGAAACTGGCCTCCATCTCCATTCCGAAGAAATAGTCCACCTCATTCTGCTTCCCCAGATTATAGAGTGTTTCGCCCTTGCGTGCATCTGTGTCCGGCAGTTCCTGTGCATTTACATCCGTCCGGTTGGTATAATCGCAGTGCTGCCCCTCTGTCATGTCACTGAAAGGCATGAACTGGCCGTGGGCAGAAGTATCTGTCCGATAATCTTCGATGGAGCCAAGCTGGTCATAAACTGTGAACGTTCCCTCGTCCTCGTTGAGACGCGCAAAATTCTGTGTGCTGTCGTATTCGAAATAGCCGCTCTCATCATAGATGCTCTTGAGGAACAAATGATTGACGGGATCCGTCATGATATTATGATCCGGATCAAGTTCAGATCCTGAATAGAGCTTTGAAAGAGACGCACTATCTTTACCTGTTTTGCCTTCAATGGTGACCGGATATCCATCTTCCTTAAGATCTGTAGACAACAGTCCGGCAGTATCCGTATTATAGCCAAGGATTGAAGTCTGCAGCGAATCCCTGCCTCCTTTTCCCGGCAGAGCGCTTCCACCGCTCCCGTTCTGGATGGGATTGTTATAATCCACCATCTTCATCTTGATCCCGTACTCGTCATTATCGATGGTATTGACGGTGGTCAGTTTATCGTCCGGATCCTCCGGATCTTTTTCAGTGACTATGGCGAAGTAGAAGTCCTCAGCCTGACTCAGAGGGCAGGACACGACTTTGCCGTTTTCTGTTTTGAGGCCTGCATAGGCATACCGGTTTTCATCCCATGCAATGATGGACGTATAACTTTCGCCATAACGCCGTCCATTAAGATTGATACCAATAGTATTATCTGAGAAGACCTGGTTTCCTGTCACCTGAGGGGCGATATAATTCCCGTACTGGACGTTCTGCAGTTCGTAGTAATAGTTCGCTGTCCCGTCAGGATTGTAGTATTCAGTGAACTCCCAGAGCGCGGTATTGACCTGGCTGCCGGTCCACTCGATGTTGTCGCCCGTGTCATAGCAGCGGATCAGCGAGCCGTCGTGATCTACGGCGTAGAATTCATAACGCTTTGTCGTATCGTTCCAGATCCTGGTGTAAATGACGACCTGCTGACCGTTCTTGACTTTTTCCTCATCCGAAACGCTGACTTTCTTTGCATTATAGAGAGTAAAATCGTCATCATCCAAAACGGACCGCTCCACAAAATTCATATAGGTGGTATCTGCTGAACCGGTGGCACCGCCGAAGCCATTGTTGGGGTTCCCGGAATAATTCAGAGAATTCCCATTGACCCTAAGGTTCCATTTCCCCGAATGCGAATCTGTACCGGGAATACACGTGATAACGGATTTGACCGTATCCGGTTCGTCTGTCAGGGTAACGTTCTTCCCATCGATCGTCAGGTACTTCGTCTGTCCGTCGACTTCCGTGGTAATATAATATTCCGTTCCTGAAACACTATGGAATGTCCATTCCACGATATCGCTGCCCTCTGCGACCAGAAGGACACCATTGTTTGTCAGCACATCCGGACGCATGATCATATCCAGTCCTTTCAGTCGCTGCGCACCGCTGACGGTCGTTCCGTCTGCAGTCAGCGCGGCAGCTGTCGCGGAATTGTCGTGATAAGCCAGGCCATAAGTCTTTTCATCAAGGCCATAAGGATCATCAACCACAGTGTAGGAAGACGCGTAGGTGATCGTCATTTTGCAGTTTACAGCAGTGTCATTTTTGCCGTAGAAACGGATCCCGTCGCCGCTGTTGGAATGCTGGAGCCACAAACTCGCCTGAGCGGATTTGAGATAGAAAGTCCCATTGCCTGCATCAGTAATCTGGATCGGTGTCCCTCCTGCATCGACCAGACCGACATTAACGCTGGAAGTATTTTTAAGATACTTCTTATTACCATCTACATAGGTGTACATATAAAACTGATCCGAAGTGCCTGTGACCGGTTCAAAATACCAGGAAGCAGCGGAGGCTGCGTCATTCACTTCTATGAAACTATAGAGTATTCGACCAGTATTTCGCGAAATTATTATAAGAGATGTAGAACTCATCTCCTCCGCCCAGTTCACTTAGATCCTCAACTCGCTGTACTTCCTGATGATACGGCTCCGGTGCCTCCACGATGGCATATACAGAAAAACCCGGTGCCTCAAATGCGACGTCGCTGATCTTCTCTTTACCCTGAGAACCTTTCTTCGCGCTTATCTCAACGCTTGATCCATCCAGGATCTCAGGAACTAACTCACCGTCTTCATCTGCACCAAAATGGATGACCCTCAGGTCATCGGCTCTTAGGCGGATCGCTTTGTCATAGGAAATAGTTACATTGACGGGTGCGGCAGGCTCAACGTTCTGTCCGTCTGCCAGCAGAGTGATATCGTAAAATCTGGCGGTATCAAGAGAAGCGTTCTCCTCGGCTTCACCCGCCACCTGCAAAGCCTTCAGGGCTTCGTCTTTCCAGGCTTCGTAGTCTTTGTCATCCTCTGTGATCTCATGAGCGGTGAGCTCCGTTCCGTCCGGAAGCTGTGCGTCGCTGTCCGCAGAGGCGCTGATACTGTAACCTTCTCCCTCGAAACTCATCTCCTCTGGAGAAGCCCCGGCATTATCTGCAGAGAAAGCTTCTTTATCCTCATCATCCGCATCGTTCTCCTCTGCATCAGCTTCTTTGTTTTCCTCTGTATCGTTCTGATCGACTTCCTACCCTGCCGCCGGTACATCGATGCCTCCCTGGGAAACCGCCTCCTCTTCGTCCAACGTGAGCGCAGGCAGAACCAGAAGATATGACACAACAAATACAACGATCGCTGTCAACGTAAGAAGCAGCGTTCTGTTTTTTCCTATTACGTCAGCTAATACTCTGATCGTATTTGATGCGTCATTTTTATTCTTCATAGTATGTCTTCTAGTCCTATTATATAACACTATATTATACAATTATTTACAGTTAATGTCAATCATTACACTAATGGGATTCTTGGAATTTCAAGCTTTTCAGCTATTTCGTCATCAGAATAACACAAAGCAGGTCAATTAAAGCGTCAAAAAAGAGTCTTAAGAAAGATCACCACATGATGATCGCCCTGACCGGGCAGACAGGCGCGCAGTAACCGCAGGTCAGACTTTTGATTGAATAAAATGAATATCATCAATTGTGATAGTCTGTGCCTCAAATGCCGCATCAAATCATACATAGCAGCGCAGAATTTCGGTTCTGAGCTGCTATTTTATTACATTTGTAAAGCTGGCTGTTGTTAATACAAAAGAGGACCTATGGACATCAAAGAATTACTTGAAAATCAAGGATTTAAGGCCTGTAAAAATTAATACAAAATTAATACAAAAGTTATTTTTGAGTGCCTTTTTCACCTCTTTTTTCAAAAGATATCAAGCTGCAACTTGAGTTACCTCAAATTATCCAAAAGCAGCCAAAACGTTGAAATTCCAACGAAAAAAGCCTCTAACCATTGCGGTTAAAGGCCTCTGTGGAGCGGGTGAAGGGAATCGAACCCTCGACGTAAGCTTGGGAAGCTCAAGTTTTGCCATTAAACTACACCCGCATATTGTGCGCTCCTTCTGAAGCGCACGATAAGTATAACTCATTTTCAAAGTGATTGAAACTCTTTTCTCGCCTATCCGATCTCTGCGATAGTGTCTTTGATCACGGCAGGCAGCTTCCTGCACTTGTCCTCTGCTACTGCTGCAACAGAGACTCTCACTCCGCCGTTCACAGGGATGAGGAAGATGTCTTTCTTACCGAGAGCGTTGATCAGTGCGTCCGGATCCTTGTACGGTATCGTGACGAAGAATCCGGCTCTGAACGGAACTATCTCAAGTCCGCACTCAGCAGCTGCATTCTCGAAGGCATGGCCTCTTGCACGAAGCATGTCTCTCCAGTGCCTGCGCTCGTCATCTGTCTCCTTTAGGAGCTCAGGATCGCTGTATATCTTCTCAATGACGGTCTGAGGAGCTCTCGGGGAGTTGGACCACGCAGTCCTTGCGAAGAAGGAGCAGACTTTCTCAAACTCTGCTGCAACTTCAGGTGTGTGCGCAAGGCAGAGCATCGCCGCACATCTTGCGCCGTACATAGTGAATGTCTTGGATGCGCTGTATGCGATAACAGGCAAAATATTCCCTCGGAGATTGTCGATCACAGGAAGGAATGCCCTTACCTCATCCATCTCTCCGGCAAAATCTATGTAAGCTGCGTCGATGATCAGCGTTACTTTCTTTTCAAGGTCGACTCCGTCCAGTACCCTCTTGACCCCATACCAGTCATCCATCGAAAGTGAGTATCCTGTAGGATTGCTGGCCGGTGTATTGAGTATGATCACCAGATGTTCCTGATTGCGGAGCAGCTTGCTGACCTTGTACTCAAAGTCTGCGATATTGAAGCGTCCCTCTTCATCGAACATCTCAAAAGTCTCAAGAGACTTGCCCTGCTCTGAAGCTATGTTTCCGTACGGACCCCAGTACCAGTTGTGTGTGAGGATCCTGTCGCCCGGGCAGGAATAGTTGTCCACAGCATTGCTGATCGATCCCGTGCCGCCCGGAGTAGCTACTATACCGACATAGCTCTTCGGCTCATATGAACCGAAGGCAGCTTTCCTGACAGCTTCTCTGAAGCCCGGAGTTCCGGCTATAGGTGCATATTCGGCAAAATCCGTTCCGGACAGTTCTCTGAATGTTCTTGCGACAGAATCAAGGACTACAAGATTGGCATCGTCATCGTAAAGTGCGCCTACCGTGGCGTTTACTACTGCGTCCTTGCCCTTCTTTGCTATCGCCGCCTTAGCATTGCCTACTGCGGTAAAATTCCTGTCTCTCTCCGGTATGTCTCTGCCGTTGAATGCAGCCATTGATGTTATCTTCATTTCAGGCTCTCCCTTGTCAGTTTCTGTATCTGTATGCTGTTCTGCTGCAGTCCTCTCCGGGCCTCTTCCGATCACGACTCTCTTGATTTTCTCACCGAGCCCGCTGAACTTGGCCTCATATTCAGTCTCGATGTTGAATGCAGCTCTTTCTGCAGGGTCCTCAATTGAGGCAGCCTCTGCGTGAAGATCCCTTGTTATATCCAGTATCTTAAGGTCCGCAGCCATGATCTCAGGGATGGTCCACTCGAAGAGTCCTGTGTTGTCGGTCTTGAATGTCACCGTTCCGTCTTCGGCCAGCACCCTGAAGTACGACTTGAGCCTCTCTCTGTATGTCAGTCTCCTGCGGTACCAGTAGTTCTTCGGAAGAGGATCGCTGAAATTGAGATATATCCCGGTCACCTCTCCGTCCGAGAACCAGTCCGAGAGATCCTCCGCGAACTCAGGAACGAATGCGACGTTATCCAGGGATTTTGCCCTTACCTTCTCCATCGCCCTCAGCATTACGCTCTGATTGCCTTCAACTGCAACGAAATAGCGGCCGGGTTCTCTCTCAGCCATCTCGCTTATGAACTTGCCCTTACCGCATCCTATCTCAAGATACACGGGACGTCCCGATGCACGCTCTGCCCATTTTCCGTGCATGGAGGCAGGCTCTCTCACCAGGATGTCATTATAATCTTCGTATTTGGTTTCTAAATTCTTGACTTTGCGCTGTCTCATATTTAAGCCCGGCTCACGCGCGGGCACTCCTTGTCTAGAATGGATTGAATGTTATGAATCTCGACCCGATTATCACCGCAAGATAGATGACCATCAGTACTGCAGCGATCGCGTCTCCCCTGTGGAAGTGGATCTCATTCATCCTCGTCCTGCCCTTGCCGCCGTGATAACATCTCGCTTCCATGGCAAGTGCGAGTTCCTGTGCTATGCGGAACGAACTTATGAAGAGCGGGATCAGGATAGGTATCAGCTTGGCAGCTCTCTGGAAGAGGTTGCCCGATTCAAAGTCCGCGCCTCTCGCCTGCTGTGCCTTGATTATCTTGTCCGTTTCCTCCATGAGGGTCGGGATGAACCTCAGTGCGATCGTCATCATGAGAGCGATCTCGTGGCTCGGGACCCCTATCTTACTCAGCGGGCTCATGAGTTTTTCGAGGCCGTCAGTCAGTTCGACCGGCTTGGTCGTCAGCGTCATCATGGATGTGCCAATGATAAGAAGCACCAGTCTCACGCCCATGAACGCGGCCCTCCATATGCCCTCATATGTGATTTTCAGGAACTTCCACTGCCACAAAACTCTTCCGTCAACCATGAACAGATTGAGTATGACGGTAAAAGCGATGATAAGTAATACCGCTGTGAGCCCTCTGAATATGAACCTGGCCGGCACTCTGGACAGTGCTATGACAGCGGCCAGAGCTGCCCCTGCGATCAGGAATCCCCAGAAATTATTCACTATAAACAGCTCTATTATATAGAGCAGTGTAGCGATTATTTTGGTCCTTGCGTCCAGCCTGTGTATCACGGAGTTTCCCGGATAGTACTGGCCCAGCGTGATATCTCTGATCATCTTCCCGTTTTATGCCTGTTATTTCAGGCCAAAATATTTCCGTATGTCTTCCGCGGCTTCATCCGTCGTCAGCGCGTCACTTTCAAACCCCGGCACCGCTTCTTTTATCTTCTTCAGTATATCTCTCACAGGAGGTACTCCGAGTCCCATCGAGCTCAGCTCATCTTCATGCGAGAAGACCTCCCTCGGCGTGCCCTGCATTGCTATCTTTCCCTTGTCCATTACCAGTACGCGGTCGGAAAGCCTTGCAACATCTGCCATGTTGTGGGAGACGAAAATGACTATCATGTTCATAGACGCATTGATCGTCTCTATCATAGCGAGCACTTCATCGTGAGCAGCAGGGTCAAGTCCTGCCGTCGGCTCATCAAGGATGAGGACTGAAGGTCTCATCGCGACCACGCCTGCGATAGCGACTCTTCTCTTCTGTCCTCCCGAAAGCTCGAACGGTGAGGATTCCGCTATCTCATCATAGTCAAGTCCGACGATACTCATCGCGGCTCTGACTCTTTTCTCCATCTGGTCCTCCGGGATGCCCGTGTTGCGCGGTCCGAATGCTATATCTTTTGCAACGGTCTCCTCGAACAGCTGGTATTCAGGATACTGGAACACGAGGCCGACCTTGCGTCTCACGTCAACAAGCTTAGCGCTTTTGTCTGTTATGCACTGGCCGTCGACCCAGACTTCACCTGAATCGGGCCTGATCAGACCGTTCAGATGCTGGAGAAGGGTCGATTTGCCCGAACCTGTATGCCCGATAATGCCTATCGTCTCGCCGTCATGCACCTCAAAGGACACATCGTCAAGTGCGAGTGTTTCTCCCGGCATCCCCGGATTATATGTATATTTCAGGTTCTTTACTTCTATCGACATGTATCTTAAATACCGGATCCTACCGGTCTTTCATACGCTTCAGTTCGGCAGCCAAGTCTTCGGCTGTCAGTATATGTCCAGGCAGTCCGGCCTTTTCCCTCAGTTCGATCAGCGGAGGCAGCTCCAGTCCGGCGCGGTCTATCATTTCAAGATCGGAGAATATATCTGAAGGCGCTCCGTCAGCAAGCACCTTGCCCTTCTGCATCACGATCATTCTGTCTGCCTGAGCAGCTTCATTCATGAAGTGCGTGATGAGTATGGTCGTGATCCCCTCCGCATTGAGCTCGAGTATCATCTTCATTACAGCCTCCCTGCCCATAGGGTCAAGCATGGCTGTAGGCTCATCGAATACGATGCATTCAGGTCTCATTGCTATCGCGCCTGCTATGGCAACTCTCTGTTTCTGCCCCCCGGACAGCATGTGAGCGCCCTTAAGTCTGTGCTCATACATTCCGACCTGTTTCAGAGCTTCGTCTACCCGCTTTCTTATTTCAAGCGGCGGGATCCCCAGGTTCTCAGGCCCGAAGGCTACGTCGTCCTCAACTATGGATGAAACGATCTGGTTGTCCGGATTCTGGAAAACCATTCCGACTCTGCTCCGTATATCCCACAGCTTATCATCATCTCTTGTGTTCATTCCGTCAACGCAAACGCTGCCGGATGTAGGCAATAAAAGACCATTGAGGCACTTTGCAAGAGTCGACTTGCCCGACCCGTTCATGCCTGTAACGGATACAAAGCTGCCCTGTTCTATATCAAGGCTGATACCATCGATTGCCCTTGTTCCGGGCACCTCGCTGCCATCCTCTGCTATGCGTGTGAATTCAACTGTGAGATCTCTTATTTCTATAAAAGCCATACTGAAATAGTATACCCTACCACTCCGGCAATCGCAATAATCACAGGCAACAGAAAAAGCCGGTTGACCCGGCTCATCCGCAAAACGTCGAACATCCTATTCGCGAAGGTCCCCTAACTCCTTAACGGATCGAATATTCTTTATGTTAACCCTTTTGCTTCGGATGTATTCTACTATTGTCATATTGATTGGTCAATGGTTTTTATGAAATTTCACAACATTATTTTGGTTTAATTGTTGTACATATCAAGAATGCGTCGAAATTTCTTCATATCCCTACAATTCCCCACACGAAAAGACCGGCCTGAGCGGCCGGCCTCCTGTCTCTTATACTGTTATTATGTTATTCAGCCTTGTACACTTCTCCTGAATAAACCATTATTCCCAGATCATTCCTATGCCTTCTGAAGTTGCTTTATCATATACTTTCGCAGCAGTCATCAGGTCGAGGGCTCCTATTCCAACATTCTCAAATACTATGATCTCATCATCGCTTTCCCTGCCCGGGATCCTTCCGAGAATGTATTCACCTATATCTCCGGTGAACTGATCTTTTGTGAGCGTTCCTTCGTCAAGAGGCCTCAGGATATCTCCGGACTCAGACAGTACTGCATCGACTGAATCAAAGTATATTTTGCCGCACTTATCAAATACGGCAGGATCCAGTTCCTGCATGTCGTATGTGTATGCGCCTACAGCACTTATTGTGCAGCCCGGCTTGAAATACTCAGCACTGCATACAGGTGTTCCCGAGACAGTTACGAGGGTGACAAGATCAGCACCGTCAACAGCTGCATTGGAATCCTCGCATGCGATTATATCTGCCCCATAAGAGGCCAGTTCCTCTCTTGCCCTCTCAACGAACACCTTCGTCTTCTCAAAGTTTCTGGCAGCAACTCTTACCTCGCGGAGAGGTCTTGCAGTCAGCATCGCCTCGAGCTGGCACATCGCCTGGCTGCCTGTCCCGATCATAGCACCTGTCTGTGCGTCCTTCCTTCCGAACAGGTCAAAAGCAGCCCCGCTTGCAGCAGCAGTACGCAGCGCCGTGACATATGTGCCGTCCATCATCGCCTTGACAACTCCGGTCTCACCGTCGATGAGCAGCACCTGTCCGATCGATGCCGGAAGGCCCTTCTCCGGGTTGCCGGGCATTATGTTGACTATCTTGAGTCCTGCAGCTCCCATGTCCTCACAGTATGCGGGCATGAAGAGAAAATTGCCGTGGCTTCCGTTTATAACAGCTCTCAGCGGAACCTCAAAACGTCCCTCGCTGAACAGCCTGTAGCATTCCTTGTCCGTCTCAATGGCATCCTTCATGGAGAACACCTTGCGGATATCTTCTTTATTGAGAAGCAGCATTGATTCTATCCTTTCCCATATACGTCTTTTATGTGCAAAAAAGATGACAACAGAATCATTCCGCTGTCATCTTTTCTTTTTGTAAAATCCTACAGAAGAGCCTCAAGATCAGACTTCTGCATGAGACCAGGCTCCTTATAAGTGATCTCTCCGTTCTTTACTACCATGATGGTAGGGATGCTGCTGATTCCGAGCTGGATAGCGATAGCCGGTGCGTCATCGACATTCAGCTTGCAGAACTTGACGTCGCTTCTCTCTTCGCTCAGCATCTCAACGATAGGTGCCTGCATCTTGCAAGGGCCGCACCAGTCAGCGTAGAAATCTACGAGTACAGTGCCCTCAGCCTTCATTACTTCCTGTTCATAAGTATCCTGTGTAATAACATTTACCATGTCTGTATCCTCCTGTGTTGAACTGATTGTCTGTCGCCCCTCAGTCATTTTAAACCAATGAAGATTATAACACACATGCAAGGCTTCATAATAGTGAAGCTTTTGTGAGAAAAAAAGAGCACCGCCGAAGCGGTGCCCTAAAGACGTCAATTATTATTCAATAATCTCTGTAACAACGCCGGAACCTACTGTTCTTCCGCCTTCTCTGATAGCGAATCTCAGTCCTTCCTCAATAGCGATCGGTGTGATCAGCTCGATCTCCATTACTACGTTGTCTCCAGGCATGCACATCTCTGTGCCTTCCGGAAGGTGAAGATCACCAGTTACGTCTGTTGTTCTGAAATAGAACTGTGGTCTGTATCCGTTGAAGAACGGTGTATGACGGCCACCCTCTTCCTTCTTCAGTACGTATACCTGGCCCTTGAACTTTGTGTGTGGGTGGATTGTGCCCGGCTTTGCGAGAACCTGTCCTCTTTCGATCTCTGTTCTCTGTACGCCACGAAGCAGTGCTCCGATGTTGTCGCCTGTCTCAGCCTGATCAAGAGTCTTCTTGAACATCTCAACGCCTGTTACGACAACTTTTCTCTTCTCGTCTGTCAGTCCTACGATTTCTACTTCATCGCCGACCTTCAGCATTCCTCTTTCAACTCTTCCTGTTGCTACTGTACCACGACCTGTGATCGAGAATACGTCCTCTACAGGCATCAGGAACGGCTGGTCATTTGCTCTTTCTGGCTCAGGAATGTAGTTGTCTACTGCTTCCATCAGCTCTACTACTGCATCTGCCCACTCGCCTTCCGGATCTTCCAGTGCCTTCAGTGCGGATCCTCTGATGATCGGTGTGTCGTCGCCAGGGAAATCATACTCGTCAAGAAGTTCTCTTACTTCCATCTCTACGAGATCGAGGAGCTCCTCGTCGTCTACCATGTCACACTTGTTCAGGAATACGATGATGTATGGTACGCCTACCTGTCTGGACAGGAGGATGTGCTCTCTTGTCTGTGGCATAGGACCATCTGTTGCTGCTACTACCAGGATAGCTCCGTCCATCTGAGCTGCTCCTGTGATCATGTTCTTTACATAGTCAGCGTGTCCCGGGCAGTCTACGTGAGCATAGTGTCTGTTAGGTGTCTCATACTCTACGTGTGCTGTTGAGATCGTGATTCCTCTAGCCTTTTCTTCCGGAGCCTTGTCGATCTGGTCGAATGCTACGTCTCCGCCGAGTCCATACTTTCTGTTCAGTACGGATGTGATTGCAGCGGTAAGAGTTGTCTTGCCGTGGTCAACGTGGCCGATTGTTCCGATGTTGATATGCGGTTTGGTTCTCTCATATTTCTGCTTTGCCATTTTACATCTCCTCTAAAATATAAATGAAAAATGTGAAATATAATATCTAATTGTAATTGTTTCTATCGGAGGAGCTCAGCCTCCGTAGATCAAGGTTCTCGCCAATACGGCAACGCCGTATGATCAGAAGAGAACCTTACTTAATAATCTTTTCTGCGAGGTTATCAGGCAGCTTCTCGAAGTGGTCGAACTGCATGACGTAAACGCCTCTGCCCTGTGTTCTTGAACGGAGATCTGTCGCATAACCGAACATCTCTGACAGAGGAACCATTCCTCTGATGATGGCTGCTCCGTTCTGGATGTCAGAACCTTCGATCCTTCCTCTTCTTGAGCTGATATCGCCGATAACATCTCCCATGTAATTATCCGGAACTGTTACCTCAACCTTGAATATAGGCTCGAGCAGGACCGGGTCAGCCTTCATGACAGCTTCCTTGAACGCCTTGGATCCGGCGATCTTGAATGCCATATCCGAAGAGTCTACTTCGTGATATGAACCGTCATACAGCTCAACGCCGACGTCTACTACGTTATATCCTGCAAGAGGACCGGCCTGCATTGCTTCTTCAATACCCTCCTGTACCTTAGGGATGTATTCCTTAGGAATAGCACCGCCGACGATGGAGTTCTTGAACTCGAAGCCTTCGCCCGGCTCTCTCGGGTACAGTCTGATCTTGACATGTGCGTACTGTCCGCTTCCGCCGGACTGCTTTGCATGCTTGCAGTCGACATCTGCTGTGCCTCTGACTGTCTCCTTGTAGGAAACCTGCGGCTTACCGACATTAGCCTCGACCTTGAACTCTCTTAAGAGTCTGTCAACGATGATCTCAAGATGGAGTTCTCCCATACCTGCGATGATCGTCTGTCCTGTATCCGGGTTGGTGTATGTTCTGAATGTAGGGTCTTCTTCTGCCAGCTTGGCAAGTGCAAGGCCCATCTTTTCCTGACCGATCTTAGTCTTAGGCTCGATAGCGATCTCGATTACAGGATCAGGGAATTCCATGGACTCAAGGATGATCGGATGCTTCTCGTCGCAGAGAGTATCACCTGTGGTGGTGAACTTCAGTCCGACAGCAGCAGCGATATCTCCGGAGTAAACCATGTCGATCTCGTTTCTGTGGTTGGCATGCATCTGGAGGATCCTTCCGATTCTCTCCTTGCGGTCCTTGGTCGCATTGTATACGTGCGAGCCTGACTGAAGAGTACCGGAGTAAACTCTGAAGAATGCAAGCTTACCAACGAACGGGTCTGCCATGATCTTGAATGCGAGAGCTGAGAACGGCTCTTTGTCTGATGCAGGTCTCTCTTCTTCCTTCTGTGTATAAGGGTTAACACCCTTGATAGCAGGAATGTCGAGTGGTGACGGCATATAGTCGATCACGCCGTCCAGCATCAGCTGAACACCCTTGTTTCTGTAAGCCGAGCCGCAGAAAACAGGATACATCTCGCCCTTGATCGTCTGCTGACGGATAACTCTCTTGAGATCCTCTTCAGGGATGTCCTCTCCCTCAAGATACATCATCATGAGTTCCTCGTCGCATTCGCATACGGACTCAAGCATCTTTTCTCTCCATGCCTTGGCTTCATCAAGCATGTTCTCAGGAATTTCTTTTTCGTCGAATGCTTTGCCCAGGTCATCGTTGTGATAGATCTCAGCCTTCATCTTGATGAGGTCGATGATTCCGATGAAATCTGCCTCAGATCCGATAGGGATCTGAACAGCAACAGCGTTAGCCTTGAGTCTGTCGTGGATCATGTCCAGGACCCTGTAGTAGTTGGCTCCGAGGATATCCATCTTGTTGACGAATATCATTCTAGGAACTCCGTACTTCTCAGCCTGTCTCCATACAGTCTCACTCTGAGGCTCAACGCCTCCCTTAGCGCAAAGTACCATTACGGCACCGTCGAGTACACGCAGGGATCTCTCTACCTCTACGGTAAAATCCACGTGTCCCGGTGTGTCAATGATGTTTATTCTTGTGTGTTTCCACTGAGCAGTAGTAGCGGCGGAAGTAATGGTGATACCGCGTTCCTGCTCCTGCTCCATCCAGTCCATGGTAGCAGCGCCTTCATGAGTCTCACCGAGTTTGTGAGTCCTGCCGGTGTAGAAGAGGATTCTCTCCGTTGTTGTTGTCTTGCCGGCATCGATATGCGCCATGATACCAATATTTCTGGTGTGCTCAAGCTCAAATGCTCTTCCCATCATTTCCTCCTTTCTACATGTTTTCCAAGATTCTCTTCTGCATACAGTACCTGCGCAGACTAGAATCTGAAGTGTGCGAACGCCTTGTTAGCTTCTGCCATCTTATGAGTATCTTCCTTCTTCTTTACGGATGATCCTGTGTTGTTGGCAGCATCCATGAGCTCTCCTGCCAGTCTGTCTGACATCTTTCTCTCACTTCTTGCTCTTGTATATCTGGTGAGCCATCTGAGGCCGAGAGTCTGTCTTCTCTCAGGTCTGACTTCGATTGGCACCTGATAGTTCGCACCACCGATTCTTCTAGCTTTAACTTCGAGAACTGGCATGATGTTGTTCATAGCCTTCTCAAATACTTCGAGAGGTTCCTCACCTGTCTTCTCTTTGATCGTATCGAATGCATCGTAAACGATAGTCTGAGCTACGCCCTTCTTACCGTCGAGCATGATGCTGTTGATCAGCTTGGCAACTACTACGCTGCCATATACAGGATCAGGAAGAACTTCTCTCTTAGGTGTGTTACCTTTTCTTGGCACTTCTCTTCCCTCCTTCTGGAATTGAATAGGTACTCGTTGACCGTCCCGTGATCTTCTTCAGACAGCAGATTCAGCTGCCTTACTCGCCGGCCGGCCCCCGTGGCGCTCTCTATATAGAATAAAGAATGCCCTGTACTGAGTATTAGTTTGCATGATTCTATCGGAGGAGCTTGCCTCCGTAGATCAAGCATTTCTTCCTTACGCCAACGGCGTATGATCAATGAAATGCTTACTTTTTCTTAGGTCTCTTTGCACCGTACTTTGAACGGCCCTGTCCACGGTTTGCAACACCGGATGCATCAAGTGTTCCTCTGATGATGTGATATCTAACACCAGGGAGGTCCTTAACTCTTCCGCCTCTTACAAGAACAACAGAGTGCTCCTGCAGATTGTGTCCGATACCAGGGATGTAAGCAGTAACTTCCATTCCGTTGGTAAGACGTACTCTTGCAACCTTTCTCAGAGCTGAGTTCGGCTTCTTAGGAGTTACAGTCTTAACTGCTACGCATACTCCTCTCTTCTGAGGGGAATTAACGTCGGTAAGAGTCTTGCGAAGTGTGTTCATGTTCTTACCAAGTGCAGGTGCTGTAGACTTCTTGACAGTGCTCTGTCTGCCCTGACGTACTAACTGGTTAATTGTAGGCATTCTTTTCTCCTTTCTTCCTAGATTTTTTGTTATGAGTTTCCAGCTCTCATAAAGAGAGTCTCGAACTTCATAATCTTACTGTCAAAGCATTGTAAAGTCAATACTTCGGCGGTATTTTTGTCTGCACAACAGAGTCAATCAGCGATTGAGGTGAAATAACACCGCAATCGCTGATTGTTACCCTTATTTATTTAGTAAAACGAAGTTTTTTTCGCTTACTCGAGAATAACTGTTTCGCCATAAACTACCGGCTCTTCTTCAGGCTCTTCGTTCTGCTCCTCTGCCTGCTCTGCTGTTTCAGGTGCAGGTGCAGGAACATCTTCGTAGATCCTTGGCTGGTCATCACCGTGCATCATCCAGTCGTTGTCACCGTAGTCGACCTCGACCTCACTGTACCTCTTCATACCGGTACCTGCAGGGATGAGCTTACCGATCATGACGTTCTCCTTGAGACCTTCAAGTCTGTCAGTCTTACCCTTGATGGAAGCATCTGTGAGTACTCTTGTGGTCTCCTGGAAGGATGCAGCTGACAGGAACGATGAAGTAGCAAGAGCAGCCTTGGTGATACCGAGCAGCTGTCTGTTTGCAGTTGCAGGTTCGCCGCCTTCAGCCTCAGCCTTGGCATTGGCTTCCTCGAGCTCTCTTCTTGAATACTGTCCGCCAGGGAGAAGACCTGTATCACCAGGCTTCTCAACTTTGTACTTGGAGAGCATCTGACTTACGATGATCTCAACGTGCTTGTCGTTGATGTCTACACCCTGTGTCTTGTATACTCTCTGAACTTCTCTGAGGAGATACTCATATACGCCCTGAACTCCGTTGAGTCTCATGATGTCATGAGGATCAAGCGGACCTCTTGTGATCGAATCACCGGCCTTGACTTCCTGACCGACCTCGACGTTGATCCTTGCGCCGAACGGAATTACATAGTTCCTCTCGCCGCCTTCTTCTCTTACGACTACGTCAGTCTTGTTGTCCTCTCTAGGCTCGATAGCTGTTACAACACCGTCGCCCTCGCAGATCTCAGCGAGACCCTTAGGCTTACGTGCCTCGAACAGCTCCTCAACTCTCGGAAGACCCTGAGTGATATCGGATCCGGCTACACCACCGGTATGGAATGTTCTCATGGTCAGCTGTGTACCCGGCTCACCGATTGACTGAGCAGCGATGATACCTACAGCTTCACCAGGAAGAACCATTCTGCCTGTAGCCATGTTCTTGCCGTAGCACTTAGCGCAAAGTCCGCTCTTTGCACGGCATGTCATTGCGGATCTGATCTTGACGGTCTTGACTCCGCGGTTCTCGATTTCGAGAGCCATGTCATCCGTGATGTACTCGTTGGCTCCGATGATCACTTCACCTGTCTGAGGATCAACAACATCCTCGATGGTGTATCTGCCGGCGATTCTCTGCCAAAGCTTTTCGATTTCTTCCTTGCCATCCATGAATGCGCGGATCTCGATACCTTCCTCAGTACCGCAGTCCTCTTCATTGATGATGATGCTGTGGGAGATATCTACAAGTCTTCTTGTCAGATAACCCGAGTCAGCTGTTCTCAGAGCTGTATCTGTCAGACCCTTACGGGCACCGTTTGATGAAATGAAGTACTCCAGTATGGACAGTCCTTCACGGAAGTTGGACTTGATAGGGATCTCTACAGTGTGACCTGTAGCGTTGGCCATAAGTCCTCTCATTCCGCCGATCTGGCTGATCTGTGACTTGTTACCTCTCGCACCGGAATTAGCCATGATGTACAGGTTATTCATGTTGCCGAGGTTTTCCATCAGAGCATCAGCAGTATCTGCTGTAGCCTTTCTCCATGTGGAGATGACCTTGTCGTATCTCTCCTTGTTGGACATGAGTCCGCGCTTGTAGAGAGCTTCGTAAGTATCTACTTCCTTCTCTGCAGCTCCTACGATCTCAGCCTTGGCTTCAGGGATCTCCATGTCGGAAATACTGATCGTTACGGCACTTACTGTCGAGTAGTGATAGCCTGTATCCTTGATGTAGTCAAGCATCAGAGCTGTCTCGGTATTGCCGTGTACCTTGAAGCATGCTGCGATGATCTTTCCGAGAGCCTTCTTCTCGCAGAGGAAGTCTACTTCGAGTGAATACGGATCCTTCTCTCTGTCTACGAATCCGAGGTCCTGAGGAAGTCCCTTATTGAAGATGAATCTTCCTACAGTTGACTCTACCAGCTTGCCCGGATCTCCCGGATATGCGTAGCGTCTTACCTTGACCCTTGCATGGATACCGACAACGCCTGTCTGGTATGCCATGATCATCTCATCGTAGTCGGCAAAGCACTTGCCGTCGCCTCTCTCTGCCGGACGGTTTCTCTCTTCGCTGCCCGGATGTGTGAGGTAGTATGATCCGAGGATCATATCCTGAGTCGGGATCGTGATAGGCGATCCGTCCTTAGGTGCCAGGATGTTGTTTACTGACAGCATGAGGAATCTTGCCTCAGCCTGTGCCTCTACTGACAGAGGTACGTGAACAGCCATCTGGTCTCCGTCGAAGTCGGCGTTGAACGCTGTACATACGAGCGGATGCAGCTTGATAGCTTTGCCCTCGACCAGTACCGGCTCAAATGCCTGGATACCGAGTCTGTGCAGTGTAGGGGCACGGTTCAGCAGTACCGGGTGATCCTTGATCACGTAATCAAGAACGTCCCATACTTCTGTGTCGGCTCTCTCTACCATCAGTCTTGCCTGCTTGGTGTTCTGAGCGATCTCTCTCTCAGTCAGCTCTCTCATGATGAAAGGCTTGAACAGCTCGAGAGCCATTGTCTTAGGAAGTCCGCACTGATAGAACTTGAGGTCAGGTCCTACTACGATTACGGAACGTCCGGAGAAGTCTACTCTCTTACCGAGGAGGTTCTGACGGAATCTTCCCTGCTTACCCTTGAGCATGTCTGAGAGGGACTTGAGCTTACGGCCGCCTGCACCCTGTACCGGTCTGCCTCTTCTGCCGTTGTCGATAAGTGCGTCAACGGATTCCTGAAGCATTCTCTTCTCGTTACGGATGATGATATCAGGAGCGCCGAGCTCTCCCAGCTTCTTAAGTCTGTTGTTTCTGTTGATTACTCTTCTGTACAGGTCGTTGAGGTCGGATGTTGCGAATCTGCCTCCGTCGAGCTGTACCATAGGTCTGAGTTCAGGCGGGATTACCGGGATAACGTCGAGGATCATCCACTCCGGCTTGTTTCCGGACTGCTTGAACGCCTCGATTACCTCGAGGATCTTGACAAGTCTGATCTTCTTCTGTCCCGAAGCTGTAGCCATCTGCTCTCTCAGATCGATAGCCATCTGGTCTACATCGATGTCCTGGAGCAGCTTCTTTACTGCCTCAGCACCCATGCCTGCTTCGAAGCTCTTGCCGTAAATCTCGCGTGCTTCGTTGTACTCTTCCTCTTCGATTACCTGCTTGTACTGGAACGGTGTGTCACCAGGATCTGTAACTACATAAGATGCAAAATACAGGATCTTTTCCAGTTCCTTAGGTGTCATGTCGAGGACGAGACCTATTCTTGAAGGAATGCCCTTGAAGTACCAGATGTGGGATACAGGAGATACGAGCTTGATGTGTCCCATTCTCTCTCTTCTGACCTTGGCCTTGGTTACTTCTACTCCGCAGTAAGGACAGATAAGTCCCTTGTAGCGGATCTTGTTGTACTTACCGCATCCGCATACCCAGTCCTTGGTAGGTCCGAATATTCTCTCGCAGAAGAGTCCGTCGAACTCAGGCTTCAGGGATCTGTAGTTGATGGTCTCAGGCTTGGTTACCTCACCGTGTGACCAGCTCAGCATCTCCTCTGTGCTTGCGAGTTTGATCTGAAGGGACTCAATATTTCTGAGATCCTGATTGTTGTCTGTCATCATAATATTTCCTCCCCTTTCTTACTCTTCCTCTGCGAAAGTCTCGTTGGCTTCAGCGTCCTTAAGCTCATCAAGGCTTTCCATTTCAACTGCTTCTGTGAGATCCATGTCAGGCTCTGCCGGTGCAGCAGCTGCCGCCATGCTGTCGAGGAATGCCGAGAGACCGCTGATCTCCTCATCGCTCATTGCGTCATCATCCTGCTCTTCAGCATTGATGCGTGCCGCTTCCTCTTCAGCGACTCTGTCCTGCTCATGTTCTCTTCTTTCCTTCTCAGCTTTCCTGTCGGTCTCGCTGAGCATTCTGTCAAGTGTCAGAGCTCCGTCATATTCTGAAGTCTCTCTGATCCTGATCTCACTGTCATCGCCGGCCTTGGTCTTGATATCCAGAGCGAGTGACTGGAGTTCCTTGATGAGTACCTTGAAGGACTCAGGAATACCAGGCTCAGGGATATTGACGCCGTTGATGATCGATTCGTATGTCTTTGTTCTTCCGATGATATCGTCGGACTTGACTGTGAGGATCTCCTGGAGTGTGTATGCAGCACCGTAAGCCTCGAGTGCCCATACCTCCATCTCTCCGAATCTCTGTCCTCCGAACTGAGCCTTACCTCCGAGAGGCTGCTGAGTTACGAGGGAATAAGGTCCGATCGATCTTGCGTGGATCTTGTCGTCTACCAGATGGTGGAGCTTGAGCATGTACATGTAGCCTACTGTTACAGGGCTGTCAAAATACTCACCTGTACGTCCGTCTCTGAGCCTCAGCTTACCTGTTTCAGGATAGCCTTCCTCCTTGAGCATCTGGATAACGTCCTTCTCGCTTGCACCGTCAAATACCGGTGTTGCAATGTACCAGCCCTTGGACTTGGCAGCAAGTCCGAGGTGAACCTCAAGTACCTGTCCTACGTTCATTCGGGACGGTACGCCCAGAGGGTTCAGCATTACCTGCAGCGGCTCACCGTCTTCCTTGAACGGCATGTCTTCCTGCGGCAGGATTCTTGAAATAACACCCTTGTTACCGTGACGTCCCGCCATCTTGTCTCCGACGTTGATCTTTCTCTTGGTTGCAACATAGACTCTTACGATCTTGTTGACTCCAGGAGGAAGCTCTGTGCTGTTGCTCTTGTCGAATACTCTGACATCGATTACGATACCCTCTTCGCCGTGAGGCAGCTTGAGGGATGTGTCTCTTACTTCCTTGGACTTCTCACCGAAGATAGCACGGAGCATCCTTGCTTCCGGTGTGAGGTCTGTCTCGCTCTTCGGAGTCAGCTTTCCTACGAGGATATCGTTGGACTTGACTTCTGCTCCGATTCTTACGATACCGTCCTCATCGAGCTCCTTGAGCATTTCGCCAGGAAGGTTAGGAATGTCTCTTGTGATCTCTTCAGGTCCGAGCTTGGTGTCTCTTGCCTCGCACTCGTGCTTCTCGATGTGCAGGGATGTGAGAACGTCGTCCATGAGGAGTCTCTCGTTGAGGATGATAGCGTCCTCGTAGTTGTAGCCTTCCCATGTCATGAATCCGATGAGGAGGTTCTTGCCGAGTGAGATCTCACCGAGGTTAGTGGAAGGACCATCTCCGACGACCTCTCCTGCCTCGATGTGCTCGCCATAGCTTACGATAGGTCTCTGGTTGATGCATGTACCCTGGTTGGAACGCTTGAACTTGAGCATTCTGTACTCATCTACCATGCCGTTGTCATCTCTTGTGATGAGAACCTTGTTGGCATCTACGTACGAAACTGTACCTGCGCTCTTGCACAGCACTACTGCGCCGGAGTCGCATGCTGCCTTGTACTCGATACCTGTTCCTACATACGGAGCCTCGGTTACGAGCAGAGGTACTGCCTGTCTCTGCATGTTGGATCCCATCAGAGCACGGTTAGCGTCGTCGTTCTCGAGGAACGGGATCATTGCAGTAGCAACAGATACTACCTGCTTAGGTGAAACGTCCATGTAATCTACTTCATTCTTCGATACCATGGTGATCTCACCCTTGATTCCTCTTACTGCTACCTTGTTGTTGATGAAGTGTCCCTCTTCGTCGAGCGGCTCATTGGCCTGTGCTACGATCATGAGATCTTCATCTGCAGCAGCGAGGTAGTGAACATCGTTAGTTACGATGCCTCTCTCCTTGTCTACCTTGCGGTAAGGAGTTTCGATAAATCCATATTCATTGATGATGCCGTATGTTGTCAGAGAACCGATAAGTCCGATGTTAGGACCTTCAGGTGTCTCGATAGGGCACATTCTTCCGTAGTGTGAGTAATGTACGTCTCTGACCTCCATGCCGGCTCTTTCTCTTGAAAGTCCGCCAGGTCCGAGCGCTGACAGTCTCCTCTTGTGAGTGAGCTCGGCAAGAGGGTTGTTCTGGTCCATGAACTGTGACAGCTGGGATGATCCGAAGAACTCCTTGATAGCTGCAGTTACAGGCCTGATGTTGATGAGCTGCTGAGGTGTTGAGTTCTCAGTAGTCATTCTCTCTCTGATAGTCTTCTCCATTCTGGCAAAACCGATTCTGCACTGGTTCTGCAGCAGTTCGCCGACGGATTTGAGTCTTCTGTTGCTCAGGTGGTCGATGTCGTCGATGTCACCGATTCCGCAGTTCAGGTTCAGGAAGTAGCTGACCGAAGCAATGATATCCTCAAGGATGATGTGCTTAGGGCTGAGCTCTTTCTTTCTGTTTGCGATACCTGCCTTCAGCTTGTCCTCGTCACCGTCTGCCTCTTTGATGATATCCATCAGGACAGGATAGAAGACCTTCTCGGACAGCTTGTAAGGTGTCAGGTCGATGTCGACGTACTTGGCAGGATCTACGAAGTTGTTTCCGATAACCTTGGTAACAACGTCTTCCTTGCCTTCTGTCTTGCTGTATACGAATACAGCCTCAACACCTGCGTCCTCGATCTCCATAGCCATGCTTCTTGAGATCTCGCCGCCCTTTTCAACAAGCACTTCGCCTGTGTTAGGATCGATGACATCTTCAGCTGCTACTGTGTCGACCAGTCTGTCGTGAAGACCGAGCTTACGGTTATACTTGAATCTTCCGACCTTGGCCAGGTCATATCTTCTCTCATCGAAGAGAAGTGCCATCAGCATGGATCTTGCGTTCTCTACTGTAGGCGGCTCTCCCGGTCTCAGTCTTCTGTACAGCTCTCTGAGTCCCTCAGCGCTGTTTCTTGTTGTATCCTTCTCAAGAGTCTTGAGGAGTCTCTCGTCATCGCCGAAGATAGCGAGGATGTCCTCGTTGCTGCTCAGTGCAAGTGCCTCAGGATCGATGATTCCGAGTGCTCTGAGGAAGGATGTCAGCGGCTGTTTTCTTGTTCTGTCGACCCTTACATACAGGATGCCCTGGGAGTCTGTCTCATACTCGAGCCATGCTCCTCTGTTAGGGATCACCTGTGAGCTGAACAGCTTCTGGTTGGACTTGTCAGTCGCAACATCAAAGTAAGGTCCCGGAGAACGTACCATCTGTGTAACAATGGCTCTCTCAGCTCCGTTGTATACGAATGTACCCTTCTCTGTCATGAGAGGGAAATCTCCCATGAAAACATCCTGCTCCTTGATCTCACCGGTCTCACGGTTGATCAGTCTGACCTTGACTGTAAGGGATGTAGCATAAGTAGCATCTCTTTCCTTGCACTCTTCCTGGTCATACTTAGGAGTATCCGAGAAGTGATAATCAGCAAACTCAAGGCTGAGAGTATTGGTTGTATCACGGATAGGCGATACATCCTCGAGAACCTCGCTGAGGCCCTCTTCCATAAACCACTTGTACGACTTTGTCTGTACATCGATGAGGTTAGGCATTTCGCAAACTTCATTGATCTTGGAGAAAGTCATACGTTCTTTTCTACCAACCTGTATTGGATGTGGCATGTTTCACTCCTTTAAAAAGTTCTCTAGTTTCTTCTTTCCTTAAAGATGTTTTTCAAAAAGAACATCTTTTTGCCATTTTTAAGGGGTTTTTGGCGCCCCGTAAACGCACGAAATGAGCCTCGTTAGCCGGGGCTCATTATATTGCGTGGGTCGGACCAATATCGCATGGTCCAATTTGTCAGTTTAAATCTTCGTTTCTGAAGTATGAACTACTGGAGTTCTACTACAGCGCCTACAGCCTCGAGAGCTTCCTTCAGTGCGTTAGCCTCGGATGCCTCAACGTTTTCCTTAACTGCAGCAGGTGCTCCGTCTACGAGAGCCTTTGCTTCCTTCAGGCCAAGTCCTGTAGCTTCTCTTACAGCCTTGATAACCTTGATCTTTTCCTGACCGATCTCCTTCAGGATTACGTTGAATTCGCTCTTCTCCTCAGCTGCGTCAGCTGCTGCTGCGCCTCCTGCTGCTGGAGCTGCTACTGCTACTGCGCTTACGCCGAACTCTTCCTCAAGAGCCTTAACGAGCTCGTTGATCTCGAGGATTGTCATGCTCTTCAGAGCCTCAATGATCTGATCCTTATTCATTATTTTTCTCCTTTTTCAAATTATCTGTGAACCTTGCGGCATCATGCCGCTCTTAAAGTAAATGTTTTGCTTATTAAGCTTCCTTCTCTGCGATTGCTTTGAGGGTAAGTGCGAGCTTTGTCATCGGGCTCTGGATGCTGCCCATGAACCTTGCGATGAGCTCGTCTCTTGAAGGGATCGTAGCGAACTCTTCTACCATGGCTTTGTCATAAACCTGGCCTTCTACTACGCCGCCCTTGAATGCCATCTTCTTGTAATCCTTGATGGCCTTTGCAAGTACTCTTGCGCCTGCTGTGATATCATCACCGCTGAATGCAAGAGCTGTGGAACCCTTGAGTACATCACCGAACTGCTCATAGTCAGTACCGCTGATAGCTCTCTTGATAAGGGTGTTCTTGTATACTGTGAAGCCTACGCCTTCCTTACGGAGGTTAGCTCTCAGTGCATCTGCTTCTTCTACAGTGATACCGAGGTAGTCAACTGCTACTACGGAAGAAGCGTTTTCAAACTTTTCCTTGATCTCGTCGATAACGACCTGCTTAGCTTGCTTTGCTGCTTCAGACATTGTTTCTCCTTTCCGGCGATATCCCTTCGCCTAGTGTAGTCTTTTGCAGGTACAAAATACCCCGCTTTCTGTGAGACAGACTGCGGGGTCCAATTTATGAATTGTACCTCGGCGGGAAATTAAGCCTTTTACAGCACCCGCTGTCTCAGGTGGATATTCTGTTTCAGTTGTGTAACTTCTTACTGAGTTACTGTTGCCGGGTTGATCTTGACACCAGGGCTCATTGTTGCTGCAATGCTGATGCTCTTGAAGTACTGTCCCTTAGCTGCTGCCGGCTTAGCCTTAGCGATAGCCTGGATGAGAGCGTTAGCGTTCTCAACGAGATGCTCTTCTGTGAACGACTTCTTGCCGATGATGCAGTGAATAATGTTAGCCTTGTCAAGTCTGTACTCAACCTTACCAGCCTTGATGTCCTCAAGAGCCTTAGTGAGGTCCATTGTAACTGTTCCCGACTTCGGGTTAGGCATGAGTCCCTTAGGTCCGAGAATCTTACCGAGACGTCCTACAACACCCATCATATCCGGTGTAGCAACTACTGCGTCGAATTCGAACCAGTTCTCATTCTTGATCTTGTCAGCCATGTCCTCAGCGCCAACGAAGTCAGCTCCTGCTGCCTGTGCTTCCTCTGCCTTAGGTCCCTTAGCGAAAACGAGAACCTTCTTGGACTTACCTGTTCCGTGAGGAAGTACCATAGCGCCTCTTACCTGCTGATCTGCGTGTCTTCCGTCAACTCCGAGACGGAAATGCATTTCAACTGTCTCGTCGAACTTTGCATTTTCAAAGCTCTTGATCTGCTTAACTGCAGTCTGTACGTCTACGAGCTCATGCTTGTCATATGTCTTTGCGAGCTCTGCGTATCTCTTTGATCTTTTCATTTTTCCTCCTTGGTGGTACTAACGGCATTACGCCTCCCACTGCATTACTCAGTTACCGTAACTCCCATGCTGCGAGCTGTTCCCTTGATCATGTCTACTGCTGCCTCGAGGGATGCTGCATTGAGATCCGGCATTTTGGTCTTAGCGATCTCTTCTGCCTGTGCGTAAGTAATGGAAGCAACCTTAGTCTTGTTAGGTGTTCCGGATGCATGCTCGATGCCTGCTGCCTTCTTGATAAGAACTGCAGCCGGTGGTGTCTTGCATACGAATGTGAATGATCTGTCTGTGTATACTGTGATAACTACAGGAATGATCATTCCCTGCTGATCCTGAGTCTTCGCATTGAACTGCTTGCAGAAGTCCATGATGTTAACGCTCTTCTGTCCGAGTGCAGGTCCGACTGGTGGTGCAGGTGTAGCTCCGCCGGCAGGGATCTGAAGCTTGATATAGCCGTCGATCTTCTTTGCCATTGATATCTCCTTTCCTGAGAAATCGCTTTCTCATTTTTATATCTCAACAGGTCGCGCGGATCTGTTTAAGATCTTATTTGAGTTTGCTTACCTGTGAGAACTCGATCTCTGCAGGTGTGTCTCTTCCGAACATGGATATTCTTGTCTTTACTATCTGCTTCTCAGGGTTGATAGCTTCGACAATACCCAGCTGGCCTTCGAAAACTCCGCCGATGATACGTACTGTATCGCCGACTTCGATGTCCAGATCGATCTTGAGCTTCTCGATGCCCATTCTTACGATCTCTTCCTTGGTCAGCGGAATCGGGTCTGATCCGTGTCCTACGAAACCTGTAACGCCCTCTGTGTTACGTACGAGGTACCAGGTCTCATTATTAACGATCATCTTGATCACGACATATCCCGGATAGAGCTTGCGGGTCTTGACCTTCTTGACGCCGTCCTTGATCTCGATCCTCTCTTCGGTCGGGATAACGACCTCAAGAATAAGGTCCTGCATTCCGCGGTACTCGACCATTCTCTCGATGCTGGTCTTGACCTTGTTCTCATAGCCTGAATATGTGTGGACAACATACCACTTGGCAGTTCCGTCACCTCTGAGGCCTTCTCCTTCGAGCGGCGATACCGAAGTTCTTACTTCTCTGGCAGCCTTCTCTTCAGCCTCTTCAGCAGCGGCAGTTTCTGCTGCGATTGTCATGTCTTCCATGTTAACCATATCTGCCATATGTTATACTCCTTGGACTAGGATAATGTGATGCCCAGAATACCCTTGAGTGCTGCAAGGAATCCTGTGTCGATCAGCCAGAATGCAACCGCGAAGAAAACAACGCAGCCGATAACTACGATAGTATCAGTTGTCAGTTCCTCTCTTGTAGGCCATACGACCTTACGGAACTCCTGTCTGACACCTCTGAGGTATGCGAACAGGCCACCCTTTTTCTTGTCGCCCTTCTGATTATTCTGGCTCTGCTTCTTTGCGGAAGCCTGTGCTGCCTGCTTTGCGAGCTCTTCGCTTCCGTTAGTCTTGTTGTTAGCCATGATAATTCTCCGTTGATCCGAAAATTACTTAGTCTCCTTGTGGAGAGTCTCCTTGTTGCAGAACTTGCAATACTTCATGAGTTCAATTCTGTCAGGATTGTTTCTCTTGTTCTTCATTGTATTGTAGTTTCTCTGCTTGCACTCTGTGCATGCAAGGATGACTTTCTGTCTTACTCCTGCTGCCATTTCTGTTTCTCCTTAATCTAATGGTAATTGCTTTGAAAAATGCGTCTTACGAATCGATGCAAAACGCATCTTTTCAATCTAAAATCCGAAGAGCGGTTCCCCGTCCCTCCGAATCAGTAATCATAAAGTCGCTCGATAATAATACTCACTTAGAAAGTCAAAGTCAAGGAATTTTTGCGGAAAACCCCGATTGTTTTCCGCAAAAACACAAGACTGTTTATGTTACTTTGCCGCCTCCGTTCTCGCACGTCTGATCCCGTACATGAGGACAGCTGCCGCATTGGATGCGTTGAGTGAGTTGATGCTGCCGTACATAGGGATGGAGAGCACAAAGTCGCACTTCTCCTTGACAAGTCTTCCGACTCCCTTGCCCTCGTTTCCGATGACGATGGCGATAGGTCCGGTAAGGTTGGCCTCGTAATATGTCTCGCCGTCCATATCGGCGGCGCCTACCCATACGCCCTTGTCCTGGAGGTCTTCGATCGTCCTTGCGATATTTGTCACCTGGACGACCGGCATGGTCTCAACAGCTCCGGCAGCAGAAAGTGCAACCGTCTGGGTAAGCGATGCGGCTCTTCTCTTAGGGATTATTACGCCATGAGCGCCGGCGCATTCAGCTGTACGGATGACAGCTCCCAGATTGTGCGGATCAGTGACCTCGTCGAGAATGACTATGAACGGATCCTCTCCGGCAGCTTCCGCTCTTTCGAAAACCTCGTCCATGTCAGCATAGCTGTACTCGCTGACCTTGGCGACGACACCCTGATGCTTTGCTCCCGGTGCCATTGCGTCAATCTTCTCCTTAGGAACAAAGTCAACTATGACGCCCTGCTCCTTCGCTATAGCCACGATCTTCGAAACCGAACCTTCTGCTCCGTCAGCTATGAAGACCCTCTCGACATCGCGGTCGCCATTGAGAGCCTCGGTCACAGGATTCCGTCCTGCCACGACCTCAAGCCCGTCAGCTCCGATGTTGGCTGCATTCTCAAAAGGCTCGTTCATGTCAAAACCGAGAACTCTGCGCCTGTCGTCTCTCTTCTGCGCCTGAGCAGGCTTCCTGCCGCCGGCAGGTTTTCTTCCGGCAGCGGCGGTCTTCCGTCCGCCTGCCGCAGATTTTCTCTTCGGCTCATATGTATAAGTATCGCCGTAGTCGCGTCTGTTCTTGCCGCCCCTCTTCGGTGCGGTCTTGCGGTCGGCGTCTCTGTATCTCTTGTTTTCTTTCTTGCTCATTTCTGTATTCTTCTATGTTTAATTATCAGTTATCCCCGGGCATCAGAAATTCAGCGTTCTGGAGCGGTCCAGCCCTTCCTTGGTTTTCTGGTACACAACGAATCTGTAGGTCAGCCCGTTTTCCGTTACCGGATCGCTTTCGGAGATGATCTCATAGTCAGGGTCTTCGTCAAAATCAGGTATGAAGGTATCTGCGTCCAGAACAGCATCGATCTTAGTAACGTAGAGCCTGTTGCAGTATCTGTAGAATCTCTTGTACAGGGATCCGCCGCCTATGAGGAACACATCATCAGGTCTGTATCTGGATAATGAGTCAAACAGCTCATATTCAGAGTGAACTATGCGGCATCCTTCGGCCACATAATCCTCATTGGCAGTAAGCACATAATTCACACGCTTTGGCAGCCTCTTTCCGCCCGGCATCGATTCAAGCGTCTTTCTTCCCATCACTACGACTTTTCCGGTCGTATGTTCCCTGAAGTACTTCATGTCAGTCGGAAGTGATGCAAGCAGTCCGTTGTTTTTCCCTATTCCCCAGTTCCTGTCAGCAGCTACTATAAGGTTCATAGTTCTCTCCTTTCAGTGGTCCTGTCAGATATCGCCGAATCTGTTTATCATCATCGCCGCCTGCTCGTTTTCCATGCGGCGGGCCCTGAATGAATAGAAGATATCCGCATTGCACATGGTGCATACATTGGATATTTCTATGTGGTCTGCCGGGACCCCGGCTCTTATCAGAGTCATCCGGTTTGCCTCCCTGAGGTCCAGATGATACTTGCCTCCCGGTATTTCATTTCCGTCAGCATCAGCAGCAGGGTATCTTGAGAATATCCGGTCAGCCTCCTCCGGACTCCACTGTTCAGCGAAAGCGTCATATACTTCATCGCCCATCTCGTAGCAGTCCCTGCATATTCCCGGCCCTATCGCCGCGTACATGTCTGCAGGGTCGCAGCCGAATCTCACGACCATATTCGCCACAGCGACTTCAGGTATTCTTCCGAGTGTGCCCTTCCACCCCGCATGCACAAGGCCTATCGCTTTGCGCACGGGATCAGCTATATACACCGACGGACAGTCGGCGCCGAAGACAGTCAGCAGCACATCCGGGATATCCGTGACGACGCCGTCGACATACTGCATGTGAAGCGGTTTCTCCCTGAGCCCCAGATCGCCGGCGGCAGCAACATGCACATAGTTGGTATGCTTCTGATCGGTTATGCATTCCCGTTCAAGTGATGAACCCAGCTGGTGAGCAAGTCTGTCCCTGTAACCTCTTACTACAGGTGATGCCTCTTCAGTAAGTTCATCTTTCATGACCGCAACGCGCAGCCCTTCTGCTCCTGCTCCGGTTTCGCTGTCATATGAGAGAAACCTTGTCGTATACAGATTGGGGACTCCGAGGCTGTCGAGCATATCAAAGGACAGATACGGTATGCCGTCTGTATGAAGGCTGAATATCCGGTTTTCATTCGAGTACTTTATTCTCATGGTCTGCCCTGTAAGCTCTTTTAATGCAAAATCCCGCTTCTGTACGGGATTCTGCTGTTTTCTTCTCCAAGTTATTCTTCTATTATACGGAAGGCTTCCGATGTGATCTCTGCGATCCTGTCCTTCTCACCTGCGAGGTGCAGATACCCGAGAAGAGCCTCAAATCCGGTCGCGTATTTGTAGTCCCTCGGATCGGCATGCTGAGGCCGGGACATCGTGCGGTGATTGCGCGCACGTTTAAGGAGGTGCTCTTCTTCTTCCGTCAGAAATCCCTTTTCTATCATGGCTCTTGCAGCCTTCGCCTGTCCGCCTGCGGAAACGTATCTCACCGCATGCTGGTGCGCTTTGCCCGCATCAAGCGGGTACTTCGCAAGTATCATCTCTCTTACGATCACCTCATATACAGCATCTCCGAGATATGCAAGCGAAGTAGTGTTTATCATGTTTATTTCTGTTTTTGTCATTATTTGCCGGATGCCTCTTTTCCGCCTTCGCTGTCCCTGATGCTCTTTATCACCGCTGCAGCCATTGCAACGCCGTAAAGCACCACCACTCCGGCCAGCATTGCCGGATTCTTAGCTCCGTTCTGAAACAGTTTTTCCGAGTTGATGTTCAGCTTCATTCAGAACCTCCCCGGAAGAATCTGCCGCTCCGATCCTTAACCTTATGATCCGTCAAATGCGTGTTATTGTTGCTAGTTTCTGATTACCTGTACACCCTGCGGTGTGTCCTTGAGAGTGATGCCCATTGCGGCGAGCTGGTCTCTGATCTCGTCAGCTCTTGCCCAGTTCTTCTCCTTGCGGGCAGCCTGTCTCTCGTCGATCAGAGCCTGGATGTCATCGCCTATACCTGCTTCGTCATCAGCATCTCTGAATACTCCGAGCACCTCAGTCAGTTCATCTATCCTCTTCAGAGCCTCCTCAGCATATGACTTCGATGCGCCGTCTTTGACAGCAACATTGATCTCGGATACCATCTCGAATATTACGGAAATGGCATCTGCAGTATTGAGGTCATCATCCATTACTTCGATAAATCTGTCCCTGAACTTATCGAACGAAGCGATCAGCTCATCCTCGCCCTGCATCTTCTCATCAGTTCCGTTCTTCTTAAGGAACTCGAGGGTCTCGATAGCAGTAGCTATCCTGTCATATCCCTGCTTGGATGCATGCATCAGGCTGTCGCTGAAGTTGATCGGGCTGCGGTAATGTCCTGACAGCAGGAAGAACCTGATGAAGTCTCCTGTGTACTCCTTGCGGATATCTCTTACGGTGAAGAAATTTCCGAGAGACTTGGACATTTTGACATTATCAACTGTGATGTATCCGTTGTGCATCCAGTAGTGTGCAAAAGGAACTCCGTTGCACGCTTCTGACTGCGCGATCTCGTTCTCATGGTGCGGGAATGTAAGGTCCTGTCCGCCTCCGTGGATGTCTATCGTGTCACCGAGGTGCTTCTTGGCCATTGTCGAGCACTCGATGTGCCAGCCCGGTCTGCCCATGCCCCACGGGGACTCCCATGCGATTTCCGACTCTTCCTTGCGTGCTTTCCACAGAGCAAAGTCCAGAGGATCCTTCTTGACTTCGCCGACAGCGATCCTTGCGCCGCTCTCGAGGTCATCGATGTTCTGTCCGGACAGCTTGCCGTATTCTTCGAACTTTCTTGTCGAATAGTAGACATCGCCGTCAGCTTCATAAGCATAACCCTTGTCGATCAGCGTCTGTACAAAGTCGATGATCTCAGGAATGTGCTCGGAAACCTTAGGATGAACGTCTGCCTTGATGACGTTGAGAGAACCGGCATCTTCAAAATACTCCTTGATATACTTCTCGGATACCTCAGGAGCAGTGATGCCCTCCTCCTTGGCTCTGTTGATGATCTTGTCGTCAACATCGGTAAAGTTCTGAACGAACTTGACCTCATACCCTCTGTATTTGAAATACCTTCTCAGCGTATCGAATACGACGAAAGGTCTTGCGTTTCCAATATGAAAGAAGTTATAGACAGTAGGTCCACAGACATACATCTTGACCTTTCCCTCTTCAATAGGCACGAATTTTTCCTTGCGGTTGGTCAGAGTATTATAGATATACATGTGTAGTAAACCTCCTGTGATTTTTCATTTTTCTTCATAGAAATATATTCGTAGGAATGATTCTATCGGAGGAGCCCCGCCTCCGGAGATCAATCATCTCTACCTTACGGCAACGCCGTACATTCGTAGGAATGATTCTATCGGAGGAGCCCTGCCTCCGGAGATCAATGTTCTCTACCTTACGGCAACGCCGTATATTCGTAGAGAACATTATACACCAAGTACCGCCCCGATGCATCCCATTATAATCAGCACTATGAACGGGCTTTTCTTATATTTAGTCATGAGGATGACCGTTGCCGCCACAATGAGTATTGCTATTATATCCACCGGGCATCCCGTTATGAGACCGCCTATACCTCCCGACATGTCCGCTCCGAGGCTGCGCATCAGCCCGGTGCCCAGTCTTGTGTCGCCGGCTATGGACGGAACAATCAGCGTTACTATTGCCGCTCCGATGAGTCCCATGGTCGCCGGCCTTATTCCGGTAAGTGCACCCTGGACTATCCTGCTGTCCTTGAACTGCTGTATCATCCGGGCGACTATGCTGACTATTATGAATGCAGGCAGGACTACGCCGAACGTAGCCGACGCCGCCCCTCCGATACCGGCCGTCTCATATCCGACATAAGTAGCCGTATTGACTGCAAGCGGTCCCGGTGTGATCTGGGATATTGCCACTATGTTGGCAAACATCTCAGGCGTCATGTCGACAAAAGGCTGGATGCTGTCATAGATCAGTCGTACTATAGCCAGTCCTCCGCCGAATCCGAGCAGTCCTACTTTGACAAAACTTATAAAGAGTTCCCAGAATATCATCTGCCGCCTCCTTCCGTTCCGTCATCAGAAGGCTTCTGATCATCTTTCAGCGCCCCTGCATCAGCAGTGCGTTTATTCAGCCTGCTTCCGACAGCCGCACTCGCTATACCGAGGACAACGAACAGCAGTATGACATACGCCGTGTTGATTTTGAAGACTGCGATCAGCACAAAGCTCAACACCGCAGCGACTATCGTCCATTTGCCCTTGAACACAGCTGAAGACAGCTGGATCACCGCCACAACAACGAGTCCGAGAGCTGCTGCTCTGAGTCCCGCCATAGCACCCATCACGATTCGGTTGTCACCGAGATTGGAAATGAATGTTGCGATCATAAGGATCATTATGAACGACGGCAGCACGACACCAATCGTAGATATCAGCGACCCGAGGAAGCCTTTTTTCTTATAGCCCACATAAGTCGCCATATTGATCGCGATGACTCCCGGCAGGCTCTGGCACACAGCCACGATATCCACGAACTCTTCCTCACTGAACCACTTCTTCTCATGTATCAGCGTGTTCTGCAGCAATGGAAGCATAGCAACGCCGCCTCCGATGGTGAAGGCTCCGAGTTTAAAGAATAAGATAAACAGTTCAGTAAGTATGTTCATGCAGTCCTCAGTAGTGTGTTCTGATAAAAACGCCCGGCCTCACAACTGAAGCCAGGCGCTTTGCTTTACTTATTGTCAGTGCTCAGATTAGTGAGCGTTCATTGTCTCCTCAGAAAGTCTTGAGAAGAAGTATCTTCCGTCTCCCTCGAGATCAACAAGAGCCTTAGCCTTAGCGATAGCCTCCTCTACAGTCATTATCTCGTGAGCATCCTCGCGGCGGAGCTTGTACTCAACCTTGCCGTCAGCAGCATGCTTGCCGACTGTGATCCTGATAGGAATTCCGATCAGGTCTGCATCGTTGAACTTGACGCCAGGTCTCTCGTCACGGTCATCTACCATAACTTCAACGCCCATGGATTCGAGCTTCTTCTCGATGTCATAAGCCATGTTAAGCTGAACTTCGTCACTTGGCTTGATTACAGTAACGATGACATGATAAGGAGCTGTAGCAAGAGGCCAGATGATACCCTTCTCATCATGGTGCTGCTCTACGATAGCCTGCATCGTTCTTGTGATACCGATACCGTAGCATCCCATCCAGTAAGGGTGATCCTCGCCCTTCTCATCCTTGAATGTTGCATTCATGCTCTCGGAATACTTGAGTCCCAGCTTGAATACCTGTCCGACCTCGATACCTCTTCTGAACTTGACCGGCTTGCCGCAGTGCGGACATGGATCTCCTTCCTGAAGTGTCTTGATATCTGTAACGATGTCACCTGTGTAATCTCTGCCGTAGCATACGTTCAGCATGTGGTGGTCTTCCTGGTTGGCACCTGCGCACATGTTAACTGTTCCTACGAGCTCGGAGTCTACTACTACGATGCAGTTCTTGAGTCCTACAGGGCCTGTGAATCCGGCAACGCTGCCTGTTGCAGGGCCTGCAACTGTCTCATCGGAGAACTCGATGTAGTGCTCAGGAATGTTGAGAGCGTTTACGAGCTTGATCATGTTGAGCTGTCTGTCACCTCTGATGAAGCATGTGACGTAATCCTTAGGCTGCAGATCATCATCATATGTAGTGAACATAAGAGCCTTGATGGACTTCTCAACAGGGAGGTTCAGATAATTGCAGACATCCTCGATGGTCTTGGTTCCAGGTGTGAATACAACCTCAGTCGGCTTCATCTCTTCCTCTACAGGCTTCTCGTCTGTAAACTCAGCTCTCTCTACTGTAGCTGCCATTCCGCAGTTGTCGCAGTACAGGATATCTGATTCACCCCAGTCAGAGAGCGCGGAGAACTCGTGTGAAAGGCTGCCGCCGATAGGGCCGTTGTCAGCCTCTACGATTCTGTAATCGAGGTCACATCTTGTGAATATCTTCTCGTATGCATGATACTGTCTCATGTATGCGATATCCATATCCTCAGGTGTAGCGTCGAATGTATACGCATCCTTCATGATGAACTCTCTTGTTCTCAGAAGTCCGTATCTCGGACGGGACTCGTCTCTGTACTTGAACTGGATGTGGTACAGTGAGAACGGGAGCTCCTTGTATGATGACCACTCTTTGCGGACAAAGTCTGTGAAGATCTCTTCGCAGGTAGGGTTCAGGATGAAGTCGTTGCCGTTACGGTCCTTGATTCTCCAGAGTTCAGGTCCGTATGCATACCATCTTCCTGTCTCCTGCCAGAGCTCAGCAGGGTTGACGTGCGGCATGTAGATCTCCTGGCAGTCGATATAGTCCATTTCTTCTCTGACGATCTGCTCGATTTTTCTTACAGTTCTCCAGCCCAGCTTCGGATACATATAGATTCCGGCAGCTTCCTGCTTGATCATGTTTGCTCTTACAAGCAGCTTGTGGCTCTCGAGTACTGCATCAGCTGGTGCCTCACGAAGAGTCTTAAGGTGGTTCTTAGATAATCTCATTATTCAAATCTCCCTTCTATTGCGCAGGTCGCGATCGCGGCTATGCCTTCGCCCCTGCCTGTAAACCCGAGTCCTTCCTCCGTTGTCGCTTTGACATTCACTCTTGAAAGAGGTATCCCGAGCGTATCTGCTAAATTTTGTCTCATCTGTTCGTTATACGGCGCAAGCCTGGGGGCCTGTGCGATTATGGTCACATCGACATTATTTATGCTGACCTCCTCGCCGGATCCGGCTATCATGTCTCTGACTTCAGCCATGAGTTTCATTGAATCCGCGCCTCTGTATTTCTCGTCACTGTCGGGAAAATGCCTTCCGATGTCTCCGAGGCCTGCCGCACCGAGCAGTGCATCCATCACGGCATGCGCTGCCACATCGGCATCCGAGTGGCCGAGAAGCCCCTTTTCATAGGGGACTGGAGTCCCGCATAGGATCAGAGCCCTTTCCGGGACGAGCTTATGAACATCATATCCTGTTCCTACTCTTGTAGTCATAGATATATCCTTCCGTTTAAGCGATACCTTTTGCCATTATAAAATAATGTATAGTTTCTTTCAATGAGAATTTGGACAGTATTCACTGTTTTTCTATCCGTACAGATGATACGGGCAATTAAGTAGGGGCTAACTTGTAGCCCCTCTCACACCACCGTACGTGCCGTTCGGCATACGGCGGTTCAAATCAACTTCAACATGTATCGTTCTGCATAGTAATCGGACAGACTGACTAGCCCCG
>Ga0256407_10002490_pt1 | contig 35155 bp, 23 predicted proteins | sample RumenRJG_04DNA_FD_193489 | JGI IMG/M metagenome (GOLD analysis project Ga0256407, IMG submission 193489) | Bovine rumen microbial communities from Lethbridge, Alberta, Canada - RJG_04 | ecosystem: Host-associated > Mammals > Digestive system > Stomach > Rumen | place: Canada: Alberta...
CGTACTTCTCACGCAGCTGTTTTACGGTGTCTATACAGAGTTCCTTCTTCATATTATCACGCATTTCAAGAGCTACGATCTCGCCGTTGAAGCAGTCGAGGATGGGCGAAACATAGAGTTTTCCGTCTGCACACTGGACCTCGGTGATATCAGTCAACAGTTTTTTCAGCGGTTTGTCTGCACTGAAGTTTCTTTTGATCAGATTCTCTCTGTTCTGAGTTTCAGTATCAGCCTTTGTGATGCCGTGAGGTCTGCGATGCCTGTGGATAAGCCCAGCTTCGCTCATAGTACGGTATACTGTTTGGAGGCTGACATGAGTGCCCTTCTGAGCAAGAGCCGCCTGCATCCTTCTGACACCGTAATTCTTATTATCAGGATGCTCTGAAAGAATTCCTTGTATTTTGACCAGAAGAAGCTGCCTTGCACCAGGCTTGCCCTGATTCTTGAGCCAGCGATAATAAACTGATTCGCTTATTTTCAGAAATCTGCATATTGCTTTCGCTCCGTACTTGCTGCGGAACTCGTTGACGAACAGGTGACGTTCGCTTGTCTTTACTTCTTCCGGTCTTTTGCGAAAAAACCGAGTGCGTCCTTAAGAATATCATTTGCTTTGCGAAGCTCGGCATTTTCACGTTCAAGCTCCGTAATACGCAGCTTTGCTTCGTCATCTGTCATCTGATACTTCTTAGCTTTGGCAGCGGCATTTCGCTTTGTACGCCAGTCTGATAGTGTGTAATACTGGATACCTAACTGCTGAGCAGCCTTTTTCAGCCCGATCTCGTCTGATAGCTTTAATGCTTCTTCTTTGAATTCTTTACTGTACTTCATAGTCGTTTTCCCTTTCTGGTTTTATCATTTATATTCTACCAGATTTTTGGGCGTTTGTCGACTGCTCTTTCAGTATAACACTTCAGAAAATCAACAAGAACCTAATAGCGAAAAATCATAAAAAACTGATAGATATTGACAACTGGAATAATATGTGCTAAAATAAAATTACCAAAAAGGTAATTTTATTGGAAGGCGGTGAGGAGCGAACTAATGGACATAATATACAGGAGTAAAAACGTTGAAAAACAATGTAGAGATCTAAAGAAGGCTCAAAAAGACTTTGCATCCTTTGGCGAAAAAATAATCGCCAAGATAAATCTTATCGAAAGCATGGAATCCTTTAGTGATATAATGAATTATTCTCCTTTCCATTGCCATAAACTGAGTGGAAAACTAAAAGATTATTGGTCAATTTATGTGAATGGAAGAAAGTGTTCTTTAAGAATGATTATCGCGCCTGTAGACGATAATGGACAGATAGTTGCTTCTGATTATGACTTTGCAAATACGTGTAAATTGTTAAATATTGTTTTGATTGAGGAGGTAAGTAATCATTATGAATAAAAATGAGTATAATGAATTAATTGCTTTTCATCCAGGATATTATATCAGTGAGATAATTGAAGAAATGGAACTTACACAAGAGGAGTTCTCTAAGCGTTTAGGTGTTACACCTAAACACTTGAGTGAAATTGTTAATGGGAAAGCAAAGGTTACGCCAGAAATTGCACAAAAGCTTTCAATAGTACTTGATTCAAGTGTAGAAATGTGGCTGAATCTTCAGATGAAATATGACATTAAAATTACTGAGATTAAAATTCAAAAAGAAAGAGATGAGCAAATAAGGATATTTAAAGAATTGGACTATCAATTTTTTGTGAAAAATGGATTCATTGATTCTGTAAAAGATACATATGAAAGGGCTAAGCAAATTTGTTCCTTTTTAAAAATAGCTGATTTAGCGGTCTTAAAACGGCCAGATTTAGCTGCGAATTTCCGTAGTTCATCAGATTCCAAATCTGAAAAAAATATAATAAATGCTAATGCCTGGTTAGAAGTTGCAACAAAAATCGGAAAAGAAAGAACTGTTGGAGAATATGATGCCCAAAAACTTAAATCGTATCTTCCAGAGATTAGAAGAATGACTGTTCAAGATCCGAGCCAGTTTTCTCCAAGACTGAATGAAATATTTGCGGAATGCGGAGTCGCATTTGTATTGTTGCCCAAAATGAAAAATGCTAAAATTAATGGAGTAGTAAAATGGTTGACAAATTCCAAGGCTCTTGTTGCAATGAATGATAGAATGTCATATGCAGACACATTTTGGTTTTCATTATTCCACGAAATTGAGCATGTTTTTCAACATAAAACGAAGCAAGTTATGATTTCATGTAATGAAGATGATATGTATGAGATAAATAAACAATACGAAGATGAAGCGGATGCTTTTTCGCAGAATTATTTGATTGATCCTGATGATTATGCTGCTTTTGTTTCAAGAGCGTATTTTTCAAAGGAGAGTGTTACTAATTTTGCTAAACATATTGGCATACATCCAGGCATTGTAGTGGGGAGGTTACAGAAAGATACGTTAATAGGATATAATGTGATGAATGATTTGAAGATAAAATATAGGATATCATAGATGGAACAAGTTGCGAGTTGATACTTCAGGATAAATCACCAAATTTTGAAACATATTAAGGTCGATTATTGTGAGCACTGCTGATTTTTGTATTAACAATTTGAATAATCAACTGTTTTAGGTTGAAAAAAGCATAAAATCTCCCATATAGTGAAGGCTATTTAAGGAGGTGCTTAATCAGTGAATGAACATATACAGTTTCATCCAGGGTATTATTTACAAGAGATAATTGTTGATATGAATATAACTGTTGAGGAATTCTCTGAGATAACCAAAATTAATAAAGAGGAAATTAACTCGATATTAGATGGAAAAATACCTGTAAATGCAGATATTTCAAAAAAACTATCAGATGCTTTATGCTTAAGTGAAGAATTATGGCTCAACTTGCAAAAACATTATGATGAGTTCGTTCATAACGAGAGATGAGCTACTCTAATTGTTTGATTGTTCATTCGAGTTCATATCAAAATCTTAATTGAAAACAATCAGCTTGTGCCTTTCAATAACCAAATGTCCCTAAATGGCTATAAATTGGTGAGTACAGTCAGGGATTCAAATTGTTCCAGCTTTTCAGCGCCGAGCGGGCGCACGCAGATTCGCGGTTCAGTTTTTCTGAACCGCGATTTTTAGCCGCGTATGAGACTTCGTTCAGAACGTCCACAAAATATAAACATAGGCACTTTCGAGAAATCGAAGGTGCCTTTTTAGTTAGTTTCCTACATTTTCCTACGCAGAAGCTTTCAGATTACATAACTGAGCTGTATTTCACGTAACGAAAAAAGAACATAGCAGGGCTTTCTGTTGTCGGGAAAAATCTATATTTGAATATGAATAAGCCCCCGCGATTGCGGGGGCTTTCGTTTTGTCATTGTTGCAATAGTATTGTCTCTGTCTGATATTCCTTGAGGAGCAAAAAAGTTGTTTATGTGTAATCGTTGCACTTTAATCTATCTAACTTAAATATCATCGACGTAAATGTGGATATCGTTATTTCCTACAACTAGGAAATATGTTCCTTGTTAATAACGCTGAATATATATTAAGTTTTGTAAACATTCGTTAATTGCAGTTGAATTATATTGTGAAATGTGTTGAAACTATACATAGACCACTACGATAAACGCCATATGGAAGGAGAGATATCATGCCGCAATCGACTAACTATAATCAAGTAATTGAGTTTTTGAAATCCAAACGCTTTTTCCATTTTAAAAATATAAATAACGTTATTTTTGATAAAGATACGGGTCTGTTATGGGCTGATATTCCTAAGTTCAGAAGCAACGAAATAGATATGGAACAAGCAAAGGAACAGCTAAGAAAATACGATTTTGGATTCCCAAGTTTCAGAATACCGAATAAGGAAGAAATATGTGCATTATATAAAGGCGGTAAACCCTTACAACTTGGGACGCTTAGAAAAGTAGCTACAGATGGTTCTTTCAAAACAATAGGAGATATTGTTAGTAACAAATGAATTACACCTGCTTATACTCACGGCTATTTCTTTCCCTGCTCGGACTACCTCTTCCCAAAATACTTGAAAGGTTCTCCTGAGTCATTGCTTTCAATGCTTTTAGAAAACGACCTTACACCTTTCTCTGATTTCCCTTCAATTGTAAAAGCTTATGAGTTCTTAAAGAAGGAGAAGACAGTTTCCAACTGCCAAATTCCGATGGGGATAGATCACAAAGATAGAAAAGAACAGATCTTGAATAGCATTAGCGAGATAGAGAAAAAATGCTGGGATCTAAAATTTAAGATAATAGATGCTCTGACCAACAAGCGAATCTATTCTATACAAGGTAACAATAAAGTTATATGGGACAGAAACACAGGACTATTGTGGCAAGATTTTAAAGACGTCGCTAACGAATACATCGATAAATCCGATGCCAAGTATACGCTTGTCAAACTCAACCTTGGATTTGAAGGAATGAGGCTACCGGAAGAAAACGAATTGAAACTTCTTTACGCATCCGGATATCTCGACAATCAATATAAAGCTATACTGTAAAAAAATCGGAGCGGCTAATTCAAGCCGCTCCCATATATCGTTTTTTATCACAGTTTTTGAATTTACAGAAATTTTTTCGCAGAGCCGTCAAAACTGACTGCACCACAAATCATAATATCTGCCTCGCTGCTTTAATAATTGCAAATGATTGCCGGATTCAACTATCCTGCCATTATCCATGACATATATTACATCACAGTTCTTGATAGTACTCAGACGGTGTGCTATTATTATCGTTGTGATATCCTGATTGTTAATTGCATTTTCTACAGCCTTTTCCGTAATGTTGTCGAGATTGCTCGTTGCTTCGTCCATGATAAGGATGTCCGGATCCTTGAGTAAAGCCCGAGCGATCGCAATGCACTGCTTCTGACCTCCTGAGATATTCACTCCTTTTTCTCCAAGGCGCGTTGAATATGCAAGCGGCAGCTTCATGATAAAATCATCTGCTTGGGAGAATTTTGCAGCTTTTAATACCGATTCTTCATCGGCATCATTCTTTCCGAAAATAAGGTTATTGTAAACAGATTCCGAAAAAAGGAACGTCTCCTGAGATATGTATGCAACTCTGTCCCGAAGAAGCTCAGTACTGATACTGTTTATATCCTTATCATTTATTTTTATCATATTGTCACCGCACTCGTAAAGCTTTAAAAGCAGTCGGGCTATGGTCGTTTTTCCAGACCCGCTCTCGCCGACGAGTGCGATTTTTTGACCGCGCCTGATAGAAAGGCTCACATTTTTTAATATCGGCGAAGCTTTGCCATATGAAAATGTAAGGTCATCTATGACAATATCACCGTCAAGAGACATTTCCGTTTTACTGCTCAAGGTATTCCTTTCGCATTCGATATCAAGTATTTCCCACAGACGGTCAGATGCAACTATCGCGGACTGAACAGAAGGATACAGATTTATCATATTCTTTATCGGGTCAATGAAGTATTCAACAAGAGCATTGAACGTAAGCAGTTCACCAAGCGTAATATTGCCTTTGGATATCTGCACAACACCACACCATAAGATTAGTATCACACCGGCAGAAGAAATAAACGCGCTTACTGATGAAGAGAGATTGCTCAGATATCCCTGTTTCTTCGATGACCTCAGAAAGCTTCTGAATTTTTCCTCAGTATTCCGGAATGTATAGTCAGCCGCATTGAATATCTTTACCGTTTCTATCCCTTCTATAGATTCCATTATAGAGGAATTCAGCGACGAACTGTTTTCCATATTGACCTGGTTGACCTTCTTCATCGGCTTGTACATGATCATCGCCATGACAATATACAGCGAAACGATCAGCACTGTCACTCCAAACAGAAGCCTGCTTATCCTGAATAGTATAAAACCGCCTGCAATAAGCATTACCGAATCGACAAGAAAGGCTAATGCCGCACCGGATATAGCCTCGCGCACCTTTGAACTATCAAGGAATCTCGACAATATCTCTCCGTTTTTGTGTGTTACAAAAAACCTCATCGGAAGATTCAGGATATGCTTATAATAACCAAGACTGATAGTATTGTCTATTTTTTGTCCGAAGTTTATAACAAGGCATGAACGTAAATAGCTCAATACTGCACGTATCAGATAAAGGAAAATAGTTCCTGCCGAGAAAACCGCAAGCATTCGTGGTATCTTTCCGGGAAGAAGATCATCCATTATCTGCTTATAATAATATGACGACATTATCCCAAGAACCAGATATACAGCAGAAACCGCAAATATACCTGCGATATACCAGCGAAGAGATATGAAGATGTTTTTAAGCTGGATAAGCTTTCCGTGAGTCATATCCTTCGCTTCAAAGCTTTCGCCCGGCAATGCAAGTATAAGTATACCTGTCCACATATTCATGAATTCCTCAACGCTGCACTTTTTCAAACCGCTGCGAGGATCTGATATCACGATCCTTTCTCTCGTTATTTCATGTATAACGATAAAATGTGAGACGTTCTCTTCAATGATAACATTCGCAATCGCCGGCAAGGGAAATTTGTTAAAAAGCCCCTCTTTCCTGCTTTTTACGCCTTTTGCAGTAAATCCGAAATGCTCAAGACAATCGACCATACCGCAGAGAGTCGTTCCATAATTATTTGTTCCGCTTACATCGCGTATGCGTGAAAGCGGAACATTCAATCCATATTGATTGAAAACTGTCAGAATGCAGGCAGGACCGCAGTCACTCATATCCTGCTGCAGCACTGTGCTGTACTTGTTCATATTACACCTGATACTTCAATTATTAAAGTCGACCTTCAATTCTGATTTTAAGAAAAAGTAATACGCCGCACAGCCAGCTGCAATGATAAATATTATACCGGAAATATAATATAGCATGATATCGCTATCTGCCGCACTTGTATTAAAAATGTAATTGCTGTTGCTCAGTATTATTATCGGCTTAGGCACTATTTTTCCGAACATCGGGAAAAGCATCATCGCAAGATATGAGAACGTAGCTGTTTTTATGGCATTTTCCAGAAAAACTGAGGTGAGTATCATTACCGTTCCCACTGATATCTCAAATAATACTGCCCTTAGATATACTCCGGCATCATAACCTGCAAAATTATCCTCGATAAATACCTTTCCGATGAAAAATACCGATAAATACATAAGCAGCTCACTCAAAAGAAAGCAGCTGAAAAAACGGATTACTTTTACTCCGAGTACAGCAGCTCTTCTGTAGCCGAATGCTGTACATTCCTGAAGGTAACCGTTTTTGTAATCGCTGCAAAATGAAATTGCAAACGGCGTAACAAATATATACGCAAGGTCACCGAACAAAAGCTTCATAAGCGCATCTGTGCCAAATGAAAAATCTCCCAGCTTTGTTACTATTAATGTTCCAAACGCAATAAAAGACGGGAAAAGACACATTATTATATCGAATCTTGTTTTTATTATTTTATACCATTCGGCTTTAAAAAGTTTTATTACCATCCCACTCATTTTTGTTATTTTACTATCTCCATAAAGTAATCCTCAAGTGAAATATTCTTCTCTGTGATACCGTTTACTGATATATTATTCTTTTTGAACAGGTCAAAAAGCTCCATAAACTGTATATTGACTGCACTTAATAAAACAGAGTTATTCTCCTGCTTTACACTTGCTTCCGAGAATCTCTCACGAAGGAAATTTGATATTTTTTCCGTTTCATTTGTTACTATCTCTATTTTCTTTCCGAATTCTGTGCTCAATTCTTCGCTTGTAATACTCTTTATCTGTTTTCCTTTATTTATAAAAGTAATGTTTGATGCAAGCTGCTCCATTTCAGAAAGGATATGGCTGCATAGTATTATTGTTTTTCCTTTGTTCTTCAGCTCGAGAATAAACTCTCGAAGCTCAACTATGCCCTTGGGATCAAGACCGTTTGTCGGCTCATCAAGAATAAGGATATCAGGGTCGGCTATAAGCGCCTTCGCAAGTCCGAGACGCTGTTTCATTCCAAGCGAAAAACCGCTTACCTTCTTCTTTCTGTCGACCTCATTCAGTCCGACAAGATCAAGTATCCTGTAGATCTCGTCTGTATTATTCATGCCCTTCATTTTCTGGTTTATCCTGAGATTCTCAACCGCATTGAGAGAACCAAAAAATGTGGGATATTCTATTAACGTACCGATATTTCTCCTCAGATCCGACAGTGCTTTTCTGTCAGTCTGACCATTTATCGCAATAGTACCGCTGTCAATAGAGGTGAGTCCAAGCACACTGCGTATCATAGTCGTTTTTCCGGCGCCGTTAGGACCGATAAGACCTGTGATCCTGCCGGTCTCAGCACTGAACGAGAAATCGTCAAGAGCTGTGAATTTACGGTATTTTTTGCATACTCCTTTTAACTCAATTGATGCTGGCATTATAATTCTCCTTTCAGAAACGAAAATGCATTCATCTTTTATAGATCGTCTGCAAATACAGCATTTCTATGTTATATTCGCGGCAATTAGCTTCTTTGGGATATACGTCCTTTTTGCACAATCCGCCTTTAAAGGTGCACAGGTATTTGAATTCGCAGCCGGCACACTTATTGTTTGTATCTATTCCAAGCGAAAACTTGACCTTCCTGAATAATTCCGATTCAGCCATTTCCTTAATAGAACGTTCTTTTATGTTTCCAAGCAGATACTCATCACGCTCAAGCTTCTGACATGGATATACATTTCCGGAAGCTGTTACTAAAAATGACGGCGCACAGCAAAGCAGTGCCGGTACATTATGTGCAAAGCGCTTGCCGTTTTCACTTAACGCCTCCCTTTTTATCCTTTCCTTTGAATCGGGAGCAGATTCAAAAGCATTACAGTAAGCATCAATATACTCTCCTCTGGACACCGAAAGCATATTGTCCGTTTCTGCGCAGCCTACAGGCTCGTATGGAGTAAGATTCCAGCGGAGACTGCAGTTTCTAAGGGTTTTGCAGCAGAATTTGTATACCCTGTCGAGCGAATCCTTGTTTAACGCTGTAACAATGGGGGAAATTGTTATCAGCGGTTTTTTATCGAGCGTTTTACAAATATCGTCTATCCTTTTCAATCCCTCTGTTATCCTGTTCAGAGCAGGCTCGCCCTCTACATTCCAAAGCTTCGTAAGAACATCCGTATCAACGCTGTCAAGGCTGATATTGATTCCGCTCATGTATTTCATAAGCTTATCAAGTTCAAGTGAGGAAAGCAGCGTTCCGTTTGTTATCATTTTTACCTCGATATTGCATTCAGAAGCATATTTCGCAAGCGGGATAAGGTCTTTGTATAGTGTAGGCTCTCCGCCTGTGAAAACAACTCCCCTGCCGCCTATTTCGGAATATTCCTTTATAAGCTTTTCAATTTCCGAACGTGAAAGCGAACCTTCATCACGTTTTTTTCTGCTATTGCTGTTGAAGCAATAACAGCATTTCAGATTGCATGAATCAGAAAGCGAAATATACATATCCGTGAAATAATAGCTGTCTGCAAGGAACTTATCAACTGTGACTTTTGTCCAGTCGCCTGCCATATGCTCGCCTTCGCCGACTAAGAAATGCTTTTTCTTCAAAAGCTCGATATAGGGAATGATATCTTCATTTATCTGCTCATCTGAAAGCTTGTATCGCTCCCTCAGCTCCTCAACCGCACCGTCGATAGTCTTATGCTTTTCAAGTGCGGAAACTATCTCTGAACCTATCCTGTTGAGCGAAAGCCACTGGTGGATATATGGATTAAACAGAAGATAACTGTTGTACTTTTCAAGGTAATAGATATAGTTCTTAACGTTAGCATATATACATTCTGCTTTGGTGGAAACCATATTTTAACGCTCCTTTACTTTATCTCTTTTCTGCAAAAAGTCAATTTAACGATCAATGCTGAAATGATTACTGTATATGCAAGAACTCCAACTGCTCTGAAAAATGTTGAAGCGCTGAAATTTTCCTGATTAATGCCTACAAATGCCGTAAGCGGAAAGTATTTTACAAATTTCGGGAACATTTCTGAAATAACCGCTACCTGCAAAAATATATTGGTCGCGGCTATGATGAATATCAAAGTTATTTCATGGGGGATCGCTATTATGATCGCTGAAAGCAAAAATGATATTGCCGATACTGCTATCGCTGAAACAAGCATGACAGGTATCGTATTATCCGGTATCTGGCTGAATACTCCAAATCCTTCTCCTGCGACCGCACCGCCGAGTATTATTGCAGCAAATCCGGCAAGATATATTATGATATTGCCTAAAGTATATACAAGAGTCTTGCTTAGCCAGAACTGGAATCTGTTATTGCCATAACCAACTACATCTTTTACATAGCCCGACTTATAATCAGAAATAAACTGCGAGGCTCTTATAGCTGCAAAGAATATCTGCGATACAAACAATGCGTATCCGTTTTGCAATTCAAAAAGCTGACTTGCGGAAGATATCATTTTCTCGCCCTCTGCTCCGCCTTCAAGGTCAATGTGATACGCTGCTATAAAGATTATAAAGACATAGATAATAATGCCCCAAAATAACTTGCTTTTTTTAAGTCTGTAGACTTCTGCATTAATTATATCTCTCATAAATAATACCTTTATTTGTTTAGAATGAAAAACTGTATGATATAAAAATGCTCTGAAGATAGATCTGTTTCGGGATGAACCGAAACAGATACTCTTCAGATACTTAACTGTGATTAGTCAACACCTGCGAGGATGCATACACCGATAGCAGAATGGCCATCCCAGCCCTGACAAATGCTGCCAATAGGGAAGCACCAGCCCCAGCCGCCAGAGAAGCCGCCCTTTGTTGACTCAAGCTCCTCTGAAGTGAGGGAAACGAAATCAGCCATCTCGAACTCTGTAGCATTCATAGAAGGCTTTACATAATTCTTTTCCATTACAAATTACTCCTTTCATAATCTGACAGCATAATAATTTAGTGTGCGCATCACTGATTTATGTAAGCTGCCCTTATACAAAACCGCCTATAAGCGATCATATAAGCACATCAATTAAACAATCTGTTGATAATATCCCAAAACATTTGAAATGCACTCCCTTTTATTTGCAATTCATTGAATCATCTGCCTTGATTATATTATTTTTTCTGGACAGTGTCAATACAAATAGGGTCAAATGTATATCAAACTGTATGAAATGTATATTTATAAATCTTTTTATTAAATAACACTCTTGACTTTATTTCTGCTTGGATATATAATATATTAGAAGATTAGATTATTAAATTAAAATACTGTGTGCCTATGACAGGCTTTATTTCTCTGCGTTATACTCGCTTTTCAACCATTATCATTTCTTTTTCGGAGGACTAATAAATACATGAATATTGCTGTTTGTGACGATACCTTTTTCTTCAGGAACCATCTATCACAAATAATCTCAGAATACTCTGCTGACAAAAACTTAAAATTTGATATCTCATGTTTCTCAAACGGCAGCGACCTTCTTAAATCTGATAAAAATTTTGACTTGATCTTTCTCGACTATATGATGCAGCAACACAACGGCATGGACGTTATTAAGCATATACGTGAATATAACAGCGATGTTAAAGTGGTTTTTGTTACAAGCTACCCTCAGATTGTGTTCGACAGCATAAAATATAAACCGTTCAGGTTTATATTAAAACCTATTGAACCAACTAAAATAACAGAAGCCCTTGATGCTGCCATTCGTGAAATAAAGAATAATGACGTTTTTTTCGTGATAAAAAACGCAGACAATAACAATATCGTTATCCCTGAAAACCATATCGTCTATATACAGGCGGATAATAATTGCTCTATCGTTGTAACAGAAAATGATACTTATCGAATGCACGATAATATCTCAGAAATAGAGCATCTTCTACAAAACGACTGCTTTTTCAGGACTCACAGATCATTCATAGTAAATGTTCGGTATGTCAAAGCGTTCAATAACAAGGAAGTGGTTTTCCTGAACAATCAGAAGGCTGCTGTCTCGAGACTAAGATATATGGAGTTTAAAAATTTCTTTTACTCTTACATGAAAAGGGTGAATCCCATATGATACAACCATTAACTTACATCATTATTATCCTTGTTTTTGCTCTTTACATAATAAATATAAATGAGCTCATCAGTCTTACTACTCAAGACAGCCGGCTGAATCTGTCAAGCTATATCCTGCTTGTCCCATATTTTATTGCGGTATATCTGAATTATGTCGTAGACTGGCCGTATGTGCCGGGTATTTGTCTTACCGGAGCCATATACATAATGCCTGTAGTCATTATTGCTTTAAGCAATAAAAATATTATTTCAAGAGTAATATATATTTCGTTCCTGTACCTCTTTATCGATTCGCTGATGTCTGAATTCGGCGTTATCTTAAGCTTTTTCACAACAATATCCTTTAATGAGCAATTCATAGTCAAAACCTCCTCGTTGATCTTCGGTATTATAAGCTGGCATATCATAAAGCATATGCGAAAAACAAGAACCGAAGAAATACGTATGTGTATAAGCTTTATCACTAAAAAAATATACGTATTCCTATTTGCAGCAGTTTTTTCTATAGGAGAGCTTGGTGCGCTTATCGCTTTAAGAGCTCGTCCGAATGATAAAATTAACCTTTTTATAGATTTCCTGTTTGTCTTTTCATCTATAATGGAATTGATCATTATGGTGGGACTTCTCTTTAACTGCATATCAAAATTTCAGTATAAAAATTCGGCTAAGCTTATGGAAAATCAGCTTAATACCCAGCTTGAATACTATAAAAAAATGGAGGCTGTTCATAAATCAATATACGTGTTTCAGCACGATTATAAAAACCATATGATCTGCCTTAATTCACTCCTCGACCAGAATTATATAGACGAAGCAATAAAATATATCAACGATATAACCGATCATACTATCATTACTCTTAAACTCTATACCACAGGAAATTATATTGCCGATTCTATCCTCGACGATAAAAATGAGCTTGCACGCAAGTATAACTGCCATATCACATTCAGAGGAGTGATTTCTCCAGATATCCAGCCTATACATATGTGTACAATCCTTTCAAACGCTCTTGATAATGCTATCGAAGCCTGTATGGACAATGATACCAATGACGATCAGGAGATCTCGGTTTATGCTTCGCTTAACAACGGATTTCAAATGCTCAAGATCACAAATCCAAGCTATAATCATAAGGCTAAAAAAAGCAACCTCAAGCAATCCGTTCTTATTCATGGCATCGGACTGAATAATGTCCGCAATACAGTAAACTGGCTTGACGGAAATATGGAGATATCTGACAGCAATTCTTCTTTTACGCTCGATATCCTGTTCCGTGCTTCATCAGGTCCACAAATCTGATACAAATAAGCATTCGGCATTTTATTATGGACGCAGCTGAGAATCTGGCTATAAATAGCCAATGCAACGGAGATTAACGTGATTGTTAACGCCTGTTGACGGATTTCCAGGCGCAGTTGGTAGACTTTCACGGACAGAAATGATACGATGGATTCATCAGGAAAAACTATCACAGAACGATAGAAGGAGGAATTCATCTATGATAAAATTCATCAGAAACATAAGCCCGTTCAACAACAGAACAGAAATGCCTGCTTTGATACTCATAGTGAAAAAGCTGCTGATGTTCATTATATGCTACTGGGTGGGCTTGCTGCTTGCAGAGGGAGCCGTTATCGGTGTGATGCTCGCCTGCGGAAAAAACTTTATGCAAGGCGAAATGTTCAGTGACAGTGTTATGAATTTGCTCAAATACTATGGCATGATAGTTATTATAGGCGTAACCATCCTTTGCTGGAAACTTATAGAAAGAAAGAAGCTTTCAGAAATGGGTGTGACTAAGCACATCGGAGGCTGGCTTATCGGTGCTCTCATAGGCATGGGACTGCTGGCTGTCTGCGTTGCTGCGATAATGATCACAGGCAGTATCAGTTATGAAGGCTTATCCAAGGATACGAATATTCCGATGCTGATGCTTATGCTCGGCGGGTTTATTATTCAGGGGGCGGCCGAGGAGTTCCTGTGCAGAGGACTTGTACTCTGTTCGCTCAGGGACAGAGTACCGCTTTCTGTCGCTGTTGTGGCAGGTACACTTGCGTTCATCTATCCGCACTTGAGTACACTCCGCGAATTTGAGCCGCAGTACGTCTTTTCAGGACTGCTCTGCTTAGTTGTTATCTCGTGCGTGTTCTCATTCATTACGCTCCGCACCGGAAGTATATGGGCTGCCTGCGGACTTCACTCCGTGTGGAATTTCTGTCTGTGCTGTGTTCTCGGACTCAATCTCAGCGGCAGCGAGGGAACTTCAACCGCGCTCATCAATATGAGAAGTGTTGGAAACAATCTTCTCAACGGCGGAAACTACGGCATAGAAGCAAGCATTATTGCTGATATTGTCATAGCTGCGGCAGCTGTACTGCTGTGGCAAATATATAAAAAGAATAATACAGAAAGGCAGGCATGAAATATGGAGTTCAATAATAAACTTTACGAACTGCGTAAACAGAAGGGATTTTCTCAGGAGGAACTCGCGAACAGGCTGAATGTCTCGCGTCAGACTGTCTCGAAGTGGGAGGTCGGCGATTCTACGCCTGATATGGAGAAGCTTGTCGCTATGAGCGACCTGTTCGGCATTTCTCTTGATGAACTGGTGCTGGACAAATCTCCCGAGCCTGCACCTGTTGTACAGCCCGCAAAGTCGGAGCTTTACAGCGAGATAAAGACCGATATCAAGGAAAAAGTCCTCACGGACAAAAACAAGAAGAAAGTCAGAAAAGGTCTGTTAGTCACAGGAATAGTTCTTGGAGCTATAATTGCGATAGATTTAATATCATTTGTTATATATGTTGCCTTGAACGGATTCCCAAAGTAAACAACACCACATATAGAAAGATGTCCCCGCAGCTGTGGGGACTTTTTTTGATTTGGAATGCATAATACGGTATATGTGGATTTTACACCGGTATATCATTTGCGCCGAAACTACCGTGTTGGTGGGGCGAGCATGGCTGAAATGCTTATGAATATTTTGTGTTGATATTCATTGATATGCGCATAAATATTCTATATATTTGTATTATATAGGGGTATGACTTTGCGCGGGCAAAGTGATATAAATTTATTATATATCATTCGGACGGCAAAATTAAATATGAACAAGATATTACGTCATTTTTACGAAACTTGGCATATATTAATATTATGGAGCTTGAAATATTGATTACAAACCGTATAAAAAGCTGTCAAATAACTGGCTGTATGAAATAAAATGTCTACAGTTGGTAAAACAGCTAAATTTTGCCTATCAGTTTAGTGCGAGGTGCCGAATTTGACCGGATACAGCCAAATTCTCTTGACAACGGTGCAATAATCAGCTATAATGAATATAACAAATACAGCAAAACTATTTCAAAAATAGTAGCGGCTCGGCTGCTAAATGCCGAAATCCATAATGAAAGGAAAATGAATATGAAAAAGACTAATAACAATTCCCCAATGAAAAGAATAGCTGCTTCAGCTACAATGCTCGCGACCTCTGCCGCTATGCTTGGCACTTCAACCTATGCTTGGTTTACTATGAGCAGAGAGGTTGAGGTCAAGAACATCTCCATGACTGCGACTACACCTGAAGACGTTCAGATTTCTCTTGGACATCTTACAGATGCAACAAAGGGCTATGCAGGAAACGATGGTCTCCTTAAAAACAGTGCTGGAACAGCAGGTGCTGATAATGGTGCCGCGGTTGAACCGCTTGCCGGAAACACAGATGCTGCAATGCTCGACTGGACCAATAGTCTGGAAATCACAGAGTACTACAGATTAGGCAGAATCATTCCTGCTTCCTCCACAACGGGTGCTAATATCTGGTTCACTCCTAGTGCAACTGGTGTTGGCAAGACGGTCAATAGTGCCGCGGTTTATTATCAGGCTACAGATGGCAAAACTGGTAAAGCAGAGTCTACTGTAAGAACAGGTTCAACTGATGCTTTAGCTGCAACACTTCATGCTATTACTAATGATACTGCTGCAAGTGATGTTTGGAACACAGGAGCTTCTGGTGATACGTATAAAGTATCAACTGGATGGAATCATACGAACAATGATGGTTATTATGTTGACATCCCTGTTTGGCTGAGAACTTCAAGCACTGCTGGTGTTACGCTTTCTCTTGATGCATATGTAGTTCCTAAGACAATTGACTTTGATACGGATGATACTGATGATAATCACAATTATAATGACCTTTATAAGGCTGCTCGTGTAGCTATCATTCCTGATGCGGAAGATACCGCAACTGATGCTAACGTTGAGACACAGGTTAATAAACTTGTTGATCTTAAAAACGGTTTTAATGAAACTAACCACACCAATATAGCAGATGGCTATACTGGATTAGCTAATGTTGTTGACTTCTATGGCAGAAATACAACATCTGGTTCAGAAGATTCATCTCAAAAGGGCACTTATGATGCCGCTGCTGGTGCAGCACTCTCTAACTACGGCGCAGCTTCTAAGGCTAATAATACAGGCGTTATGGTTAATCTTACCGAAAATGCTAACAAGGGTACTGGTCAGGGTTATGGTACTGCTAAGAAGTATTATATCCGCGTATGGCTCGAAGGCGAAGATCCGGAGTGCTGGAATGCGAACGCAGGTCAGGATTTCACAATCAGCCTGAAGTTTGCTAAGATAGGCGCAGAAACTGTACCGAATAACGGCTAATCCCACATTCACCCCATAACTAAAAAAATCACACCCCCTCCCTCATCGGAGGGGGATAACCTTGTATATTTTACATAAACATAAATTAAATTCAACAATATCTATTATTTGTTTTTATCAAAAATGCGCATTGAAATTGCGTATTTTTTATGTTATAATAATGTTGGATAACTATACCCTTTTAGCGATTTTTATATGGAGGTGAGGCAGGATGAAAGAAGATGAAAAGAATAAACATAATGCCGTTCTGTCTCAGGATGAGCTCAGGAGGATGAGAAGGCTTTCATTGCTGAAACTCGGGGCAATGGGTGTTCTGACTGCGATAATTATTATTTTGGGGTCACTGAGCTGGTTTACGATGAGCAGAGAGGTTGAGGGCTCGGGGGTACAGATGACGGCAACAGGAGACATGTTTTCTATTGGTAGTGATGGAAATACGGTAGGTTCATATGATAATGCTTATTGGAATCAGGCGGTTCAGGCGGCAGGTTGTACAGGAGCTGAAACATGGATGCTTTCTTCAGATTCAAATATGCGAAATTTTCAAGTTGAAAATCTGAAGGAAGAAGATCGAGGAATAAAGCCAGGAACTTATGGGAAGATTAGTTTCAGACTCTATCCTAATCAATCGCTCCGAGCGGCTTTTGATTACAGAATATTTGCTTTTACTGTTCAGTATAATAGTGCAGGCCAAGAAATTGAGAATTCTTTCGCTCTGCAGGATGATACAACAATCAATCAACTGTTAAATGGTCACATTTTATTGTTTACAGACAGAACCGGAAATGAGACAAATGGCTATCAATATAACGGACTAGTTACTTCTGCCGCTGATTTTCACCGTAAAACGACTGTAATGACTTATGCTGCAAGCAGTGAAGGGCAAGAAATAGAATTGTTTTGGGTTTGGCCTGAAACACTTGCCCAAGTGATCCTTTCGGCAGATAATGTCAATCTAAGAGGCAGAAAGACAATAGCAACTTCTGAATTAAGAAATTATTTTCATGAGCATCCTGAGTATTTCCTTCTGAACTGTCCTATAGCTGATTTGAATGTTCTCAAAGTCACAAATGCCAATGTTGAAGAAATCATAGATGAGTCTTATTCAAAGTATAGTAAAATGTATAACGAAGCTGACCAGTCAATCGGAACGAGTGTTAACTACATTTTGCTTGATATGAATGTTGACACATCGGCTCAATAATTAAAAAGGAGGCGGTTGATATGAAAAAACTTGCATCAAAATTTAACAGACTATCGACTGCCAAAAAGATAGAGGCAATTATTGCTGGAGTCGTGTCTGTTTCAGTTATGGTTGCTACTTCTGTTCTTGCATGGTTTGCACATCAAACTGAACTTGCAATGCTTACGAAAGTTAATGCGCCTGCAAAACTCTATATTAATGCGGCCACACATCAAGAGGATATTATCAATCTTAGTCTTTCAGATATTGATACAGAGCAAACAGGTATAGATTACAAGGAGTTTGTTTTTTGTATTGCCGGTGATAATGTTCAAGCATATAATATACAGATCGCCCATACGACTAATATTCCGTTCAACTATGAAATCTATCCTGCTACAGAGATTCCTCAAACAGGAAACACTCAGATTACTCCTGTGAGGGGCTCGATAGTTCAATACACATCAGAAGATAAGCAAACTACACTATTCTATTCCTATAATTCTAACAATAAAATTGTGGGTAGCTATCTAAATAAAGATACCAGTATTGAAGGTCGTAATGTAGCAAACAACACTTATACCATTACTAAAACAGACGAGCATCAGGATTACGACAAAATTTCAGATGCCCCACAGATGTTTGCCAAAGCATTATACTGGCAAAACACATCTCCAATAGAGGTAGATCTGTCAGATGATAATGTACACAGTTTTGAACATCCATATATTCTGAAGATTTCATGGTCGCAGCAAGGACAGGATGATGAGGATGCCGAGGATGATGCTATCGATTTTGTCCATAATAATAAAGAAACAGACATGGTTTATATCACTGCTGAGGTTAATTAAAATTGATAGAAAGGAGCTGCCATGAAAGCAAAGTTTATAACCAATTTTAAAAAGCATTGGATTACGATTTGGCTTGTGGTTGCTCTTTCTGCACTTGCTGCTGTAATCGCATATGCTTCATATACACGAATTTCAATCGCCAAAAGAGTTGTCTCAACATCAAAGGGAGCGGGGCTTCTTTTTTCTTCCAATTATATGCGCGATCCATATGCTTTTACAGAAGAGGTTGCCTCTCCGCAGGATTTTGGAGACGAAAATCAGCCGGCGAATCTGTCTTATGTTGTGAATGTGTGTAATTACGCTCAAGGTGATAAATCTGTATATTATAAAGATCATTCGTTTACATTTACTTTGAAAGCGCAGCTTGTAAAGCAAGTACTGACTGATGCAAACGGCATTTCCTACGTAACACTTACTGCGGCAGATGTAGCTAGTCTTGCAGCTGATGCGGAATCAGAAAGAATTGCAAAGGTATTTTCAATAGAAGATCAGAGCTTGATTGATGGATTAGAGCATACGATCGGTACGAATTATGAATTGAATAAAAATGCTGCATCAGCGGTCAATTTCAACGTAACACTTGATAAAAGTGAACTAGAGAAAAACAAACCTGAGTATTATATTAGATTGATAGCAAGTCCTAATAAGTATCAGAACGATTTGACAACACAAATTGTTGGATACATTGGTGTTTCACAAAGAATAGTTACTAGTGTATACTGGGAAGGTTACATTTCAGATCAATTGACATATAATACCAGTGAAACTGATGAACAAGGTGTTGAACAGTCTGTAACCGCATACCATGATTATGATGCTTATAATTATGTTATTACCGGATACGGTGCTGCAACAATATCGTTTCTTTATGATCCAACTAAAATAAAAATCAGCAAGGTCTTTTTAGCTGATAATGGGTTTACTGAAACAGATGCTACAGCCGGAGATTATACCAAAGCTGGATTAAATAATCAATCCAACTGGAAAAAAGTCTCTAAATCCGTAACAGACAGCGATTCAAGATTTGAATTGCAACTTTATAAAACATCTGGAACTGGTTACGGGGCAGCAATTGAAGGTTACGTTGGATTCTATTTTGCTGAACCATAATGCAGGTAATAGTAAAGAGCACACAGATAGATAGGTGGTGCAACAATGAAAAATAGTAGACATAGTTTTTTTAAGCGCACAGCTAGTTTTGTTGCTGCAACTGTGATGTTGGCATATTCTCTTCCAATGCAGTATGTTGCCGATGGGACAAAATGGCTGGCTGATGCATGGAGCAATGTTCTTGTTGCCTTCGCAGCGAATGAAACTGGGCAATTGCAATCGTTTTCATCTATTGATGATTTCAAAAACTACTGTATAAATTATACAAGTGCAAATATAAATGATACAATTGTTCTTAATTTTACAGATAGCCAAGCTGATATCGATGATCCGAACTTCCTGGGTCTAGGATCAGAAAGTGCGCCATTTAATGGAACAGTTTATATCAGTCAATATGGCGGTGCCGGCTATACATTCCGTTTGGATCAACCGTTTTTTAATTGCGTTACTGATTCTGTTCAGGTAAAACAATATATTCAAGTTATTGATGGCGAAGGAAACCCTGTTCCAGATCCAAATGCTTCGGCTATTGAATTGACTTTAGTGCGTATTCATCAAGACTATATAGCCCCGTTATTTGCTAATAAGGTTTTTCATGAAGCTGGGGGTGCGGTTTGGAAGGTGAAATCGTATTGGTATCAGGACGATACTAATCCGGGTGTTCATGATTTTGGTGATGTCATATTTGAAATCGGTTCAAACGTGAGCATTAGTTTGGATTATGATAACAGTGCAACCGATGGAACCAAATGGGCAAAAACCGTGTCAACAGGCGATGCGGGAATGGTTTGTGGAACTATGGGTGCTGGTTCTAAGATTTCATTAACTCTTAAAGGCAGCAATACACATAATGACATATCCACAACAAACGGATATGCCGGTGGTCTTGTTGGTAGTATGGCGAGTGGCTCTGAACTTGAGATTACAAGCATTGATTCAACTTATACGAATGCCTTTAATTCTACCGCAAGGACAATTACAGGTTCAAAGAGCGCTGGTGGATTGGTTGGAAAATGTGTAGATGCTAAAGTAACATTTCCTGCAAGTTACAAATTTACGCTTCCGACAAACAGTGTTATTACCGGAAGTGAAGCAACAGGAGCATCCGTAGCTAAGAGTGATCAATGTGCAGGTGGATTGTTTGGCTATTATGAAACAGGTGCGAATTCGCTCAATCAGTTCGATTTAAAGGATTACTTCATTGACTGTAAGGTCAGTGCTTATAATTCTGGCGGCGTTTTTGGCGCACTTAAAACAACCAATCATTTCACGATTGACGGAACACCGGCAATCGGCGGCACTACTGACGTTATTAAGGTGGAAAAGATTAATACTGTTGGGGAATTTGGTGGAATTGCTGGTTATTACTGCACAATGGCTTTAGCAAATAATGTTATAGTCAGCAATGCAGAGGTTGAAACACGAGCAGGTACAACAGATACATATGGCGGAGTGTTCGGATGGATGGATGCTACAAATGTAGCGTGCTATTTGGATGTAACTGGTTTTAATCACACCACAAAATCGGGGTATGCTTCGGTAACCAACAATAAATTTGGGGGCGTAATTGGTTCTGTTACAGGAAAGAATAGCTTACTGAATATTGGGTCGATTGAACTTGTATTGCCTGCAAAATCTGGTGACACCGTTTATAAATTTAAAGGTGGAGGCATTGTTGGAAATCTTGGTGCCGGCGTTTTGCGTCTGAGTGGTACCACAAACCTAACTGCTGCCACAGCAACTGGCGGAGTGAATAGTGGGCAACTTGTTGGAGATCGTGGAAACACAACATTAGTCTATGCAATCGGAAATGGTAAAAATTATAACAGCACTACTGGAACAGGGTGGACATTCCAACGTTCAACTAACGCATCCTCTGCAGACGATATCGGAAGATGGGGTAGCGTGGTTCGTATTGCTAATATAGAAGGAAACGCTTTAACATATAACGGAACAAATCATACCGTAACTGTTGATGTTGCGGTTTCTTCCATGAGTACCCCAATGCAATTTGTAAAAACCGCATTGAATATGCAGCTCTACAACGGCACAAGCAGTGATGCATTGATATTTAATAACGCAAATGTTCTTAGTGAAGCATATTCAATTACAGCATCTATTAACCTTAGCGGTACAGGTATTGGCGGGTTCATGAAGGATGGAAGTGCGACTGATGCCGATGTTGGCTCATTTACTGGCAGTCTTTCAGGTACCGGGTCTGTCTCGCTTGCGATTGGCGAAACGTATGGAGATAGTATTTCTTCTTCGAGTGATTCTGGAGAAGGAAAGGGACAGATATATTATCACAAGTATAATGGCCTTTTCAGCCGGACCGGAACCGCAACTAACACTGACGTTGTAGAAATTAGTAATGTTGCCATTGACGGTTTTATCAATGTTAAATCTTCTATCCAGAATATGTATATCGGTGGCATGGTAGCGTTGGTAAACAATGGCATAAAGCTAACTGATACAGCATCAAGTGAAACAATTAACCTGAATTGTAAAACCAATAGTGGAAACCGATATGTTGGAGGTCTGATTGGTGCTGTCGGTAGCAGCAATGAAAAAAGCGTAACCATCGAAGGAACGAGTTCAGTCACACTTGCACCATCAATTAACACTTCTGGAAAACTTGTTAGCAGTGATGCGGTTGGAGGCGCAATCGGATTAATAAACTCAGTGAATGAATTCGATGTTAATGTAACAAATGTTTTGCTCGCCGCAAATATTTCCTCCGCTGCTGAAACTGATAGCTGCAAGGATCGTAATGTCGGCTGTCTGATTGCTGATATTGTGTCGAATAGTGGAAGTGATACACGAACTGTCAAACTTACAAATCTTGATGTTGATGGAACGACGCTGACTTGTACAAATGCAAATACTTCTTGCGGTGGCATTCTTGGCTATACTTGGATGAATACAAACGTTGTGATGGATGCTGTTGCACTGTCAAACGATAATACTATCGTTACAAACTCATCGAAATTTGCAGGTTTAGTATATAAAGCAACCGGACATTGGGAGATTGAATCTGAAGGCTTGCATATCGAAGGTCTAGATGCTGATAATCAGACTCCTTCAGAATTTGCGGTGATTGTTCTATATGGTTCAAGCGAAGGAAATGGCATTTATCTTGAAATGAAAGCAACAGACAGTTATGTGCTTGACGATGGCTTAGAGATTCCAGCGCCATCTTCTTTGTATGATGAACTGGTTGGATATACTGGCTATAACATTAATACAACTTATGATGTGCAGAAAAACGGCTCTGGTGTCATTTCTTATGCAATCGGAGAAGCACAGTCCATGAGCAGTTCAAAATGCAATACATATCAAAATCGTTATAATTATCCTCATGATGATATTACAACCAATAAGGTAAATAATGGTAAATCCAGATATTATTACAACATTACATCCATGAATGGCGGAAATGACTGTGAAAAGCTGATGCTTTGGAGCCTGTATCATTATGCGGCTTCTAATATTCAACATTGCTTTATCAGTTCGTTTGTTAAAGCTGACTCAGCTGATGAGATTACGGGAACATTTAATCTGGAGGGATATTCATATTATCCTATTGACATCGATTTTACAAACGGTGTCAAACTCGATGATGTGACCATCCAGTTCTATAATGATGGTATTGAAGCTGCCGAAACATCTTCTTCAGGAAATACTGATACAGTGAATAGAACAACCAGAAGCAATACAACACAGCATTATATGATGCATGGTGGTCTGTTCAGAAATGTTTCAGCATTACTTAGGACTACTGGAAACATTCATTTCAAGGGGAATGTATGCGCCGATGTGACATATTCTGGTGTGTTGGTAAACGGTACGGTTACTGGTTCTGTCATTACATCTTCAAGTAAAGAGATTGTACTGGAAGGAATCGAGCTTAAAGGAACCGCGAACTATCTTCTGATCAATAAAGTGGCAGATGATTCAAACAATGTGAATGCGAAAAAGGAAATCACAATAAGCGGTGTTCGCACAGGTGGCGGCAAGAATTATAATAATGATGTGACAAGTGATGAAACAGCTTATGGAAATAATACTTATGCCAAGAGCTTGATTGGTGATGTAACAGGACATAATGTACAACTGACATTCAGCAGAATGAAACTGGATGCCAGAAAAACAGCCGGGACAACATATTCTGATCTTGATGCGATTTATGGTACTTCTAAATCTATTTTCAGTCAGGCTACATTGCTGAACAGTTTCCAAGTTGACTCTGCCTCTTCCAGTGGTATTTACAACTATAAAGTAGAAGAAGACTGGGTTACCATTTCAGGTACAAAAACGCATAAGGGAAATGTTACCTACGGTAAAGAGATTATTGATTCCGTTGAATATCGTGAAAACAATGTTTCTCGCGAAAATAAGTACATTGACAGCGATGAAATCTTCACCTATCCGAAAGACGTAACAAATGCTGGATCAAGTGCATTTTCAGCTTTTAGTTCGGACTTTAGACCTTATGTATATGATTCCGTGGCAACCAATTCTTCACATACGACATATCACGAAATTAAAGTGAACGTTAAGACTTCAAATATTCTGTATGGCTGTGGAACTTATGATCACCCCTATAATATTAGTACTGCAAAAGAACTTAAAACTGTTGCAGATTTGCTTAATGGGCAAGCATTGACACAGGGAATGCAGATCAGACTTCCAATTGCACCAGTATCTGACGAGAGCTATTCTCATTGGTGTGGTGGAGAAGAAGTTACAGAAGACGGGAAAACAACGTGGAACTTCACTGGTTGTGATCTGTTTACTGTACAGTCTGATTTAACATTGAAGAATTCAAATGGTACAACATCGACTTGGAATCAAGCAGCGATTCAAGATTATCTGGCTGGTGCTTACTATCAGATTACTGATAGCTTTACACTGGAGTCAAATTATCTCGGATTAGGTAATGTGACTGCCACATCAAGTGATAAAACGCCAATCCGTTACGCTTTTCGTGGCGTGATTGTAGGTGAAAAGAATGATGATGGTACACCCAAACATTCAATTACGATAAAAACGAAATGTACTGCCACAACCGGGGAAAACTATAACACTTATGGATTGATTGCAATTAGTAATGGCTCAGTTGTCAAGGATTTGAAAATTATTGTTGATACACCAACGACTGACAACTATAATTATAGATCTTATGTTAATAAAGCGTATGATTATAATGCTGAATTTCCTAATTATGGTGCTGTCATAAACAAAATAATGGGCGGTGATAATGTAATAGACAATGTAACCGTAGAATACAAAAGCACATTTAAAATTGAGGAAAACAATGACTATAAAGCAACTGTAGGTGGTTATGTTGGTGCAGTTGTGAACGGTGGATTGGTGTTCCGCAATGTTAAGGATGCTTCCTTGAAAGGGTTTGCGGTTAATAGAGTAAACGCATCTGGTGAAGTTAAAACCGTGAATGTTGGGGAAGAGTCATTTACAAATCTGACAGATGGTGGTGATACTTCGCACCTTTATGTGAATCCTTTTGTTGGCAGAGTCATCAATGGTTATGCATTCCGTGAAACAACGGATGATCCGACAACCGCAGCAAAAGAGAACGGCTATCGTATCAGTGAGAACGGAAAATATGGCAATGGTAAAACACGCAGCGGTGTTACTGAGGTTACTATGCATAACACTGCCAAGAACTATTCCATTCCGGATATTGATAAAGATTCCACAACCAAATTGTTATTTGATAATTGGGCTTCCGTTAAAATTCCGGATAGTCAGTCGATGTATATCATGTCGATCATCACACAGTCTGGTGCGGGAAGTGCTGCAACCAGCGATGGGGATTATCAATATAGCATTGGCTACGATGGTACAAAGGAGAGAGCTTATGCCGGAAACAGCACATCAACTTATAAGACTACACGCTGGGCGCTGTACGATTTGGTTGGTAACACACATGACATCACTACTTCTGATTATGCTGATAAGGCAAGTAAGGATACAATCGGCAGCAAGACGGCAATACCTTATGTAATCTATCAGTATACTACATCAAAGACGAATAATGATGGAGAAATTTGTTATCCTGCAAGATCGTTGACGGGACTCACTTTTGATGTGGCATTATCCGGTGATGGCCCTTATTACCTGCCGGATTGTTTCAGAGGAATCGGCTTTATTGGCGAGAATGATAAGGTAAATGCACTAAATGATAACATGGAAATTTATGGTTTTAATGGCAATGGTAAAATAATTGATATGAATTCAGTATGCCATTATTATCAGAGAGGCGATGATCCATATTTTACATTTACTGGTAAAAATGAATCCAATCAAACATCAGGAATAGCATTGTTTTGCAGAGTAAAACAAATTGCTCAATCAGGAACAGCTTATTCGAGTAGCAGCAGATATCAGATAGGTAATTTCAATTTACAAGGTTTTATTTCTGGTGAGTCCATGTATGACAACGGAAATGTTGTAAATGACATTTTAGGCACCAAAACTTATACTGGCTTTGACAAAGGTCGTATTGATAAGTATTATGAAGCTCGAACCTTGCATACCGCTGGAGTTGTGTCATATGCAACAAGTGAGACTTATTTCAATTTTAATGCAATTAATTTTAACAGTCTTGAGATTAGAGCATCAGGTAATGTGGGAGCTATTATGTCCAGAGCAGATAGTGGCTCTTTTTATGTCAACAACTGTAACGCAAACGGACTAACACTACAGGGAAGTGAGCGCGTCGGCGGATTTATTGGTTCTATTGACGCTGGTGCTATGCATGTTAATACACAGGTGGATGGTGCAAGTACCTTGATGACAAATGTTACATTTCATAACACTACTCTGGATACAAATGGCAATGCGCAATATGGCTTGTCTGGTGGCATTTTAGGAACATATTTTGGTACAGGAAGCATCAATAATAACGGAAGTCAAGGAAGTATTGTTATTCACAATGTTACTGTAGAAGGCGGAGAGTCCAACAGTCATATAGGAAGTACTGATAATCAGGGCTATGCAGGCGGAATCATAGGGTATGTCAACCAAGTCAATGGTTGTCTGATTCATGACTGTAAAGTTAAAGAGGTGAGCTTAACCGGAAAACTTGCCGGTGGTATCGCTGGTACAGTTGGAAAACCAGAGGGAAGTAATGCGTCAAATGTAAATATTATAGACTGTAGTGTGGAAGGTAAAATCCAAGGCGGTGTACCGCAATATTCGATTACCTGTACACAGGCTGCCGGTGGATTGGTCGGTTTCTTTGAATTAAACTCAACTACCAATGCCAAGTATAACAATATAACATATTCTATGAATATTGATGGATGTACGGTAAAGGACTATAAAATCGAGGAAACCGGTAACGCCACTGGGAGTGGTGCCGGAGGAATTATTGGTGTTCAAAGAAACAAAAAGAATAAAGATCGAAAGCTCACAATAGTCAATACCGCTGTCAATAATTGTACAATTGTTTGCAATGGCTCAAGCAACAATATTGGAATGAGCGGTGGTGTCGGTTATGTATATAAGGATACAAATCCTTGTTATATGTTAGGCTACAATCTCGTAGTCCGCAACAACACCTTTGACAACAATGCTTTTTCCTCAAACAATGGAAACATCGCACCGTATGGAAATCTTGTTGGCAGATCAGCTGGAAGCATGAATGTTCAGATTGTTGGCTATACCGTTGACAATAATCATATCTTAACTGCATTTGGCTCTAACTCTAAAACACACGACCACGACAGACTTGTTGAGTTTGATACGGGAAGACTTTACACTGAAAGCACAAGTAATGTTATGCTGAGCAATTACTTCAACACAACTGATTCGTATATTGTCTACGCGGATTTTAACCACACTTGTTTTGACATGACGGATTCAACGGCTGATGTTTCCTCCTTGACAGATTATAATAGTTCTGGAAATGGTAGTGGTGCAGTAGCGAATCCAGACGCTTCCTCCTATGTAACAGTCTCGCCTAAAACAGCAATGGGTTCAACAGTATTTCTGACCAGCGATGGTGCATACGTATATGTTAATGGTACAACGAAAATCCCCATGGCAAAGGTGATTGCTGATAATACTACTGTTGGAAAGAAGTATGATAACGTTCCATCAGCAGATATTACAGCAATCAGCAATGCGGGTGATCCGAATACCACACAGGCGAATAAGATTTCCACTTATCAGACAGAAATGGGATTGCCATCGAATAGTGTTACGGACTTTCCGATTGTTGTTATTAATTCAACAGCATATCAGGATTCCACTGACCTAATTAACCAATATATCAGAACGCTTACCAATACGACAGATGATTATGCCGCTAATACAGGAGTATCAAGTAGATTTATTGTTAAAATCTATCCTTGTACTTTCCCTACTAACGGAACTGATTATGTTATCAATGTTTCTGGAAAAATAGCTGGTTTACAACGCAACTCAACACAAATGTATATGGATAAGTTGCCGGGTGGAAGCGAAGTGTGGGCGGATTCTAATCAGGAAGACAGTCAATTTTCGCTAGTTGATGTTCAATATTTAGATCCCACAGATGCTACTAAAGTTGCATATCATCTTTATGTGCCTGTACTTACTCGTAAAATGATGAAGTCTAATTTCAAATCTGCTGCATTGCAGGGAACAGACACAAAAGCTGTTTCATATACCAATAAGTTTGGTGATCTGATTGCCGAGAGCTTAGATGCGTGGTTTACGAATTATATAGTATTCCAATATCCCACAACAGAAATTAATACCTTGCTTGAAGGTGGCGATGATTTGCAATGGACTAATAAAAAAGCAATTAGACTGAATTATACAACAACAAATGGAGACGGAGCACGCAAATTAGGTGATGCTACTAAAATTTTACTGATTGATCCGAACAAAGGAGATGAGGTGTACTATTCTACATTCAGACAAATGAGAGCGGATGGCAACGCATATCTAACTGAAGATATTGATACATTGAATTTTACTAACTTCTATTCGGATTATGGTGATATTGACGGGCAAACATACAAAGCAGGAAAAGGTACGCAGTTTGTACAAAGCAATTATGTAACACTTGCGGAACTTGCTGAAGGAAAACTAACGGCAGTAACGACAGGAGACAAGAAGCATTATAAGCAACTTGGTACAAATGAAGAAGCCGCAGAAGGGGCCACAGTATTTACGATTGGAACTGACCGTTATCAATATGTTACTGATTCTTCTGGAACTCACAATATCGTGATCAATGCGGATCTTGAAGAAGCATATTATATTGGATTTTCAGCTGCCAATGCAAGTATGATGTATAAATTTGATATCAATTGTCCTCCAGTTCTTGATGGTAATACAAAGTGTCAGGTGACACGACCGAGTAATCAAGTAGCTAATGCAATACTGGGCAATGTTTATCTTCAGGCAGTGTCAATCGATGTAAAAAACAATGATACCCTAAATGAATTGATCGATGATGAGAATAATAAGCTAAATATTTCTCTTGAAACGGTTGTATCACTTGGTGGGTCAGAGGCTGATAAGCAATTCATCGTAAACAATATTGCTCCTAATCAATCCGCTAATTCTGAGGGCATACCATTATATCAAGCATTTATTATCTCTTTAAGTGCGCATGATCATGATGGGAATACCAGAAAACAAATTGCTGGAAATCCAATGGTTACGGGATCAATTACTACTCCGGATGGTGTAAATACAATACCAGTACAATATCCAAGTGGTACTTATATCATGCTTCCGGCATATGATATTCATAATAAATTGGTTTCTGCAAGTAGTACAGTATCTATATCAGCAAATCTGGACATTGATTATAGTAACACAGCAGCACGGAATTCTGAATTTCCTTCAAGACCACTGAATTATAATCAAGCTGAATATGGTGCGGTTGGCGTAAATGTTTCTGCTGTCTCTAATTTGTCATATGAGAACTCTGAAGCTAAGCTGCTGAGTACTAAAATGTGTTATGAGCCTGTTGCGCCAGATGAAAAATATTTTTATATAAATGAATTGGATAAGGCAACATTAGTGTATAATGCAACACCGAAAATTGACATATATGATAAGGATGGTTATGATACAAATAACCGAAGTCAGCTAGGTTTGAATCCACGAAACGCCATCAATCCCAATTTAACGCAGATTCCAATTGAAAGCGTAGCGACTTATAACGCATCAAAGGTTAAAAATGTAAACAATGCAAAGTATGTCCGATATACGCTTAAATTGGAGCAGAAAACCGGTGGAGCGACTGATGCAACATATAAACAAGTCGCATTTAACGATTTCTTTATCGGGAATATTGAGCTATCAGGAATGAATATGGTGACATCGCCAACTGCTATGTTAGACACTACTATGACAGCAACTGATGGCAAAACCCTGTATTATTATGGTGAAATAAAAACAGACCAAAATGTTGAAGAAGGAGATACAGATACATTAGTCAACAGCATAACTAAGGAGTTTAATGTCAATATCAATTTTACTGTTAAAACTGGAGGAGATTTCACCAAGTATTCTAATTATCGCGTTAGATTGATAGCCGAATTGATGACAGATCGTAACAACGAGAATTCTATTTTGGCACAATCAAAGGGCGAGGACTGGATTGTATATACAAATGCAAAAATCAATCCATCAATGATAACTCGCACCAATAATACTCCATAAACAAAAGCACAGCTAAAAGCGGCTCCCGGAAGTAAGATACCTAAACTTCCAAGGAGCCGCTTATTCTATAGCGCACCACTTTAAAAGCTAAAAACGTAACGCGGCAAACTACAGACGTAGTGTTATACCACGCCGTGTGTTCATTGTATTATTCACTATGAAGTGTTATACTGAAAGAGCAGTCGACAAACGCCCAAAAATCTGGTAGAATATAAATAACAAAACCGGAAAGGGAAAACGACTATGAAGTACAGTAAAGAATTCAAAGAAGAAGCATTAAAGCTCTCGGATGAGATTGGACTGAAAAAGGCTGCTCAGCAGCTAGGTATCCAGTATTACACACTCTCAGACTGGCGTACAAAGCGAAATGCCGCTGCCAAAGCTAAAAAGTATCAGATGACCGACGATGAAGCAAAACTGCGTATTACGGAGCTTGAGCGTGAAAATGCCGAGCTTCGCAAAGCAAATGATATTCTCAAGGATGCACTCGGTTTTTTCGCAAAAGACCGGAAGAAGTAAAGACGAGCGAACGTCACCTGTTCGTTAATGAATTCCGCAGCAAGTATGGAGCGAAAGCAATATGCAGATTTCTGAAAATAAGCGAATCAGGTTATTATCGCTGGCTCAAGAATCAGTGCAAGGCAGCTTCTTTTGGTCAAAATACAAGGAATACTATCAGAGCATCCTGACAACAAGAATTACGGTGTCAGAAGGATGCAGGCAGCTCTTGCACAGCGTGGCACTCATGTAAGTCTCAGGACGGTATACCGCACTATGAGCGAAGCCGGGCTTATCCACAGGCACCGAAGACCTCACGGCATCACAAAGGCTGATACTGAAACTCAGAACAGAGAGAATCTGATCAAAAGAAACTTCAGTGCAGACAAGCCGCTGAAGAAACTGCTTACCGATATTACCGAGGTCCAGTGTGCTGACGGAAAACTCTATGTTTCGCCCATCCTCGACTGCTTCAACGGCGAGATCGTAGCTCTTGAAATGCGTGATAATATGAAGAAGGAACTCTGTATAGACACCGTAAAACAGCTGCGTGAGAAGTACGGTAGACTCGACGGAACGGTCCTTCACAGCGACCGTGGCTGCCAGTACACAAGCTATGCCTTCCGCAGGGAACTTGTTACAAACGGGTTCATCCAGAGCCTCAGCGGTACTGCCCATTGCTACGATAATGCCCGTATGGAGAGCTTCTTTGCCACACTGAAAAAAGAAAAGCTGTATCAGATACCTACATACCGAATGAAGCGAGAAGAGGTCAAAACTGTTATCTTCCGATACATCTTCGGCTACTACAATACGCAAAGGATCAACAGCTTCAATGAAAGCGGCCTCCCACCTGTGGCATTAAGAACTTCAACTGGGTTGGCTCATCACGCTGCCTGACTTCTGCATATCCAAGATTTTGGGTATTCTCCGACTGCATATTTCTTGACAATTCCAGATTTGATGATATGTTCTGTGGCAGGTTTCAGGCAGTGCAGCACTCCACGGCATGATGCTGTCAAGCTGTTCTTCCGAAGGTGTTTTGCCCCATGAAGGAAGAACAAGCATCAGATAGGAGAGATAACCAAACACATTCAGTCCGTTTCGCTTGGCTGTTTCGATCACGCTCATGAAGAGAGCGCTCACATCTGCACCCTTACGCAAGCACGAATGCCACCTTGCCGAGTATGACGATGTGACCGTCCGCAAGGTCATCGAGGTCATCAGAGTGCTGTCCAAGACAGAGGTGCAGATCATTTTCAAGGACGGGCATGAGATGAATGTGGCGGTGGAGAAGTAACATTACATACGCAGAAGGTCACAGCCTTCGATTTTTCGGAAGAAATTAGCTGTGACCTCTTGTATTTTTGCTTGACTTAGGGTATAATAGATGTGGTATAGCGTTTTACGATCACGGAGGTGATTTTTATGGGAATGTATCTGAATCCCGGAAACAGCGGATTTGAAGAAGTGCTGAATGGTGATTACATTGATAAGACAGGGCTTATCGCCTTGATAAATCAGCGTATCAATACTCCGAGCAAATTGGTATGCATCAGCCGTCCTCGCCGTTTCGGCAAGTCCTATGCGGCAAAAATGCTTTGTGCTTACTATGACTACACTTGCGATTCTCACAGCCTTTTTGAAAAGTATGAGATCAGCAAAGATAGTACTTATGAGGGTAATATCAACAAATATCATGTTATTTATCTTGATATGACAAATTTGCTTGAAAAAGCTGCACCTCAGAAATTGATTCAATTCATTAAGGACAATGTTGAAAATGAAATCTTTGCTACTGATACAAACATTAAAAAAGGTTCATCATTCGATCAAACGCTAATTAACGCAGTAGAAAAAACGGGCAGAAAAATTGTGATGATAATAGACGAATGGGACGCACCCATTCGTGAGTCTATGGTAAATACCAAAGAATACCTATTGTTTCTGCGTATGCTGTTTAAAAGCAGTTCAACTACACCCAAGATATTTGCTGCAGCATATATGACAGGAATTCTTCCCATCAAAAAAGACGGTTCGCAGTCTGCTATATCAGATTTTGAGGAACACTCCATAATAGAGCCTGATGAATTTGCAAAATACACAGGCTTTTTGGAAGAAGATGTCCATAAGATTTGCGATAAGTATCACGTTGACTTCCGTAAGATGAAAAAATGGTACGATGGATATACTGTCGGTGAGGTTCGGTCCGTCTATAACCCGTATTCGGTAATCTGTGCTGCCAAAAAGAAAAAATATACATCGTATTGGAGACAGACCTCGGCTGCGGATAATCTGCTTACCTATATTGAAATGGATGAGGAAGGTCTGCAAGGAGATATTGCACAGCTTATTGCAGGAGAGACCATTGAGATCAACACAAGCAGCTTTAAGAATGATGTTACAGGCTTTAAGCTGAAAGATGATGTTTTGACCCTGCTTGTTCATCTCGGCTATCTGGCATACGAGCAAAAAGTAGAGATACTTGGCGAGGGTGATGACGAGGACGAGATCATCAGAGAGTTCGTTCATATCCCGAATGATGAGATCAGACTGGAATTTTCCAATATCCTTAAAATGACTAAGCATGAAGTGTTGGTCGATCTACTCAGTAATTCAAAAAAGCTCCTGCAAGATACCATAAGCGGGAATGAAGAAGCTGTTGCAAAAGCCATTGACGAGATTCGTCAGATGAATTATGCTCCTACCTATTACAACGATGAGCAGGCACTTCGATATGTTATCAAGTTTGCATATATCGTTTGTGTGGATAATTACATGAAGATCGAGGAACTTCCGAGCGGTAAGGGTATTGCCGATGTTGTATTCATTCCCCGTAAGGCTACCGACCCGACACTCGTTATCGAGCTGAAGGGGAACAAATCTGATACGGCAGCTATTCAGCAGATAAAAGACCGTGTGTATCCGACTATCCTGAAGAACCGTAAAGGCAAGATCATACTTGTTGGAATCAACTATGATGAAAAGACCAAGGTTCATACTTGTAAGATAGAAACGGTCACAAAGTAAACTTTCAAAATTTCACAGAGAAAATTTCTCCCCTTGTATTATTTCCGGGTGATACAAGGGGAGATTGCTTTGTAATTTGTAACCGCCCAATAACATACCATCCATAAATGAAAGATCCCCGAACTTCGGTTCGGGGATTACTCATATTGCTTTACAAATTTTCTGCACAGATTCGTTCCATGGAAGAAGCTCTTCCAGAATATCCGGATTTGTCAGGAATGTCATACTTGGCAGTACAGTGAGAAGCAGCTCAAAATACTTGAAAACATCAAGTCCGTTTGCCTTGGCAGTCTCCACGATACTGTAGATATCAGCACTTGCTTTAGCGCCTTTAGGCGTATCACTGAACAGCCAGTTTTTTCTTCCGACTGTGAATGACCTGATAGCATTTTCGGCTATATTATTTGAGATAGCACAATTTCCATTCTCAAAATAATTACCAAGATATTCTCTGCGCTTGAAAGCGTAATCAAACGCCTTCCCAAGCTGCGTCTTTGAAAGTACTGTCGGATATATTTTTTCAGCCCATGACCAGAAAGCCTCAAACACTTCTTTTTCCTGTGTCAGACGCTTATTGTATCTTTCTTCACTTGTCAGGCTGTCAAGCTCTGCTTCTATTGAAAACAGCTTGTCACAGAAGTCTCTTCCTGTCTTTGCTATACTGTTTTCACTGTCCACGACAATGGCTTCGTGGAACTTGCGTCTCAGATGCGCCCAGCAATTGCAGTGTGTGACCTTTGTGAGTTTGTTGTAGCCTGCATATCCGTCTGTATGAAGGTATCCGCTGAAGTCTCCAAGAAACTTCTTAGCAACATCTCCTGATCTTGATTTATTGTAATCATAGATCACTATCTGTCTTTCGGAATGCTTGCCTGTACGGTATACCCACATATACTGCTTACTGTTGGCTGAAACATCTTTTTCCCTGAGAACTTTGACGTATGTTTCATCGCAGTGCAGAGCATCCTCCGTCAGCATTTCAGTTTTTAATCTGGCAATAAATCTGCTGAAATAGTCTTCACTGCATCGTATCACCCAGTTCGCCATTGTTGTTCTGCTGAGTGAATATCCCAGTCGTTCCCAGTCCTTTTCC
>Ga0256407_10002494_pt1 | contig 35128 bp, 28 predicted proteins | sample RumenRJG_04DNA_FD_193489 | JGI IMG/M metagenome (GOLD analysis project Ga0256407, IMG submission 193489) | Bovine rumen microbial communities from Lethbridge, Alberta, Canada - RJG_04 | ecosystem: Host-associated > Mammals > Digestive system > Stomach > Rumen | place: Canada: Alberta...
CAGAAACTGGCGTAAAGATGGAATCTTACGATAAGAGTGTCAGCAATAAATCTGATTTTGAACTTGATGTAAAATATGCAGGCGGAGGTCTTTATGCACAGAGTAATAAACTTGCATTGTGGGTACCTCTTGGACATGTATTTACAGCACGTCTTGCAAGCTACAACAGGGCTTGCGGCACTCCTATAACTTTTGATGCAGATAACGGTTCAAGTGTTCTTACAAGTAAGCTTGAATGGATTTACGTAACAGAAAAGTCTTTGACAGAAACAGAACTTGAAAATATTTCAACTACAAAAAATGCAGCTTCTGGAAAAGATGATGGAGTATTCTCTCCTGTTAAGTGGAGTGATAATGATACAATAGATGGTGATGAACCTCTTGCAATCAATAGATTCCGCGTTACATATAATCTTAATGACGGTAATTTCATTTCTGTAAATGCAACTGGTGTTCTTACAGGTACTGGAGATGTAAGCTCTACAATTCCTCTCATTAACAGTACAAAAGATGCTATCAGGGTTTACGGAAATATTACTACAAACGGTCTTGCTTTGCTTGATCCTTCAATCTATAACTATGCTTCTACAAATTATGCATCGTTGTTTAAGGGATCTATGAGCTGGAGAGCATGGCTTGACGGTAGTGTTGCTGGTGACAAGTTTGCGGCAATTGACTGGCTTACAAACGGTAAGAAACTTAAGGTTGATGCAAATGGTCTTCCTGTTGATTCTGCCGGAACAGCAAGAGTTTATGATGAAGATACATTTGAATATGTAGACGCAGACCTTACTGTTGATAATGATGAAGATTGGTTCGTACGCTCTAACAAAGGTATAATCAATGTTACTGGTGCTGCAGGATTTGTAAGTGTTGCTACTACTAAACTTGCAACATACAAGCAGTATTCATCTGATAAGACAAGCGTATACACTAACAAAAATCTTTGGGTAATGGCTCCTTCTTCTAAAAAGACTGATACTTACAAGTCTTTCAGAAACCTTGATCTGTTTGCCTATTATGCCGAAGATTCTGCTTCTGGAATTATCTATCAGGTTGCAGACTTTGTTCCTCAGCAGAGAAATATTCGTGTATTCAAGACACCTGCTGTTGCAACAACTTATTCAGGACAGCTTACAAATAGCAGTGTTCCTGTTGAAACCCGCGAAGTTCCTGGTTCTTCTCCAGCAGTAACTTATACTGACGGTGAAGTAATGCCTGGTACAGTAGAAATTGACCTTAGAGATTACAAGTCACTTACATTTATTCTTGCAGAAGATGCGCTTGCAACTGCAAATAATGATAAATGGACTAAGGCTTCGCTTGTAATTAAATTCGAGGGATCAACTGTATATAATAAGGAAATGGAACGAGGTACGTTTACACCTGGAACTTCTGCAGAAGGTATTGGTACAGTAGGTTCTGGAACTGCAAATGCTGATCCATTGGCTACTGGTGCTCATAATGACTTCTACTTTAAGGTAGCAACAACATCAATGCGTGGTGGTATTTACGATGTTACATTTAATGCATACACACCAAATCAGCCTAATACGCCACTTACATATAAGGTTACTTATAAACTTATAGAAAGTAACTAGGTTCTGGTTTTAGTTATTGTTGAGACCAGAATCAAATCTGGTGTTTATTATGATTTTTTACATGACGATTCATGTGGAGGAAAAATATGAAACGAATTGCAAAATTTTTGGTAATTGCAATTTCCTCACTTAGTATGTTCGTGACAGGCTGTTCTAACTCTGTAGACGGTTCTGTAAACGGAACTCTAAGTCAGTTTGCATTGCTTAATAATAATGCAGGAAGTTCAACGTCCAATAAACGAACACTGAATGTTACTGCTACTACAAATGATGAATTGATTGTTTTTGGAGAATCTCGTCTTATATACCCAGAAAAGAAAATGGCTTCTGATTTGAAGTTCTATCTTTGGGGTAGGGATTCTCTTGCAAATACAGACCTTACAGGTACGTATGTTGCATTTACAGAAGGTTCTTCCGGCAACTATACAGAAGGTACTGTTGCGCTTGATTTGAGCGTTTCTAAATACACTCTGTATCTTGCTGCATATGATGCAACTGCAACCTTTAATGCTACGGCAAATTATTATGCTTCTGAACCTGCAATTACAGCCGGTCAGGAATTAAAGGATGCTATATTCTATGGAGCTGCCACTGTAGATCTTCGTAACGGCGAAGCTGTAAAATTCTATCTTTCTCCAAATAACCTGAACGGTTATGGAGATGTAGAACTTACAATCCGCACAAAAGACGGTGAAGATTTGTGGGATGATCCTAGATATTATGCTGAAATCAGTATTAAATCTCTTGCAGATGGAACTAATGTAGTTCTTCCTAGCGGAAAATATGCATACCACGGCGCAACAGCAATGGGAGCTGGTGTAATAGCTGTTACTTCTCCTAAAGATCCTTCTGGAGGAGCTCCTTATGACTGGACTACTGCAGGCGAACTTGCTCATGCAGATGGTCTTACTTATAAGCTGGACAGTGTTCCTTCAGGAGCATATAACCTTGTTGTAAACTTCATAAATGATACAGACGGCAAGTCTATTCCTTGGAGTGACCGCATCATCGTATATGCAAACCAGGAAACAAAACAGGATGTTGATATTCCTCGTGTAATTGACGTTGCTCCTGATAAGCCAAGTGACTTGAAGGTTGGTTATACAGATCCGGTTGGATATGATGCAGATTACTACTATGCAACATTTACATGGACTGACAATGCAAAGAACGAAGAGTACTATGTTCTTCAGCTTCTTGAAGTTTCAGGGGACAGATCTTCTGATGCTGGTCTTGGATGGAAGGAAGACGGTACAAACTTTGGTCTTTCAACAACTGCCGTTGAAGCTTTGACCGCTGTTGCTGCAGTTCCTGTTGACACAGATGCAGGTTTTGATGCTGCTATTACTGCTGCAACAACAGCATGGGAAGCAGAAGTTGCTACGGCTTCAGAAAAGATTTCGTATAATAAATATATATACGGAAAAACTGACAGTTATTATGCGGCTGGTTCTTTGGACAAGAACAATACAACTGTTACTCTCAAGCTTCCTTTGGGTAAACTTTATATTGCCCGTCTTTGTGCATGGAACGCATGCTGTAATGATATTGCTGATGATGATACTGCATTCTCAAGCAATCAGGACTGGATTTATGCAAGTACTTATTCATTGACAAGTACAGCAGAAGCTTCTGCCGGAGACCAGACTGCTATGGCATCTGTTACTCTTAACAAGACTACAGCTAATGCTGACGGTACTGTAATTACTCCTAAATTATGGCCAAAGGTTGCATCTGATGCTCCTGCATTTACTACAGGCGGTGAATCTGCCCCTGTTGGTATCAGCCGCTATCGCATTGAATACAATTTAAATGATGGTGACTTTATATCTGTTGATGAAAATGCTAAGGTTCCTGCATCACCTGTAGAAGTAACATCTTCTGTTCCTGGATACTCTGCAGCAACTGGTACTGTAATTCAGTATCATACTGTAACAAATGCGGGTACAGAACTTATAAGTCCTCTTGCCTACAACTATGCAACAACAAACTATGCATCTCTGTTCAATGGTGATGCTGTATGGTCTTCTTGGAAGAAGGATTCTGCAGATGGTTCTGTTATTGACTCAACTTCTGAACATCCAAAGATTTTCCGTATGATTGAATGGGCATCTGTTCTTGGAAGCGGTACAGCAGCACTCAATGAAGATGCTACAACTGTAAATGCAGACAATACACAGACATCAAAGGTTTCATATGAACTTGCTTCTGCAGTTCATGCACCGGCAGATAATGCAAAATATTATTACACAACAAATGCCGGCTTCATAAAGGTTCCTGCTGTTGCAGCTGTTACTTCAAGTGATGATCTGGATACTGTAATTACAAAGACTAAGTCAAATACAAAGAAGATTTACGTTCGTGCAAATCTTCCTAAGTACATGGCATCTGAAAATCTTGAACTTTTTGCAAACTACAATGCAACAAATGCATTCTACGAAATGTTCAATGATGAAGATTATGCCGTTAAGTCAAAGAATGTCCGCATCTACAAGCAGAAGAATGCAGAAGCTAAACAGCTTGCTAACTATCTTACTGCTGCAGGAACATTCACAGACGGAGAAATTGAAGGTAATGCATTCAAGCTTTCTTCTTACTATAACAAGCTTATTTGTGATCTTGTAGAATCTGAAGAATCTACAGAGAATAAAGACATTTACAGAAAGGTAAGGCTTGTTATCCAGCAGCAGTCTGGTACTAACCTTGTTAAGAAGTTTGACAGGACTTTGACAAGCACAGCGGGTTCATTCTCTGGCGATAACACAAAACTTGGTTCTGGAAGCGATGGAAAAGAACCTTTGAGCGGTTCTCATACAATGTGGGAATTTGAAGTTCCTATTTCAAGCCTTACAGCTGGAAAGTACAGGCTTGTATACGAAGCATATACAGAGCTCAGACCGGATACTCCTTATACATATGTACTTACATTTGAACTTACAAATGATTCAACAACATATGCTTATACAGAAGCTACATGGTCAAACAGTACTACAGAATACTTCATTTGTACTTCAGTAGACACTGTAACATATTCTGATACTGCAACTGCTTATGTAAGTTATGCAGCTGCTATTGCGGCTTCGAAGACACATAAGATTTATTCTAAGACCGGTTCAAAATATTCAATTGTTCCGGAAACAGACTTTGTTGCATCTACAGCATATTACACAGCTACTGCTGCAACACCAAAGAACTACAGTTCTACTGCTTCTACATATGCGGATGCAGCTTCTGCAGCTCTTGCTTCTGCTAACAGCAAGCTTTATACAAGAACAGGAACAACACCGTTCTAATCCTGTAAAAGTCTGCTTCAGCAGATGATATTACGGACATTGATAGAAATATCAATGTCCGTTTTTTTTATCTTGTGTTATAATCTTTATATGAACAAATTTTATTATTTTTTGTTTACAGTTTTATTTTCGCTTTTGATTTTTTCCTGTGGAAATGGTGTTTCAGATAATAATAATTTTAAGTACCAGGCGGTTTCTAACGGAACATCTCAAAAAAGTTCTACAAAAATACTCCGCTGTTCTGCTTTTTCAAACTGCTTGAATTTCAGGAGCATTGAAGCTCCGGCTTATACTTCTGACGAATTGGATTTTTATATTTTCGGGAATAATAAATCAACAGGTTCTGATGCAGCTTTTTCTACTGGTTCAGGTTTTACTAAATGTCTTAAACTGAACATGCAGAAAAAAAATGATTCCGGTACAAAGGGTGAATTTCAGATTCAAGTAGAAAACGGAAGCTATATTTTTTATGTTGCTGCGGTAGAAAAGGGGGCGGGCAGTTTTGATTATCAGAATTATAAGAATTCTGCCGTTCTGCTTGGAAATGCCACGGTAGATACCAGAAATCAAAACAGCTTTGAAGTCTATCTTACTCCTTTACAGCGGGGCAGTTCAAAAGGTTCCGTTGCTTTTGCCCTGTATACTTCCGGTTGGAATTTGGAAGACTATTCCGGGTATTATTCAAAAGTTGAGCTTTACAAACGAGATCTGCTTAATACAAGGGTTGCAGGTAAAACTTATATAATTCCGTATTATGCAGATACTCCGTCATTTTCTGATTTTACTTCAGATTATATTCTTGAATGTAATAATATTACTGCAGATACGTATAATCTGGTCGTAACTTTTACGGATGATGATAAGAGCTATATTTACAGTGACACCGTTTCGGTAAATGCAAATAGAAATTATCAGATTGTTGTTCCGGTTAGTAATGTTATAACTTCAGCAATCAGTGCTCCTAGTGATTTTATAGTCGGGTACAGGGATTCTGAGCTGGCTTCTAACCAGCGCTTTTATCTGAATGCAGAATGGACAGATAATTCTGATAATGAATCAAAATTTACTCTTGAAATGATGGATATATCAAATCCGGCAAACACCAATAATTATACTGAATATGTAAAATGCATTCTGGGCTTGCCGTTTGAAACTCCTGGACTTACAAAAGATATAAGTTGGGCTCAGTTAGTTAATGACTGCGGGTGTCCTCAGCCTAGAATAATTGATAATGAATACCTTCTGGAAAGCGGTTATACAATTGACGGTACTTTGGGGACAAACAGTAACTATGTTATTTTTTCTGTACTTATGGATGTAAAATATTTAATTCGTCTTTGCGCAGAAAATGATAATGATAAATCTGCCTATGTTTATCCTGATATCTACTCTGGTAAATTTTCTTCGGGTCTGGCGGACGTATATTCATGGGCTTCCGATGCCAGGGCAATAAATCGTTTTGCCATATATTACAAAATGACTAACGGAAAGTTTTACGATGATTCAGATGCTGCAAATCTTATTTATACAGATGTGACAGATTCTGTTGCTGCAATGCCAGCCGTAAAAAATGTTGTCTATTCAGCGTGTTCTGATGCCGGACAGAAAATTTTTGTACCTGAAAATCTGGAGTATGAGTCTGGAAAAACAGCTTCTCTTATGCAGATTCATCAGGGAACTGTTTATCCCTGGCTTGGCTGGAAAAGGGATTCTCAGGACGGAAGTTTTATCTGCAATTCTGGTGACGCTGACGTCTATTATAAAGATTTCAAGAGCATTTCCCTGTTTTCGTATTTTAGGGATGGCGATGATACGATATTCGGCAGTGATAAGATAAAGTTTTATACTTCATCAAATAATTCTGTAGATACTTCTACGGTTATGCTTTTTCATGGAAACAGCAAAAGTCTTTCTGTAGATATGGATAATATTTTAGAACTTGATGATGCTTCTATAGAGTTCTCAAGATCGACCCTTGGTTCTTCATATTTGTATTTCTTATGCCGGACTTCAGTAGAAAAATTTGTAAAGACAAACCTTACATTTGGTAGACAGGGGTACACCTATGAAAATTTCGGAGAGGGAAAAACTTTTGCAACTGCATGGAGCGGAGGAAGCGTCTACACTTATTCATATTGGGTTCTGCCTGTTTCATCTCTTGAAGCCGGACTCTATTATATAAATCTTGATGCCTATGAAAATATAAAAGAAGATCCGTATAGTACTTCTCTGGAAGTTATTATAAGGGACTGATAGAATAAGCTTCTGCTGTTCCGGAGATTTATCGGTACTGTTCGTAAACAGTGAATTTGTTTTCTACAAACTGCTCTGGAAATAATGAAAGCAAAAGATATTTCCATGTTGTTCCCGTGCTGTCCTGATAATCTTTATAGGCAAAGTCAGAAAAATTATATGGTTGAAGATAGATATATGAGCCGTCAGCGTTTTTGTTCTGGCTTCGTGCCGGACCGCCTATTGTTATGCCAAAGTGAAGCAGGGAAGCGGCATCGTTGAATGTGCTGTTAAGCTTTGGATATAAACCGTATTTTGAACCGGTTCCATTTCTCCATGAACTTACAATGACTTCACTTAAATTTTCTATAACTTGATTTGCATAATAGTATAAAGAGTTTGCGCCGCTTTTTTCTGCAGCCCTTCTAACTGCATAGGAAAGATAGGTCAAATCATACTGATAGAAATATCCCATGAAGAATGTGTCTCCAGGAATTTTGTGCTGGTACAAGGCCAGGTAATGCATGGTTTTGTCTGTAATGCTGTTTTCAACAGTGCTGCTGTAGTATAAGAAACCGTCCTTTAATGTCGTGTTGTACATAAGGTCGTACATTGAATATTTTTTTCCATCGGAATATTCAATTTCTTTTGTATCTTTACGGCTTAAGATTTCTGCAGAAAGAAGATTTACATTGTCTGCAAGAGTCCCGATCGTTGTCAAATCCATGAATGTTAATGAGGCATCTCCATTAGTTGTCTGGGTTTGAGTACCATAGTTTTTGTTTGCATAGATATTTACGTTTGCATTACCTATGTCATATATAGAAGTGTTTTTTGTTAATGTAGTAAGGAAGTAATTTAAATCCATTCCACCGGCCGGTGCTTCTGTCGGAGATGTAAGCAAGGCCTGTACGCAGTCTTTCAGTTCAAATGTATCTTCGATTGAAGCACTTAAACCAGTGTCCATAACTAACAGAGGCAGTTTGTTTGTGTCTGTAAATCCGTTGTCATTAAGAGCCTTTTTTATGTCTGAAGCAGAAAGATAGTAGCTTTCGTGAGAGTAGTCGCGGCATGTGGAACGCGAAAAATCCGGGGGAATATAAGAACCTGTTTCGTCACCGAAAGACCCTCCGGCCATTCCAATTAAAACAAGTATTATTTCTTTTGAACTGTCTGAATTATATTTTGCAATTGCCCAGCTTAAAAATTCCTTAAGCGTATTGGAATCTGCTAAGTTTGCTTCCTGGATGTCTGTAAGCCAGTTGTTTGTACTTTTCATTATTTCTGAGGAATAATCAATTGAAAAGTTTTTTATATCTTTTACAATGTTTTTAGTATATTCCTGTTCTGGGAAAATGAATTCCAGTACGCTTGTATAAGGGTAGTAGTAGCTTGGGGTAAATTCTGCATCTTTATTATAGCCGTCCCAAAGTCCGGCTGCTGTTATATTATTGTAGGCTTTTTTAGGTGTGATTCCATCATATCTTCTTACATTACGCAGGCCTTTTCCAATCTGGGCCATTTGATAGAATAAGTAATCATTTGCTGGAGTATCCCCATTAATATAGAATAAAACCAAAAAGTCTTTGTCTATTTTTGTCTTTAAATTGTCGTGGGGATGTTCTTCTGCATTATTTGCAGAAACAACATTATCAATGTTAATTACATCAGGATCGTAAGTCCAGCTGTAGCAGTCGTAACTGTTATCTGAACAAGACGCTAAAATGAGAAAGCTTAAAAATGCCGTTAAAATAAACTGCCTTTTCATCGGAGGTATTATATACTGAGTTTTAAATTTTTTCATCTTTTTTTTGAAAATAAATTTCTAATGAATTTTCTAATGTTTTTTATAAAAGGCTTATTTTCTGAATCAACGATTAAAATTCCTCCGGATACAGCAGCTGCAGTAAGTTTTTCCAGGTTGTGTCTGTATTGAATGCAAATGTTGTTTTTGCATATGGATTATAATATTGGTAGTTTTTTAATGCAGAGTTTCCGACTATGGTTAATCCGTAATAGTTTGTTGAGTCATTAAAATCCGTATACGTTCCTGCGGATGTGTTTCCGCGCCAGGAACATGCAACGATTTTTTCAAGTCTGCTTTTTATGTTTGTACAGATTTCTGAAAGTTCTGTTATATTGTTATTTTCTGCAAATGACTGAACTTTGTCGCAAAGGTAACCTAAATCAAAAGAATAAAAATGAGGAACGTTATTTTTGTTTATATAATAATTGCAGTCATAATTAATGTTGTTGCTTGTGATTTTTGTATTATTGTATCTAAGATAATTGTATGAAGAGTTGTTCAGTATATATGAATATTGGGTATTTTTTTCAAAATAATCTGCAAAGTCGGATACTTCTGATTTAATGCCGTCTACAAGAGTTAAATCTGCAAATGTTATTGTTGCAGGTCTTGAGCCGTCTGATGCTTTCCAGTTTTCATATATACTTGCATATTCTTTTGCCAGATTTTCACCGATTGAAAAAATCGATGAACCGGCATTTATATTTGCAATTGTTTTCTGATAGGGGAATCCTGCTCCTGGTATTTCGTTTGGAGAAAAGAGAATTGCTTTTGCATAATTTCTTACTTCATATGCTTCTTCTATTGTTCCGCACAGGCATGTATCGTACATAATAAGGTCGATTTTATTGGATGTACCAAAGCCTGCCATAGCAAATGCCATAGGAATTTCATTTGTATGAATGATAGTATTTGAAGTGTAGTCTGGGCAAAAGGAATATAATGTTCCCAAAGAACTGCTTACATTAGATTCTGTTCCAGAAGTGCCGATTCCATGGCTTCCAATTACCAGTATTGTGTGCCGGCTGCAGTCTGAATTGTAATTATCTTCTGCCCAGGAAAGAAAATTGCCCAGGGTTTCGTAAGAACCGGAATCAACTTCTCCAGAAGCAATCCAATCTGGAAGATTTTTTGTAATTTTGTAGTCGTTTGCTATTGTAGAATTTGTGCAGTCGTAATTTGGCTTTATTTCAAAAAGCCCGGATTCACTTCCAAGTATTGTATAGCTGGCAGAGCCGTCAAAGAATGCAACTGTCTTTATGTCTGCAGAAGACAAAGCCATCCCTTTTGAAACAGAAATCATGTTGTTCAGAAGATGTATCTGGATGGAGTTGGAATCTCCGGCAAGGTACATTAATATCAGGTATTTTTTTTCTGTAGTTTCATTTAATTCTGTGTGAAATTCTCTATTATATACAGTTATTGTGTCAGGAATTGTTCTGTCATAATTCTTTAATTCCTGATTGTACTGGTATTCCTGAATTGCTTTATAGCGGATATAAGTTTCTGCAGTGGATCTGTCTGTGTCATACTGACATGAGAAAAGTAGCATTGAAATAATAACGGTTGAAAAAATACATCTTATATTACGCATGTTTTCATTATATAGAAATTCAAAAAAAATAAAATGCTCTGTGTCTGATTTTTTTATTTTTACAGATTAAAATGATAGGGTGGTTTACTTCGTGCTCTTACGAGTCGACAGGCTAAACCACCACATTTCATTTTTATTATTTGTTTTGGTCAAGGCGGAGAGAGTTCAGGAAAGTGTCAAAATTGTGCTTAAAGTTGAGCATTGGTTCCGGCAGGGAAGGATCTTCTTGCATAAATGCTTCTGCAAGGGCGTTCATTGAAGCCTTCTGATTTACCCAGTAAAAGCCTGGCCCCATTTCTCCGTTTTCCTTATACTGGATGTAGGCAGAAAGTTCTTTTTCAAAATCTTTAAGGGCGTATTCCGGCGAAATGCAGAACCTGTAAATGCCGCTGTCAGTTGCAAAAATTACGTCAAAGTTTCCACCATATTGATTATTGGATTCAGCTTTACAGCATTCAAGAACAGGGAAACTAAAACGGAATTCAACAAGCTGATTTTTGTTAAGCCTGTATTTATAGTTTTTTGCGTTATGTTTCCATAAATTGAAGTTTTCAAGCGGAAAGTCAGCATTTTTTATGTCCTGAACCATCCTGTCTGCGGATTCTTCTGTAGGGTAATCATCTAGAAATGAATAGTAGATGTCTGTGACTGTCCTGTAAAAATCCTTTGGAGACATTACTTTTTCGTATTCGATTTTAAAATTATTTTCCGGTGCAATGTAGGAAAATTCTCCGAGAGTTTTGCGTTTTGAATCATCCAAAGTTCCGTCCGTTTTTGCCGTGTAAAATTTATCGTTTTCTGCAACGGCTTCTGTTTTTTCAGATGGATTTTTTTCAACTTTTTTTGACCACGGAAAAGCTGTAATTGAATTGACTGCAATCGCCGCAAAAGCGAGCATGGCAAGACTTTTTTTCATATATACCTCTCTTTTTTTAGTATATATGGCGGACTTGCTTTCCTCAACCGCCATATATATCTTTTAATTATTTTTTTTATTTCTTGTAGTTCAGACCGCGGTATTCAACTTTCCAGCCATTTTTTGCAAAATCAGAAATGTTTCCGATTGTGCCAGACCATGGGTCATAGTACCTGTCGTTTCCGATGGAACTTACAAAGTGCTCGCATCCTTTTTTTGTCGGGTCTTTATCAAGACCGTAGATTGTAATGTCTGCATCCTTGATATTTCCGGCATAGGTAAATTTTCCTGTAAGCCCGAGAGATTTTGCCATTGCATTTGCTGCGTTTTCCCAGCTAAGCACTGTTGCATCATTTGCGTCTATGCCGCCCTGTCTGATGGCATCTTCCATGGCTTTCTGCATTGCCTTGTCAGAAAGTTCTGCGCCAAATTCGCGTGTATAGATTTCTGAAAGTTCGTTGAGCAGGGAAGTTGCAGCACATGCTGTTTTTCCGAATGTATTTTTGTCTGCGCCTGCGGCAATGTTTTCCGGAAGTCCGCAAAAATCCCTCTGGTTTGATCTTGTATAGTCTGTTTTGCTTCCGGCAGAAGTTGTGTTGTATGCGCTTCTTCCGTCAAAGAAGCCCGAAACAGAGCTGTAGCCTGTTCCGTCTCCAAAGAATGTTATACGTTCAGAGTTAAGGTTTTTGCCTGCGCTTGAGCCTGAATAGCTTGACTGTGAAAGAGTTGAAGTTCCGCTGTTCTTGGAAGAACCTCCTGAACTTCCTGAATAGCTAGAAGAAGTTGTTGTGCGTGATGAACTGCATGAACTTGTACGAGTCCCAGTAGTAGAGTAATTTCCTGAAGAACTGCGTCCGGAAGTTGAACATTTTGAAGTATGAGTGCTGGTTGCGCCGCCACCGCTTGATCCGCTGTAGCCGCCGTTGATTTTAAGAAGATCTTCAAATTTCAAGATCTTTACGTTTTTCAATAAAGATTTCATTTTTTCCTCCATGAAACTTTTTTTTTATTACGGCAAACAAAATCCCAAAAGGAGCAGGCCGGCATCTGCTCATGTTTAATCACAAAAAAGCCGTCTACCTTATATAACGATGAAAATGTTTAAAAAATGCATTTTACGAAGAAAAAAAATAATTTTTTTATCAATTTTTATGTAATCTATCAGAAACAAATGTGTATTTTATCTGCATTAATGTGCATCTTGTCTGAAATATGTTAAATGTCATCTTTATTTATTTTATAATGTGCATGAAGAGAGCGTTCAGCCACAGGAGCTTAAGAATGCAGAAAAACGAATCGGTAATTAAATCCTTAAGGGAAAAAAACAGGTACACACAGGTAATGCTTGCGGAAAAACTTGGAATTTCCAGACAGGCTCTCATCAAATATGAAAAGCTTGTTCAAGAACCGCCTCTTTATGTAATCCGTGAATTGTCTAAACTTTTTTCTGTAAGCTATGACTGTATAATTGACAATGAACTGCCGGGAAAGGGTGCTTCAGAAAAAACGGTAATGCTGGAACAGCTTTCCAAGAATTTTATAAAGCTTAAGGATTCTGAGCAGCGCGCTGTTTTTGAAGTTGCAAGAATCATGGCAGAAGCTGCCGGCTGATAATTTTACAGATAACCTGAATAACATTTTTTAAGAAAACCGCTCATTCTTTTTCAAATGGTGATATAATATCTTTGTTCGGAAGAAGTTTTTCTGAACAGAAGTTTTAAAATTAAATCAGATTTATAACCGTTTGTGGAGCAGGGGGAATGTGTATGCAGGAAAAGTGTTTTGTCCTTTTTGAATCAAATATTGTTTTAAAAGCTGACGGTTCTTTGCCTGAATTTTCGGAATTTGAGGGAATAAAATCAGAAAACCCTATTCTGGAATATTTTGAAGAAAAACAGACTAAAATAAAGGTGCTCGGGCTTTCTTCGGCAGAAAAGCTCAATGAGTCGTATGTCATAAAGCCTTTGCGCGAATTTTTTGCAGAAAATGCTGCAGATGATGATATAAGATTTCAGGTTTTTAGGGCTAAGTCGCTTCTTAACTGGAGGATTTCAGAAAAATTCTGTCATCACTGCGGTGCGCCTCTTAATGAACATCCACTTTTTACTGCGCGGATCTGCCCAGAATGCAAGAACGTTGTGTTCCCGCGCATTGAACCGTGCATTATTGTTCTGGTAACAAAAGGAGACAAGATTCTTCTTGCGCGTCACGCACAGCGTAATCAGGATATTTACGCCTGCATTGCAGGCTTTATAGAAGCCGGCGAATCTGCTGAACATGCCGTAGAGCGTGAAATTTTTGAAGAGACCGGGCTAAGGGTAAAGAACATTCAGTACCGCGGAAGCCAGAGCTGGCCATTCCCAAGACAGCTTATGCTTGGCTTTACCGCAGAATATGCCAGCGGTGACATCGTTCTTCAGAAAGAAGAACTTATTGATGCCAAGTGGTTTGACAGAAACAACTGTCCGGCAAGCCCGAAGCCGGGGTCAATTGCTTATCAACTTATTCACGGTGAAATTTAGGATTACAAATTTTTCAGAAAACTGTCTGTGGAGTAGTGCTGCAGGCAGTTTTTTTTTGAGACGGCTCTCTGATTTTTAATTGAAAAAAAAATACTAAACGAAGGAAAAGGAATTTAGATAAAAAAAGCTTCTAACATAAGTTAGAAGCTTTTTGCCACAGGTTGGGATCGAACCAACGACATACGGATTTTCAGTCCGGCGCTCTACCAACTGAGCTACTGCGGCGTTGATGTTTATATATTATAGAAATGCTGAATTTGTGTCAACAGGTAAGACTGCAAAAATCGAAAAAAAGATTATTTTTTTTTATTGACGATTAGGATTCCTATTTTATAATTATATGTATGAATTGGCTTATAATATCTGACAATATAGAAGAAAAGGAAGAACTTGTTTCCATTATCAATGAAAAATACAAGGGTTCTGTTATTTATTCGTTTACAAGTGATGCAATTGAATTAAAATCATCATTTGAAATTGTACATGAAATTACGCAGGCTGTTATTCTGAACAGTCATGATAATCCGAGCGTAACCTTTCTTGCAGGAATTTTCTGCGGACGTAAAATTCCGGTTTATGCAGCAGGAAGACGCATGGAAGACTATCTTTCTGTGTTTACAAACTGCAATTTTTATGATGACAGCACGGCTCTTTTTGCATACTTAAAAAAGAACTCAAAGAAAATTACAAATGAAGAAATAAAGACATCTGCATTTACATATCTTTTTGAAAACGGCATTCCGTTTGATGCAGATCATTTTGCAGAATATCTTGAAGTAGAAAAGGATCCTAAAAAGGCAAAACGAAACAAAGAAATCCTTGAATGCTATCTTTCTGCCGGTCTGGATGTAAATGCAAGAGACAGGGACGGAACACCGGTTTTGAATATTGCCTGCCGATGCGAAAACCTTTGGGCTGTAAAATGGCTCTGCGGTTTAGGTGCAGATATTAATGCCGTAAGCGAAGACCGCGGTTACACTCCTGTTATGGATGCCGTATGGAAGGGAAATAAGGAAATTACAGAATACCTTGTTTCTCAGAAGGCTGACCTTAATATCATTTCAAAGGATGGTCAGTCTAATCTTGTTCTTGCTGTTGGTGCAGACAGGGTAGAAATTGTAAGGCTTCTTGCAGAAAACGGTGCAGACCCAGATGTTCAGGATTCAATGGGAATGAGTGCATATTCGTATGCCCAGCTTTTCAAAAAAGAAGAAATTTCTGCCATTCTTGAAAAATACCATAAAGAATAATAGAATTATTCTATATGAAAAAACATGATTCTGATTTTAAGAAAATAGTATTTGCCGGCGGTGGAACCGGCGGTCATATTTACCCAGGGCTTGCTGTATGCGACGCTTTCCGAAAATTATGTGAAGAGCAGGGAAAATCCGTTCAAATCTGCTGGATTGGGAATTCCAGGGGAATGGACAGGAACATTGTTTCCAAAAACGTTGATTCTTCCGGACGGCAGAGCGCAGATGTATTCTACGGTATTCCAAGCGGTAAGCTTCGACGCTATGTTTCCTTTAGAAATTTCCTGGATCTTTTTAAGATTTTTGCTGGTTTCATTGCATCTCTTTTTATCCTTATTAAAGTAAAGCCAGACGTACTATTTTCCAAGGGCGGATTTGTAAGCGTTCCGCCGTGCATTGCCGCAAAGATTCTTGGAATCCCTGTATATACGCATGAATGTGATTTTACGCCGGGACTTGCTACAAAAATAAACAGCCGTTCTGCAGAAAAAGTTCTTGTTTCTTATGAAGAAACGGAAAAATATCTGTCTGGAACTGCACGCGCAAAAGCTGTGGTTACAGGTAACCCTGTAAGGCCGGTGTTCTATTCTGCTTCTGCAGAAAGAGGTCGTGCTTTCCTTAATCTTGATGATTCAGAAATGTACAAAGGCCGCCCGATTCTTTTTGTTCAGGGAGGAAGCCTTGGCGCAAGGCAGATTAATTCGCTTGTTCAGGAAAACCTTGAATGGCTTTGCGAGCGTTTTATTGTTGTGCATCAGACTGGTGCTGCAAATACAGATCAGAGCGCAGAAGTTCCGCAGTCAGAAGCGGTGCGCAATTTTTACAGACCCTATGCATTTATCTACCGCGAAATGCCAGACGTTATGGCTGCCAGCGACATTATTTTAAGCCGCGCAGGTGCAAATTCAATTTGGGAATCTTCTGTTCTTGGAAAGCCTGTTATTCTTGTCCCTTTGTGCGGAAGCGGTACTCGCGGTGACCAGGAAGATAATGCAGGTTATTTTGAAAAGGCAGGGGCTGCAGTTGTCCTTGCTAGGGAAAATGCAACGGCAGAAAAACTGCGTTCGGCACTTGAACTTATGCTTGATGAATCAAGGAGAAAGGAATTTGCAGTGCACAGTTCTGCTCTTTCTGAAGGAAAAAATCCTGCAGAAAAAATTGCCGCCATTCTTTTTGACAAAATCTATTCAGGAGGCAATAAATGACTTTTGCACCAATCGACATCTGTTTTTTGATAATCATTCTGATTTTTTCTCTTTCTGCACTTGCAAAGGGATTTATCAAGGAACTTTTTGGAAAGGTTTCTGTAATTGGCGGACTTGCACTTTCAATCATCTTTACGCCAAAACTTAATGCCTATGTAAGCAAGTCAATTTCAAATCAGATTGTTTCTAAGGTTCTTTCGTTCCTTTTGATTTTCATCTGCGTGTTCCTGATAATAAACATTCTGCAGCATATTATTGCAAAAATTTTCAGTGGCGAAATCATGCGCGGACTTGACCGTACGCTGGGGTTTGCCCTTGGGGTAGCAGAAGGTCTGGTTGTGGTTACTTTTATAATTACGATTTTAGTTCTTCAGCCCTGGTTTGATGTTCAGCTGATTCTTACGGATAGTCGTTTTGTAGACCTGCTTTCGGGCGTGGTTGATTCATCTTCCCAGTATTTAAATGGAATGAGTGCCTAATGTTTGATAATCTGCTTCATCAGGGCGTTTCCAAGCTCTTAATCCACGATATTTCTACAGATTCACTACCGGGAGCCGTTTTGTTCAGCGGGCCGGAAGGCAGCGGTAAATTTACCTGTGCCTTGGAAACTGCAAGAATCCTTTCCTGTACTGGAGAAAAAAAAGGACATTGGCTCTGCGAATGTCCTTCCTGCATGCAGAACAAGGCGCTTGTTTCCCAGAATGTTCTTATTACAGGCCCTAAAGACTGTACCCCGGAAATTTTTGCCGCTTCCGAAACTTTCCTGAATGCAGTCTGCAATAATGCACGCTATCTGAATGCGGCTCGCTTTCTGTTTTTAAGGAGCATAAGAAAGCTTACAATGCGCTTCAATCCTGTTTTGTGGCAGGGTGATGATAAAATTTCTAAGATTGCTTCAATTATTTCTGACATTGACGAAGAACTTGAACCGCTGGATTTTCCGCATGAACTTCCGGAAATGGAAAAACTTGAAAAGGCATGCAAAAAAATCTGTGAACTTACTCAGAAACTTGAAACATCATTTTTATATGATTCCATTCCGATTGCACACATAAGGAATGCAAGTGCCTGGGCTCATTTAAAATCTGCCGACGGAAAGAAAACCATAATAATCGAAAATGCTGACCGAATGCTTGAAAGTGTCCGCAACGCACTTTTAAAGATTCTGGAGGAGCCGCCTGAAGATACAGTTTTTGTGCTTACAACGTCACGAAGAAACGCAGTAATGCCTACGATTTTAAGCCGTGTCCGCACTTACAGTTTTTCAGAAAGAACTCCGGCTCAGCAGCAGGAAGTGATAAGCCGCGTTTTCCATAAGGAAAATTTTCCGGGAACAATAGACGATTTTCTGCTTACATATCTTCCTGTTTCACCGGATGTGCTTCGCGACTGTTCATCAAAATTCTTTGTTTCAATAGCGGATGAACATATTCCAGAAATTCCGGCTCTTGTAAAAGCATGCGGAAATTTTGATCCAAGAATCATGCTCAAGATTTTCCTGAACGGTATGAACGTTTACGGAAGAAAATGCATGTCTGTTCCGGCTGGCGCTCAGGCAGCCTATGAACTTACTAAGGTCCTTAAGGACTGCTGGAATAATGTTACGGTATACAATCAGTCTGTAAATTCGGCACTGGAAATTCTGGTGCGCGACATTGCAAAAATTAATAAACTTCATGGGAAAATATTAAAATGGACGGTTATGTAAATCGCGTTATAGACATGCTGCCAAAACTTTCTGATGATGAAGTTCAAAGGATTGTAAAGACAATCTGCGGCAAGAATACAATGCTGGATTCAATAATAGAATCTCTTTCTACAGGTCTTGTCATAGTAGACAAAAAATGGAAGATAATTCAGAGGAACAAGGCTGCAAACCGCTATCTTTTTCCGAACGGAATTGATGAAGCCAGAATAGATTCCGAGCCTATCTGGAATTTTACAAATGAACCTGAAATTGCAGAGTTTTTGCAGAAGACGGCTGAGGAAGATAAGTCTAATGCGGGCGAGGAATTTTCCACGACAAGTTCCGACGGCTCTGTGCGCTTTCTTTCTGTTTCCGTAATGAGCCTTGTCTTAAAGTCAGAAATAAGCGGCAACATTATAAAAATTGATGACGTTACAAGAAAGCGCAATCAGGACGTACTTATGCGCCGCATGGAAAACATGGCAGGCCTTACAAATCTTGCTGCTGGAATGGCGCACGAAATAAAAAATCCTCTTGGAGCCATTTCAATTCATATTCAGCTTATTCAGCGTGCCCTAAAAAAGGCAAGGGAAGGAGACGGACTTCTTCCGGAAAAGAAATTTCTTGAAGATCACCTTGATGTTGTAAACGAAGAAATAGATTCATTGAATCAGCATGTAATGGATTTTCTTTTTGCCGTAAGGCCTGTAAAGGCGGAACTTACTCTTTGTGATCCGAATTCTGTTGTCCAAAATCTTGCAGATTTTTTTACGCCGGAATTCAACCGCTCTCACGTGGAAGTTCAGCTTAATCTTGTGAAAGAAAAAAAACGCATCCTGCTTGACGAAAAGCTTTTCCGCGAAGTTTTAATTAATATTACTCAGAACGGATTTGCTGCAATCAAAAGCAAATTTCTTGAATGCAGCGAAGAGCATTCCGGTACTGCAGAAGATTTCATGCCGGGAAAAATCATTCTGGGGACATTTGTAAAAGATGACAAATACATCATCACCATTGGCGACAATGGCTGTGGAATGAATGAAGAAACTTTAAGCCGCATTTTTGAGCCGTATTTTACGACAAAGGCAAACGGTACTGGACTTGGAATGACGATGGCTTATAAAATTATCAAGGAATTTGGCGGAGAAATCCAGGTGCAGAGCCGTCAGGGAGAAGGTTCTGTTTTTTCAATCATACTTCCGGTTCCTCAGACAGATAAAAAACTCTTAAAATAGGCGGTGCAGTTATGAAATTTACAATCCTTATAATTGATGACGAAGAAAACATCAGAAACGGACTTGCCGCAAACTTTGAACTTGAAGACTATAATGTCCGCACTGCCGCAAGCGGAAAAGAAGGGCTTTCCTATATTGCAAAAGGCGACATTGACCTTGTCATAACAGACCTTAGAATGGACGGAATTTCTGGAGAAGAAGTTGTCCGCCGCGTTACTGTGGAAAATCCGGGAATTCCTGTCATTGTCCTGACCGGTCACGGTTCAATTGATGCTGCCGTTAATGCAATGCGTGACGGAGCCTATGATTTTTTAACAAAGCCACTTAATCTTGACCAGCTTAACATGATTGTAAAGCGTGCACTTGAAGGCAGGGAACTTAGCCTTCAGCACCAGATTCTGCGTTCTGAACTGGCAACTGTTCATGCACAGGGGCAGATGATTGGAAAAAGTTCGCAGATGCAGCGTCTTTACCAGCTTATAGGAAAGGTTGCTCCTTCTAAGGCAAGCGTCCTTATTACGGGAGAAACCGGTGTAGGTAAGGAACTTGTTGCACGTGCAATTCATAATGCCAGCCCAAGAAAAGACCGCGAAATGATTATCGTAAACTGTTCGGCGCTCAGCGAAAGCCTTCTTGAAAGTGAACTTTTTGGTCATGAAAAGGGAGCCTTTACGGGTGCTGATTACCTTAAAAAAGGCCGCTTTGAACTTGCCCACGGAAGCACGCTCTTTCTGGATGAAATTGGTGAAATAAATGCCGCAACACAGGTTAAGCTTCTGCGCGTCCTTCAGGAAAAAAAGTTTGAGCGTGTAGGTGGTCAGGAAACCATAGAAGTTGATGTACGTGTTGTTGCCGCTACAAATAGGAATCTTGAAGAAGAAGTAAAGGCCGGCCGCTTCAGAGAAGACCTTTATTACCGCCTTAACGTAGTTCATCTTGAAGTTCCGGCCTTACGTGACAGAAAAGAAGACATTCCGCTTTTAATAGACGCATTTATAAAGGAATTTTCTGCGGAAAACGGTAAGGACCTTAAAATTGATTCAAAGGCAAAGTCTGCGCTGCTTAAATATGACTGGCCGGGAAACATCCGCCAGCTGCGGCACTGTCTTGAAGGCGCAAGTGTAATGTGTAGCGACAACGAAATCCGGCTGGAAGACCTTGGTGCAGAAATAGGTACTGCGGCCATAGAGGGTTCTATTGCAGTGCCGCTCGGAATTACGCTGGAAGAGGCGGAACGGATTATAATTGAACAGAATCTTGCCGCAAACAAGGGAAATAAATCAAAGACCGCGGAAGTTCTTGGAATTGAGCGCAAAACTCTTTCCAGAAAACTTGGTGATGTCTAGCAGAAACCGCTTAAAACGCTCCTGCTCAGGTTCGTCTATTTTTTTATGAGTTTTCTATAGGCATCTACAATTTCACGGGTTTTTCGGGCGGCTGTATCCTGCATAAACGGCAGGTCTGGAATGTTGTCCGGATGGTATTTTTTTAAGAGCTTCCGGTATGCTTCCTTTACATCTTTTTCTTCTGCTTCTTCTGTAAGACCAAGAACTTTGAGCGCTTTTGTGTCGGAAAAATGTTGTACAGTATTTTCTTCTGTATTTTTTTCTGAAGGAATTTCATCATCCTGATTTTTTTTAGGTCCGGTTGCCTTTTCTGGGCGTTTTTTGTAGCGTTCAAAACCGTTTTCCAATGCGTCGCTGAGCATTTCGCCCAGCCTGTCGTACTGTCCCATCAGATTACGGTTCCGTCCGGTATTACGGCGCCTTTTCGGATTACAATAATTCCGTCTGCACTGTAAAAACTTCCGTGGTCACCGTTTTCATAGATGTTTCCGTCCACGTTGATTCTTACACCGTTTCCAATCCTGGCATTTTTATCGATTATGGTCTGTGCAATATTGCAGTTCTGCCCGATTCCAAGGTGAGGAATGTTTATCTTTTTGTCGTGCTCTTTTTCCTGCTTGTTTTCATAGTAGTCGGCACCCATCATGATTACGCCGTTCAGAATGCAGCCGTTTTCTATAAAAGAGCGCACACCGATTACAGAGCGGTTCAAGATGCTGTCTGTAATTACACATCCTTCGCTTGTAAGGGTTGCAAAAATTGAAGCCCTGTTAATTTTAGATGGTGGAAGGTTTCTCATGTGAGTATAGATCGGTTCATCTTCATCATAAAAGTTAAATGCCGGATCAATATCCGTAAGCTGTATGTTTGCGTCATAGAACGAACGGATTGTACCTATGTCTTCCCAGTAGCCGTCAAAAATGTATGCATTCATGATGTGGCTTCCAACAGCATTAGGAATAATTTCTTTTCCAAAATCCTTTGAATCGCTTTTGTTCAGCAGGGATTCAAGAACCGGAGCATTAAAAATATAAATACCCATGGAGGCAAGGTATTCTTTGTCCGTTCCCGGCATGATTGCCTGAATTTCCTGTGGAATTTTCCATGCAGAAAGGTCAATGTCCGGTGCCGGTTTTTCGCGGAATTCTGTAATTCGGTTTGTTTCGTCAATTTTCATTATTCCGTAGCGGCTTGCGTTCTGCCTGTTTACTGGGGTAGAAGCAATTGAAATGCCGGCACCGCTCTGAAGGTGGCTTTCCATGAATGCCCTTAGATCCATGCGGTAAAGCTGGTCGCCGGAAAGAATGATATAGTGAGTCGGATTCTGCGACTTAAAGTGCTGAAGGCTTTTTCTTACAGAATCGGCAGTTCCTTCATAAAACCTGTCGTTTTCAAGCGTCTGTTCTGCGGCAAGAATTTCTACGAACCCCGAAGAAAAGCGGTCAAAGTTATATGAGTTTGTAATGTGAAGGTGAAGCGATGCTGAGTTAAACTGAGTAAGAAGGTAAATCTTCTTGAAGTCTGAATTAATGCAGTTAGAAAGGGGAATGTCTACAAGACGGTACTTTCCTCCAAATGAAACAGCAGGTTTAGCCCGTTCTTTTGTAAGAGGATAAAGACGGGTTCCTTTTCCACCTCCTAAAATTAGACATATAACTCTTGGTTTAAATCTCTCAACAAACGCCATGGTTTCATTATAAAGGTGAAAATAAGATAATTCAACATGTTGATTTCTATATTTTACCCGAATTTTCTAAACATGTTTTTCCTAAAGCCGATACTTATTATAGAAGTCGTTATTCAATAAATTGGGGGTCACATGATAAGAGGTTGGTACACAGGTGCAAGCGGAATGAATGCCCAGCAGAACCGTTTGGACGCAATTTCTAACAATCTTGCAAACGTAGATACAGCAGGTTACAAAAAAGATGTAACTGTAAGCAAGTCTTTCCCGGAACTTTTGCTCCGCCGCATGAATCTTGACGGAGTATATGAAACACCTTTCGGTTCAGCAGAAGCAGCTCCTGTAATCGGAAAGCTTGGTCTTGGCGTAGAAACAAACGAAAATTATACAGATTTTTCTCAGGGATCATTCAGACAGACTGATTCAAATACAGACGTAGCATTTGGCGGCGAAGGTTTTTTTGCAGTAGAAACTCCGCTTGGCGAACGCTACACACGTGATGGAAACTTTATCCTTGGAAAAGAGGGAATCCTTCTTACAAAAGACGGTTACCCGGTTCTTGGCGAAAAAGGCTATATTCGTGCAGAAACAGACAAGTTCACTGTAAATGAAGATGGAATGATTTATTCAGAAAAAGACAATGAACTTATTGACCGCTTTAAGGTTGTCCGCTTTGACAACGAACGCTACCTTAAGAAGATGGGAACAAACCTTTATTCAGATAATGATATTTCTGGACCTGCTCACATTGCTGAAGGAAATGAACGTCCGCGTTTTGTTCAGGGATATCTTGAAACATCAAACGTAAATGTTGTAAACGAAATGGTTCAGATGATTGAAGTAAACCGTGCTTACGAAGCAAACCAGAAGACAATAACAAGCGAAGACAGCATGATGGGAACTCTCTGGAGCAAGACTGCTGTATTCAACGGACGCTAATTAAAGGAAGGTAAATTATGGTAAGAAGCTTATGGACAGCCGCAACAGGCATGAACGGACAGCAGTCAAATATTGACGCAATTTCAAACAACCTTTCAAACGTAAATACAACTGGTTACAAGCAGCAGCGCGTTGAATTTGAAGACTTGATCTATCAAAATGTAAAGCTTGCCGGAACTCCAGCAACAGAAGATACTGTTACTCCTGTAGGAATTCAGCAGGGAAGCGGCGTAAAGCTTGCTGCAACTCAGCGAATCATGAAGCAGGGGTCTCTCCAGAATACCGGCGTTGATACAGATGTTGCAATCGTTGGAGAAGGCTTTTTCCGCGTTCAGAAATACGATGGAAGCTACGCATATACTCGCGATGGGTCGTTCAAGGTAGACTGTAACGGTCAGCTGGTTACTTCAAACGGTCTGCGCGTTCAGCCTGAAATCATCCTTCCAGAAGGATACGATGTTTCTACAATGAACATTACTCAGACTGGCCGCGTAAGCGTAAAGGTAAACGGAGGAAACGAACCGGTGGAAGTAGGTCAGCTTGAGTTGTTCCGCTTCCCGAATGCGGTCGGACTTCTGGCAGACGGAGACAACCTTTTCCTTCAGACAAATGCATCCGGCGAAGCTTTTGGCGGTCGTCCTGGTTTTGAAGGTTTTGGTGACACACGCCACAAATTCCTTGAAATGTCAAACGTTTCTGTAGTAAACGAAATGGTTCAGATGATTGTTGCACAGCGAGCCTACGAGTTCAACTCAAAGGCAATCCAGACTTCGGACAACATGCTTAATACTGCTGTAAACCTTAAGCGTTAGAATCGGGCAGTCTGAAAGAGGTAAGCTATGAATTTTGAACTTGTAAAATCACTTGGTTCTGTTTCTGCTCCGGTTACAATTGCTAAAGAAGGCCGCCTTAACGGAGATGTTACAACCGGTTTTGAAGGGACTTTTTCCAGCATGGTAGATAAGGCTGCTAAGCCCCGCGGTGCAGCCTTAAGCGGAAACGTTCCTGAAAACAGGACAATTGACCGCACTAGCAAGCTCTATGAAAAATCAATGGAACTTGAATCATTCTTTGTAAAGCAGATGCTCTCTCAGATGCGTAAGACCGTTACAAAATCTTCTCTCGGAGGGGAAGGTTTTGCCGGCCAGATGTACGAAGACATGCTTTACGATGAATATGCAGAAAAAATGACAAAAACTGCCGGCTTCGGTCTTGCAGATCAGATTTATTTAAGTTTAAGCGTGTAAAAGTCAGTAAATTGCACAAGTCTTCTTATTACGGTAAAATGGCAATATGAGAAAAGCTGTTTTGCCGGAAGATTTGCGCGGCGTTCATATTCATTTTGTTGGAATCAAGGGCACGGGAATGGCTGCCCTTACAGAAATCCTTTTTAATCGTGGTGCAGTAATTACAGGAAGCGATGTTTCAGAAAGATTTTATACTGATGAAATCCTTGAAAAACTGGGACTTAAGGCTCTTCCGTTTTCTAAAGATAATATCACTGATTCAGTTCAGCTTGTCATATATTCCTCTGCCTACAATGCAGAAAAAAATCCAGATCTTGCAGAAGCTGAAAAAAAAGGCGTTCCGTGCTTGCTTTATACAGAAGCCTTGGGTGCATATTCTGAGCGCGCTTACAGTGCCGGAATCTGCGGTGTTCACGGAAAAACCAGTACTACTGGCCTTACAGGAACAGTCCTCAAGGAACTTGATCTTCCTTGCCAGGTACTTGCCGGGAGCGTAATCAATTCGTTCGGAAATACATGTACTTACACATCTCCGGACTGCAAGGATTCAGAAAGACATTTTTTTGTTGCTGAAACATGCGAATACCAGAAGCATTTTATGTCATTCTGTCCGCAGAAAATTATTCTTACCAGCGTAGAGCCTGATCATCAGGATTTTTACCCGACATATGAAGATATCCGCGATGCATTTGTTGAATATATACTTAAACTGCCGCAGGACGGAACTCTCATTTACTGCGCGGACGACAAGGGCGCTGTAGAAACTGCCGGAATAGCAAAGGAAAAACGCCCTGACATTCAGATGGTTCCGTATGGAACAAAGGCAGACGGTGATTACAGGCTTAGTTTTTGCGGCGTAAAAAATGAGCACAATTCATTCAATATTGCTTCGCTCGGTGATTTTTACCTTTGTGTACCGGGAAAGCACGAAGTTCTGGATGCAGTTGCGGCAGTTGCACTTTCCTGCGAACTTTTGAAAATAGAAAATAAAAATCCTGCTGATTATATAGAAAATATCCGCCGCGGACTTGCGGCTTTTTCCGGTGGAAAGCGCCGCAGCGAAATTGTCGGACGTGGCAAAACAAAGAACGGAATCAGCGTAATCGTAATGGACGACTATGGCCATCATCCTACTGCCGTAAAAACTACGCTTTCCGGCTACAGGGAATTTTACAGTGGACGCAAAATCATTGTTGACTTTATGAGCCACACATATTCACGCACCCAGGCTCTTTTAAGCGAATTTGCCTCAAGTTTTACCGGTGCCGATGAAATTATCCTGCATAAGATTTATTCTTCTGCCCGCGAAAATGCCGCAGATTTTTCCATTACAGGAAAAACTTTATACGAAAAAACTCGTGAACACTTTGAAAATGTTCATTATTTTGAAGAAATCCTTGATGCATCCGGCTTTGTGCTTTCACTTCTGGAAGAACCGCTTGATTCAAAAAAATATCCTGACGGCTATCTTCTGGTTACAATGGGTGCCGGTGACAACTGGAAACTTGGAAAAGAAATATTAAAATCTTTGGAGCAATAAAATGACAAGCATGACTGGCTATTCTTACGAGGAAAAATCAACAGAAACAGCAGTTGTTTCTGTTGAAATTAAATCCGTTAATTCGCGTTTTCTTGATCTTTCTGTAAATCTTCCGCCGTTTCTGAATCAGCTGGAATCTTTTTTCAGAAATAAGGTTACGGAAAAAATTGTACGCGGCAAGGTAGATGTAAATATCCGCGTAAAGGAACTTGAATCTGATACAGAAGTTGTTGCAGATTCTGCTGCCGCAAAATCTTATTTTGAAGCAATTAAAAAGGTAAGCGAAGCCTGCGGCTATCCTGCAGAAAGCATTCCTCTGTCTCTTATTATAAGTCAGCCGGGCGTTCTGAACGTAAACCGCAATTATGATGTAGAAAAATACAGAAATCTCCTTGAGCCTGTTTTTGATTCTGCAATGCAGAAATTTGTTGCTGACAGGGTTAGGGAAGGAGAAAACCTTAAGTCTGATCTTCTTGAAAAACTTTCGCGCCTTGACGAATGTGCAGCCTTCTTTAAGGAATGGCAGCCAAAAATGGAAGAATCTTTTAAGGCTCAGATTACGGCAAAATTTAATGAACTTCTTGGCGACAACGCTGACCAGAACCGCATAATGACAGAAACTGCAGCAATGCTCGTAAAATACACAATTAATGAAGAAATTGTGCGCCTTCATAGTCACTTAAAGGCAATGCGCAACGAAATTACAGAAAATCCTGTTCCTGGAAAGAAACTTGATTTTATCTCTCAGGAAGCAAACCGTGAAATAAATACCATCGGAAGCAAAAATCAGTTTGCAGAAGTTGGTGCAATGGTAATAAAAGCAAAAGATTCCCTTGAAAATATCAGGGAACAGAGTAAAAATGTAGAGTAGCAGGATTCAATGCCATGCGGTCATTGAGCTTGTCGAAATCTGTAAATGTTGTGAAAGCAACTTCCTTACAGGTGGTTTCGAGAGCCTCAACCACCGTTAAATTAATTGCTTTGATATCAGAATCCTGCAAATTTATAAACATTCTAAAGGTGAAAAAATGACTTTGAAGAAAGATTTAAGGATTGCAATCAGCGGAAAATCTGGCTGCGGTAACACAACTGTAAGTACGCTTCTTTCAGAAAAACTTGGCGTTAAGCTTATTAACTATACTTTCAGACAACTTGCAGCAGAGAAGGGGCTTACACTTGCACAGGTAATTGAAAAGGCAAAAACTGACGACAGCTTTGACGTTTATGTAGACAATCATCAGGTTGAACTTGCTCGTGCAGAGTCATGTGTTTTGGGAAGCCGCCTTGCAATCTGGATGCTAAAGGAAGCAGACCTTAAGGTCTATCTTTATGCAAGCGACGATACCCGCGCAAAGCGCATTTTAAACCGCGAAGGCGGCGATCTGCAGGAAATAAAGGATTTTACTGCAATGCGTGACAGCGAAGATTCCCGCCGCTACCTTAAATTATACCAGATAGACAATAATAAGTACGATTTTTGCGATCTTATAATCGATACTGCAAATTACAATCCGGGACAGATTGTTTCAATAATTCTCGGTGAATTAAAGGACAGGGGATTTATTGACTAAATTCCTGCTTTACAAAAAAAGGCTGCCTGATTAATTTTTGGCAGCCTTTTTTGTATGAATTAAAACTTCGGTTAGTTTATTTTATTAAAAAAGTCGTCTTCGGTTGGAAGGCTTTCTGTTGCAACATCTGGAGTGGAAACTTGTGCAGTTTTAGAATTGTTTTCAACCTTAAACTTACCGATTTCGTCAGCAACGTGGTCAATACTCTTTTCGTTTTCTGCTGTAATGCTGATTACACCCTTCATAGTACTGTTAAGACTTTCTACGCCGGTGTTGATTTCGTTCATTTCTGTGTTGATTGAAAGAGTAATTTCACCAAGTTTCTGCATTCCTACAAGGATTTCTTTTGAACCTGCTTCAATTACTGTAGAAGAATTCTTTACATCTCCGGTAATTGAATTAATAGAACGCATTGCTTCAAGAACCTGGTCAGAACCTGTTTTCTGTTCATCCATTGCGTTCTTGATTACAGATTCCTGTGTGCTTACTGTCTGTGTATGTTCAAAGATTGTATCAAACTGTGTCTGAAGGTTTCTTGCGTCAGCAGCCATTGCCTTGATTACTTCCTGGAAGTTTACAAGAACTTCTGCAATTTTTTTACCCTGAGCGTTCGAATCTTCTGCAAGCTTTCGGATTTCTCCGGCAACTACTGCAAATCCCTTTCCGGCTTCACCAGCGTGAGCAGCTTCGATTGCGGCGTTCATGGCAAGAAGGTTAGTCTGGTCGGCAATATTCTGAATTACCTTTGTAGCCTGGATAAGTCCTTCTGATTCAGAGGCGATTCTGTTTGCCATTTCTACAGTTGTAGTTACAGTTGTACGTCCTGCCTCTGCAGATTCTGTAAGAAGGTGTACGTTTTCCTGGTTCTTTGTAAGGATGTTTGTTACGGAAGCAATGTTCTGTACCATCTGTTCTACGGCAGAAGATGACTGAGAAACGTCATCAGCCTGGCGGATAATGGCCTTGTTAAGAACTTCAATGTTCTTTGCAATTTCCTTAAGGGTACCGTCTGTTTCTTCTACAGAAGAACTCTGGTCTTCAATCTTGTTCTTGATAATAGAAATCTTCTGGCTGATGTCGTTAAGCTTTGTAGAAGATTCGTTCATGCTTGAAGAAAGGTTGTCCCCGACTTCTGTCATTACGGTACTTTCTTTAATTACGGATTTAAGTGAGCCTGCAATCTTTTCTATTGTAAGGTTAAAGTATTCAGCCATTGAACCAAGTTCGTTATTTTCGTTTGAAGGAATGCGTACTGTAAGGTCACCGTCTCCTTCAGAAATATTCTTGAGGATTTTAATAAAGCTGATAAGGCGTGTTGAAATGTAGCGTCCAAGGAAGATGGCAACAATTACAGAAATGATGATACCAATGATGATGGAAATTATGAGCAGGTTGATTACTGCGTTTGTACTTGCGTTCATTACGTCAAGGGAAATAATCATGGCGTAGTCAAGGATACAGTAGTCGTTCTGGCTAGGAAGGATTCGGACTTCTGCATTGCGTCCGCCCAGAACCTTTTCGCGAGAAATTCCGTATGCACCGGCAAAGTAATTCTGAAGGGAAGGAATGTCAAGATCTGAACAAGGTTTAAGTTCAACCCTCGGATCGAATGGATCAAGGATTACGTTTGCATTTGCATCAAGAACGATGAATGTTACGTCACCCATTGTAGATTCATCTCCAAGCATTGTAAGGAATGCAATAGGATCAATTTCAATTACGGCCATACCGCTTCCGTCTGGAAGTACGTTTGAACAGACCATAGTAACGTTATCATTTTCATCTATAAACAAAGGAGAAAAATAAGGTGTTCCTTCCTGGTTCTTTGTTGTTTCCCACCAGTCCTGCGATTCTGCAAAGTCGTATGTCATTGCATCGTCAGGGTAGGAAATAACTGAACCGTCATAACTGATTATGCTTGTAGAAAGAATGAATTCGTTAGAAGTAGCGATTGTCTCAGAAACTGTGCTGATGTTGTGTTCAGTAGGATCTGCTACAACCTCATTTGAATACATTATGATTGAATTCTGAATTCCTGAAAAAAATGCAGAAACTGTAGAGTCTGTAAGCCTCATTACAGTAGAAAGCTTTTCAGTAAAGGTGTTATCATTTAATGGTTTTATTCTTATGAAGATTGTGGTGCCAAGCAAAAGGAGAAGAGCTATGGTTTCTATCAGAACTCCAAGAATGATTTTTGTTGAGATAGAGCCGCGTTTTTTCGAATCGATGTGCATTTAAAACCTCACTTGATACTATTATATCGTAACCTTGTAAATTTTTCTATACAAAACTTTTCTGAAAAATGTTAAATTAAACATTTATGTAAAATTCTCTGTACAAAAAATGTTTGCATGTTTAAATAATTATGTTAAGATTAATAATCAGTTTTTTTTCTTACAACAAAGGAGGATTTTGTAATATGAAAAAAATCAGAAGTTTATCTATATTAGCCCTTCTTATGATTGGAAGTGCCCTTGCTGCTCAAACAGCTGATGATGTTATGAAAAAATCAACAGAGCTTGCTGTACCGGAATATTCAACAAGCGTCCTTATCATGGACATCATTGACAAAAATGGAACAGTAACAGAACACCGTGTAATCAACCAGAACGGTAACCAGAAGACAGGAACTGACCTTCGTCAGACAGTATTTGATTTCCGTGCGCCTGCATCTGTAAAAGATACACGTCTTCTTCAGGCAGAAAAAGTTGGACGCGAAGATGACAAGTGGATCTTCCTTCCATCTCTTAAGACAACACGACGTATTGCTGCTGCAGAACGTTCAAAGTCATTCGTAGGTTCGGAATTTACTTACAACGACATGACTCTCCGCAAGTTTGAAGACGATGCATACGAAATGCTTGATTCAGACGTAACAGTAAACATCGGCGGAAAACAGGAAAGGCTCTGGAAGATTAAGTCTACTCCTGTTCAGAAAAAGAATGTTGAATATGCATATCTTATCCGCTATATCGACAAAACTTCTTACCTGCCGCTTCTTGAAGAATATTATGACAGAAACGACAAGCTTATTAAGCTCAGGACAGTTACAAAGCACGAAAAAGTTCTTGGCGAAACAGGAAAAGAATACTGGCTCCGCCGCGAATCTGTAATGGAAAACAAAGTTACAGGTCGTACAACTCGTGTTGCAGTAGAAAAGATTACTTTTGATAAGCCTATTTCTGACCGCTTCTTTACACAGAACTGGCTTAACACAGGTAAATAAGCTTTTGCATTAATGTCGTAAAAAAAGGAACTAAAATGAATATTTCTAAGAAATTTATTCTTTCTGCATGTGTGCTTGCCCTTGCCGGCGGTGTATTTGCAGATGAATTTGATGATTATGACTATGAAGAACAGGAAACTCCTAAAGTAGAAGTAGGCGGAAAGGTAAGCGTAGACGCACGTGCCTATGTAGACCAGCGCAAGACTAAACAGGTAGTTAACTGGATTGACAGGAAAATTGAAGAAAAGGAAGAACGCTACAGCTTCGGTGAATACAAGACAGAAGCAAATCCAGCTGCAAAGTTGAATTTTACTTATTCAGGATTAAGTTCTGACCTTGACCTTAAGCTTAAATTTGACGGCAATTCCCTTGGTGATTACAAATGGGATATGCTTGACGAATTTACAGCACGTGCCTATGTAGGCAATGCACAGTTCGAAGCCGGAAAAATGCGCGTTGTATGGGGAAAGGGAGACAAACTCCACGTTCTTGATAACTTTAACGCAAACGACTATACGGATTATATTATCCCTGACTACATTGACCGTCGCATTGCAGAACCAATGCTCCGCGCTGTTTACAGTACAAACAGCAACATCAAGGTAGAAGGTATCTATACTCCTATGATGACAGCTGACCGCCTTGCTTCAGGTGGCGTATGGCAGCCAAAGGCTACCAAATCCTTGACAACAGAAGTTACAAAGCTTATTACAGCTAGACTTTCTGCTGCCCTTGCTGCAAATGACGGTGCGACACTTGCAAAGCTTTCTTCATTTTCTGCAGATGACCTTTATCCTGATACAAATCAGTTTAAGTATGGTCAGGCCGGTGTTCGCACAACATTTACAGTCGGTTCTGTAGACCTTGGTTTCAGCTACTACTACGGTCATAACAAGCAGCCTTCTGCAAACCTTCAGTCACTGTTTGAAGCCGGTGCTGCTGCAGAAATGACAAATAAAATCAATCAGTTTGCAAGTGTTCCGGCTGTTGCTCAGATTATTTCTGACAAACTCGGACTTGGTACTCCGGCTGCCCTTAAAAATTATGTTGACGGCGTAAACAATTATCTTGCAACATTCCAGGCAAAGGCAGATGTCCCGGAACTTGAATATGATCAGCTTCAGGTATTTGGTTTTGAAGTTGCCGGAATCCTTTTTGGCCGCCTGAACAGCCGTCTTGAAGTTGCATACAACCTTACAAAAGATATTGCGGGTGATGATCCTTGGGTTCACAACAACAGCATCGGTTGGGTTGCAGGTTTTGATATCGATCTTCCAATTCATAACGTAAACCTTAACGTTCAGAACAACGGTAAGTACGTATTGAACAATGATAAGATTGGCAAGGAAATGTTTACTCCGTTTGCTTCAAGCGATACTTTCCGCTATACACTTATTGATTTTCTTTTCCGTACTTCTTACGAACAGTATGACGTAGACTATGATCCTTCTGGATGCTACACAAACAATAAGGTTGTTGTAGACATTACAGATACATGGAGACACGAAAAGATTAAGCTTGACCTTAAGGGAATCTACGGTATTGAACGCGGTGACCTTCTTATTATGCCGACACTTTCTTTCATCATTAAGGATGACTGGCAGCTTGACTTGAGCGGTCTTTACATCTGGTGTAAGGATACTGACAGCGAATTTGACGGTTGGGAACGCAACAGTTTTGCTCAGATTGGAGTTTCTTACCAGTTCTAAGTGGTTATTAACCTGATAATCTGATAGAATAGGGCTGCCGGAATTGACCGGCAGCTTTTTTTGTATACAGACTGCATCGTAAAATACTATGAAAAATGAAAATCCGGCTTTTTCTGAACTGCCGGGCTCAAAAATATCAGCTGAAGTTTCTCGCGGTAAGGTAAGGCGTGTTTTGGGAATAGATCCCGGTCTTGCTAATACAGGTTTTGGCATTATTGACTGCTGTAATGGAAAATACCGCATGGTAAGTTACGGTGTAATAGAAACTAAGGCTGGACAGACACATGCAGAGCGGCTTTTAAGCATTTATTCAAGGCTTCAGGCTGTAATCGATGAATTCAGGCCGAGTGAAGCATGCATGGAAGCGCTTTTTTTTGCAAAAAATGTTACAAGCGCAATTTCTGTTGCAGAAGCAAAGGGGGTGGTTACGCTCTGTCTTGCGCAGAATGCAATTCCTGTTTCTGAATATAAGCCGAACCAGATAAAAAAAGCGGTTACCGGTACTGCCGCCGCCGAAAAGGAACTTGTAGAAAAGTATGTCCAGCTGCTGTTAAAGCTTAAAACCGCGCCGTCGCCGGATCATGCGGCAGACGCCCTTGCGGGAGCAATCTGTCACATTCATTCGGCGGTTATTTCCTAGCGGATGAACATTGCATCGCCGTAGCTGAAGAATCTGTAGCGTGCTTCTACGGCTTTCTGGTATGCGCTCAGTATGTTTTCACGGCCGGCAAAAGCACTTACAAGCATGATCAGTGTGCTTTCCGGTGTGTGGAAGTTTGTAAACATCTGGTCTACTGTCTTAAATTTATATCCTGGATACATGAAAATATGTGTGCTTGAAGTTCCAGCCTTTACAAAACCGTTTTCGTCTGCTGCGGATTCAAGTGTTCGCACCGAAGTTGTTCCGACTGCAAGAACAGGACGACCGTCTTTTTTTGCTTGGTTTATTTTGTCTGCCGTGCTCTGCGGAATTGTAAAGACTTCCTCATGCATTTTGTGGTCTTCAATGTTTTCTTCGCGTACTGGAAGGAATGTTCCAAGTCCTACGTGAAGGGTTACAAAGTCGCGTTCAATGCCTTTCTGGCTGAGTCGGTCAAGCATTTCCTCTGTAAAGTGAAGTCCTGCTGTAGGGCAGGCCGCGCTTCCTGTTTCCCTTGCGTATACGTTCTGGTAGCGTTCGCTGTCTTCGTCTGTATCTTCGCGCCTGATGTACGGCGGAAGTGGAATGTGTCCGTTGCGTTCAAACCATTCTTCTGTAATTACAAAATCGAAGTGCATGGCGCGGAATTCTGTTCCCTCATTTCCCGGATGATCAATAATTGTTCCTATTGAACCGTCCGGAAACTTATATCGCATTCCTGGTTTCTGTTTTTTTGCGCCTTTTACCATTGTATTCCAGACGTTTCCATTTCTATCAATCTGATTGAGGAACATAAATTCCTGTTCACGTCCGGTTGTTTCTTTTATTCCGTAGCAGCGGGCTCGTCTTACTTTTGAGTTGTTAAAAATCATCAGTGTTTCAGGCTTAATGAGATCTGGCAGGTCGCCCATGACATGATGTTCAACCTGTCCTGTAAGGCGGTTCAGGAGCATAAGCTTGTCCTGTCCTCTTATTCCGCTTGGATGTTGTGCGATAAGCTCTTCCGGTAAGTCAAAATTAAAATCTGTAAGTTTCATAGTGCTCTCTTAAAATATTAGTCAAACAGCGAAGTCTGCTGCAGTGCGTCTGAGTTTTTGTATTCCATTCCAAGATGCTTATAGCCTTTTTCTGTAACGATTCTTCCGCGCGGGGTTCTTTGCAAAAGTCCGCACTGAATAAGGTAAGGCTCGTAGTATTCTTCCAGTGTATCCTGGCTTTCTCCGATGGAAATTGCAAGAGTTTCGGCTCCAACAGGTCCGCCGGCAAAATTCGTAATGATTGTCCTTAGAATTTCCCTGTCTATGTGCTCAAGTCCAAGTGCATCAATTTCAAGTCTGTTCAGGCCGGCCTTTACAACGCCTTCTGTAATGACGTTTTTTCCCATGTTCGCAGAAAAATCCCTCATTCGGCGCAGGATGCGGTTTGCAACGCGAGGTGTTCCCCTTGCACACTGACCCATAAGAAGGGCGGCGTCTTTTTCTACTGTTACGCCAAGGATTCCTGCTGAACGGGTTATTACTTCTGCAAGTTCTTCCTTTGAATAGTATTCAAAGCGCTGGATAATTCCAAAGCGACTTCTGAGAGGACTTGCAACGGCACCGGCCTTTGTTGTTGCGCCTACAAGCGTAAACCGCGGAATCGGAATTCGCACTGTTCTTGCGGCTGCTCCCTGACCGATTACCCAGTCAAGTTCGTAGTCTTCCATGGCAATGTAAAGCAGTTCTTCAATTGTGTGCTTAAGCCGGTGAATTTCGTCAATAAAGAAAACTGTTCCCTCTGTAATTGTAGAAAGAATTCCTACAAGATCCTTTGGTTTTTCAAGGGCAGGAGCGCTGGTAATTTTAAAGTCAGCACCAAGTTCACGGGCCGTAATCTGGGCAA
>Ga0256407_10002496_pt1 | contig 35113 bp, 19 predicted proteins | sample RumenRJG_04DNA_FD_193489 | JGI IMG/M metagenome (GOLD analysis project Ga0256407, IMG submission 193489) | Bovine rumen microbial communities from Lethbridge, Alberta, Canada - RJG_04 | ecosystem: Host-associated > Mammals > Digestive system > Stomach > Rumen | place: Canada: Alberta...
TTCCGCGAAGACTTCGCCGTCGGCGGATATTGTCCAGAAGCCCCGGTCGTCGATGGACAGTTTCGCGTCTTCTATGATGTTCCGCCCGCCTTTGCGGATGTCGAACACGGCCGAGCCGTCTTCCAGGGTCCCCGTGAATGTCGCCGTTTTGCCGTCGCAGAGCGTGAATTTCCCCGAAACGCGCCCTTTCGCCGTCGCTGTAAACGTCACGGGGCCGCCCGCGTCCCCGAGGCTGCCCTCGCCGTTGAACGTGCCTGTCCGGTAGAATGCGGCGGACGGCGCGTATTCAATGTCCTCTTCGGAGATTTCAAACCAGGAATCCGCGGATTCCGCCGTGAACGTGAATGTTACGCGCTGGGTTCCCTGCGGGATCGCGACGGAATGCACGCCGCCGTCTTCGTCCGGTTCTGCGGTTTTTCCGCCGATTTTCACGTCAAGCGTTCCGCTGCCGTGGACGGTGCCTTTCCAGAACAGCGTACCTTCGCCTTTCAGCGTCAGCAGGGCCGTTGCGCTCTTGCGCGCCGCAAGCGTTTTCGTACGGATCGCGCCGTCTGAAGTCGCGTACCACCCGTTTGCGCCGGCCGAAAACGGCAGGCGGGTTTTCGGCTGCCTGTATTGCGACAGCGGGATGTCGTCGTCTATGATCGAAAACGTCATGGACGAGCGTCCGGTTTTGGCGCTTTTTTCGTTTGTCGAAAGCGTCAGTTTCGCGGAGGTGCGCGGTTTGCATTCTCCGTCGGAGGCGGGAATGTCGATTTCTATCCATTTCTCCGTTTCAAGATCTTCGAATACCGCCGTTCCTGCTGTTGTCCTGTCCGCCCACGAGAGCGTCGCCGTCACCGTGCCGGCGCGGTCGCCCGTGCGCGCGATCTTCACTGCGGCTTTCCGTCCAGCCGTCACTGTCGCGGCGGCGCTCCTGTATGCGTTGGTCTTGCCGTCCGCCGCCCAGCCGTCGATGTTGAAAGTTCCAGCCTCGCCGGCGTCGGCCTCCAGGACTATTACCTCGGTTTCGGTCGTTTCGCCGGGAATCGCGTCGGAGGCCGAGAAGTCGAGGACTATTTTGAATGTTTCGTAGAGGCCCTCGTATTCCGGCAGGAGTTTTTTCAATGGAACCGACACGTACGTAACGCTTGAAGTGGGGCTGTCCTCGTTCCATGAAAGCGTTTTTTCCACCATTGCGAAATCTTCACCGGCGACCGCCGTCCCGTCCGCCGTTTTCACGACCACGGACACGTCTGTCGGCGTTTCCATGCTGCATTTCACGCCTACCGCCACGGAAGACGCCAGTTCGCTCGTTATTATCTGCGTCTCTTCGAGCGATATGGTTGCGGGAACCCATTCGCGGTACGAGAAAGAGTACATTACGCATTCCGGCGCGCCGTCGCGTTTTGCAAACGTGATTTTCGCCGTGCCGTCGGCTGCGGGAACGAAGCGGTACGACGCCCCGAAATACTCTTCCGCCGAAATTTCCTTCTGCGCGCCGTCTGCCGTCAGGAACGCCGTGAACGGCGGCTCTTCCGTTTCCGGGAAGACCTTGTCCACGCGGAATGCGTATTCGGTTCCTCCTTTCACGTCGAACTCGAACACGTCTTCCGTGTCCGATCCGTTAAGTGTCGCCTGTATTTTGGCGCTCCTTTTCGCAGGCGGATCGAGTTTCGCCGGGCCGTCGCCGTCGTACGCGTCGTATTCGGGCATTGATGACGAGACTGTGAGCCTTGCGGCTTGCATTTGCGGATCCGCCGCGTAGGTCGGCGCTTCCGTCCCGGGATCCGCGATTTCAAGCGATATGGCGGCGTCCGCCGTCCAGAATCCGCCGTCGGCGCCTATCGACAGCGTTATCTCCGCCTTGTCCGATCCGGCGGCGAATGTCGCGTTCAGCGTGCCGGATCCTACGCGCGGATCGCTGCTTGAAACAGTCACCGGAACCGTCACGGCCTCTTCAAGATTTTTTGCGCGCTTCAGCGCAACCGTGAATTTCTGCGACCCTGCCGCGGGCGAGACGGCTGAAAGTTCCGTGCTCTCGAATCCCGCCACGGGCAGCACCCATTCCTGCCATGCGAGCGAATACCGGTAGACCGCCTTGGAATCCGCTGCGGTTCCGTCCTCGACCTTGACAAGGAGTTCGCCGTCGTTTTCCTGGACGAACCGGAAAGGCGTCTTTGCAAGCGCTGGCAGATCCGTTCTGCACACCTCTGAGGTTGCGGAGCCCGAAACGGAATAGACCGCGACCGAGGGGGCCGGCGATCCGGCCGGGCGTGCTGAATAGTCCGGGGCTTTTATCTGGTACGTGCGTCCGGCCGATACGGGCGAAAGCCGGTAGCAGTCTGTCTTGTCCGACGGGCCGACGGTGCCGGCTCCCGATGTGGCCGTCTCGTCGGACATTTCGCACTGCCGCGCCGTTTCGGGCGTATTGTCGTCCGTGGCTGTTTCCTTGTCAAGGTCGATTATAGTCACGGCCGCCGATGTGTCGTTCCCTTCCCCGGTGTCTTCGCCCGACACCGAAATAGAGAACGTCTTGTCGCCCTGCGCGCCTGGGATGTCGATTATCTGTATTCTGAAGACAGCCTTGTCCGAGCCTGCTGCGAATGTCACATTCGTCCCGGAAACCCTGTAGTCCGTTCCGGGCTTTGCCGTGCCGGGCGTCACCGCAAGCGTCGCGACCGCCGGGTCGGCGGGCCGTCCGCTCCGGACGATGTCCACTGAAAGCGTCCCGGCGTCTTCGTTCACCTTGATTTCCCGGTCGGGAATCGAAAAGACGAGATTTTCGAAAAGTCTGTACGCGAGTTTGTATGAGGCCCCGCCTTTGCCTGCGGGATACGATACCGATACGAGGATTTCATCCGTTTCCGCCGCCGGCGGCGCGTTGTCGCGCGGTGTGAACAGAACTCCCGCCGCGAGCGCGTCCGCCGTTTCTGAAAGGATTTTCGTCCGCGTTGTCGCGTTCGATACCGTAATCGCCGGCGCTGCGGTTTCCCATACAAGGTCGCGCACTTCAAGACGGTACCTTTCCCCGGTCTTGCAGGACATTTTGAACCAGTCCGCCCTGTCCGGCGAATCCGCCTCCGGGTAGAGCGTGTGTTCGCCTGTCACGGCTTCGCTCCCGTCGGCCGGGATGTCGAGCACGGTCGCCCCTCCGGGCGTGTCGTCCCTTGGATCGTCGTCGTCGGGCGAATCCGCCGAATATTCCGCGAACTGTTTCGAGATGAAGTCGATGTACCAGTCCACGCTTTTTCCCGCCGCCTGTATGGTCGTGCTTTTGGTGCGTTTTCTGGACGCCGCTTCGTCTTCGCCGGGCTTGTTCCAGTAGACCGAAAAGCGCGGCAGCGTACCGCCGCCCACAAGGTTCAGGAAGTTTGTTAGCTGCTTGGGCGTCCAGTTCCCGGCTATCGCCTGCACCTTGCAGAAATAGTACGGCTGCGCGGAGACCCAGTTCTGGAATTTCTCGTTTGTGAAAACGTCCTTGTTGAACGCGTTGCAGTAGGTGCACCCGGTGGAAGAGCCCAAAAGCACCACGGGAACATGGTCGCGGTTGGCGATTTTGATTATTTCGTCGAAATTCGAATTCCATTCGCCCAATTTCGGCGTTCCGGCGGAAACCGTAACGTTCACGGCTCCGCTCGCCGCCGCGAACGATGCGATTGCGGCGAACGCCGCCGCCAGTGTTTTTGCGTATTTCATTTTGCCCCTCCTTGTGCTTTCCCGGATGAAGACGCGCCGGCGGGCTTCCCCTTTGCGTTCTTTGCGGATTCCGCGGCTTTGCGCCGCGCCCGCCGGGCTTTCTGCCCGGCCTCGTCCCAGCAAAGTCCGTGGGGAAAGACCACGCCGTGTTTTTTCATCAGTTCAAACGCTTTCGGTATGACGATTTCATTGTTCTTGCGCATCCTTATGTCCTGCCGCAATTCGTTCTTGTCCGGCGTTTCGTATCCCAGGTCTTTCTTTATGGAAACCCGCCATCCGGTGTACAGCGCGGGCGTCATCGCCGTGCGGTCGCGCACGGATTCCATTTTGTAGAGGTCGTACGATTCCGACGTCTCCACCGGCTGCGACCATTCGCCGTCCGCGCCGCGAAGCGCCGCCGCGACGGCCTCGGGATCCTCGAAGGACATTGCCGGCGCGTCTGCGAAACGCTCCACTTCGAAATCTTTCGGAATCAGCTTCCGGTTCTCCTCGCTGTCGTCGCCGAATGTTATCTTCCGCTTTATCATGAATTCGCGGACGTCCGTAATCAGCGATTTGTACAGGACGTTGGACTGCATGCATTCCTCGTTCAGCCGCTTCAGTCCGTCGCTCAATTCGTCCACTTCCTTCTGTGAAACTTCAAGGGAATTCGAGAAAGTCTGCGAAAAGTATTTGGCGAGCACAGCCTCTTCGCGGATGGCGCGCTCTGTGGCGGCGGGTCCGCCCGGCCGCTTTGCGGCGAATTCTTCAAACGTCATCTTGCGCGATTTGGCCAGCGATTCGTAGATTTTGCGCGCGTTTTCGATATCTTTCTCTTCCGGGACGGTTCCGCGTTCCTCCGCGTCTATCAGGAATGCGTTCCTGTAGAGGAACGGATATACAACGTCCCACCCGGCCTGCCGCGAATATCCCTTCCAGCGTTTTTCGGCGTCCCGGGGGTTTTTTATCTTTGAAAACACGGCATTTTTCAGATCGTCCAGCTGCGTTGCGAATTCTTCCTTCGAAAGCCGCCTTGATCCGACCGCCGCGATTGTGGCGCCGGCGGGAAGCTCGCTCCAGACGGAATCTTCTTCGTTCGTCGTGAAGCGTCCCGGAACCGGTGCGGCGTTTTCGGGCGCGGCGGCTCCGGCGGGGGTCGCTTCCGGGGCGTCGCCGGTTTCCGCGCCGCAGCCGGCGGCAAGTACGAGCGCCGCGATTGCGGCGAAACGCGTTTTCATGTTCATGCCGTCTCTCCTGTATAAAGCAAGGGCGGGAAAAGTTCTCACTTCCCCCGCCCCTTTTCAGGCTTGGATCATCCGATCAAGCCGTTTCCCCGGCGTCTTCTCAGTTGAAGGTGACATCGAAGGGGAAGGTGCTCAGGCCGCCGAGATAGCCGTTGGCGGGGTCGATGAGCGAGTAGTTCTTGCCGAACGTCTTCACGAGAAGCGTGTCGAGGTAGGCGAGTTTGGACTTGCTTGCATTGTACTTGAGCGACCAGGTGCCGTACACCGCGTCATACGCGGGCGAGCGCGCGAGCTGCCATGTGAGCGCGTCAAACGTGATGCCGTTGGCTCCAATGTCCAGATTTTCGTAGTACGCCGTCGTCAGGCAGGGCTCGAAGCACTGGGTGGGGATGCCGCAGTACGTCGTGGCCGTGCTTTCGCCTGCGCAGTTGCCGGAGACGTTCTTCAGGAGCGCGCCGTCGCGGGCGCCGAAGCCTGCCGCGAAGATGCTGTAGGCCTTCTCGTGCAAGGAGCTGTCTTCGACTTCGACGAACTGGAAGAGAACGGACATTTCCGCAACCTTGCTCGTCTGGAAGGTGGGGCCGCCGATGAAGTTCAGCAGACCGACCTTGTACCCGGGAGCGGTGTTGCCGTAGGCGCCGGCTTCGTACACATCCGCGAATTTGCGGGCGGAAGTGGAGACGTACATCGTGGCGGTGCTCTGGGCGAGATTGTCGCCCTGGGTCTGGGCTTCAACGCCGCAGACGTCGCAGTCGAGGATGATGCCCTTCACCGTGCGGGAGGACTTCACGCGATAGTAGCCGTAGACCTTGGAGGATGTCGTGCCGGTAAGGCAGTCGGTGGACTTCACTGTGGAGGAACCGACCTTCGGGCCGACGGTCTTGAGGCTCATCGTGAGGTCGTATACGCGCTGGCTGGCCGTCACGGCCACGCCGGGCTGGGTGTCGCAGACATTGCTGGCAAAAGCGCCGCATGCGAGAGCAGCGACTGCAGTTGCAATCGTCAATTTCTTCATTTTTATTCCTTTTATTTTACTTCTTCCGGGTCGGACACCCGTCCTCGCCTTCCGAAGCGGTTAACCTTGCCTTCTGCGATCGGAGCCAACGTTCGTTGTGCCCGGTTTGACCTAGGCCCGGACACCCTGTCCGAAAACCCTTTCTCGCTGAAAGCGCGGTAAGAATATCAAAACCCCGCCTGCCGTGTCAAGCGCGAAAATGAAAAAATTTACAGCAACTTTCAAACGGCGGAAAACCCTTGCATAACCGTCGAAATACAGGCGTATGGCGCAAATCCATTCCGCAGGGCAACAGCAGCGGGCGGCATCCGGATATGAATCTTTCGTATGAATCCGTCGTCGCAGGCCGGCGCGCTTCTTTCAGACAACGCCTTGCGCATTCTATGTCTTTCAATAGATAGAAGAAATTGCAAAACCCCGCACGGCAAAGGCGCCGCGACGGGACGCGGCACGAAATGAAGAAGAACTGAAGAAGAACCGCACGGTGCGCAGGACGCCTGAAACGCCCGGTGCGGCAGAACGCACAATGCATCACCCGCAGCCGGAAAATTCCACAGGCCGTTTCCTCTACGGAGAAAAAACGGAGAAATGCGCGTCCGGAAGGCCTAAAGAAAGGGAATGGCGCGGACAGGGTGTCCGGGCCTAGGTCAAACCGGGCACAACGAACGTTGGCTCCGATCGCAGAAGGCAAGGTTAACCGCTTCCCAAGGTACGGACGGGTGTCCAAGCCTGAAGAAGTAAAACAAGGAATAAAAATGAAGAAATTGATGATAGCTACAGCGGCCGCCGCCCTCGCAGGCAGCGTGTTCGCCGTTCCTGAAGTCTATGACTTCAAGGCGTCTGTCAAGCACATGTACTTGAAGCACATCAGCCTCTCGACGAAGCTGCTCGATGGTACGAAATGGTCCGGCAAGGTCTACCAGAAATTCGTGAAGGGTGCCTCGCTGAAGGGCTACCTCGTTCAGGACGTCGATGGTGCGACCAGCCGGGTGCTCGGCGACAACCAGACGGCAACGGGATTCGACTACGGCGCCAACCGCGCGTTCCTCGTCGTGATGAACTCCAGCGCCGAAGCCGCGTTCAAACAGCCCAAGATTCTTCCCGCCGTGATTGATGCGAAGTTCATCGATACGAACTTCAAGAAGAACCACATGGCCAGCACAGGTCTTGCCGAGGGATACCTCTATGTCGGCGGCGATGCGATCGCTCCTGTCCGTCCCCAGCTTGATTTCACCATGGCTGAAATGGATGACAACGGCAACATCGTTGACGTGCCTGTCTCCCGCGGAGCCGAGCCGCCGCTTCCCGATGGTGCTGCCGGCGATCAGGTCGTTCCCGGAATGGTCGCGGTGTCCGACTACGTTTGGACGTCCGTCTACCTCTTCGGCCGCTACAACGGTCCGAACTGGTACAAGACCGGCAATCAGGGTCTGTTCTTCGGTCCGTACGATGCGTTCGAGACCGAGTGGAACAATACCCTTCCTACTGATCTCCAGCGCGCACAAGCGGCTGGCGGCGTGTCCTTCTACCACGATACGTGGATGAACGGCGCCGGCTTCGGCAAGTACCTCGTCCCCACACCGTCCACGGTGAAGGAAGGCGATCTCTGCTGCGGTCTTACGCCTGACACGACTGTCACGCTCTATCGCGCCGTTCTCAGCCAGATCACCGGTGCTGCTCTCAAGGGCGGTATCTTCATCTGCACGGACAATGGTGTTGACGCCGATCCGGCGAATAAAGACTATCGCTTCTTCGACCAGTGGCTCGGCGGACGCGATGCTTGGGACGCTCAGTTCTACAGCAGCCGTCTCGTTCCGGCGCTCGGCGACGAGCTCGACTTCGAAGGCGACAAGTGGCAGTTCGACCTCTGGCAGGACGGCTTCTTCGAGCAGGAAACGACCGACGTTGCGGCCGGCACCTGGTCGATCACCCGCGTGACGACCAAGTTCTTCGGTAACAAGGGCGCGTACGAGAAGTATGGTGAGCTCACGAACGGCGAAATCGCGCTTCTCGCTCTTGAGAACGAAGATTTCGATCCCGAAACGGCTTCCTATGAAGCCGCGAACGGCCTGCTCTGGCTCGAATGGCTCGTCGGCTCCCTCAAGGCCGCCACGCTCTCGCTCGATCCCAAGGCCACGTTCATTGACGGCGTTGAAATCTACGAGTACAATGCTCTCAAGCAGGTTGGCAAGCTCCCTGTGGTCACCCCGCAGTTCGCCAAGTACTACGGCCTCGCCGACTGGGAATAATCGTTTGATCCAGATCGAACGATCCTGATCAAAGGGGGTGTCTGGCCTTGCGCCGGGCGCCCCCCTTGATATGTAAAGAAAGTGTAAATCCGTCTAAGGGAGTGTTCCGCAATGAAGGACAATGGAAATATTTTGAAATTTGCGCGCCTGGTTTTCGTATGCGCGGCGGCTGTTGTTGCGGGCTGCTCCGGCGAAAAGAAAGCGCAATCCGTTGAACAGACGAATGCGCCTGCGGCAAAACTTCCCGTGTTCGAACTCAACGCCCGCGACTGGACGCTGCAGAGTTCGACCAACCGTGTAAAAATAGCGAAGATGCAGACGAATGACGTCATCGTCGCCGTAAACGGTCATCCACTGACGAAGGCGGATTTCGATATGATGGTGACGCTCAAGCAGATGGTTCTGAAGCGCAACAAAAGCCTGACTCCGCGCGAGGTGTCTAAATATTCAGAAGATTTCGCGCTCGACTATCCGCGCAATTTCACACGTCAGCGCCTTGTGGCGGATGCCGCGATAGCGAAGGGTATCGTCACTACCAACGAGATAGAGAATTTCATCGAAAAGACGCTCGCCGCATCGGCGAAGCGTCAGAGGACGACTCCCGAGCGCCTGCTGAAGAGATATGGCCGGGCTGCAAGATATATGATGTACGACCAGAGCATGGAATACATCACAGCGCGCGCGCTGGCCTCGACAAACTTCTTCGCGCGGGCGATAGTCGGCGACGAGTTTGCCGATGCCGTCCATAAAAGCGTCCTTGAAGAGAATGCGAAGACTTCCGCTACGAATGCGCAGCGCGTGGCGAAACTCAAGAACGTCAAGAAAATCGTGGACATGGGCGAAATGACGTTCGAGCAGGCGAGAGAACGCTTTTCCGAGCTGAAGGATGAAGATCGCGAAGATGGCTTGATGGGCGAATACGAGCGTGGGAACGATGAGATTAAAGCGGTGTCCGCCGAGGCTTTCGGTCTCAAGGAAGGAGCCACGACTGGCGTTGTCGAGGATGACGATTTCGCGTATTTCTGCAAGGTTGTTTCTGTTTCCCCCGAGAAAAAAGGCGGGCCGGGGATAGGACTTGTCGAACCGGAAAAACGCACGCTTTCCCGTATAGGCATACGCAAGGAGCCGCTCTTGATCGTAGAAAAGCGGGAAGAACTTCTGAAGGATCTGCAAAAGCAGATGGATGTGCAGGCATACGGCGCATTTGTGGACAGTCTTGTCACCAACGCTGCATACAGAGTAGTCTATCCTAACGGAATCGATTTCTTCTGATAGGCTTGCGCTGGAGTTTCGTGCATTCACAGAAAGGGTGGAAAACCATGAGGGGATATGGTAAAACAAGATTTTTGGCCGCAGTCGTTCTGTCGGCCGTGTCACTTTTCGCGTCCGGCGCGGAGTTTCTGAAATATAATATCCGTACTTCAGGGGATCCCTGGACCAAGAACGACCAGGACGATCCGATCGGGTTTTTCTACGGCTATGCGAGTTCGTCCTCGGGCCCCGGCGCCGAAGCATTTCAGAAATGCGTCGATCTTTCCAAGAGAAGCGGACAGCCGCTTGTGATCTACTGGGGGTGTGACAACTGTTCAATCTGCAGTACGTTTGCGGCCGAACTCAACGAGTTGTCGAATTCCGCTTCGATACAGATGGGTCACATGCAGTGCGTTCTCGGCTACTTCAGGGGGAACGACGCGGGTACCGGCCCTGCGGCGTGCGCCGAGGCGCGCAGATTCTTTGAAACCCACCTCGGCGGGGCGAAGGGGCAGTGCCACCTTCTCGGTTTCTACGCTGAATATCCGGACAGTACCGTTATGGCCAAATCCATCCTTGCCCCGGCCAAGATGAACAATTATTTTGCAAAAATACATGAATGGAAGACCGAGTATGAGACGGAATTGCCAAAGCATCTCTACAAGCCGCCGGCTTCGGACAGCAAGTTTGTCGTCGGGACGAATGCGAACGACCGGCTCGAGGCGATGCCCGGAACTGAAAGCGTCTGGGTTCCGCTGGCGCGCACGAACAACCTAAGCGTTGCCTGCAATGAAAAAATCGTCGCCAAATATCCCGACGGCACGTCGGCGACGAACGTCTTGCCGTGGGTCGCAAACGCCACGAATTCCGGCGTGAATGTCTCGGTTTCCGGCAAATGGCAGTCTGGCAAGGGTATCGATCTTGTTCTTTTGAGCACGAATTCCGAATCGGTCGTCACTTCAAAGATATCGTTTGTGTCGTCCCGCGCGAATTCAATGGCTTTCCCGTATTACGCCGGCGAGACGAACGAGCTTGCGACGGGCGGATGGTCGATGGATCCCCGTTTCATCGAAACGTCTGCCGGAGGCATTGAAGATTTGCGCGGCGTTTTCGCGGAAGCATCCGCGACGAATGCCCAGAGACAGGCGGAACTTTCCGCCGCAAGCCGCGCATACGATACTGCAACCAACAATCTTGCGGCGGCGATAACCGCCACGAACGAAGCGTATTCCGCATGGATAGCAGCGCAAGACGAATACACCGGCTATTCCACGAACCAGTATGTCGTAGCCACAAACGAACTTGCGGCAGCGGTATCCGCCACGAACGAGACATATTCCGCATGGACTGCCGCGCAAACCGCATACACCGGCTATTCCACGAACGAGTATGTCGCCGCCACCAATAATCTTGCGCAGGCGATAGCGGCAACGAACTTGGCGTATATTGCATGGACGAATGCGCAAAATGTTTGCGTTCTTGCGACAAACGATCTTTCTTCCGCATCGAACAGCTGGCAAAACGCAATTCAGCAATACGGGCAAAATTCCACCGAGGCGAATAATGCGCTTGATTGGGTTCTTGAATCTTCCGTCAATTTGAGGCTGGCCGAGAAAGATTGCGCGGACAAGCAAACAGACTACGAAAGCAAAGTCGGCGACATCACATCGAAAGAACAGGCCGTGTATATCGCCGAAGGCGAACTTGAAAGGCTGGAAGGCGTCTGTACGGACAAGCAGGGTGATTACAATACTGCTGTCGCGGCGCTGCCTGCAAAGGAGAATGCTGTAGCGGATGCCCAGACCGAACTTGAAAGGCTGGAAGGCGTCTGCACGGACAAGCAGGGTGATTACGACACCGCAGTCTCCGCGATGCCCGCGAAGGAACAGGCCGTGGCGGACGCCTCCGTCGCAGTTTCCGGTGCGGAAGGTTTTGCAGAAGCGGCTTCCGCCGCTTTGGATGTCGCCTCCGGCAACCTGAAATCCGCAGAAAGCAACATATTCCTTGTGGTTTCCGGCTCTGTCGTAGCGAACTCCAGAACGGTGAAACTCGCGGAGTTCTTTGCGACAGATGAATACAAAAACTGGGCGCTTGCCAACAAAGTGCGCAATATCGTCCTCGACTGCCCGGAGGATCCGGAAGCATGGAGCGGCGCTTCTCTGCTGACTTACGACAAAGCGTCCGCAAGCGGCGCGTCCGGCGCGTACTACCTTTCCTGCAAGGGATTGGATCCTGCGGCGGCGGAGATTCCTTCGGCTGCCGCGTTCGTGGGGTACAGTCTTTTCCGCGAGGAATCCGCCCAGGACGCGACCGCGCCGGAAGTCCTTCTCGTGCGTGCTGACGGCACGGTGTTCGCGCACGTTCCCGCGTATTCCGCCGCGGGCGGCGCGTTCGAGACGGCAGAGAACATCGCGCGTCTGACGGAAGCGCTCTCGCTCGCCGGCGAAGAGGCCGAAGCCGGCAACGACGAAATCCTGACCACGGACCTCGAACTCGGGTGGAACAGGGAGTCCGCCGCGCAGACGCTGCAGCTTTCGGACGCGGCGGACTGCTTTGCGCTCAAGGGGATTCCCGCGCAGACCGCGTTGAAGTTCACCGTGGCCGCGGGCGGCAAGTCGCCTGCGCTGACGGTCGTTGACAAGTCCGGCAACATTCTCGAGCCGCAGTTCGAAGGCGGCATATACGCATTCACCGCCGCCCAGCTCGACGCCGGACTGTTCGTGCGCGTGGAATCCGGGATCGACGCCGCCGCGAAACACGGCGGGAATACCGCGTTCGGATACACGCTGACGGCAGGCAACGCCGAGTCCGACAGCGGGACTGCGGGATTTGCGTCATCGTCCGTTTCGATAAAGGAAGGCGGAGCGGCAATCACCAACGGCGTGTACAAGATGGCGCTCGTGCGCAAGGGCTACACAGGCTCCGCAAAAGTGTCCGTGTCGCTGAACAGGGAATTGACCACCGCCGAATCCGCGGCCTACGGATGGGAGCCCGAAACGCAGTTCGTGGAATGGGCGAATCTCGAAAGCGGCGCAAAATACCTCGACCTTTCGCTTCCCGACGATGAAACGTGGCTGGGCGACGGCAATATCGTGTTCGATCTTGCGGTCGTGGACGGTCAGGCGCAGGCCGGCATCGCACGCTTCACGGTTTCCTACCAGGACAACGACCCCGCCGAGGAAGGCGTGTTGCTGATAGATTCCGTGGTCCATCCCGGCAAGTCCGGCGACGGCAAATACTACATAAAGGCGGGCGAAACGCTGAAGATCGACGTGCGCCGCCGCGACGGCTCCAAGGGCGTTGCCGACGGAATGCTCGTTGCGAAGGCGGGCGGCAAGGCTTTTGCTACCAACTGTCTGCACTGGGCGGAAAAGGATGCCGTCCCCGTGAAGCAGGCCGATATCGCACTGCCGGCGGAGCTGTTCGCCGGGGCGCGCACGGAAGCGGTCGTCACGCTGACGGCTTCCAACGGGTTCAAGGTCGTTTCGGCGGCTTCGACCGTCAAGATCCAGGTGCTTGCCGCGGCATCGCCGTCGTTCGAATGCGAATCCGCGGTATTCTCCGGCACGCAGTACACGACATTCTCCAACACGGTCGCGCTGGCGGATGTCGCGGAAGGTTTGACGCCTCTGCGCGTGGAGAAGATATCCGGCTCCATCCCCTCCGGGCTCAAGGCGTCGCTTGACGCGGACGGCGGAAAGCTCGTGATATCCGGAACGCCTACCGCCGCTACGACGGTGAAGAGTACATACAGGGCGGTTCTCAAGGACGGGAATTCCACAGTCTATTCGCTGCCCGTAGATGTCACAATCGGCATAACCGCGCTTGCGGACAAGATAGCCGGTTTCGACACTGCGCGCACGTACGCCGGCATTCCGGCGATCGCCTTCGACGGCGTGACGAACCGGCTGTGCGGCACGGTGGATCTGACTGTTTCCGCCAAGGGCAAGACGAGCGCGCGCTACCGCAAGGCCGGCGGCAAGTCCGTATCGTTCTCCGCCCCCGCTCTCGGCGACGTGGAAATCGACAACGGCGGCAACCCGTATGTCGAGGTCTCTGCGGAGCGCAAGGCTTCCGGGCTCGAGTATTCACTGAACGTGGTGTTTTCCAACGACGGGTCGATAACAGGCGAGATAGCGGATCCGGAGCTTGAAAACGGTCCGGCGGCGTTCGCCGTCCCGGCTGGATTCAGGCCGTGGAGCAAGGACAATCCGGCAGAGGATTACGAAGGCAACGCCACGCTTGCGCTGCCTCTGGCGGATCCGGAAAACATGCATGAAAACACGCTCTGCACGGGTGCTGCGGCGCTACGCCTGAAATTCGACACCGCTTCCGCGCTGCGTTCCGGCAAGGTGACGTTCGCGGGAACGCTTGCCAACGGCGAGAGCGTGAGCGGCACCGCCGTGCTTTCACCCGGTCCGGACGGCCCCATGCTGCTTGCCGTGTTCTCGTCGTCCTCCGCCGACACTCTTTCCGCGCTGCTGGAAATCGACGGGGATTCCGCGCCTGCCGCGTCCGGCATGGCGGTTCCGTTCTGGTCCCACGTCGAGAAGAACGTCCCGGAGGCTTCGTACCGCAACGATCTGTCCGCGGCAGGTTCGCTCTACGACAAGGAAGAGTCCGGCGACCCGGCGCTCTATTCGTTCTCCTGCGATTTCGGACTGCTCGATTTCAAATTGAACAAGACCTCCGGAATCGCGGCAGGCTCGTTCAAGTTCGACGAAGAAGGCAGGACGCTGTCGGCCAAATGGAAGGCCGTCGCTCTGCCTGATGCGGACGGGCCGGTCGCCTGCGGCGCGTACTGGTACGGCGCGGCGTTCGAATACAAGAACGCGGCGACGGGGAAAACCCGCAAGCGCACAGTCCGCAAAGGCGGGCCGGTGGTTTCGGGAGAGCTCGACTGAAAAATCTTGCAGCGAAAGGGAATGAGATGAAAACATTCAAAGTATTTGCGGCGGCGTTCTTCTGCTCTGCGGCGCTTTTGTGCGCCGAGGCGGGTCCTACCAAGAAAACCGGCGAGTTCACGAAATCGAACGACGGCGAATGGACGACCAAAGTGTCCGTCAAGCGCGGCGAGGAATACACCTTCTGGGTGGTTCCGGGCACGGAAGACTGCATGTGCTCGCTCAACGTAGAGGGCGAATACAAGTACAAGGAAGACGGCGAAACCTACGAAGAGTGGATCTGGGCTTCCGGCATGGCGAGCAAGGAGGACGGCACGGAATACGTGCTGCTTGACGCCGAGGACTGGGATTCGGTGCCTTCCAGCATTTCTTCGGTAAGTTTCACCGTCACGGTGAGCGGCTTCTGGGACGAGGAGGTGAAAGCGAACAACAAGTTTACGCTCTACTACGAGAAGGGACGTTCCAGTTTCCCCGGCGACGATTGGGGCGACGAGCCGGAGAACGATCCGCTCGGCTCCGAGACCAACCCCAGGAAGATATCGTTCAAGGAAAGCATATCGAAGGACAAATGCGCGCCCGACGAAGAAAGCGAGGGGTATTTCATTGAAACTTCCGCAAAACTTGCGAAGGGACGCAAGTATCTCATAGGCGTGGAGGAAACCGGTGGGCTTGAAATCTACGCCGACAGCGATCCGCAGGTGAATCTCGCGGAAGAAGACGAAACCGGCACGGTGAAACCGTACTACGGCTGGGAGGACTGCATCGAAGCGTATTCGATCACGCCCGGCGATTCCACTGCGGTGAAATTCAGATTCCAGATGCCGGCGGGCGAGCCGTTCAAACTGTGGTACCAGGTCATGCCCGCGCTTTCGCCCGAGAAGCACGATTTCACCCCGATAGCCGTGGGCGAGACGTCCGAACCGTTCAATCCCGGATACATGTGCGATCCCGCAGGCGCGGGCTGGGACGATGTGATCGACCAGGAGCTTTTCGCGGTGACGGACTGCGTGGCCGGACGCAGCTACGCGTTCGAGACTTCCGGCGCCGACGCCGCGCTGATAATGCGCGTGTACGACAAGAGCGGCAATATCCTCGCGGAGAACTTCAGGACCTCCGGCGAAGAGGGGGCCGCGAGCGACTTGCGCTGCGTGTGGACCGCCCCGGCGAAATATTCGCCCAAGAACAACTACATCTACGTGGGCGTATGCCAGAAACTCGAAAGCGAAGACGAAGAGCCTTACGCGGGCGAGGTCGAACTGACCGTGCGCGAAGTCGCGCCCGTGTTCCCGCAGGAGAGCCTCTCCCCCGTCCCCGACGCGGCTGCGGAGTCGCCGGTTCTGTGCCCCGACGCGGAAGCGTCGTCCGATGCGGTCCTTTCCGATTCAATATGGACGAACACGTACGCGATAGCGGCGCGCGCGGGCGTGACGTACCGCGTGAAAGCGGCGGCGGGCGCGCAGGATCTGCGCCTCGGCGCGCGCGTGTACACGCTTTCCGGCGGGAAAGCCGCGCTCCTTGGAACGAAAGAAAAGCTTTCCGGCTCGATCGACCCTGCCGACGACGGCTGGCTCGAGTTCACGCCTTCCGCGCACGGAACCGTCTACATCGACACGTTCGTCGCTGCCGGTTCATGGGGCACCGGATGCGGCCTTGATTTCGGTCCGTATCAGGTGTACGCAACCGCCGCCGGCGCGGGAATGGGTATTTTGAAAGTCGACATGAAAGGCGCGCCGTTTGAACTCATGGGCTGGCAGATACTCAAGAAAGACGGCAAGGCGCCTTCTCCGAAGGAGCCGTTCTATCCCGCCGGCGCTTCCGCGATCGTCCCGGCCGGTTCGTACACGATAGGCGCACAGACGGTGAAGGATTTCGCCACGCCGCCGAAAGACGGTTTCGCCACCGTTGCCGTGACAGCGGGAACTTCCCCTGCTGAGCCGGTCCCCGAATACAAGTACACGGACTCCGCCGACCCGCTTGACGATTCGCCCGACTCGAAAGCCGTCGAACCGTCCACGAAGAAGAAATACTCGCCCGCGAAACTTTCGCCGTCCTCCGGCAAGCCTGCGGTCGCGGCGCGTTCGCTGTGGGAGGGCGACACGGACTGGTTTACGTTCTCCGCGACGGCCGGAAGTTTCTACCGCTTCACGTTCGCCGAGAAGACCGGCGACGCCGCGATGGCGGTCTACGGGCCTGACGGATGGACGCAGGAATGCACTTATGACATCTTTGAAAATCCGGAAAGTTCGCTGCGCATCTGCGCGGCGGAGAAGGGCACGTACTACGTGAAAGTCTTCCACGGCGGCGACGGCGGCGATTCCACCTATACGCTCGAGGCGGCGACGGCAAATCCCGGCGTTGTGAAGTTCGCGAAGACGGCGATAGCCGCCAAGGACAGCGCGCCTTACGTGGATGTTTCCGTGTCGCGCACCGGCAAGGACGGCGCGGTGCGCGTGAAATACCGCACGCTGGGCGCGCAGACTGGCGTCTCCGACGCGTACTACTATCCCACCAACGGCGTGCTCGAATGGGCGGAGGGCGACACCAAGGCCAAGACGGTGCGGGTGCGCCTCGTGCCGCAGGATTCGTGGTCTCCTGACAGGGTCGTGAAGGTCGTTTTGGGGAAGATAACGCCCGAAGACGAAGAATACGGTTTCGACCCCGAAACCGAATACACCGCGACGTTCGAAACGGATAAAAGGACGGGCGAGACGCTTGATACGGCTACGATCACCGTTTCCTCCACGGCCAAGCAGTCGGCCGGAACTATACAGGCGGTCTGCTCCGCGCCCAAGAAGCCCGTGTTCACGGTTGCGGCCGGCGAGACCGTCGAGATTCCTTTCGAGCGCGCTTCCGGAAGTTCCGGAATCGTGGGCGTGAGCCTGGCCACGGTCAAGGGAACCGCCAACAAATCCGGTGAAACGGACTTCACGCCGGTCGAAGAGACCTTCGTCTGGGAAGACGGCGAAACCGGGGTCAAGACTTTGACGGTCGACACCAAGACCGCCGCGGACGACTGGACCGCGGTGAAGACGTTCACCGTGAAAGTCGCGGCGCTGGCAAGCAGGAAAGGCGATGCGGTGCAGTACGCAAAGCCGTCCATCGCAGGCTCGTCGGTCACGGTGAACATCGTCAACGAGAAGTTCACGACTACGATGGCGGACCATGCGAAGGCCGTTGCTGCGTCTTCGTGCGGCTACACGCTGAAGGAAGGCAAGTCCGGCACGTGGGTTGTCACGCCCGAAGGGGATTTCTACGCGCCCAAGAAAGGCGATTTGACGTTCACGTTCTCCACGACAGGCGTGTTTACGTACACGGTTGACGGCGGCGACGAGCAGGTGTTCGAGGCGACGGCGAAGAGCAAGACGCTGACGGAGAAGGGCGCGTCTTCGTTCTCCATCGTCGGCTACGTGCCCGACGGAACGCCCGTCACGCTTCGCCAGTGCGTCGCGTATACGGAGAACTTCGGCAGCGAGGGGACGTTCAAGGCGGCGAACCTGCCGGCCGGTCTGAAACTTGCGCAGGACAAAACCACCAAAGAGTGGATACTCTCCGGCGTTCCCTCCAAACCCGGACTGTACCAGACCGTCTACACGAAGACCGTCGGCAAAACGGCCGAGACCGAGACATATTGCTATACCGTGGAAGCCGCAGGCGCGTCCATAGGGACGTTCACCGGGCTTGCGCAGACGTACGACACCGAAGACAGGCTGCCGCAGATGGCGTCCGTCACGTTCACGGCGACTGCGGCGGGCAAGCTTTCCGCGAAGGCGCAGATAGCGGGCAAGACTTACACCTTCTCCGCCGACGGATATTCCGCCGCATACGGAACGCCCGGCGACGAATACGATCCGCCGGTCATGGAAGCGGAACTCGTTTCGGTGCAGAAGGTCGGCTCCGGCAAGACTGCGTCGAACGTGACGAACACGATGTTCCTGACCGTGTGCGACCTGCCCGAAGACCATGAGGCGCAGTGGAGCGCGCAAGCCGAAGTCGAGATCCGCATGGCGGTCCTGCCCGACGCGAGCGGCTCCGGCTATCAGGAGGACGTGTGGTACGAAGGCTCCGTCTGCCGCGACAACTCCAAGGTCGCCGCGTGGCAGGAGGCCGCCGCCGGGTTTGCAGGCTACTATACGATAGCGCTCGTCTCGCCGGACGCGGCGCAGGGAGAACCGCGCGGCAGCGGCTACGTCACGCTTGCGCTTGCCGAGAACGGCAAGGCGAAGATTTCGGGAATGTTCCCCGACGGCACGAAGTATTCGGCATCGTCGGTCGCCGCCGCGTTCGCGGACGGCGGGGAGGAAGCGATCCTGATGTTCCCGCTGTACGCGTGCACGCCCAAGCAGTCGTTCGCGGCCGGCGGGTGGATCGCGCTGAAAGCGCAGGAGGGCGGAAAGCCCGTCGCCACGATGGATACGTTCGACACGGTTCTTGTCGTGTGCGACAATCCGGCATCGACGTGGGACGGCGAAGACGGCTATTCGCTGGAGCTCAATCCCGCCGGCGGATGGTACGACACCGTCGGCAACCTCCAGCGCGCCTATCTCGAGAAGTCTTTAGCGGCGGAACTCGTGGACGGCGAAGAGGCGCTCGAAGAACTTTCGCAGACCCTGCCCGATGGCTATGCTTTCGCGGCTGAACCTTCCGGCGAGGCGCTTACGCTTGCGGGCAATGCGCTTTCGGCGGAAAAGCAGGCGCTCGCGAAAGACGCGTCTAAACTCAACGTGTGGGAGTCGTGCGTGAACGCGGCGAACCTGAAGCCGTCGTTCAAGCGTGCGACGGGAGAACTTTCGGGAACGTTCGATCTTTGGTACGAGGGCGTGAACGCAAAGGGCGCGAAGGAGCAGAAGACGCTCTCCGGGCTGAAGTTCTACAGCGTGCTTCTGATGAACTTCGAAGACAACGGGCTTCTCGACGGCGATGTGTGGGCGACGGGCTTCTACATCGTACCCGTTTCGTTCAGCGAAAAATCCGGCAGCAAGACCGTGACGCGCAAATACAACGCGTCCTACAGGTTCGACGTGAAGGCGGCGTACGCTCCGGTTGAGTGGGCGGACGCGGAATAATCCGGCGGAGGTTGCTCCAATGATGTCCCGCATCGGCAGAATGTGCGCGCTCGCCGCGGCCGTCCTCGCGGCGTCTGCGGCGGATGGCGCGGTAAAGACGTTCAAGGAAGGCTACATCGACAGGTCGCTTATCGACACCGCCGGAGAGCCGCAGGCGCAGACGGGGAAGTTCTGGGGCTACCGTTCGTCGAAGGACGGTCCCGGGGAGGACGCTTTCGCCAAGCTGATGGAGAAGGCGAAGAAAGAGCACATTCCGGTGGTGTTCGTGTGGAGCAACCAGGACTGCATATTCTGCAGCAGGTTCGTCGCGCGCCTCAACGAGGCGAAAGACGAAGTTTCGGCCAAGCTGAAAGAGACGCCCGCGATATTCGCGTGGTTCAAGGGCCGGGGCGGCAAAATCCACCCGCTTGAAGAGCACGGACCCAAGCCGTGCAAGGATGCGTACGATTTTGCCTGCGCGCACGGCGCCAAGGCGCCCTGGCCCTTCGCTGTGCACTACTACTGCGCTTCCGACGGCGAAGAGACCGTCCGCACGTTCTCGCTCGACAGGATACTGCCGGAGCGGTTCCTGGCGGCGGCCGCAAACTTCCCCCGCAAGTGCGCGAAGATCGAAAAGAAGAAGCGCGCCGCGGCGGCGGAGAAAGGCAAATGAAAGCGCGGCGCTTCAGCCTTGCCGTGTTCGCCGCAATGGTTGTTGCGTCGATAGCGCTTGGAATTCTCAACAATTTCAGGGTGGACGCCGAGAAGCGCGTTCCGCTTGAGGGATATCCCGACAGTGCGGAGGAGACTGATGAGGATGGGGATTCCTGACAAAGCGCAGGACGTCCTTGCGCTCGTCCTGCGCCTCGCGATAGGCGGTCTGTTCGTCTATTCTTCGTGGGGCAAGCTGCAGGATCCGGCGCTTTTCGCCGATACGGTCTCGCGCTACGACATGCTTCCGGGGCGGCTGCTGGGGTTCTTCGCGGCGGTGATGCCCGCCGCAGAACTGGTCGCGGGCGCGGCGCTTGCGTTTTTACCCTGGCGCAGAGAGGCGGCGGTTGCGGTCTGCGTGCTTCTGGCGATGTTTTTGATCGCGCTCGTGCAGGCGCTCGCGCGCGGTCTGGACATTTCATGCGGATGCTTCGGCGTGGACGAATCGGACACGGGCGCGCGCGGTCTTGCAAAGGCCATTCTGCGCGACGTGGCGCTTCTCGCGCCGGCGCTTTGGCTTGCCCTGCGGCCTTATTCGCCGCGGAATTGCGAAGAAGAACAGGAGGAACGGAAATGAAATTCACTGCGGTAATCGCGCTGCTGGTTCTTATGGCGGGCGCCGGAATCGGGCTTGTGTGGTACGCCACGCGTACGAATCCTGAGGCCGGCGGTTCCGATCCTGCCGCCGAAGACGCCGGGCAGGCGCGCGAGTCGGGAAGGCGCAAGAAGAGGAAACCTTCAGAGCTGAAGGTCAAGGAAGGGCGCAGAAGGTCGATGCGGGAAAGACTTGCCGGCGACGCAAAGGCAGCCGGGAAAAAGCCTGCCGTCGCGCCGCCGCATTACGCCGAGCTTGAAAAGAAGCGCGCCGAGCTGGAGAAGCAGGGCGTAAGACTTCTCGATTTCGAAGATCCCTTCTCGCCGCTTTCCCCGGAAGACCGCGAAACAGCGCGCGCGATGATCGCCGCGCACGACGGCGGCGACGTGAACGGCGCGATCGGTTTCGCCGCGCGTCTGTTGAAGTCGTCCAGCGCGGAGGCTCGCGCGAAAGCGGTGGAGATTCTGGGATGGTCGGGTAAAGACGCATTGCCGCAGCTTGCGGCGGCTGTCTCGGACGAAGATCCGGAGATTGCGCGCAACGCGGCCTCGCATCTTGAATCGCTGATACTGGAGTACGAGGACGGGCATGAAATCGCGCAGGCCGTCGTCTCCGCCATTGGCAGTCTGGACGATCCGGAAGCCATAGAGAGCCTTTCCCACCAGCTGCACGGACTTGAGCCTGAAATAGCGGCGGATGCGATTGTCTCGCTTTCCGGCATGGGCGGCCAGGCGGCCGAGGCGGCGAAGGAGGCTTTCAAGTTCATGTCCGGCGAGGAATGGCAGGGCGCAAGCGCCGTGAAGGACTGGGCGCAGCGCAAGAGGACGGAACTCGACGCGACGATGACGCCCGAGGAATACGAGACGTCGCGGGCGATGCAGGCCGAGCGCGCGGCCGCCCGGGCCAGGGCTTCCATGATAAACGGCGGCGGTGATGCTTCCGGCCCGGCGCCGGCGGACGCCGGCGCCGCCGCGCAGCCCGCGCCGCAGCCCTGACGCCGCGTCATTTGCGGCGCGGCCGGAGTCCGCGCACTCCCGCTCAAACACCCGGACACGTCTTCTTCTTCACCGTCTTGTCCTCTGTAGCCCGGGCGAAGCAGGAAGCTTAATCCCCCCCTCTCTCTCGCTTCCCTATTCCCGTTTTCCGCCAGTCCTGTTTTGCTATACTCCCGCGCATGGGCGGATTGTTCCATCGCAAGCTCGAAAATCCGCGCCGGAGTTGCACACATGCCGATGCCAGCCTTGAAAATCCTGTTGTTTTCCGCTGCGGCTTTCACCGTTGCGCCGCCGCTTGCGGCCGACACCATAGCCCCATGCTCCGGCCTCGGCGCCGAAGGCGCGGCCTGCTTTTCCCTTTCGCACGGCGAAACCGTGAACTTCACAAAAGGTTTTATCAGGACGGATTCGCATGCGACAAACCACATCGCAGTCTCTTTCGGGAGGGATCTCGACTGCGACGGAAACCTTTCTTCCGGCGAAGCCGCGATTGTGCTTTACGGCGATCCGTCCGGCTGGCTGGCCGTCTCGCTGCCGGACGGACAGCATGCGGTCGCCGGTTTTTCGCGCGATCTCGATTTCGAGATATCCCGCGACGGAGAAGAGTGTTCGATGCTGCTCGTTTGCGGCAATCGGCGGACGGCCGTTCCATACGATTCATCCTGGACGCTCGCCAGAGCGACTGTTTGCGGACCGCCGGGCAACCCCGCCGGATTGACGCTTGACTGGCTGAAATTCCATATAAGGATAGTCTCGCGTTGAACATCTCGCGCAAAAACATAAGTCTGTGGCTTTTCGCCGCGCTCTGCGCCGTCCAGACGCTTCTCAACGCCGACAAGGGACGCTTTGCATCTGCAGTCCGCCACGGTCCCGCCCGCGGCGTCGCCGCTGCGGCGGAACCGTTCACCGCGAACGAGACGAATCTCGGCTACGTGCGCGTCGGTGTTGGCTATGGCGAAACGAACGATTTTGCGATGCCTGCAAACGCGACCGTGCACGGAAATTGGTCGCAGTATGGAACACGCACAGGCTTCTTCCCCAATGAAGCAGGGAACATCGTCAATGCCGACGGATGGCTGATTCTCCCTGACGGCACGGCCGCAGACGTGTTTCATGCGCCGCTTGCCGTGGCGGGCGAATTTCAAAGGATCGGCACGGACCTTCCCGAATCCTTCTTCTGGCGCGCGGAAACTGCGGAATCGACGCTCTACACTTGGCGCAATCTGTTCTACAGGTGCGATGGGCGCTATCCGTGTTCTTTCCAGGCGGAGATATGCAAGCGCTCCGGCGACATCGTGTTCCGCCATGCGCTTCCGCAGACGGTTTCCGCCGAAGACTGCTCGATCGGATTGCGCACCTGCGCGCGCGGCGGAATTCCGCCCGCCTGCTATGCTTCGGATGCGGTCGAGGTTTCTCCGTCCCTGACTTCAGTCCGGTGGGCGAGCATAGCCGGTCTTTCCGACGGCACGGGCGACACCGACGGCGACGGCATTTCCGACGCTTCCGAAATACGCATATACGGCACCGATCCGCGTTCCGCAGACGGCGATCGCGACGGTCTGGACGACGCATCTGAAATAGCGGCTGGGACGAATCCGTTTGCTCCGGATTCCGACGGCGACGGGCTTGCAGATTCGATAGACCCCGCGCCGCTTGCAGGCGGCGGCTCCTGCCACTGGCAGTCTGCCGCGTGGACGGATGCTGCATTCGGGACGAATTCGCCGCAGGCTCAGATCGGATATGCCGCATGGATCGCGAATGAAATCGGATCGAATGCTACGAACGGCCTGTATATGTTTTCGATAGGCGTTCAGACGGTTCCTGCGAAGCCGGTTCTCCTATGCGTGGAGGATTGCCCGCCCGTCATCGCGGATGATGCGGGAGAATGCCGCTATCTGCTGAAGAAAGGGAAACGCTACGGGATTTTCTGCGAGCCGCCCGCAGATGTCTCTTTTTCCGTCGCCGACGACATCGACGGCAGGGCCGTGACGGGCGAAGTCCGTATCGGGATTCCGGGCGGGGACGGGATTGGATATGTGGAAGTCGTGCCGGAAATTGCAATAGCGCCGGACCGGGAACCGCCGCGCATAGGCGAAATACGGCATTATAGCGTCGAGGGCGACTTGCCGGAAGACGCCAACGTGTCGTATGAATGGATTGCCGCGACCGGGAGCGAGCAAATAGACTTTCCGTCGTCAAACAGCACGGACATAGCGAGAAGCGGCGATTTGTTCTGCGTGACGCAGATCGTCCGCTTCTGGGACAGGGCCGTGACGAACCGGATAGGGCATGTTGCGGTCGCCCGTGCGGGCGGAACTGGAGAAGGGGGCGATGCGCTGTCGCTCGCGATGCAGGACACGGTTTTCGCGAACAATGACGACGATGACGGTGATGAAACGGAAGACGCGGTCCAGAACGGCGCGGTCCCCGGTGAAAACGATCTTGTACCCCTCTACATATCGTATTCACTCCCGGAGATCGGCAATGCCAGTCTTGCCATTTCGCGCGGCGGGATGAAAATATACGCGAAGAACGACAAATCGCAGGAACTGTCCGACCCGGCCATTGCAGATATGTTCAGAGGCGTGGATTCGACGAATGCAGTGCTGTATCTTGAAGGCGGCACGGCTGACACGGCACACATGTCGAGAAGTATTTCCGCTTCTCTCGGATACTTGCAGACCGGAGATCTGCGCTTCACTGTCGCGGACGTCTCGGCGGAGCCGGTGAACAATGGATGGAAGGAAGACGGCGGCACGAACTTCGTTTTGAATCCGTGCACGATAGTTCAAGGTGGCAAGGCGTGGTTTTCGGTCGATGTAGAGCCGCCGGATTATCCCGAAGAAAGGATAGTCTGGAGCATTTCGCCGGAGGGTGCGGCTTCGTTTGTCACTACAAACAGGGGAAGCTCGGTGGCGGTGACCGGGGTCTCGGCAGGGGCGCATGTTGAACTTTCGGTGCAGATCGGACCGCTTACAAACGCAGTCCCGGTGTTTTCGGCCGAGGTTGTCACCAACGTCACGGTAAAACTCTATCCGATGGTGATAGAAAGCGATGAGGAAGAAAGCAAATATACGCCGTTCTCCGATTCGGAAATATATTCTATGGTGGACAGAGCCAACGACATATACCGGCAAATCGGAATGTCGTTCGAAATCGACGGAGCAATCGCAAGGACGAACATAGACAGCATGTGTACTGTTTTATACGACAGATGGGGAAACAAGCAAGGGCCTCAAAAGCTGCGTTCCGGGATGAATGGTCTTGAAGTGTATTTCGTCAATCGTATCTCAACAACCAACAATGCATCCAAATGTCTGTACGGGTTCTGTTCGGCATACGGCATTATAGTTGCCAGAAACTGTTTTCTTGAAACGCTTTCCCATGAAATCGGCCATGCGCTCGGTTGGCCGGACATACATACACATACTCCCTCAGGGGTGCAGTCTATTGAGGGATCCGTGTCGAGACAAAGAGAACCATTTGACTGGTCTGCCGGAACCGGAACCCGGTTTTACATGCCGGGGCTTCGACAAGACGATCTAATTGCCCGTTGTATTATGAAAAGCCCCGCAGAAGAAAATCGTGCCGACATCCCGGCAGGGAGCATTTACGGTATACTTGAAACGCGCACGGGAGTGAATACTTACAGATATACACAAGAGGACGTTGCGATAGGCCGTTCCATCTTGTGGAAACTCGGCGAGAATTTCGAGCGGCTCAAAAGCAAGTGAGGCGATTATGAAAAGACAGAAAGCCAAATTGATTGCAATGGCGGCGCTGGCGGCGTGTTCGTATGCCGCCGGCGCGGCACCGCTCGGCACGAACGAGACCGCCATACTTGTGAACTATCTGTATACGGCGAGCGAACCCAGATGCGTAGATATATTCGAACAGACCCTGCCGGAAGACTGTATGACGATTTCCAATATCGCGATAAGGCCTATAACGAAATTCGCAGAGGATTGCGGAATATCCACCAACGACGCATTCGAAGGGGTCTACTGTTTCCTTGATTCCAGCTGGGAGAAGGCGCAGGCTGTATGGCGGAATGAAGCCCAGCTGTCCAGTGCGCCGGGAGGCATAGATGAAACATCTTTGCGCGCGGTGTTCCATTTGTGCATGATTCTGGGAGCGATGCCAGACAGTCCCAAAAAGGCGGAGTACGGCATAAAGGCTCTTCAGTGCCCTCATCCTGCAATAGTCGCTTCAGCGCTCGAAGACTATCTCAAAACACCGGTTTCGACAAACGGACTTTTCATGATACACGATATTTTCAGCAATTCAGTCTCGCAGGCATTCAGCGAGGCTTTGAATCCGTTGAAATTCGATTCGTCGGGGGTTCTGGCCGCAGCCGCTTCCACCAATGCCGTTTTCAAGGACAGACTGAACAGGCTTGACTGGTTCCTTGCGGACAAATTTCCAGCGAGGGCAGCCTCGTTTGACAAACGCCTTGCCGCTTCCATTCCTGCATATTGCATGAGCATTCAGAGAAAGAACCTCTGCGAAAAGATCCGTGCCGAATACTTCTCCGCCGGCGAAACCAACCGGTGGTATGAATTTCGCCAGCCGATAATGGATCAATTGACTTCAGTGCCGACGAACGAGTTGAACGATGTTTCCGCAGCTTTGGCATGGTAGGCGGACGTTAACGGCAGTTTGCATCATGGCAGAGCGGATTGTCTGTCAATAGCTCTCGTCTCCCGTCTGACGTCTCGCGCCCTGCCAACTCAAACACTCAAACACTTAGTGTCGGGCGTTCCTTGTTTTGCGCCTGCCGCTTTTTTTTGAGGCCGGCTTTTCTTCTTCCGCCGCGCCGAGCTGGAGTTCGCGTATCTGGTCGCGCAGATACGCGGCGCGTTCGAATTCAAGCGCGTCCGCCGCTTCGAGCATTTCGCGCTGCAGCTGGGAAATCGTTTCGGCCGTATCGTAGGCGGCGTCTTTTTCCGCCGCCATCTGGAAGCCCGGAGCGTCCTTGCGCGTCTGCGCGTATACGTACACGCTTTCGTTTACGGCGCGTTTCGCGGATTTCGGTACGATTCCGTGCGCCTTGTTCCACGCAATCTGTCTGGCGCGGTGCCGTTCCGTGATTGCGAGAAGTTCTTTTATCGCGTCCGTCTCATGGTCGGCGTACAGGATTACGCGTCCGTTTACGTGACGGGCCGTGCGCCCCGCGGTCTGCACAAGCGAAGTCGTGGAACGCAGGAAGCCTTCTTTGTCGGCGTCGAGAATCGCGACGAGCGCGACTTCCGGAAAGTCCAGTCCTTCGCGCAGGAGGTTGATTCCGACAAGGCAGTCGAATTCTCCCTTGCGCAGTCTGCCGAGTATGGCTACGCGTTCGATCGCGTCGATCCCCGAATGGAGATATTCCACGCGCATCCCGGTTTCGCGCAGGTATGCGGCCAGGTTTTCCGCAGACTTTTTGGTGAGGGTCGTCACAAGCGTTCTGTCGCCGCGTTCCGCCGTCGCGCGGACCTCTGCGATAAGGTCGTCGATCTGCCCGTCGAGCGGGCGGATTTCGACAGGCGGGTCCAGCAGCCCCGTCGGGCGGATGACCTGCTCCGCGACTGTCGTTGAAACGGAGTATTCGTATTCGCCGGGCGTGGCGGAAGCAAAGACGACCTGCCCCACGCGGCGGTCGAATTCGTCGAATGTCAGCGGCCTGTTGTCCTTTGCCGAAGGCAGGCGGAAGCCGTAGTCGACGAGTTTCGATTTGCGCGCCTGGTCGCCGTTGTACATTGCGCGGATCTGCGGCACCGCCGCGTGGGATTCGTCGATTATCGTGAGGAAATCCGGCGGGAAGTAGTCCAGCAGGCACTGCGGCGGCGTGCCCGGGGCGCGGCCCGTGAGCGGGCGCGAGTAGTTTTCAATGCCGTTGCAGTAGCCGAGCTGCCGCATCATTTCGATGTCGTAGTTCGTGCGTTCGCGCAGCCGCTGCGCCTCGAGGAGTTTGCCGTGCGCCTCGAACCACTCGAGCCGTTCCTTCAGTTCCTCCTCGATGCGGGAGAATGCGGCTTCCATCTTTTCGCGCGGCATCACGAACTGTCTGGCGGGAGTGACCACGAAGGCGGGATGGCGCACTCCGGCCTTGAAATCCGGCACCGACAGCGTGCGGATGGAATCCACCTCGTCGCCGAAGAACTCCACGCGCACGCCGTCCGTAGCGTATGCGGGGAATATGTCCACCGTGTCGCCGCGCACGCGGAAACTGCCCGGCGCGGCTTCGATGTCGTTGCGCGAGTACTGCGCGGCGACGAGCCGCGCTATCAGATCCTCGCGCCCGCGGCAGTCGCCGGTTTCTATCTTCACGGCGAGATCGCGGTATTCCTCCGGTTCGCCGAGGCCGTAAATGCATGATACGGAAGCTACGACGACGACGTCGCGCCGGCCGATGAGCGCGTTTGTGGCCCCCAGTCGGTAGCGTTCGATTTCATCGTTCACCGCCGCGTCTTTTTCGATGTACGTATCGGTCTGGGGTATGTACGCTTCGGGCTGGTAGTAGTCGTAGTAAGAGATGAAATACTCGACGGCGTTTTCGGGGAAGAAGGCGCGCAGTTCCGCGAAGAGCTGCGCGGCGAGCGTCTTGTTGTGGGAAAGCACCAGGACGGGGCGGTTCGCGGCTTTTATGAGATTCGCCATGGTGAACGTCTTGCCGGAGCCCGTCACGCCCTGGAGCGTCACGCGCCGCTCGCCCGCCGCGAGCGCCCGGGCGAGGCGTTCTATCGCCTCCGGCTGGTCGCCGGTTGGCTTGAATTCCGAGACGAGCTTGAAAAGCGGCGCGTCCATTCGTTTTCCCGCCAGCGCCGCCGTTTCAGTACACGAAAAGCATTTCGCGGTATTTCGGAAGCGGCCAGCGCGAATCGTCGACAAGCTCCTCGAGCGCGTCCACCGTGGAGCGCAGGTCGCGCACTGCGGCGGTTACGCCGCGCGGATCTCCGCGCCGCAGGGTCTTGTCGAGCCGTTCGCATTTCACGTGCAGGTCGTCGAGGCCCGCGCCGAGTTTCAGGACGAGCGCGCGCAGGCCTTTCACGCCGGCGCGGATGCTGTCCTTCGCCGCAGTCGCGATCGCGGCGGCGAGGCGGCTGAATTCGTCGGCCACGACGGGGCGTATCATGGAGCGGGCGATTTCGAGCGCGACCCTGCCTTCGATGAGCGTGCGGCTTCTGTAGTCCTCGGCGGCGATTTCGCGGCGGCTGGCCGACTCGCCCGCCGAATACACGCCGTAGCGTTCGAAGAGCGCCACGTTGGCGGGATCGGACATGGCCGCGATCGCTTCGACGGTCGTGGGCATGTTCGGCAGGCCGCGCTTTGCGGCCTCCTGCGGCCATTCCGGGCCGTAGCCGTCGCCGGAAAACAGAATGCGCTTGTGCTTGCGGATGAGGCGCTGCAGGAGTTTCTGGAGTTCTTCGTTGAAATCGCCGCCGGCGGCTTCGAGCTTGTCGCAGATCGCGTCCACCGATTCGGCGACGATCGTGTTCAGCACGGTCTGGCTGACCGAGCAGTTCTGCGAAGAGCCGGGCGCGCGGAACTCGAACTTGTTGCCGGTGAAGGCGAACGGAGACGTGCGGTTGCGGTCTGTCGCGTCGCGCGGGATGGGCGGGAGCGTGTCCACGCCGATTTTCATCGCCGTGCGGCCCGTCTTCCTGCCCGCCCTGCCGGTTTCGATTTCCTTCATCACGGCGGAAAGCTCGTCGCCGAGGAATATGGAGATTATCGCGGGCGGCGCTTCGTTTCCGCCGAGGCGCCTGTCGTTGCCCGCTCCCGCCGCGGACATCCTCAGAAGGTCCGCGTGGAGATCCACCGCGCGGATCACGGCAGACAGGAATGTCAGGAATATCGCGTTGTCGCGCGGGCTGCCGCCGGGCGAGAGCAGGTTGCGCCCGCCGTACGCCACGGACCAGTTGCAGTGCTTGCCGGAGCCGTTCACGCCGTCGAACGGTTTTTCGTGCAGAAGGCAGACGAATCCGTTGGACTCCGCGACGAGGCGCAGCGTCTCCATGATGAGCATGTTGTGGTCGGCGGCGAGGTTGATGTCCTCGAACATGGGCGCGAGTTCGAACTGCGCGGGCGCGACTTCGTTGTGGCGCGTCTTCGCGGGGATGCCGAGCCGCCACAGGCGCTCCTCGACTTCCGTCATGAACTTCAGCACGCGCGGGCGTATCGCGCCGTAGTAGTGGTCGTCGAGCTGCTGGTGCTTGGCCGGGGCCGCGCCGAATACGGTGCGGCCCGTCTGGAGCAGGTCGGGGCGCTTCACGTAGAATTCGCGGTCGATCAGGAAGTATTCCTGCTCCGCGCCGAGCGTCACGGAGACGTGCTCCTTCGGCCGGCCGAACATGCCCATCAGGCGGACGACGGCGCGCGAAAGCGCCTGGACGGACCGCAGGAGCGGCGTCTTGGCGTCGAGCGCGGCGCCGTTGTACGAGCAGAACACCGTGGGGATGCAGAGCGTGGCGCCGTTGCCGTGGCGTTTGATGAACGCGGGCGACGTGGGATCCCACGCGGTGTAGCCGCGCGCCTCGAACGTGGAGCGCAGCCCGCCGGACGGGAAGGACGACGCGTCGGCCTCGCCGCCGATGAGATTCCTGCCCGAAAAGCGGCTGACCGCTTCGGCCGTGCCGCACGGCTCGATGAACGCTTCGTGCTTTTCGGCCGTTCCGCCGGTGAGCGGCTGGAACCAGTGCGTGAAATGCGTGGCGCCTTTCGCCTCCGCCCACTCTTTCATTCCGTGCGCCACGTCCTCGGCGATGGAAGGGTCGAGCGGGAGTCCGTCGTTTATCGTGGCGAGGAGTTTGCGCGCGCTGCCGGAGGGCAGATGGCGCTTGATCGCCTCTTCGTTGAACACGTCTTCGCCGTACGAGGAAAGCGGAAAGCCCGCAGACCGCGCGGACGCTTCGCGCGCATTGTCGCTTTTTGCCATGTGGTGTCGCCCTGACGTTGTGGAATGTGTCTTCGCCGGAATCCGCGCCTCAGCCGAACTGGGAAAGGAAGCGCAGGTCGTTTTCGTAAAGCCAGCGGATGTCCGGTATGCCGTATTTGATCATCGCTATGCGCTCCACGCCGAATCCGAACGCGTAGCCGCTGACGCTTTCCGGGTCGTAGCCCACGTGTTTGAAGACGCGCGGGTCGACCATGCCGGCGCCGGCGATCTCTATCCAGCCGCTCTGCTTGCAGACGGCGCAGCCTTTGCCGCGGCACACGTGGCACGTGAAGTCCACTTCCACCGAAGGTTCGGTGAACGGGAAGAAATGCGGGCGGAAGCGCACGCCGATGTCCGGGCCCATCATTTCGCGGGCGAAGTAGGCGAGCGTCGATTTCAGGTCCGCGAGCGAAACGGGCTTCACGTCCACGTACAGGCCTTCGATCTGGTGGAAGTTCGCGGAATGCGTGGCGTCCGTCGTGTCGCGCCGGTAGGTGCGGCCCGGGCATATCACGCGCACCGGCGGCTTGTTCGCCATCATCGTGCGGATCTGCACGGGCGATGTCTGCGTGCGCAGAAGCGCGTCCTCCGCCAGCCAGAACGTGTCGGTGCGGTCGATGGACGGGTGGTGTGCGGGCGTGTTGAGCGCCGTGAAGTTGTTGAAGCGGTTTTCGATGTCCGGGCCGTCGGCGACGGTGAACCCGAGACGCGCGAATATGCGCGCCGTGTCTTCGATCACGCGCGAAAGCGGATGTTCCGCGCCGGGGCGGAACCAGTCGCCCGGCATGGAAGAGTCGATTTCGCCCGCCGCGGCCGCCGGGCTCGCGGCGGATTTCGCCGCGAGAGCGGCTTCGATTTCCGCGCGCCACGCCTGCACGGCCCTGCCGAAAGCGGGACGCTCTTCTTTCGGCACGTCTTTCATTCCCTTGACAAGCGCGGGGATGAGTCCGTTCCTGCCTGTATATTTCACGCGCAGGGCTTCCGCGGCGGCCGCGTCCGTCGCGGCGGCCGTTTCTTCAAGCGATTTCTTTCTTGCGGCTTCAAGTTCTTCCAAAGTCATGTTCCGTGTCCTTTCGGTTTTGAAAGTCTACCAAACCCCCGCCCCGCCCGCAACCGTCTTGACTGGCGGGGAGTGTTTAGGTAATATATTCCACCGTCACCCAAACAAGGAGTTTCAAAAATGAACCGCATCTCTAAAATCTGTGTCGCCGCGCTCGCGGCAGGCGTTGCTTTCTCGGCATCCGCAAAGCTCAAACCCGGCGAAGAGTCCGTCGGCTGGTCGCCGGTCATAATCGGCATAGCCACCCCCGTGCAGATGCCCTGGGATTTCAACTGGGACGTTTTCGGGCTTGACGTGAACGTCGCCTACGCCGACGCGAACAAGGTCGGCGGCCTCGAGGTGGCGCTCGGCGGCTCGGTCGCCCGCACCTACATGGTCGGCGCGCAGGTCGCAGGCCTCTGCTCCTACGCGGACTGCAACGCATACGGCCTCCAGGTCGCGGTGTGCGATCTCTGCTTCCAGGACTTCTACGGTCTCCAGGCTTCCGCCTTCACGTACTCGCGCTCGATGTACGGCCTCCAGGCGAACCTCCTCGGCGCGATCGCGCAGGACGACGTCTACGGTCTGCGCGTTTCCGGTCTCGGCTCGCTGAACGACGGCACTACGCACGGCGTCGAAATCGCCGGCCTCGCGAACATCACGCGCGAAGTCGAAGGCGTCCAGCTGGCTCTGGGCTACAACCACGCCGAAAAGCTCCACGGCTGCCAGGTCGCGCTCGTGAACTATGCGCGCACCTCCTCCACCTCCGCCTTCCAGATCGGTCTCGTGAACATCATCCGCGACAACGTGGTGCCCGTGCTCCCGCTCGTCAACGGCTGCTTCTTCGAAGCCGACGAAAACTGAGCGCGCAAGCGCAGCGTGCAACAAAGCCGCCTGGGGAAACGGGCGGCTTTTTTGATATGAAAGGAATCGCAGAAATGGGCATTTTCAAGGCATACGACATTCGCGGAATCTACGGCGAAGACCTCGACGCCGAACTCGCGCGCAAAATCGGCCGCGCGTACGCGCGCTTCGCCGGCGTCAAGAAAGTGGTGGTCGGACGCGACTGCCGCCCCCATTCGGAACCTCTCTTCGCGGGACTCGCCAAGGGCCTGTGCGAGGCCGGATGCGACGTGATCGACATCGGCCTGGCCTCCACGCCGATGACGTATTTCGCGAACGGGACTCTCGGCGCGGACGGCTCGGTGATGATCACCGCCTCCCACAATCCCGCCGAATGGAACGGCTTCAAACTCTGCCGCGCGGGCGCGGTGCCGATTTCCGGCGCCACCGGCATCAAGGACATCGAACGCATGGTCGCGGAAAACGACCTCGGCGCCCCCGCGGCCGTCCCCGGAAAGATCGCGAAGACCGACATCCTGCCGCAGTACGCCGCGCACGTGCGCTCTTTCGCCCACCTTGCGCGCCCGGTCCATGCGGCTCTCGATTTCGCAAACGGCATGGGCATCTGCGAGGCCGAGTCTTTCAAAGGGACGGACTTCACGTATGACAGCCTTTTCGGTGAATTCGACGGACGCTTCCCCAACCACGAGGCGAATCCGCTCCACGCCGAAACCCTGCGCGACCTTCAGGAGAAAGTCCGCTCCGGGGAGTACGATTTCGGCGTTTCGTTCGACGGCGATGCCGATCGCGCCGGTTTCGTGGATGAAAAGGGCGGCATCGTGCCGATGGACTTCATCACCGCGCTTGTCGCGAAGGACCTCCTCGCGTCCAACCCCGGCGCCACCGTCTTCTACGACCTCCGCTCGTCCAAGGTCGTGGCGGAGACGATTTCCGCCGCAGGCGGCAAGCCGATGATGAGCCGCGTCGGGCACGCGTTCATCAAGGCCCAGATGCGCGAAAACGACGCCATCTTCGCCGGCGAACTCTCCGGCCACTACTACTTCAAGGCGAACTTCACGGCGGAGTCTTCCTCCATGGCCGTCTTCGCGCTTGCGAACATCGTTTCGCGCGCGGGCAAGCCGCTTTCGGAACTCGTCGCACCGCTGCGCAAGTATTCGCAGTCGGGCGAAATCAACACCAAGGTCTCGGGCGACCCGGCGGACGTCCTGCGCCGCGTGAAGGCGACGTTCGAAGGCAAGGCGGACCGCGTGTTCGAACTCGACGGCGTGTCCGTGGAGTTCAAGGACTGGTGGTGCAACGTGCGCATGTCCAACACGGAGCCGCTCGTGCGCCTCAACCTCGAAGCCGACACGCGCGAACTCATGGAAGACCGGCGCGACGAACTTCTCGCGCTCATCCGCGCGTAAGGCCGCAATGATCGAAAGCGCGTCTTTCACCGCAGACTCCGCAGGACGGCTCGATCTGGCCGTCCTGCGCGCTTTTCCGTCCGTTTCGCGCCGGATCGTGCGCGAAGCGCCGCCCGGTTCGATTCTTGTGGACGGACGTCCCGCGGGCAAGGGCATGAAGCTGCGCGGCGGGGAAAAGGTCGAAATCGTCTCGCTCCCGGAGACATGCGATACGCGCATAGAGCCGGACCGTTCCGTCCCGCTCCCGGAGACCGTCTACGAAGACGACGCGCTCCTCGCGTTCAACAAGCCCGCCGGAATGCCGGTGCAGCCGGTGAGGCGCGGCGAGACGGGCACGCTGATGAATGCCGTCGCCGCGCGCTGGCCGGAAACGGCGGAGGTCGGCGACGACCCGCTCACCGGCGGCGCGGTGCACAGGATAGACATCGACACTTCCGGACTCGTGATCGTGGCGCGCACGCAGAAGGCGTGGGAGAATCTGCGCGCCGCTTTCAAGGCGCACGAGGTGGAGAAGACGTATCTCGCTCTCGTGGAAGGTTCGATAGCGGTCGGCGGCAGGATAGAAGGCGATCTCGCGGGAGTGCGCGGCGCGGACAGGAGGAAAATGTGCGATGCGCGCCGCTATCCGGACGAGAAGCATCCGATGCACGCCGTCACGGAGTACCGTCCGGTCGGGCTGCGCCCGCACGGGCGGCTCGAACGGACGCTTCTGGAAGTGAAGATCCGCACCGGCGTCACGCATCAGATCCGCTGCCAGCTCGCGATGGCCGGAATGCACATTTTGAACGACACGCTCTACGGGGCGTTCCCCGAGCCTGGCATGACCGGCCACGCGCTCCACGCGCTCTCTGCGGAATTCAACCATCCCGTCTCCGGCGGCCGCATGCTGCTCCGCGCCGAATGCCCCTGGGCATAGGCCGCATCTGCGTCTTTCACCAAGTTCCCCGCGCCGCGCAAACAGTGTGTCCGAATATCTTCGCCGGCACGCTCCGTCCGGATGGCGTCGCCCATGCCGACATAAACCCTTGCCTGCCCTGTCAATCCTGTAAATTCTGTCTAAAACCCAAACGCCCAAACACTTCCTCTTGTGTGCCCCCGGCGGGGGCGCATCTGTGTTTTTCACCCATGTGGTTTGAGATTGGAAACAACCGGAACAGCTGAAAAAAAACAACATTGAGCGCGACGCATGAACTGCGAAGCGTATCCGATGACATAAGGTCGCTG
>Ga0256407_10002497_pt1 | contig 35112 bp, 41 predicted proteins | sample RumenRJG_04DNA_FD_193489 | JGI IMG/M metagenome (GOLD analysis project Ga0256407, IMG submission 193489) | Bovine rumen microbial communities from Lethbridge, Alberta, Canada - RJG_04 | ecosystem: Host-associated > Mammals > Digestive system > Stomach > Rumen | place: Canada: Alberta...
CGCGGCTTTCCCTACCGCGTCCAGGTTGTAAACGCCGGCGACCCGCGCGAGCACGAGCGCGCCCGCCGCGCCCATCGCGTTCATGCCGATCTTTTTCCACGTCGTGGCGTATTTCTCGAGGTTGGATACGCCCTCGCTGCCGGTCGGGCTGGTGCCGAGCCAGTACAGGATGTCGGTCAGCTCGTCCTCGTCCTCGTTAAAGACCCTTTTCAGCCGGCCGAGCGTGGTAACCAGCCCGGGCAGCGCGATGCCCGTGCCGATCGAGACCGCGTCAAGCCGGGTCAGGACGTTATTCAGCCGGTCCGCGTTGTTGAACGTGCTCTCGTCGAGATCCGTGTAGGCGGCCGCGATCGCGTCGATCCACTCGGAGGCGGACCGGTTCGGGTTGTCGAGCTTCAGCTTTGCAAGGATCCCCATCATGAAATCGTTCAGCGCGGATCCCGCCGTGCCCGTCTTGACGCCGAGGCTGTTGTATTCAATTCTCTCATTGACGGCCTGATTCCAGCCGGTCACGACCGCGTCGGAAAAGGCCTTCGTGACCGCGTCCATCGCGGTTTGCGCAACCTGCGCGCCGATGCCGATCACGATGCCCTGGCCGAGACTGCCTAACTTGCCCAGGATGCCGTCCATGTCGCCCTCGGCGCTCTGGGCGGCGTCCCCGAGGCCCATGATCCCGTCCGCCGCGGCGCTGCTTCCCAGGCCCTCCGCGGATGTGCGCGCCTGGTTCATCTCGCTGGTCAGCCGGCTCATCTGGCTGCTGGTCTGCGCGATCTCCGTGCGCATCGCGTTGATGCGCGTGCGCAGGCGGGACGCTTCCTCGCTCTCCGCGCCCGTCGCGCTCACGACGGCCTCCAGGTGGCGCTGCATCTCCCGCAGCATGTCCACCTCGCGCTGCCGCTGCCCTTCAAGGGCCTTCATGTGCGCGGACAGCGTCTCAAGGCTCCGCCCCTGCGCGTCCATCTCCGCGGCCGTCGCCTTGACCTCGGACTTGGCCTCCTTGAGGCCGGTGGACATCTCCCGCATGGCGCGCTTGTATTCCTGCTCGCCGGAGATGACTATTTTATGTTTAATCTGGTTCTCGCTCGCCATGCGGGAAACCCCCCTTAATCAGTCACAGTGCAGTAGACGACCGCCAGGGTCGCGCGCACGCCCGCCGTCGCGTCATCCGCGCGCACCGTCAGCCGGCACTCGCCCGGAACGGCGAAGGCCTCGGCGGGAAGCGCAGCCTCCGCGCGGCCGTATAAGCCCTCGCCGCTTACCGCCTGGATCCCGGTGCCGTCCCCGCGCAGGACGTGGCAGCTGATGGCCATCCCGGAGAGGTCGGCCGGGTTCCCGTTTTTTGTGACGGTTACACGCAGGGTTACGCCCTCCGCGTTCCTGGGCAGGCCCGGCCAGGCGGTCTCCGCGCAGCCGCGCGTCAGCTCAGTGGCGGCGCTTATTCGGTGCATCGCTTTGCTCCTCCTTGGTCAGGATCATCACGGCCCTCGGGCTCTTTTCCCAAAATGACTCCTCGCTCATTCCGGCCTGGAGCCATCGTCTGGCGAGGCCGTCCCAGGGCCATCCGCCCCGCTCGTCGCGGGGCTTTCCGCGTTTTTTGGCGGCCTCGGCAGGCTGCTGTCAACCGCCGTCCGGATCTCCTCCATGGCGCCCAGGATCTCGTCGAAGCCGGCGCCCTCCTCAAAGGCGCGGACCGACGTGACCGCCCTCGGCGCCGTCCGGGAGAGGTTCCGACGCATCTCCGCGCTCGCCAGCGCGCCGTAGGCCACGGCCATCAGGCCGCCGTAGGTCCGGGCGTTCACCTCGCCCAGGATAAAAAAATAGCTGACGCGCTGGCCGGTCGTCTCCCGCCAGTAGCGCTCCGCCATCATCGCGGCGCGGTTGTCAAACCGCAGCTCGCGCATTTCTCCCATCAGCTGGATCTCGATCACCGGCGCGGTGATCAGCTCCGCCGTCATCGTTTCTGCCATATTAACCTCCCATTTGACTAACTACCCTTCCCAGCTTGCCTGGGAACGGGGGGACCGTCCGCGGGAGCGGACGGTGGGATAGGCTGTTCGCGGTTAGCGCATCCGCCTCCGGCGGACACGGCAGCCTAACCCCCGGCCCCTTCCCAGTAAACTGGGAAGGGGTGCGCGTCTTCAAAAAAACGCCCCATCCCGCGAGGAGATGGGGCTTGGTTGTCAGGTGCCGGTGCCGCTGTTTGCGGACGGGACCGTGCTCCAGGGCGCGCGCACCGCCGCGAAGAATGTGCTCTTCGTCCACTGGCAGGCGCTGTCGGCCGTGTCGGCCAGGTACAGCACGACGCTGTGGTCGTGGCTGTCGCTGTCTGTCCACAGGTAGGACAACTTGACGCCGGAGCCCTCGATCGTTTGGTCTTGGTACTCGATCGTGCCGTCCTCGCGCGTTTTCGCGCTGATCTCGCCCTCGGACAGGCGCAGCTTCAGCAGCCAGCCCATCAGGCAGGTGTCGTCGTCTCTGGTGACGCAGAATCCGATCGCGCAGAGCGGCGCCAGGGCGTCGGCGACCAGTTCGCCGCCGTTCGCGTCGGTCACGCGTCCGAAGTAGCGCTGGCGCATCGCCGGCGTGATCCTCGGGATCGTGGCGCTGAAGTCGACGGTGGTCATCCGCTTAATCTTGCGGATCGTGCGGTTTGAGGCGCTCTTGGTCGTCTCCGCGTAGTTCGGCTTCAGCGAAAAATCGACCGCCTCGGCGATCAGGTCCACGTCTCCGTAGACCGGGGCGCTTGTGCCGGTGTCCTCCGTGTTCATCAGCGCGGCGTAAATATCGCCGACGCCGTCATTGATGCCGAGGGCCTGCAGCTGCGCCAGGGTGCCAACGACGGGAGTGGTGACGGGGGAATCGTCCGCCATGACTCTCACATCCTCTCTCATTCATTTCGTTCGTCCGTTCGGAGCTGGTGCAGGATGGCGTTCGCCTGGCGCGTGATCGCGTCCGTGCTGCCATCCTCCGCGTCGCTCCAGAGGCGGCAGCGGAGCAGGCAATACTGCGCGTACAGCTCCGGCTCCGCCGCGGCCATGGCGGGCCTCACGCCCGCCGCGCCCGCTGCCGCGATGGCGGCCAGCATGGTCCGCCTCGCGTCGCGGTCGGTTTCGGATCCATCCTCGACGCCTCGCAGGTAGTCGCGCACGACCGCCTGCCCGCCAAGCAGATCCAGGATCTCGCCGTTCGTCATTCAGATCACTCCCCCATGGTGAGGCCGGAGAGATCGTACACGACGGTTCTGGTTGCGTATCCGTCCGCGCTCGCCACGACGCGCACCGTCTGCGAGCTCTTGTCGGTGATGCGGATGACGATCAGGCCGTCGTCACCGAGCGTGACCGGATGGCCCACCGTGCCGCCGATCAGCTCGACGGTGATGGTCTCGGCGTCATCGGAGGCGAAGTGCAGCGCGAGGTAGTGCCCGCTCTGCTCCGCCTCGTCGCCGGAGAATCCGGTGTAGCCCGTGACGGCCTTCAGGGTGCCGGTGATGGCGTTCCCTTCGATCTCGACGTCCTCCTGCAGGTCGGAAGCCGACTTGCCGAGGAGGTCGTCGGTAATGTCCGCGTCAGCCGTCAAGCCCGTCAAGGGGCCAGTTTCGCCAGGCGCAGCCGGTTCGCGTCCTCGCATCTGATGTCGTAATCGTAGCCGATCACGGTCAGATCCATGTCGAGGTTGATGTCGCGGTCGGTCTCGAGCCTGAGCGGGTCGTCGTAGTTCACGTGGAGCGCGGAGAGGTCGCCGACCAGGTAGCCGTTCGCCCGGACGCAGCTGTCGCAGATGACGACCTCGAAGCCGAGGACGGTCTTCGCGGGCGCGCCGTACAGGGTCGCCGCGCCGTTGGCGAGCGTGGAGATCATGAGCTGCCAGTCGGCATAGGGCATGACGACCTTCGCCTCGTCGCGGACACCTTCCGGCAGGGCGGCGATGGCGGCCTGGATGGCAGCGAGGATCTCCGCGCCGGTCGGGTTCGTGCTGGCCTGCGCGGTGGTCACGGCGGTGATGCACATGTCGCCGTTCGCGCTGGTCGTGCCATAGACGCTCATGTGGGTCAGGTCGCCGGCGCTCGGGGCCGCGCCGGAGCTGCCGTGCGCGAAGATGCGGGAGCGCATGAAGGCGCGGTGCTGCTCGGTCATCCGGCGGGTGATGTAGGCGTTCAGGTCGGTGTCGGTGCCTCTTGCGATCGGGCCGGGCACGAGGATTTTCTCGCGGCCGGGATAGCGGCCGAACGAGATGACCGCGTCCGCCAGGGTGTAGGCGGTCGCGCCGGTGGAGCCGTCGGGCATCACGACGCCGTCGGATCCCGCGGTCGCGGAAATTTTCGGCAGGCGCAGGCCCTTAATCTGGGTGTGCGTCAGGTACTGCAGGAAGCGGTCCTCGCCGTAGATGTCCGTGATCAGCTGGGTGCTGATCTCGACGGGCAGCAGCGGGCCGCCGGGGTTCGCGCCCTTCGTGAACGTCAGGGCGTTTTTGAGCTCAGCGGGCAGTTCGCCGCCGGTCATCCGGCTGCGGAAATACGCGCCGCGGGCCTCGTTGGTGAGATTGCTCATGGCTTTTCCCTCCATCCTCATATGGTTAAATTTATCGGCAACCAGCTCCCGCTGCTCTGCCATCTCGGTTTCGCCCGGCGCTCCGGCCAGGCAGGCGGCGCCGACGGGCGCCTTTTCGGTATGCGCCCGGCGCTTCCGGGTCGCCGTGTTCAGGGTCACCGGGCCGCCCTTTTTCTCCTCGGGTTCCGGCGCGGGTTCGGATTCGGGCTCCGGTTCGGGTTCGGGCTTGGGCGCGGGCTTTTTCTTCGCGGCGCGGTTGGTCAGCGCCGCCAGGGCGGAGCGCTCGCACAGCATCGCGGCCACGCGGTAGCCCTCGATTCTCGCGGCGGCCAGCGGGCTCACGTCCTTCGGCTCCTCGTCCTCGTCCTCGTCCGCGTCCCTCGGTTCCTTCTCCTCGTCCGGATCCTCTTCCGGTTCCTCGTCCGGATCCTCTTCCGGTTCCTCATCCGGTTCCTCTTCAGGCTTCCCGCCGGTCCCCTCTTCGGGCTCCTCTTCCTCTTCCTCATCCGGATCCACGGCGTCAGCCGCGTCCTCGAAGAGGATGCCGTCCGCGAACCCCAGTTCGACGGCGCGGTGCGCGTCCATCCAGGTTTCCTTATCCATCAGGCGCGCAATCGCGTCCCGCGAGAGTCCGGTCCGGGTCTCGTAGGCGTTGATGATCGACTCCTTGACCTCGTCGAGGAGCGCGATGGCGGCCTTCATGTCGTCCGTGTCGCCCGCGGCGACGGTCATGGGGTTGTGAATCATCATGAGCGCGGTCGGGCTCATCAGCACGCGGTCGCCCGCCATGGCGACGACGCTGGCCGCGCTGGCCGCGACGCCGTCGATCTGGACGAAGACCCGCCCGTTATACTCGCGGAGCATCGTGTAGATGCGGCTGGCCGCCACGCAGTCTCCGCCCGGGCTGGAGATGTGCAGGGATATGTCGCCCTCCCCGCTCTCCAGCTCCTGCCGGAACGCCTCCGGGGTCACGTCGTCGTCGAACCAGCTGTCCTCCGCGATCACGCCCTCCAGGCGCAGCACGCGCTCCTCCGAGCCGTCCGCTTCGTTTCTGACTTCCCACTTCCAGAACTTATTCATCGCTTTCACCTTCTTTTTTCGGCGTGTTGATCGCGCCGTTCACCGCGTCCGCGGAGATCGTGAGGCCGGCGGCGACGAGGGAGACGGGTGCCAAGTCTTTGGAGATCATGGCCATGTCCCCGCCCTCGACCGGCGGCAGGTATTCCCTGGCCCGCAGTTCGTTTACTGTGCGCTTGCCGGTGCGGATCGCCGCCTGGTCGCGCGCGGCCGTCGCGGCGCTGTCGCCTCTCAGATATGCCTCCACGTCTATATGGAAGTGCAGCCCGGCGTTCAGCTCCTCCGGCGTGAGGAGCTTGAAGTCCAGCTCCTCCTCCCACTGGGAGACGATCGGCTGCATCGTCAGCGTGATGAACTCGATCGTCTGCTGCTCGATCGACGCGGCGGTCGCGTCGGAGTAGTCGCCCAGGAGATGCGGCGGCAGGTTGTAGACGGTCGCGACGCGGCTGCGCGTGATCTGCTCCACGTCCCGAAGACCCGATTCGATCGGGCTGGCGTCCAGGCGGCTCGCCTTCACGCCCGCGTCCAGCGCCAGCACCTGCCCCCCGCTCTCGCGGTAGAGGTTCAAAAACTCCTGCACGCTTCTCTTCCGGCGGTCGCCGGAGAGCTCGGTCGGGTATTCCAGCACGACCACGCGGCTGATGCCGTTCTTGACGTTCTCGAGGCTAAAGTCCCGGATGTCGCTCACGTACTGCACGGCGCCCTTCAGGATGTCCACCGGGCGCAGGGCGGAGACGCCGTCCAGGCTCATGTGGTGGAACGCGAGCACATACATGCTGTGCAGGTACTCCGTCACCGCGTCCTCGCGGGTCACCGCGTACCAGAGCTCCCGGCTCTTCTGCTCCACCATCGGCACGACGCTGCGCGGATCCACGATCTCCAGCTCGCGGAGAACGCCCTGCGCGTCGTACCGCTTCACGGCGTAGCCGCGCCCCTCGGTCAGCACCCAGCCCATGAGGGCCCGTTTGAAGCTCGCGGCGCTCATCCTGCGGTTGGGCCGGAGATGCAGGAGCCAGTGCCGGGGATCCTCCGCGGCCGGTTCCCGCCCCTTATACAGGGTGACGGGCATCGTGCCCAGCGCGCCCGCGATCCTTGTCACCGCGGCGTAGATCACGTCCGTGCCCAGATCGCTCGAGGCGTTAATCTGCCGCAGCCAGGGCAGCAGCGCCGCCCGCAGGCTCCCCGCGCTGTTTGTGACGGCCGGCTCGTCCCGGCTCCAGGGCCACCTTCTTTTTTTCGGCATCGCGTTCCTCCTACTCAGCCTGCTGGGGCTGGCCGTACTCGTCCAGGTCAAATCCCTTGGTCACCGCGAACGGCCAGAGGTACATCTGGATCTGCGCGTTGTAGGTTTCCGGGCCGGGGATGTCCGCGAGCAGCCAGCCGGCCTGCCGGAGCCCCTCGTACAGCGCGTAGCGCAGGGTCTCCATATCGTTCAGCCGGCCCCGGTTCGCGGCGACCACCACGTCGTAGACGACCGCGACCCGTTTCGGCTTGTTCGCTGCGTATTTCCACGGCCCGTCGTCCCGCGGGCGGAATCCGACGTACAGGCTCGCGTTCCGCGTGTAGGGCCAGTGTCCCGACTCCGGGCACACGTCCGCGATCGCCTGTGTGATGTCCTGCTCGGGCGTCATTGGTCTCCCCCTCTCAGCGTCTGCTCGACTATGCTGTTGATCCGTTTCTTCGCGGCGCGGTCCGCCCGCGCGTTCCACGGGTTCGCGGCGAGGTGCCCGGGCCGTCCGGACTCCAGCACGAAGGCGATGGTCGCGGCCCGCCGCGGCCGCCCGCGGATGCCGGTGTAGTCGCCATTGGGATAGACGATCACCTGCGACAGGCCCGAGGAAACCGTCAGCTCCGGGCTCTGCTCCAGGATGCGCCCCATCTCGCCGGTCGGCGCCTTGAACGTGTCACGCTCCTGCCGCTTCAGTTCCTCGATCAGGACGTCCGCGGAGAGGCGGAGCGCGCGCTCGATGCGCTCCTTCAGCTGCTCGCCGCCCTCCCCGGTCTGCCGGATGACCTCGTCGTACCCTTCATAAACGAAGCGGGCCATCAGCCGTTCCCCTCTCCGGCGTCCTGCGTCTCCTGCGGCTCCGGATCCGACGCGGGCAGGGGCGCGAGGCTCCAGTGCACACGGGTGCGCCTTCCGCGCACGCGGATCTCCCGGCCGCGGTGGTCGTATTCGTCGATGTGCACGATCTCGTAGGTGTCCCCGTGCCAGCGGAGCAGATCGTCCGGCAGGATCGTCCGCTTCCGGAACGAGAATATTTTGATCTCGGTCAGCGGCGCGCCCTGATCGGCCAGCGTGATGTCGTATTTTTCATCCCGCACGAACGCGGTCGTGGTGCCGGCCTCGCGGTAGGTCTCGACGTTGCCGCCCCCGCTGTTGCCGTCCTCCACCCGCCGCAGGATGCCGACGGTGTAGCGGTAGTTTTCTCTCGCCATTTCTTGCACCTCTCTCAGACAGACGCGGCTGCCTCCGGCGGACACGATTGCCTAACCCCCAACCCCTTCCCCGCAAAGCTGGGAAGGGACGCCTCATTAACTATCCACCCTTCCCAGCTCCGCTGGGAATGGGGGGACCGCAGGCGGAAGCCTGCGGTGGGATAGGCCGTCGTCCCGGTGGTGGGTTAGGTCACAATCTCATGCTGATCATTTCGGAATCGTCCCAGAGGTGGCTGTCCGGGCTCTCATCCTGAATTTTCACGATGAATGCGTCCATCATCGCCATGAAGCCGTCGATTTTTTTGTAGCGCCCCGGCTTCGCCGGGTACCAGTTTTCCTTTTCGAGGTCGAAGAAATCCGCCCTGAGGCGCACGTTCCGTAGGTACCAGGCGAACATCTCGTCGTGGCCCCAGACCACCTGCCCGTCCAACAGGCGCTCCTTCAGGGCCTTCATCGGGGCATTGAAGGTCAGCGGCCCCTGGCGCACGATCTCGGTCCTGAGACCGTTCGCGCGCAGAGCTTTCTCGAGCTCCGGCGCGTTGTAAGGATCGTAGCCCACGGCGCGGATGTCGAACAGTTTCGCCTGTTCCAGCAGCCAGTCGGCGATGTATTCGTATCGCACATATCGACCCGGCGTGATGGAGAGCCATCCGCGCCGCTGCCACTCTGCCCAGTCCTTTTCCTCGTCCCCGTTTCCCCTTCGGATTTTGTCCTCCGGCACCCAGGAGTGGTGCCGCACGCAGAGCGTGCTCCCCTCCTGCCACACAACCGCCGCCGCGCAGAAGTCCTCGGACTTCGCCAGGTCGAACCCGGCCCAGGCCGGCGGGCGCAGGAAGGTCGTCTGGATGTCCGCCTGGTCGTTGCGACGCAGGGTGTCCAGATCGACGAACACCGCCTCCGGCGGCACAGCGAACCGGTTCAGCTGCTTGGTCACGAAGTCCGCGCGCTCCTGCGGGGAACGCTTCGCGCGCTCCCAGTCCAGGATCAGGTCCTCGAGCGTCATCAGCGTGCCGAGGCTCGGATTGGCCATCCCCCACCAGCGCGGGTCGTCATAGGGCAGATCCGGGTCGATCTCGTAAATGATCGGCAGATAGGTGTCGACCGCGAGCTCGGTCACGTCCGGCGCGCGGTCCAGTATCTTTTTCGCGTAGTTGTAGTGATACACGCACGGCCCGTCCAGCACGGTGCCGGCGGTCGTCGTGTACCACATCAGCGGCTCGCGGAATTTTTTCATGGGGCGGAGCAGCTGATTGATCTGGTCGAACGAGTTCTCGTTCTCCAGCTCGTCCTTTATGACGAAGTAGGGTCTCAGGCCGTCCAGGCTGGCCGGGTCGTTCGCGAGATACGTGACGCGCGAAAAATCCGGCTCGTACCGGCTCTCGCTGAGCCGCAGCCGGATCTTGTTTTTCAGCACAGGCGACATCGTCATCTGGGCGTAAAAGTCCATGTACTGGCGGCGCGCCTGCTTCGCGTTGTTCGCGCAAAAGTAGTTCTCGCCGCCTCTCACCCCACCCTTGGTGACCATGTAGCCCATTTTCCCGGACGAGCGCGCCGTCTTGCCGTTGCCCCTCGGAACAAACTCGAACACCTCGCGATAGCGCCGGTGACCGGTCGCGGCGTCCACCCAGCCGAAGGCTTGGCCATCCACAAAACACTGCCAGGGCATGAACGTAAACGTTTCATAGTCGCCCGCGGTCGGCAGGAGATAGCGCTCGCAGAACTCGATCGGCAGCCCCGCGCGCCTCAGATCGAACACGTACCGGAACTTGCCGCTCTCGGCCCGTTTCAGGTCGTCCAGGAAGTGCCGGGCCTGCTGTTTGATCGTCTTCGGCGCCAGGACCTTTCCTTCCAGCACGTCGACGGCGTATAAATATGCGCGGGAGCGCATAATCTCCTTCGCCGCGCTCATTCCGCATCCGCGTCCATTCCGAAGGTGTCCCAGCCGTCGTCCTCCGGCTGGCTCCGCAGGTCGTCCGGCGTTTCCGCGGCCGGGCGGCCCCGCTTCTTGGGCGGCAGCAGGCCCCACCGGTCCAGGATCGCGGCCCGCGCCTGCTCGCTGTCCCGCTGCATCATCAGCATGGTGCGCGCGGTTTTCGCGTCCCCGGCCCTCAGGTACTGGCCGATGCCCGTTCGCAGATCATTGATGGACTCGAGGAGCAGGCAGACCTCGCGGATGTCCCGCATGGAGAGGATGTCCCACTGGCCGCGCGCTTCCAGCTTTTTCCCGCATGCGTCGTAAAACTGGACGGCCTGACGGGTGCGGATGCCGCGCAGCATCTCCGTGCGCAGCGCCTCCTGCGTCATCGCCTCGTCGCGTTTCCGTCTGGCCATCGGGGTGTCAACCTCCCATGTCTGTCTCCGCCTCAGCCGCACAGGCCAAGCATATCTTTATTAACTATCCACCCTTCCCAGCTTGCTGGGAACGGGGGGTATTTGTCACTCCTGCCTGTGGCAGGAGTGATCCCTGGCGAAGGCCAGGGACGCCGATGCCCACCGGGCATCGGTGCCAGAACCGCCGGCGCAGCCGGTGGTGGGATAGGTTATAGCCGTTCCACCCGGATGCCCCTCGCGATCTCCGGCACGGGGTCGGAAAAAGCGCCATCGCTGGCGCTCTTGTTTTTCCGTTCCGGGTGCTCCCGCTCATGGCAGGCGGCGCAGAGGCTGACCAGGTTGTCGAGATTCAGCGCCAGATCCGGGCGGTCCTCCAGGTGCCGAATGTGGTGCACCATCGTGGCCATCACGGGCCAGCTCCGGCCCGCGGCATCCACCGTGCGCCGGCCCTCTTTCAGGCAGCGCTGGCAGAGGCCGTGATCGCGCCGCAGCGCGGCCGCGCGGCAGCGCTTCCAGGCGTCCGTGCCGTAAAACGGGTTCGTCTCCTTCATGTTCACCTCCGGGAAGCCGGGGCGGTTGCAGCCGTCCCGGCCCCCGAAAGGAGGTGCGGGCGGCACGACGCTGCAAAGGGGCCAGCAGCGCAGGCGGCAAAGATCCCCGCGATTCGAGGCAGAAATCCGCCTTCGAAAGGGCGCTATGACGAACGCCCCTCCCGCCATCTGCCCGGCGAGTATAGCATATCACGCGGGCGGGGCGGTCGTAAGCGCTCACGATGCGTCACCGTGCGTCACGATGCGTCACCGTGCGTCACAGTGTGACGGCAGGATACGAAAAAGCGCCATCGCTGGCGCTTTTGTCAGGAAAGTTATCCACATCCCCGCTATTTCTGCCGGTATCGGGCCTCCTGCTCGCGATAATCCCAGTCCTCATCGAGCCGCGATGGCATGCCGGAGAGACTTGTCCGGCCCCGCGACAGTTTCGCCCTGGCTGCGTCCACCGATACGTCCATTTCTACCGCGATTTCCTTGACCGTTTTCCCGTCGATCATCCTACGGTTCAGGATGGCCGCCATGTCTGGCGGGAGCCGCTCCAGCAGGTTTGCGGCCTCTTCCAGCTCCATCGCGTACATGGCCCGCCGCGCGTCCATCCTCTTTGTGAGGCCCTCGGCCTTGACCGCGAAGCGCTCCGGCGCGGAGCGCACGTCCGAAGAGCGGCCGCCGCTGTTCCCGTCCAGACGCGGCGTCACCCGCGTCGCGGCGTCCATCGCGATCTGGTACTGGAGCGTCAGCCTCTGCATATCCCCCGCGTATCGCTCGCACGCGCGCAGCACATCGAGTCCGGTCATAGGATCCTCCGCTCTTCTGCTTGTCGTCACTATCTGCCCTTCCCAGCTTGCTGGGAAGGGGGGACCTTTTGTCGATGGCCTTGGCCATCGATCCCCGCCTCTGGCGGGGACAATCTCGCCCCACAGGGGCGAGTTGCCAGCCCCGCAGGCGGTGGGTTAGGTTTTCCGCGTCACATCAATTGTCGACCAGCTGCCGCCGTCCCGGTCCTTCGCCACCACGCTGTCCAGCACGCGGCCCAGGCCGCAGCGGTCGCAGTCCCCGTCGATACAGACGCGGCAGCGCCACTCCCACGCCGAGGCGACCAGCTCATCCAGCTCATGCACCGCGATGATCTCCTGCTCGTCCGGTTTCGGCTTCACGGCAAGCGGGCCCTGCATCACCACGTAGCGGCAGCGCCCCGCCGCGCGCTCGAATCCCACGCGCTTCTCATATGGGATGGTCCACTGGACCTTCCCGACAAGCCGGGAGAGGATGCCCTGCGCGCAGCGCAGATCCCGCCAGCCATTCCGCAGCGCCTGAAACCGGCGCCTGATCTTCTCGTCCTTGCAGGCCCGCTCCAGTTCCGCCTCCGCCGCGAATATGCCGAACAGCCTGTCCATGTCGTCGCCCCGCAGCCGGATCTCCGGCACGTCCTGAAACTCCGGCGGATTTGGCACCGCGTGCGTCGTGATCATGCGCCCATCTCCTTCCTGATTCTCCGGATCGCTCCGGGGTAGTCCCATTCCGTCACATGCCGCATCGCGGCGTCATACATCCGCGCCGGGATGTCCGCGGCGGCCCGGGCGCCCGTCAGCTCGCGGAGCGTGTGCCGGATCGCCTCCGCCATCATGCGCTCCGGGGTCGGCCGCGTCCAGTCGCGGGGCTCCAGCCCCTCGCGCTGGCAGAGTTCCTTCGCGCGCCTGCCGATCGCGGCCCTGATCGCCCGCTCCTGGATGCGGTTCACCGTCTGCGCGGCGAGGATCCCCGCGACCCGCTCCAGCACCGCGTTCTGCGCCATCACCAGGGCGGCGAGGGAGTCGACCTTTTCCGTGAGGATCCGCACCTCATCAGCCGCGGCCAGCGCCGCGCCAGCTTCCCCTAAAGGGGAAGCCATGGGCAGCGCGCATCCCTCGCGTCCCGCCTCTTCGCCGGGCCGTCTCAGCGCCTCAGACACTCCAGTTCGCCCCCCTCATATGGTCGACCCATTCGGAGACGAGGCGCACCCGTGACTCGACCAGCTCCCAGTCCTCGCGGTCCATGAGGTTCGGGTTCCTGTGCAGCGCGGCCGGGAACGCCCCCGCCTCCGCGAGGAAGGCGCCGATGGCGGCGAGGATCCGCGCCGCGGGAGAGCCGTCCTGCTCCTTCGCCGCGCCCAGCTTCGTCCGGTCGAGCTCGTCCGCCAGGCGGTCGGCCTCCTTCTCCGCGGCGGCCAGCTTCTTTTTCATCTCGACGTAATCGTCCGGCACCTTTTCGACGACCTTTGTCTCCGGCTGCCGCCTGCGCTCCATCGCGAGGGTCTGCCTGGTGTTCTCCAGCTGGATCCGCATCGCGTCCAGCTCCGCTTTCGCCGCTGCCGCCTCGGCCTTCGCGGCCTTCGCCGCGCGCAGGGCCTCGACGGGGTCCAACCTATCCCCCGGCCCCTTCCCCGCAGAGCCGGGAAGGGGTGCCTCTCCGCGCTGCGCTTCCGGATTCCCCTCTTCCTTCCCTTCCCAGGTCCCCTGGGAAGGGGGGACCGCCGCAGCGGTGGGATAGGCCGGCGCTTTCCCGGCCCGTTCCCGGGCCTCGCGCCATACCTGCCGGGCCGACAGGTTCTCCGCGCCCATGTCCTCCGCGGCCGCCTCGCGCTCCCCGGCGGGGAGCATCAGCAGCGCCTCGAGTTTCGCCACGCCCAGGCGCTCCAGCGGAGAGCCCTCCGGGATCTCCCGGGCCGCCTGCATGAGCCGCTGCGCGCTGCGCTCGCTCATGCCGGCATGCGCCCGCACCCATTCTTCCCACTCCCCGTGCGGGACGATCTGTTCTTCCTTCGCGCGGCAGAGCCAGCGCCCCAGCTCAACCGCGTTTGTCAGCACCGCGTCGCGGCACGCCTCCACGTGGGCCTCGATCACGGCCCGCCGGCTGATGTCAATCTTGTCTGTCATTTCGCACACCTCGCCCTTTTTTAGAACGGACTTTCCTCGTCCGTTTCCGTCATGTCTTCCGCGCCCGTCCGGCTCGCCTCTTCTTCGGTATCCCCGGAGAGCGCCCACATCTTCAGCTTCAGGCAGCTCATCTGCTTGCCTTTGAACTTTGTATTTATTTTGCAGCTCCCGATCGAGCCGTCCGCGGCTTCTTTGTACAAGAGCATCCCGCGCTTCGCAAGCGCCCTGTAGATGTCCTGGTAATCCGCGGCCTCAAGCGTCCTTTGCCCCTTGCGCAGGATCTCGCCAACCTGCGCCTCGATGCGCGAGGCGATCAGCTCCGCCACGTCGCCGTTCAAGAAGCCGTCCAGCTCGATCAGGGGCTGTCCGGTCTCCGGCTTTCGCTTGTCGTACAGCCGGAGCGTGCCGGATCCGTACAGCGCGCGGACCGCTTCCAGCCAGCGCTGCTCCGGCGCCGCCTCGTCCTTCTCGACGCCCTGCTTCGTCAGCGACAGCGCGATCTGGGCGCCGAACTCGCGCAGCCTGGCCTCCTTTTCCTCCTCCGTCATCGCGCCGCCCGCGATCAGGTGATCGAAGAGCAGCTCCGCGCCCATCAGGAGATGGGCCGCCATTTCCCGGTAGCGCCCCTCCGCCCGGGTGACCAGCCGCCGGCTTTCGTCCGTCGCGCGCCGGTGCCGCGCCCGCAGCTCCTCCGGCAGGGCCTCCCACCTGGCCAGCAGATCCAGGATAAACTGCCGCATATTCTGGCGAAAGAGGCCGCGCTCCATGTATTCCTGCAGCTGGTCGTGCGTCTCCGCGGGGACGATCAGCTCGCCGAAGTCCACGGTAATTCGATAGATTCGCGTGCGCCTGGAGACGCTGATGTTCGGCAAAAGCTCGCCGGTCATGATGCAGGTGCAACGTGGCGGGCGCTCGCGCTCCATCGTCCGGTCCGCGTTTTCCCGGGATCGCCCGCTGCGGTCCGCGATCGCGGAGATCACGAGGTCGGCCAGCGCGTCCTTCAGGCTGCGCTTTCCGCCGTCGCCGACCTGCCTGCGGTAGTCGTCGACCACCAGCAGCATGTCCTTTGCCGTGAAGAGCTTATCTCGCATACCGGCCTGGGTGTCGTCGAAGCCCGCGGGCATCGCCTGGCCCGAGAATGCCCCGAAGTGCGCCGCCGCGTATCCGGCCGCCGTCGATTTGCCGGCGTTTGTTTTGCCATCCAAATAGACCACGTAGGCCGGCCGCCGGTTGATGCTCTCGAGCAGGGAGTAGACCGGCGCGAGATACGCCTGCGCCAGCAGGGGCAGAATCACCCGGAGCGGGTAGGCGCCCATGAGGATCCGCTCCGCCCAGGCCGCCTCCTGCCGGGAGACGGGCTTCCCGGCCGCGTCCGTCGCCTCGGAGAGGTCGCTGCGCTCCAGGTTGCCGCCCAGCTCCACGGCCACGCCGTCCTTGCCGACGGCCCCGCCATGGTATAGGTAGCACGGTTCCCCGTCCACAACGCGGAGCCCCGCGTGGGTGTAGATCGTCCGCGTTCCCTTCCGCGCCTTTTTGTCCCGGCCCGCCCAGGTGATCGCCTCGAACACCTCCGCGGGCGCGCCCCGCGCGGAGCTGATGCCGGCGTCATAGCCCCACAGCTCCACGCTCCAGGTCGGGCCCAGAAAATCTTTCACGTTTTTGATTGTCCGCTCTTCCAGCACGCGTCCGTCCGGCAGCGTCCCGCCGATCACATAGCTCTGCGACACGTCCAGCCCGTCGTCCCGGCGGATCAGCGCGCCCGGCTCCGGAACGAACGTGCACAGCTGCCGCGTCCCGTTCTGCACCCGCTTATTCAGCGTGCCGTTCACAATACAGAACTTGCTGGATCCGTGGTAGGACGGATAGTCGTCAGCCCCGCCGCCCCCCGCGGGGGTGCCTCCCTTATCAGGGGGGCTGTCTGCGGCCGGCTGTGAGGCCGTGAACACTTCCAGCCCCGCGCCCTCATAGACCGGCGCCTTTTCGACCAGCGCCGAAAAGCGCGCCAGCAGTTCCTTCTTTCCCACTCCTTCCTGTTTTAATCGCTGCGCCCAGTCTGTGAAGTCCCCCTTTTCGGGCAGATCGGGCATATCGTCCGTCAGCCTCGCGATCCGGCAGCGGGTCCCGCGCTGGTGCAGCTTCTCAGCGATCCAGCGGACATATCCCTCGCCGGCCTCGTCGTTATCTGGTATCAGCACCACGTCCGCGCCGTCCAGCTGGGCCGTGTGTTCGTCCTTCCACTTCCCGTTGAGCTTTCCGACACCCCCACCGGTCGCGGAGCACGTGGCCGTGAATCCCAGCGCCCTGAGGTTGTCGCAGTCCTTCTCTCCTTCCGCGATGTAAACAGGCTTCCCTTGAGCGATCGCCGCGCGCACTTCCGGCAGATGGTAGACCACATCCAGGCTCACGCCGAACGCTGCCGGGCTGTCCCAGACGCCGTCTTTCTCCGCTTCCATGAGGAAGGTCTTTTCGTATCCTCTGGCCAGCCTCAGATCCGGCCACTGGATCCGCTCCTTCAGAAACCGCAGCGTGCCGTCCTCGTTTTCGTATTCGTATAGGTTCGTCACATGCGCCTTGCGCCAGACCTTTTTCGGCTTCCCGTCATCGCCTTTCACGGTTTCCGAAACGTTCACCTCTTCGCCAACTTCGCGGTGCTTTGTTCTGGGGGTCCTCTTTTTCTTCTTCCTTTCGCCCTCCGGAGCGTCTTCCGCGCCCAGCAGCTCGCCGACCGAGAGGCCCATGGCCTGCGCGAAGTCCTCGATGCGCGCCGAGTCGTGCACAAAGCAGTGCATGACGATCTTCCCGCTGCGGCCCATGGACACGGAGAGGGAGCGCTTCGCGTCCCCATCTTTATGACCAGGCAGCGGGCACGAGCACATATACCCGTCCCCGTGCCGTTCCCCGTTCAGCCTCCGCGCCACCTCGTCGATCGTCAGCATGTTCCCTTACCTCTTCTCCTGTTTGATCACCTCGAGCAGCTGCCCGCGCTCGTGCGGGCTGATCCGGCTCGTGCTGTGCAGCCAGTCCACGATGATCCCGTACTCCCGGCTCTCCGCCCGGCTCTCCCGGGGCTTGGTGCTGAGCGCCTGCTCCGCGTACTCCGCGAGCATGTCCGTCTCGACCTCGGTCAGAGGGTGGTCCTTCGTGATCTCCCGGATCTTCTCCCGCGCCTGTTCATAGCGCAGATGCCAGAGCGGCACCGCGATCCGCTGCCCGGCCATCATCGCGGATCCTCCAGTGCCTCGGACGCCTTCGCCCAGAAGGCGTCCATCCGGCCCCGCTGCTTGTGCCATTCCATTTCGCACAGCGTCCGGATCGTCTGCGCGATCACGGCGCGCGCTTCCCTCTCCAGCCCCGGTTTCTGGTTAGATATCGCCTCGGCGTCATCCAGGGATTTGAAAAACTTGTCGATGTCGATCAGCCTGGGGCGTGCCCCGCCCCGGATCTCAGCCACGATCCTGTCCGCGTCGCGCACCTCGTCAAATACCGCCGAGGCGTCCACCACGATTCCGTTTTCTTTCATGTTTCCTCCATCCGGCCGAACCGCCCGGCCCTGTTCGCCTGTTCGTATCCCTCGCGCAGCCGGATCCGCAGGTCCGGATCCGCGCAGCTCTCCACCATCGCCAGGGCCGCGGCCCTCGCGATCTCACCGAAGGGCACATCCGCGTATTCACACCGCGGCTCACCCAGCCGGTTCCCCGTCCGCGGGATCACCATCCTGACCGGGATCAGCATGGCCGCTCACCCGCCCGGCGCCTTCGCACCCGCGCAATAATTTGCGCGATTTCGAAGGAAATCTCCCGCCACGCGAGAGCCGCGCCCCACGCGATGGCCAGCACGTCGCACACGCGCATCACCCGCTCCATGGTTACACCCCCATCATCCGTTCCGCGTGTTCCACCGCGTCGCGGAACCGCACCTTCTCCGCGACCGTCACCCCGCGCACGCACACGTGGTAGGTCGTCACGCTGTACGTGCCGCTCTTCCCGCTGCCGAAGGCGTGCGGCACATTCCGCTTCCGGCTCTCGATTGTCACCATCTGATCCGGCGAAGCGTTCGCCAGGCGGTAGGTGATCGTCGTCCCCGCCGGGCTCACCTTACGACCGACCTTTTCCCATTTCACTGCTGCCCCCTCCTTTTTCCTGACCACGATTTCCAATCCGACCGCTTCGGCCATGGCGTTCGCCGTATAGAAATGCATCCCGCCACGGCCATACTTAACCCTCTGCCAGGTGTGCTCCGTCACCCCCGCGCGGCTCGTCATCTCTTGGGCCGTCAGCCCCATCCGCGCGCGCTCCGCGTCTACCGCGTCAATTAACTCCCGCGCCGTCATGCTGTTTCCTCCGCGTCCTCCGGCAGCGCCGGCACGATCTCTCCCGATTCCAGCCGGAGCGCGAACTCGTCCGGCCGGAGCAGCGCGTCTTCCATAGCCGGCAACCGCCGGATCTCACCCAGCAGCATGGCCGCGTCATACAGCATCGCGCAGGCGTCCGCGGAGAGGGTCGCGCCCTCCATCACCGCGAACACGGAGAGCTGCGCCTCGACGACCCGGCACTTCTTCTTCATGCTCAGCGGGATCCCCGCCTGCACCCAGGTGCGCTCCTCGCGCTTCGGTTTCCTAACTGTCACCTTTCCTGTCACTCCTTTCGCCGGTTGACGCTTTAACTCATCCCGTCGTCGTCTTTCCGCTGCGCGAGGAAGCAGTAGCCGTCCTCTTTCGTCATGCAGCCGTCTCCCCATCTCATGCAGGACGGCATATCGCTTGCCGCCAGCAGCGGCACGCCGTTCATCTCGCCCCACCAGTCCCGCACTTCAAAGAACTTGCAGTCCCGGCAGCGGATGACATCCAGGGCGCGCTGATTCCACTTTTGTATGGCTTCCCACGCTCCGTCTGCCGCATAGCGAGTGCTAACTGACTTCGCGCCGCACCGCGTGCAGTAAACGTGATGCGGCCAGCCCATCTGCTCCAGATGCGCCCGGCCGCCACAGAACGGGCAGCGCTTCAGCCCCGGCAGCGCGCTCATACGATGAACCTCGCGCCGCACGTCTGGCACGCGCCCATGGCAGTCTGCCAGTCCAGCGTGACGGGATTCCGGACGTAGTGCGTTACCATCGTCGCGTTCCCGCAGCGCACGCACGTTCCGGTCTCGACCTTCGTATCATCCCGCGCGCGGAGCCAGCCGAGCATGACCAGGTCAGTCACTTCCACGACCCGGCCGCAGGAGAAGCAGCGGTATTCGCCGCTGGCCTCTTTCCCGATCGGCGCCTCACATTCCGGGCAGCAGGGCCGGCCGTAGACCTTGTCAGTAACGTGGTCGTAATCAACACCCCAGATCGCCTTCATCTGTCAACCTCCTCAGAACGGGATCTCGTCGTCGTCTTCCTGCACCGGCAGATCCATTTCCGGGAACAGTGAGTCCGTGGAGCATCCAAGCGCCTTGGCAAGCGATGGGACTCGGGACAGCGTTCGTACATTCACATCCGTTTCCAGAAGCGCATACGCCTCCCGGCTCATGCCGGCCTCTTTTGCGGCCTGTTCCTGCGTGAGACCAGCTGCCACCCTTTTCTCGCGCAAGCGCTGTCCAAATGTTTGCATCCGTAACACTCCTTTCCGCTAAGTTACGTTTAGTTACTGTGTACTCGGCATTATACGTTACGTTTCATTACTTTGCAAGCCCTTTTATTGCTTTGATGTGATTTTTTGTTACTTTGCATTGTTTCGTTTCGTTTCATTTTGTATAATTGCATTGTTTCAAAACAACACAAACAGATTGCCGCGAAGAAAGGAAGTAATGATTTATGACATTTGGTGAGAGACTTAAGGAAATGCGAACAAGATGTAACCTGAAACAGATTGACATCGCCACAGCTTGCGGCGTTTCCCGCCCTGCCGTGGCCGCATGGGAACTCGATCGCAACGAGCCAAGCCTCGACGCTATCCGTGAGATCTGTCTGCAATTCAAAATCCGTCCCTCTTTCCTTCTCGGCATCGACGACATCATGGATCCGCTGCCTGGCGAGTTCGGCAAACCTGTTGAAGGCATTTCACTCATTCAAACATGTAAAATTCCGCGCAACATATTCGATAATCTGAGTGACGATGAAGTTGTTTTTCTTAGTTCTGTCCTCAGCACTCTCCGGGCGAATGCCGAAAAGAAAAAGAGCCAGACAACTGGGGCGTGATGCTCCCTTTCCCGGGCATAAAAAAAGAGCCGCCCGAAGGCGGCAGGGTTTGACCGTTATTCGACCTTGTCTGTTATGTTCCGCAGCTTCAGCGCGTCCCGGATGTCTTCCAGAAGCTCCATCTCCTTCTTCCGGTCGTTCTCCGCTTTCTCGTACCATTCCGCGAATACCGCGAGGCACAGGAACACCACCGCCCTGACGATCGCGTCAGCGAGTCCCTTCCCCGCCATAAACCCGGCGCTGATCACCGCCATCACGGCGTAAAACATCGCTACCAGCGTGAAGATTGTCCGTACTACTTTCATTTGCAACACCTCCCGGATCCATTTTAGCACGCCCGCGGTTGAACCGCAATAACCGCAAAGCGGTTGGAGCGGTTGAAAGCGCCTTCAACCGTTTTTGTTAACAATAGCAGGAAAAACGGGCGGTTGAGCGGTTGAGGCCAAAAAGGGCAGTGTCTGATTGACACGCACACACGAACGCGAACAACAGGACAAAAATAACCCTCGCACATAATGCGTACAACAGGCACCCTGTTTTGGGTTCAACCGTTCAACCGTTAAAGATAATAATTTTCTTTTCTAAAAATAATTATATTATTAAGCCTTTAAGCGGTTGAAAAAACGGTTGAAAACGGTTGAAGCCGCTTCAACCGCTCTCAACCGCTCACGACGAAAAGCGCCAGCGCCGGCGCTTTTGAGAGGAAGTGATGCGATGCCGACCGCCTACAGTTACGCCCGGTTCTCATCTGACCGGCAGCACGAGAGCAGCATCGAGGCCCAGCAGGACGCCACGAGGAAGTGGGCCGAGGCCCACGGCGTGACCATCGTGCATGAATACTGCGACCGCGGCATCTCCGGCACCACCGACGAGCGACCTGAGTTCCAGAAGATGATCGCCGCCTGTCGGATCCGGAAGGTCGACTTCGTGCTCGTGCATAAGCACGACAGATTCGCCCGGAACCGGTACGACGCCGTCATCTACGGCCGGATCATCGAGCAGACCGGCGCGCGCCTGGTCGCGGTCGCGCAGGATTTCGGCGAAACTCCGGAAGCCGTTATCATGGAAGGCCTCATGCAGGCCTGGTCGGAATACTATTCCCGCAACCTCAGCACTGAGACGAAGAAGGGGTTGCGCGTGCGCGCCATGAAGGGGCTGAGCCTCGGCGGGTTCGTTCCGTTCGGCTACCAGCTGGCCGAGGACGGTAGCATGGAGATCGCAGACGACGAGGCGATCTGGGTGCGCGCCTTCTTTGATGCGTATCTCTCCGGCGGCTTCCAGGACGCCGTTCGCCGCGCGAACATGGCCGGCGTGCGCGGTCGGAAGGGCGTGAGGCTCACGCCACATGGCGTGATGAAGATGATCCGGAACCCTGTTTACCGCGGAGCCTATCGCGTCACCGTCGGCGGCGAGGAGACGCTGATCGAGGATCACCACCCCGCCATCGTTTCGCCAGAAATCTGGAAGGAGGCAAAGACCATCATGGAAGCCAGGATCAAAGTCAGATCCGAAGAGGACAAAACCTATCTGCTGACCGGCATGGTCCGCTGCGGGATCTGCGGGAAGCGGATCCGCGCGCAGACGCAGCTGCATGGCGGGAAGGAATACGTTTATTACGGATGCCGGGAATCCGGCTCCCACCCGGACGGGAAGGCCCTGCGGTCCATCCAGGCCGCAGCGCTGGACGACGCGGCGAGGCAGTACGTCCGGGCCATCCTGACGCCGGAAGCCAGACAGGCTGCAGCGGCCGCGCTGGCGGAGTACATCGACGGCAGAAAAAAGGACGCGAAGCAGAGAGGGCCGGACGCGAAGAAGCGGATCCGCGCGCTCGAGAAAAAGATCGACTCAATCGTGGAGAACATGAGCTCCGGTGTGCTCCCACCCTCGGTTCTGAAACGCCTGGGCGAACAGGTCACCGAGCTGGAGACGGAGATCGAGGCCCAGCGCGAGCTCATGAACGCCCCGCCCGATCCGGATATGCCGAGCATCGAGGAGTTTTTCGCCGGCGCCGCAGCCATCGACGAGAATATGCCGATCGATGAGCAGCAGCGGATCATCCGGCGGTTCATCTCTGTGATCACGCTCACAAACGACGAGATCGCCATCGAGAGCACGTTCGCCGACTGGCTGAAGGACCGGGGCATCACGATTTATACCAAAAAGCCCTTGCCCGATCCCGCAAGGATTTTAGGGATAAATCTTGCGCGCCAGTCTCTTTCTGCCCCGTCCCTGTTTGACATCATGATCATAAATTTGTGCAAATTACGCAAAGCCGCTTAAAATCACGATTTCTGGGCATTATCCTAAATTTTACGCACGATTGAGCCCCTCCGGTGGAGCATCCCCACGAAAAAGTTTTTCGCGGGAGGGGGGATACCCACCCGGGCGGGGGCTGGCGGGAATCCGTACGCTATATTCTGTTCACGCTCCGCTAAGGGTTCCCTATGCGGCGGAGCAGGGCGTTCGATCTCGCGCAGCCGTCCCCTTGACATGCCCCGCGGCGCTCGCTTATACTGTCCGTGCATCACCCCGCCTTTGCCGCCGCGGCCCTCGCACAGCCCGGCGGCGTTTTTATTTGCATAAAAGAAACCGCCCTTCCGGGCGGCAATCTTTTTATTTCTGTTCCAGCGTGAAATCTTCATCCCAGTCCGCGTACTCCCAGACGTCGCCGCCCTCGATCCAGTCGGCGTCGCCGTCCTCGTCGATCCGGTAGGTGTTCTCTTCCACCCAGTATTCGGTCACAAACCAGTACGGCTTGACCCAGCCTTCGTAGTGTCTGGCGCTGCTCTTGTAGTCCTTCAGCGCGGCGAGCGCTTCCTCCTTCGTGCGGAAGGCCGCGATCACCGTCGGATCGGGATGCTCACAGGCGCAGCCGTGGCGGATCTTATCCAGGGAGGAGACCTCCACGCTCGCCGTGCGCAATTCGTATCGAGTTTCCTTCATGATCGCGTCCTCCTCCTCCGCCCGCACGGCCTGCCAGATCAGGCCCTTGATCAGACTGCTGACATTCCCGTTTGTCCGCTTATCCGCGAGCGCCTGGATGCGCGCCCGCTCCGAATCCGTAACCCGGACGCGGATCATGTCGGTCGTTTTCTCTTTCATGGTTAGCTCCTTCCGTGTCGTTTGTTTCTAAACTGTAGCTACAGTATACTCAAGCTGTAGCTACGCGTCAACCCTTTTTTGCATTTTATGGCTACAAATTAATTTTTTTTCGGCATAAAAAAAAGAAGCCCCCTTTCGGGGGCTTTATGCAGGCGGATGGCCGTCCTCGATCTCTTTTCCCGCGTCCGCTTCCGGCAGGCCGGTCGCGACGCTGGTGAGCAGCGACAGAAGCCCGGCCAGGACGGACGCGGAGACGACCATCTTCCAGTCCACCGCGGAAAGCACGGCGCTGGTGCCGATGGTCGCGACCGCGGTCTGGCAGACGGTGCGCAGGGCGCGGATCAGGGCGGCCTTGATGAATGTGGTCATTGATTCTTCCTCCCGTTCTGGTTCAGATAGTTCAGCACCCAGTACGCGCAGACTGTCATCCAGTACACGCACAGCAGCGGCTCGGACGCTTTCATCGCGGCGAGAATAAACGCCATGCAGGCAAGCGGGATCTGCAGCATCACTGTGCCTCCGGCGGCTGCTCCGTCGGGAGCCGCAGGAACTTCTCCCGGATGTCCTTCATCACGCCGTTCTTCCCGAGGCGCTCGTACTGAATCCAGCAGTTCTCAAAGTTTTCGCGGGCGTACAATGGGGCCCAGCCCTTTTTGACGTAGTGGTTGTAATCGTTGACCATCTGCGCCCGGAGAAGCGCCTGCACGCCCAGCGACAGCGCACGGATTCGGATAAACACATACCCAAGCACCGCGATCATAAAGGTCCCGAAGCTCAGCATCCAGCCCCAGTTGGCCCGCATGAATTCCATCATAGGTCATTCCCCCTCTCCGCCCGAAACGCCGGGCGGTTCTTCTATTTTGATTATCCGCGCGCCCTTGACGTTCCCGGCGTAGCGCTTCGCCTCTTCCAGGTTGTCGCAGGGGATGTAGACGCCCCAGCCTTGCGCGGAATCCTGCGCAGACAGCGCTTCTTCCTCGTCCGTGGGTGTTTGCACGCCCCCGCCGTCCGGGCCGTCCTGCGCGCTCCCAGGGCCGTCTATGGGCGTCAGATACGCCATGGACACGTAACCGGTGATGCCGTCCCCGCCCGTGAACGCCCAGTCCGGATGCCCGTCCCCGTCGGTGTCGTAGACGGCCAGCACATCCAGCTTGTCCCCGTTGCGGTAGAAGCCCGTCTTATGGTATTCCGTACCCGGCCCGCTGCGGATGTTCAGGTTCCCGCCGCTCGTCTTCACTCTCGCGGAATAAATCACCCGATCGCCCTCCCCTTCGTCACCATCTGCCCTTTCCAGGTCCCCTGGAAAGGGGGGACCGCCGGCCTCGCCGGTGGTGGAATAGGCCGCCCCCGCCGGAGGCGCTTCCGCTTCCCCGTACATCCCCCGCGGGATCGCCCAGTGCGTCCACTTGTAATCCGTCAGCTTCCCGCGGATCACGCCCTTCGCGTGGCTGCGCGCGTCCACCGTCTCCCCGTTCCCGATGTAACAGCCGGTGTGCGCCCACTTCTGGCCGTCGTGCCGGAAGAGCTGCGCGTACCGGACGTCCGGCAGGGTGTCGATAGGCCCCCGGCTCGCCCAGGTGTCCGCGTTCCACTGCTTGCCGACCGTCTGGCCGGTGATCGTCGCGATGCCGGCGGCCTTCGCGCAGGTGGAAGTCAGGCCGCGGCAGTCGTGGATGCGGTGGCCGAGGTATTTGCACCCGTCGCAGTAATCCGACTTGCCGCTCATGCGCGGGCAGTATTGCTTTATTTTGTCCGCGTAGGTGTCGGACAGCTTCGCGTATTTGTTCCGGTTCTGGACGGTGCAGTATTGATCCCAGGCCCCGTAGACATAGGCGTCGCCCACGCGGTCAAGCGCCGCCTGCCGGGCCTGCTCGGATTTGGTTGAACCTCCCATGTTAGTCTCCTTATCAGCCGCAGCCCGGTTTCCCCTCCTGTATAGGAGGGGCAAGCGATGCGCGTCGCCCGGCGCCCCCGTAAACTAACCACCCTTCCCAGCTCCGCTGGGAACGGGGGGACCGTCCGCGGAAAGCGGACGGTGGGATAGGTCGTCGCTCCGCGGGGGAGCGGACGGTGGGATAGGTGTCACTCCTCCGCCGCGGCCTGAGGTTCGTGCGTGTACGTCTTGCTCTCCAGCATGAAGCCGTCGATGGTCATCAGGATGGCCGTATCCCTTTCATAGCTGCTGGTGGCCGCCGCCGCGCGGTACAGGCAATACTGCCGCTCCGCCTCGTTGCGGTCGGTGAAGTAACGAGTGGACGGCGTCGTCGGCTGTCCGTTTTCGGTGTGGATGCCCATCGCGCAATAGACCGGATTTTCCATAGGTTTTCCCTTTCTGCCTCATCAGGCGTTGATGTTGTTAAGCGCCTGCGCCAAACTCATTTTGGTGCAGTTCGTGCCGGGGGCGATCGTCTCGCCCGCGGCGATGCCGGACGTGGCGATATACAGCTCGTTCCCGACCATGAAGAACTTGCCAATGCTGATTCCCGCGTCCGCGACCCAGTCCTGATCCGGCTGGGTCAGGCGCTCGATATACGTCTTCGTGTCCGCCGTGTACTCGGCCGTCACGTCTCCCGTGTCCGCCCAGACGTTATTCTCGCCGAGAAGCGAGGAGATCTGCTGGGCGGTGAAGGTATAAGACTGCGGATTCGCAATCGGGTAGACGATCTGCGCGGAGCCATACGCCGCCTTGAACGCGCTCTCCGTCGAGTAATCCGTGCATTTGATGTAGACGGTCCCGGAAGTGCCCGCGCCGTAGATACCGTTGTTCGGCACGTCGCCGAGAGCGCGCCCATCGTCGATGCTCACGAATACGGAACTTGTGAACGGCACAGTACGCGCTGCCGCGTACAGCTTGATGCCGCTGAATGTCGCGGTGAAGCGCCGCTGGCTTGCCCCGGAATTATAGGTCCACGATTGGTCGTTAACCGTCGTGATCGCCCTGTCCACCGTCAGCACGCCGGATCCGTCCTGATTGATATGCAGGGTGCCGCCGTAGACCGTGCCCGCGTCGTCTGGGAAGGTGATCTCATATTCGTCCGCGTCGCCGGTGTCCGCGCCGCTGCGGCTGACTGTCACCTTCGCCCTGCTGGAGATCGTCCGCACGTTCGAGGGGCTGGGGTCGCCGCTGCCGGCCTGATTCGGATTGATCACGATGTCGAGCGCCATGGGCGCGGCGACTGCGTCCGTAAAGTGGGCGACGGAGCCGGAGGCGGTCGCGCGGATCGCGGGAGCATAGCTCCGGCCGGCTTCTTCCGCGCTTGCCGCGGCCTGCTCCGCGTAGTATTTCGCGTTATTGTGATAGGCCGGGTCGGAAGAGCCGACGTCCGCTCCGCCCCGCGTGCCCCTTGCGAAGGCCTCCGCGTCGCTCGCGCTGTCTCCCGCCTGGCCGGCGTGATACGCGGCGTTCGCGTGGTATGCCGGGTCGGTGGATTCGACGGCCGTCCCGCCGCGGGTGCCCTTCGCGTAGGCCTCCGCGTCGCTCGCGCTGTCTCCCGCCTGGCTGGCGTGATACGCGGCGTTCGCGTGGTAGGCCGGGTCGGTGGATTCGACGGCCGTCCCGCCGCGGGTGCCCTTCGCCCAGGCTTCCGCGTCCTGCGCGGCCTCCTCGCCCGCGGCCTCGATCTCCGCGATCCAGCTTTCAAAGCCCTCCGGAGCGTCTTCGCTTGTCAGGCCCGCGATGCTGTTCAGCACCGTGACCATGATTACAGGCCCGAGCAGGCGCTGCTCGTCCGCGCCCGTGCCTTTTTGGAGCAGCACCTGCGCGCAGCCGGTGCCGGGATAGCGCGCGTCCCCGCCGGAGACGGTCCAGGTCAGGATCCCGTTCTCATCCAGCTGGGCCGCGGCCGGATAGGCCGTCTCCTCGCCGGGCCGGCGGAACAGCAGCGTGGCCGTCGCGCCGGGGAGCTCCGGGAGCAGCTCGGAGATGTCCACCGTCGGCGTCCGCGCGTTCTGGTCGCCTACGAATCCTATCCGCAGGCTTTTCGGGTATTTTTTGTAGTCCATTTATCATTCCTCCCCGATTAGCATCCATTCATTAACTAACTACCCTTCCCAGCTCTGCTGGGAAGGGGGGACCGTCCGCGGGAGCGGACGGTGGGATAGGCCTCACGTCGCGCATGGCGTGAAGCTCTCCTCGCTGGGCGGGCTCTCGCCCCTCCCGTTCGCCGCGGGGCTGCGCACCTGGATGTAGGCGTCCTTGCACTTGACGAAGCAGGCGTGGTTAATCAGTTCCGGCGTATCGGAGAGGCGCGCGTGGATCGTGATGCCGAAGGGGTCGTGGCTGATGCTGCTCCCGCTGCCGCCCGTGCCCTCGAGGGTGATGCCGGCGTACGCGTTCGTCCCGCTGCCGTCCGCATACAGCACGAGCTCCGGCAGGGCGAGCGGGTCGGCTTCCTCGTGGATCCCGCACGTCCAGCTCCACTGGATGTCGTCCTTCCAGCCCATGGTGTGCGGGATGTTTTGAAAGGCCACGCGGATGTGCGCGTAGGGCACGCCGTTCTCCTCGGTCACAAAGGCCGGCAGATACCAGGGCATCGTGCTGTCAGAAGGGATCTTCTCCACGCTCGCGAACGTGTTGATAAACGGCGGATCCGCAACACCCAGCACGTACCGTTTCGGGTACAGCGGCAGCCGCGCGAGGCCCATGCAGCGCGTCTGGCCCTTTTTCTGCCGGATCGGATCCCCGATGTGCTGCGGGTTGTGCGCCCTGCTGTTCACGGCCATCGTCTTTTCGTAGATGTGGCTCGCCGCGTACACCGTATAGGCCGTGCCGTTGTTGCTGTCCGGACAGAGCGGCGAGGCGCCGCACACGTTCTGCATACTCAGCCAGGCGTAGCTCCCGTCGTCCACGAATGGCACCAGCTCCGGGCTCGGGTAATGCGGCCGCACATTTTCGACCATGTCCATGGCCGCGGCCATGGAAGGCGAATACTGCCTGTACAGATACATCTGTTCTTTGTCCCATTTGCGATTTACCGGTTTGATCGGGCAGAGCGCGGCCGTGTGCGCCGGCATCTGCGCGGCGAGCCAGGGCCGGTTCGCATACCCCCGCGTCACGTATATATGCTCGTCGTAAGGGAGCTGAATGGCCGCCGACCTGTGGCATTTCATCACGCCGATCACGCCGCCGGCGATCCCCTCGTCAATATCCAGGGCAATCTCGGCGTAGGCGTTCCCCCATTCATCCGTGTAGACCGGGATCGTAATGTTATCCCAGCCAGTTTGCCCCACGACCTCCGCCGTCTGTCCCGCGGACGAGGGGTCAAGCGTGCTGAACAAGATGTCCAGCCGGCTCATCGAGGATATGGCGCAGAGATCGAACTGCCAGCGGCCGAGCGGGATTCGGAAGCAGGCCTTCCCCTGCCCGTCCGCGTAGCCGGTCAGGCAGGTGTTTTCCGTGAACGGGATCACGACCCCGCCCCAGTGGGTGGACCATGTGTCATAGGGGTCGCAGCGGATCGGCGACCGGAGCATCGCGTCGCTCATCGGATCACCTCGAGCAGGATCGGGATCTTCCGGATCCGCGCGCTGTGCACGATCACCTGATCGGCGGCCAGCTCCACGCACCACACGTTCATGTAGTTTTCCTGCAGCGTCCCGTAATCGTACAGAGTCGCCTGCGAGGTATCGAACGAGGCGTATGCCGTGTCGTCCGCGGTCACGCCCTGACAGGCGAGCGTCAGTTTGAAGCCGTACGTCGTGTTGTTGTGCTTTTCGGCCACCCAGGCCGCCTCCGCGGCCGCCAGCAGATGGTACCGCGTGATGCTCATGAGGTGCGGCTCGTCCTCCGGGAGGGCGTGCACGTCCTCCGCGTCCAGCTCCACGTCCGCGGAGAGCGCCTTGCCGTTGACGGTGCGGCTTGTCGGCACCGCGCCCAGATGCGCGGGCGTAATCGGGAAGTTCCCATAGTTCTGCGAGTTCAGATCCGTGACGGCGCCGACGCCCGCGACCCTGATCGGCACGTCGCCGTTGAGATCTGGCGCGACGCCGCCGACCGTGTTCACGTTCGAGGCGCCGCTCTGGCCGCGCGGGATGCCGAGCTTCAGCACCGGCGCGAGCGGCGTGCCGTCCACCGTCGTGTCCACATCGGCCGTCGCGGGCTCCAATGGCAAGAGCGTCTCCACGGTGACGGAGAAGTGCGGCACGATCTGGTCGGTCACCTGCTGGGTGATCGCCGAGGCCGCGGTGGCCGCGCTGCTCGCGTCTCCGGCCGCGCCTTCTGCGGCCTGTCCCTGCGCCTTCGCGTAGTCGCCCTGCGCCTTCGCGTAGTCGCCCTGCGCCTTCGCGTAATCGCCCTGCTCCTTCGCGTAGTCTCCCTGATTCTTGGCGTAATCGCCCTGCTCGCTTGCGTAGGCCGTGGCCTGCTCCATCCGCTCGATCTGCGCGAGCAGCTCGTTGATGTTCGGCACGATCACCTCCTCAGAGGCGATGGCGTCCGTCGTGTCCCGGGCCACGCGCGCGTGCAGGATCGCGAGGGTGATCGTCTCCGCCGGGGCGCTGCCGCTCGCCGCTTTTATGGCGCGCAGGATCAGCGTCACGTCGCCCACGACGTTGTAGACGAGCGCCGGGAAGACGACGCTGGCGCGCCCGTTGCCGCCCGTCCCCGTGGCCGGCCCGGCGGTGCTGTCGTCTGCGCGCCGGGCGTACAGGTTGATCGTGTACCCGGAAAGGTCAACCGGGTTCCCGTTCCGCGTGACCTCCACCCGCCATTCGTGCGCCCTGGCGTCGCCGTACTGGAACGGCGAGGACAGGGCGAAAACGCACGACCGCGCGTTCAGCTCCACGTGCTGTCTTATTAGGAACATTGCGTTTCAACCTCCCATGGTAGGTTTGCTTTTTGCCGTCGCCCTGTCTCCCCTCCTGACAGGAGGGGCAGGCGCTCCGCGTCACCCGGCATCCCGAATAAACTAACTACCCTTCCCAGCTCTGCTGGGAACGGGGGGACCATCGGCGCCAGCCGATGGTGGGATAGGCCGTTCTTAGTAATCCCCGCCCCCGCGGCTCTGCAGGAACTGCTGGATGAACAGCGTCGCGACGACGCGCGCGTTGCCGTCCGGAATAAACGCCACCTTGTGCCACTGGCTGCGCCGGATCTTGCCGGCCTCGTCGCGCTCCAGATACTCGCAGATGTCCAGGTCGCCCTCCGGCACGCTGATGCGCGTCCCGTCCACCTCGATCGCGACGCCCTGCGCCGCGCTGCCGCCGTTCGTGATGCCGTAGGTCAGCTCGTGCGTGTGCGCCGGGATCGAGACGGTGTGCGTGTGCGCGGAGACCTGCAGCTCCTGCGCCGGGATCGTAAAGCCGATGTTGAATTTGTGCCGATGGTTCATATAAATCTTGTGGTAGTGACTCGTGCCGCTGGGCTGCGCGTCACCTGTTACATCCGGCCACTCCAGGGCGTCGTCCGTGCCCGTCTCTATCGGGTTACCTGTATAATAGCCCTGGCTGTAAATAAACCGACTCCAGGTCACCGTCGCGCCGCCGCCCTCCGCGCTGGTCTGGCTGCTGCTCCCGGCCGCCGCGGCCATCTTGAAATCGACCCGGAACGGCTGCACCTTCCATTTAAGCAGGCAGGAATTGATGCGCAGCACGTTGCCGGGGATGTAGAAGTCGAGCTCCATCGGGTGGGTCTCGTCGGCGTTCTCCGCGCCGCGGACGGCGTACATGCTTGTCGCGCCCTGGCTGTAGAGCTCGTGCACGCCGATTTTTTCGAGGACGTCGTTCAGCTGCTCCGCGGCGTCCCCGCCGCCGGTATCCAGCACGATTTTAAGCCCGCCCGGATCCCCGTCGACGTCGGCTTTTTCGATCTGGGTCACGCGGCAGTGCACCGTTTCCGGGAGCGTGTCGTCGATCACGCGCACCATATCGCCCAGCTGGATCCGGTCCTCACCCTCTCCGGTCTCCCGGTAGAGGTCGATCGCGGTCACGTCGTAGGAGACGCGGGGCGTCTGGCCGGCGGCCAGGATCCGCTCCATCTGCGCCTTCAGCGTCTCCGGATCGGTTTGCCTCGTGTCCACGTGGATCCCGCAGCGGATCCCGTACATCTGGCGCACGCCGAGCGGGGCCTCGATATACGTTTTGCCGTCATTCACGCTGGCGATCGTCAGCTGGTTGTCGCCCTCGCCGTAACCCCTTCCGTACAGCCGGGTCACGACGGCGCCGTCCACGCTGCGCTTGATGCGCTGCATATTGCGCCGATAGACGAGCGAGGCGGACGGCTCGTCGGAGAGCCGGATCAGGGAGACGGTCCAGGGCGTCGTGTAGGTGTCAAAAACGAACCGGTACGGTTCCGTCAGCGTCTCCCCGACGCTCATGATCGCCTCGAGGATCGTCACGTCTTCGAAGTTGTACTGAAATTGGTCATTGAAATCACACCGGCCGAGCACCCAGCGCCGCGTGGTTTGGCAGTCAAGCAGGTAGGTGAGCACGTCTCGCGTATAGACGAGCATCCCGCCGAGCTCCAGGTGCCCCGGCACGATATCGTCCAGCAGCGTGCACTCCGCCCCGTCGAGGCTGTATGCGATCGCGCCGCCGTGCTCGTGCCCCGCCGCGGCGGACGAAAACCGGAAGGTTCCGACGAACGCGTCCGCGTCCCAGATCCGCGCGAAGCCGGCGCACACGGTGATCTTTTCGTTTACCGGATCCCCGGTCGGCGTTTCCAGCGAGGCAGTCGACAGCTCGTTTAATTTAAGCGTGTACCCGTGGCGCTGCGCGTGGCTGGCCGGCCCCAGGAACTGCATATCTTTATCATAGAGTTCGATCATCGGGAAAACCTCCCATGGTTGTCGTCACGCCTTATTGACTATCTGCCCTTCCCAGCTCCGCTGGGAACGGGGGGACCGTCCGCGGGGAGCGGACGGTGGGATAGGTCGTCGCTCCGCTGGGAACGGGGGGACCGTCCGCGGGGAGCGGACGGTGGGATAGGTCACCCCACGATCCACTTTCCCCGCCCCGTCACGGTGACGAACGCTGGCGCGCTGGTCGTGACCTTTATTTCCTGCCCCGGCGCGGCGCTGAGATCGCGCCAGCTGCGCACGTGCGCGAAGGTCAGGATCCCGTTCTCGAGCACCTGCGCCGGCAGGTCCCCGTCCTCGCCGGAGACGGTCAGCGTACCCTCCGGCTGGATCAGCATCGAGGCGAGGCTCAGCGTCCCCGCGGGCGTTTCGACCGCGGCGGAGGTCATGTTGCCGTCGAGCGGGCGGATCGTGACGGTGAGCGGCGAGCGGATCGCGCTCCCCGCGTTCCACAAAAACTCGATCGCATTTACGCCATTTTCGGCCGCGGTGTTCCCGGAAAGCACGGTCGGCACCGCGTCCTCGCAGACGCCGAACACGGTCGCCCTGGCGGAGACGCCGCCGATCGGGCTGATTTTCGTCCCGCCGGATCCCTCCTGGTCAAACTGCGCAGTCATCCGCACGGTCGGGTCGTGATCCCAGACGAGGAAGCCCCGCCCGGCGTACAGCCAGGAGAGGAGCCGCCTGCGCCAGGCCGGCGTATCGCTCACGCCGTCCATCGGCAGGATCTCGACCGCCCTCGAGATTGTTCCGTGCTTCGCGCTTCCGATGATCACGCTGCCGCCGCCAGGAAGCGCGTACTCCGGCCGCTGGACCTTATCGCCGACCGCGAAGCCGTCGCCCAGAAACGCCATCCCGCCGAACTCGCGGACATGCCGGCCGCGGAATGTAAAATCGTCGTACATTGAAGGAACCTCCCATGACAGTCTGCGCCTCTGCCGCCGCTTTCGCGCCCCTCCTGTACAGGAGGGGCAGGCGCTCCGCGCACCGTCTCCTTTACCGTAACTATCTGCCCTTCCCAGCTCCGCTGGGAATGGGGGGACCGTCCGCGGGGAGCGGACGGCGGGATAGGCGTCACCAGCTTCTTACGCCGTTCGCGCGGCCCCGTATGGTGCCCGCGGCCCGCCTGGCGCTCTCCGTGCTGACGCCCTTTTCGACCAGGCCGCCGGCCACATCGCCGTCGATCGTGAGGACGATGTTCGTGAGCAGCTCGCGCAGCTCCGCGGCGCTGATTGAAGAGCCGCCGCCGGACAGGGCAAGCGCGCCGGCCGTCCCGCCCGCGCTCCTTGCGCCGCCGGACAGGATGCCGGAGAGCCCGTTCGCCTTCTCCATCAGATCCGGCACGCCGCTGTCTAATCCCTCGAGCAGCCCCGCCATCGAATACCGGGCCGCCTCCGCCATCACCCGGCTCGGCGAGCGGATGCCCTGGGCGTCGTTATAGCCGTCCAAAAAGGCCTTCCCGGCGTTAAATCCTGCTGTATAGGCCGGGCTCTTCGCGCCGTTCAGGACGCCCATCAGGCCGTCGACGCTGTTCTGCGCCGCGCCCGGGAGCCCGGTCGTGCCCGCCTTCCACTCGGTCACGACACCTGTTGCCGTATCCTCGACCGTGACGGTCACGCCCTTGAAAGCGTCGTCGAAGCCGCCCTTCGCGTCCTCGCCGGTCTGTTTCGCGTCGGCGGCGAGCTGCATCATCGTGGGAAGCAGCGCGTCCCGTTTCGCCTTCAGCTCGTCCGCCAGGTCCATGTCCCCGGCGTTTAGGGCCGCGCCGATCTGCTCGTTAAGAGCTTTGACCTGCGCCGTGACGCTCGCGAGGTCCATGCCGGCCGCCGCGCCCTCCGTAAAGCTGTCGATCGCGCTCTCCGCGGCCGCTTCCCCGGCCTCTTTGGCAGCCTCTTCCATCTCCGGCGAGGCCGCGTCCGTCCCATCCGTGCCGAGCAGCTGGCTGAGGAACGCGTCCGTCACGGCCGGCGCGGTGCTGTTCCGCTTCGCCGCGCCCGCGGACAGGCCATCCAGATAGGCGTTTGTGACAAACGCGCCGGCCACCTCGCCCGCTTCTTCCGCGGCCTCTTCCGCCTCCGGCGGGACCGCGTCCGCGCCGGAGGTGCCGAGCAGCCGGTCCAGGAAATCGTCGACCTCGGTGGCCTGCCCGGCCGGCTCAATGCCCACCGGCGCGGTCGAGTTCCGCTTCGCCGCGCCCGCGGACAGGCCCTCGATATAGGCCTCCATGGCCTTTTCGCCGGCCTCTGCGCCCTTTTCCTCCGCCGCTTCCGCGGCCTCTTCCGGGGTGCCCATCAGCCGGTCCAGGAAATCGTCGACCTCGGTGGCCTGCCCGGCCGGTTCAATGCCCACCGGCGCGGTCGAGTTCCGCTTCGCCGCGCCCGCGGACAGGCCGTCCAGATAGGCGTTTGTGACAAACTCGCCGGTCTCCTCGCCTTTTTCCTCCGCGCCGCCCGTGTCGAACAGGTGCGCCAGGGGGTTCATCAGGACGTCCATCCAGTTTTCGCCGTAGCGCTGCTCCATCTGATTCTGGGCGTTTTCCTGGATAACCGGTTCCGCCGCACTCCAGAAGCCGCCGATCCACGCGCCGAGCACATCCAGCCCGATCTTTCCGCCTTCAAGCGCCGCGCGGCCCGCCTCGTTTCCGCTCGCGAGGCCCGCGAGAAGGACTTCCTCCGCATCCTTGAACGTGGCCCCCAGCGCCTGTTTTTTGAGTTCCTCCAGGCGATTGATCTCGCTCTCGATGTCGTGCGTCAGGGCCGCCCTGGCGTTGTCCGTCGCCTCCCGCATGCCGGAGGTCAGCTCGGTTTCGTATCCGCCGAGCAGCGCCTCCGCGATCTTCGTGCCATACAGTTCCCAGTTCTTCTGGCCGAAAATTTTCGGGCCGAGTTCCTCCTGCGTCTCCGGTTCCGCGTTCAGGAAGCTCTCCAGCAGAAGCCGCATGGCTTCCTTCGCCTCTTCGCCGCCCGCCCGGAATTTATTCGGCAGGTCGGCGGCCATCAATCCCAGTTGCTCGAGGCCCTCTTTGTCCGTCAGGATAAACGCCGCGGCGTCATTCGCGGCTTTCCCTACCGCGTCCAGGTTGTAAACGCCGGCGACCCGCGCGAGCACGAGCGCGCCCGCCGCGCCCATCGCGTTCATGCCGATCTTTTTCCACGTCGTGGCGTATTTCTCGAGGTTGGAT
>Ga0256407_10002498_pt1 | contig 35096 bp, 15 predicted proteins | sample RumenRJG_04DNA_FD_193489 | JGI IMG/M metagenome (GOLD analysis project Ga0256407, IMG submission 193489) | Bovine rumen microbial communities from Lethbridge, Alberta, Canada - RJG_04 | ecosystem: Host-associated > Mammals > Digestive system > Stomach > Rumen | place: Canada: Alberta...
TGTATGGTTAATATTTGGTATTATTTGCTTTAGGTAAACAATATGCTTGAGCGGCTTGTCGGAAAACTGACACGAGCCGTTCTGAGGAGAGGAGGAGTGAGTAATCACTCCGACTTATCCGACAAAAATAATAAGAATCTGTCAATTTAATGACAGAATTAATAGATTTTTTTAATATCTTTTGGTTTAATGGTAATGCTTTTTCTTCTGTATCTTACTTTAATATTATCTCCATTAATGGAGTATACTTTACTTGAATAGGACTCTCCTTCATGGTTAAAGATAATTTCATCACCTTTACGTAAGACTTCTTCATTATTATTAATAGTAATTTTAAGACTAGATTTTTCTGGTATTTCTTTAATTGGAGGAATACTTTCTTCTGTAGCTGCATTTGAAGTAGTTTCTTCTGACGTATTGGATTTAGCATTGTTAAATACTCTGCGTGTATTTTCTTGTCTTAACTGTTCATCTGGTTCCGGTTCTATATAATCAACATGTGTTTCATTAATAATTGGCTCATATTCATCATAATATTCGTTTGATTCTTCAGTATATGAATTCACGTTTCTAATGAATTCCTCATTCAAGTCATTTTCTTTTTCGGGTTCTTGGATTAATTTCTCACGAATATCTTTCACAATACCTGAATTTTTAATTGAATTAGTAAATTTAGCCAAGTCTTTCCTATAATCAAGATCACTTAATTCGCCATTTTCATCTTCAAATAAATTAGAGGAATCGATTGATGCACCAAATTCATAATCTTCATCAGCACCGGATAAAATACTTACACTGTCTTCTTCGATTTTATGGGGTGTTTTTAGGGATGGAGTTTTCATTTCTTCATTTTCAGGTGTTTCTTTTGAAATTTTTTCATCTTTGGCAGGTTTTTCATTTTCTTCTTTTATAGGTAAAACTTTCTGAACTGTTGTTTCTTCTGTTTTTTCAGATTCTTTTTTAATAACAGCATCAGTTATTGATTTTGTTTCTGAAATTTCAGGAACTTCTTCTTTTTCAGTTTCATTTTCAGTAGTTGCAGTGTTTATAGCATCATTAATATCTTTTTGGGATGCAGTAGATTTTGGAGATAAATCATCACTGCCTGATGATTTAAGGGATTCGGCAATTTCATGCATTTTTTCAATGCTGCTTTTAATATCTGCAATATCTTTATTTTCTGTTTTTTCTTCTTCTTTATTTTCTGTTTTTTCCTTAGCTTCTTTATTTTTCTTAATGCTTTCTTTAATATCGCTGTTATCTTCAGTTTCTTTTTTTATTGTTTTAGATTCTTTTTCTCTTTCATCATCTTTCCTTTTGGATTCTTTTATCAACTCATCGATTGTAAATAAATCTTTAAGTTCATGTTTATTTTCAGTAGTTTTTTTGAATGTAACACTTGAAGGTTCTTTAGTATTTTGGCTCATAATATCTCTCTGATTATCAGTAATTGGTTCTTGGAACTTTTGAACAGTATCATCATAGTTAATTAAAACCTGATTTTGGGAAGAATAACTAATATTTCTATTAGGTATATTTTCTTCGTTTTTAGGAGCAATATATGGATTAAACTCTTTTTCTGGTTCTGTTTCTTCTTTTCGAAGATCAATATTAGGTTCTTCATCTTTTGAAAAAATATTTGAAATAGGATTGCTCTGCTTTTTAATATCATCATTTTCAGACATAATATCGTTTAAAGGATTTGATACCATTTCTATATGATTTGTTTCTTCTTCTTTTTCTTTATAATATCTTTTTACCATAACAATGGATATTACACCGATTATTGCTATTACTGCCCATACTATTATTAATGTTTCATTCATTTATAATACAACCTATTTCATTTATTATTTTATATTTATTTAAATTCTTTATTATATAGTTTTATATTTATAGGACTTTTGGAATGTTAAAACTCAGTTCTTATTTTTTTCAATTTATTCATTTTTTTGCCATATTATTTGAGTGAATATTCCTTTTAATTTTGTGAATTTCTTTTTATGTGCTTTTGACATTCTATTGCCAATGTAATTTTCTGTCTGATTATTGGTGTTGTCTAATATGACTTTTTAAGAAAATATGTCTAAGTTTATATTCTGGGAAAATTTTTCATTTAATTAATTGTAAAATGATTGGAAAAGTTTAAGCTTTTAATTTTAATAATTCAATGAATAGAGTTGCTTTATTATAATTTTGTTGTTTAAACAATGATTTTAATCTTTTTTTGGTTAACAAACAAAAATTTTAAATATTATTTTTTAAACTATCCATTTTATATATTTTAAAAATTATAGTATTATTATACTGAATAAATAATTATTTTAGAGGTTTAATTATGTCAGTTAAAATTAATGAAAATTATCTTAAATTGAAAAGTAGTTATCTTTTTGTTGAAGTTGCAAGAAGAGAAGCTGAATTTATTAAAGCAAACCCTGATGCAAATATCATTAAAATGGGAATTGGTGATGTAACAAAACCATTAGTCCCTGCTGTTGTCGATGCATTTAAAGATGCTGTTGATGAAATGGGAAATGCAGATACATTTATGGGGTATGGTCCAGAACAAGGATATGACTTTTTAGCTGAAGCCATCATTGAAAATGACTACAAAAAATATGGAGTAGACTTGGACGTTAGTGAAATCTTCATAAGTGATGGTGCTAAATGTGACACAGGAAATATCCAGGAAATATTTGGTTTAGAAAATAAAATCGCAGTAACTGATCCGGTATATACAGTATATGTTGATACTAATGTTATGGCCGGAAGAACTGGTGAAATGGGTGATGATGGAATGTATGAAGGTTTAACTTACCTTAAATGTAATGCAGAAAATGGATTTGTACCGGAATTGCCATCTGAACCTGTAGATATTATTTATTTATGCTATCCTAATAACCCAACAGGTACTACATTAACAAAAGATCAGTTAAAAGTATTCATTGATTATGCTAAAGAAAATAATGCAATAATATTATTCGATTCTGCTTATGAAGCATTTATAAATGATGATAATGTTCCTCACACAATTTATGAAATTGAAGGAGCACGCGAAGTGGCTATTGAGTTTAAAAGCTTTTCAAAAACTGCAGGATTCACTGGAACCCGATGTGCATACACAGTTGTTCCTAAAGAATTAATGGCATATGATTCAAATAACAATGCTGTTGAAGTAAACCCATTATGGAATAGAAGACAAACCACCAAATTCAATGGAGTATCTTATCCAGTTCAAAAAGCCGCTGAAGCAACTTACTCCAAAGAGGGTAAAGCTCAAATTAGAGAAGTAATTGAATATTATATGAATAATGCAAAAGTAATTAGAGAATCTTTAACCGACATGGGTCTTGAAGTTTATGGTGGAGTCAGTTCCCCTTATATTTGGGTTAAAACTCCAAACAATATGGACTCCTGGGATTTCTTTGATGTATTATTAAATGAAGCTAATGTTATTGGAACTCCAGGTTCCGGATTCGGACCAAGTGGTGAAGGTTATTTAAGACTCACAGCATTTAATACATTAGAAAATACTAAAGAAGCAATGGATAGAATTTCAAAATTGGAATTTTAGGTGATGAAACTTGAAAACAATCGAAGAACCTGTAGTCATTCGTGAAGGAGATTCATTTAAAGTTGTTTTATCAAAATATGGTGCTTTAGCTTTAGACAAACAGGAAAACCTGTCCGAGTTAATCGGTGATGCTGAAGGTGAATTGGACATAGAAAATGCCACTTTAAGTTTTGGTGATATTAAATTACCTATACAAATCTTGGGCTTTTATCGTGACGATTTAAAACAATGGTCATGGGCATGGGATAGTGAAGAGATTTTTGGTCCAGATTTGATTAAAGCAGCTGCAGAAATGAAACAAGCAGGTATTGATGCTGGAATTCCTGAATTGTCATCTCCAGTTCTTCAAACAGATTTTAATGCATGCCACACATTAGCCATGGCAACTGTTGGAATTTTAGATTTGGATGCTTATTATGCTGTAAATGAAGACGGTTTAGATATTTTCGTATCAATAGAACCGGGCAATATTGCCAGTGTGGATAGTGTCGTAAAATTCAAAGACACGTTTTACACATTCCAAAAGAATTTCAATGTCCATGCAAGAATTGCATTTGAATCTTATACAAAGCTTAAAGGCTATGGCATAAAACATCATGATGACTTTGATGTTGCTTATTTGGGTGAAAGCCGTATTATTGTTGGTTTCACTGAAAGAGGAAATGTAAGAACTATTCAAATGTTGCTTGAAGAAGAGTGATTATATGAATCAGGATTTAGTTGATGAAATAAATTATTTGATAGATTTATTAACTAAATCCGGATTTTTTTCAAAAGAAGAAATATTAGAAATATTGGAAGAACAATTCATAGAATATGACATTGATTTTTCTAAATTTAATATTTCATTAAATAATTTTAACAATACAAATTTCTCTATTTTGGAGGAAACCTTTAAAAAACTAACAAGAAAATCAATCATTTGCGTTCATAATTGTGGATATGACTTCGAAGAAGGAGTTGAAGATATTTACGAGTTATATTTCCATTTAGTTAATAATAATTATTCTGCTGAAGGCTTTTGTTTTTACACCTTTGAGGATTTGGAACAGGCCATTGAAGAAGATATTTTAAAAATAACCTTTGGAGATTTTCAAAAAGATGAAAATAAATCTTTAGAAATTGGAAATATTGTTTATCAATATTTATTGGATGCAGATTTTGATGTTAATTGGGATAAGACAGTCAACAGCCCTATTGAAATTGTTAACTTTAAGTGGGATAAGAAATTCGATGAGAATATGGAATATGAATTGGAAGGAGCTTATGAATTATTTGTAGGTGAAAATAATGAAAAATAAATCTTTAAGATTAATTGAAGATGTTGTAGGCAATTTTGCTAAATTAGCTTCTATTGAAATTTCTGATGATTCTATTTATTTGGAGTTCATTGATGTTGAGTTAGGTAATCCGAAAAATGACCATGATTTATCCCTGTCTATGAGATTTGCTAAAAAGCCATTCATTACAATTTTTTATGATAATATTTGGGATATTGATTTTGTTTCTAATTTTGATTATAACAATCATTTTCTCCAAGAAGATATGATTTTAGAAGTTAGAAAAATTAAATTTTTAGATTTTGAATATTTGAATACATTCTTTTATAATTATTCAAAACAGAAAGATTTCACAAAGGATAAGGAATTTGATATTCACAATATCCGTTCAGATTTCTTCTGTTTAATCGAATTCAATGATATTGCTATTGTTATCGGTGGAGACGAAATGGACTTTTTTACTCCAAATGAAAGAATAGACGATGATATACTAAAAGAATTATCCAATCAGTGGATGATGTATTATTTAACATATCATCAAAAAAGAAATATTATAAAAGATCCGATGTGTGAACATCATCCTTTAAACAGATAGATTTTCAACTATCTTCTTATTTTTCTGATGTAGTAATCGAATCTATTTTTGATTAAAGCTATTTGAAACAAAATTTAAAAGATTTCTGATTCCAGATATAAATCCATTGTAATTATTATTATGGATATTTGACATATCATCTTCCACACGATCATCAACCTCTTTTAAAAACGTCTCATTGTTGTAATCGTGAGAAGTAAAGTAATGGACCTGTATGGAATAATTCGTATCCTCTTTAGGGAAAACATAATTGACTCCGACATGGTCGAAAGTAACATTTGTATTTCTTGAAGGATTTGAGAAATATTCTTTAGATACTGGAACGCCACTCATTGTTTTGTTTTCAGTTTTCAATACTTTAAAACCACCATTTTCCATAGATGCATAGCGATCATTCGAAATTGATGTAATATGGTCTTCCGGCCAATCATCCCAAAAGTCCATATAAACATATTTATTGGTTATTGCATGAGGCGTTTTTGAGTGATTAGTTAGATTTAGTTCATCTGTTGTATTCCATGCTTCAGGAACTACAGCAACGCTATGGCCAAAATTAATTGTTTTATCAGTATTAACGCTTAAAAAACTATTAATTCCATTAATATTGGTCGCGACAATTATGATGAAAATTACTATCAGGAGCCAATAAAACATATCTCTTCTCCTCATCTGACTTTTCCTCCTTTATGTTCAGTTTTCGCCCATTTACGTTCTTTTCTAGTCATCATAGTATACATTGTCATGAAAAACAATGGAATCAAATGGAAGCAGTAAATGTAATATTTTATGATATCTTTAATAAAATCAATAAATTTCGGATTGTCTCTAGATAATGCAAGCATAATGCCTGGGAAGAATGCAATTGCAGATAAAATACCCACAACCAATGGAGCTTCCATTCTTATAACAGTCACATTATGGAATAAAAACCAGGATAGGGCGTTTAATAATGTTATGATAAAACCAAAGAATATGAGTAAATTAAAACTGTAAAAAGAAATATGTTCGATAATACCAAATTTTTTAGGTATTGACACTTTTGCTTTTAGAATTTGGGGCATGTAAATGAATAATGTTTCAAAGTTACCAATAGCCCATCTTACTCTTTGTCTAAAGAATGGTTTCCATTCTGTTATTGCCTCCTGATAAACTGCAGCCTCACCGCAATAACGTATTTTTCCACCTAAAAGCATTATTTTTACAGCTAAATTCAAATCTTCAGTTACAGCAAATCCGTCCCATTTGCCGCTGTCAATAATGGATTGTTTTCTAACAAATTGTCCATTTCCACCTAAAAAGCCAGTATTTCCTAAATTATCTTTTGCTCTTAGTGTATTTCCAAAACTTGCGAATTCTACATGCTGCATTCGGGCTAAATAATTTTCATCTTTATTATACATTTTAACTCTTGATTGAACACCATCAATTTCGGGATCTGCAACATATGCAGTTACCTTAGTTAAATAATCTTTGTGTATTGTTGTATCGGCATCAAAAACACCAATTATCTCTCCTCGGGATAATGTTAAAGCATCATTTAAAACAAATCCTTTTCCTTTTCCAGATATTGGGGGCATCCTTGTTACAATTTTTAATTGAGGCAAATCTTTTTTAATTTCCGCTAATATTTCGCCGGTTCTATCTGTTGAACCGTCATTAATAACGATAACTTCGAATTGTGGAATTCCATCAACATAATAGTCTGATTCGCAAACGCTTCTAACAGTAGTTTCAATGGTTGATTCTTCGTTATGTGCGGGGATAAAGACACTTACAAATGGCTTTTCATAATCATAGCTAACCTCATCCGGCTTTTTAATACTGGCTATTCCATTAATGAGCATTGCTGCTGTAGGTATAAGTAAAAGCCATTGAAGCCAAGTAGCGTTTCTTGATAAGATTGCAATTATGATTAATGATACGCATAAAACTAAAAGAAAACTTGAATCTGATTTTTCAATTAGTAATTCAGTATTCTTTTCACTGATTCTGTCTTTAGCTTCAATAATTTTTTGTGTATTTAATTCGTGTTTTCTAATAGCTACTGCCATTGCACGCTGCAATTCATCTTTATCAATATCTTTAATTAAATATCCATAAGGAGATATTTCCATTACTTCATCTATTACTTCATCAAAGCGTTCTCCGATAATAACTACATCGGGGATGTTTAATTTTTCTAAATCTTGGGTTAACTTAATTAAGTCTACATTTTCAATTTCTGTGTCAAGCAAAACAAGATTCGGTGATAAGTTTATAAGATTATTTTTAATGGTTTGTTTGGTATCAGCTGATCCTATAAAATTATAGTCATAATCTTCAATGTATTCTTTCAACTGATTAACTAATTCTTTATCTGAACTTATTACTAGAATATTTGGATGAGATTGCGCAATTGAAATAGCACTATCCAACTTTTTTGAACTCATTATATCATTGTTTATTCGCTGAATCCTTGGGCATCATTTATTTTTTGTGTTTCTATTTGTGCCCTTTTGATAGTTATTTTCAATGTTTTATCTAATTTTGAGATGTCGTATGGCTTTGAAATGAATCCGTATGATCCTTTAACATTGGATTTTTCGAAAGTATCGGTATCGGTGTTTGCAGTTAAATAAACGATAGGTATTCTTAATTCGGATATTACTTCAGCAGCTTCAATACCTTCCATATCACCTTTTAATTTTATATCCATTAAAACCACATCAGGAATTGTTTCAGCAGCCGTATCAATTGCATCTTGTCCTGTATCGACAGTATCTATAACTTCGTATCCTAATTCTTCTAAACTATATTTTAAATCAAGTGCAGTAATTGCTTCATCTTCAACAATTAATATTCTTTCATTCATTTTATCCCTTCCAATCTCTATAATATTATAATTTTGTTACTAATTGTATTTAATAATTTGTTATTTTGACTTTGAAATCGTATGTTCCATAGTTAATGGGAATAATAATCTAAATGCAGTACCCTCATCAACATCCAAATATTTAATTTCTCCGTCTAATTGTTTGGTTAAGTTTTTAATAATCTCACAGCCGAGGCTATGTTTCATATCATTTTTAGTTTTGTCCATACCCACTCCATTGTCTTTAATTATTAATTCTCCAGTATTTTCATCAATTTTTCTGAATGTTTTTGTTATTGTTTTGTTCGGCCAGTCCTGTGGGAATGCATGTTTTATTGAATTCATTGTTAATTCATCAACAACCAAAAGTAGTGGTGTTATTATCTCAATGGATAATGTAATACTGTCATCTACTGTTGATTTAAATTCAATTCCATCCTTCAATCCAATTAAATTTTTAAGTTTAGTATCCTGGTCATCGATATACTCTTTAAGATTAATGTTTTTAAAATCACTTGTATTATAGGTTTTTTCGTGTAATAAAGCAAGTGAAGATAGTCTGGATTGCATATGGTCGATAATTATGTTGGGTTGGTTTTTATATGCTCTTTTTTCTAAGTTTAAGAAACTGTTTAGTATTTGTAAGTTGTTTTTAACTCTATGATGCACTTCTTTAATCAGGACTTTCTGATGTTCATTTGCATCCTGAAGTTCTTGTTGTTTTTTGTAGTCTTCAGTAACATCAGTTAAAAAACCGATACTATGTTCTTCTTTACCGAATTCAAATGTTTCAATATAAATTTCACATATTTTTTGATTATTTGGATTTCCCTTAACATTATATGTAAATGTTTCTTCAAGTTCAGATATTTCTTTTCTTAAAAGTTTTCTAAAGGATTCTACAGTTTCCTGCTCTACAATATTTTCTAAGATTGCTCTTTGATTAGAATATGTTTCTTTATCTTCTTCTACAATATCATAAAAGCCTTCGCTGTATTCGTATTGCTTTTGGTTTAGAGGATCAATTAACAATGCTAATTTTTTGTATTTTTTAAATCCATTAAGCAAAAAGTCAATTGGTCTTGTTATACTTTTATCTGAACTTTTTGTAATATCTTTAATTAAAGCATATCTGCTTATTAATTCTCCATTTTCATCAAATTTTGAATAAAAATTTAAATCCAGATATTTTATAATGCCGTCTGGTGTTTTAATTCTAATAACGGTTTCATAGTTAGCTACACCACTATCTAATTTGTTCTGTATTTTATCAATTAATGGACGGTCTTCCGGTATTACTAACTCGAAAATGATATTGTAATATTCATCGTTTTCTTCTCTTGAACGATTGATGATATTGTAAACTCCTTGAGTCCATGAATATTTGTCGTTGATTTTATAATAACTTCCGGTTTGTGAGAAATATTCGATTAATGAAGATTTATTTTCATCGTAAATTTCATATCCATCCAAGTCTTCATCTTTTCTTTCTATTGTGTATTTTAAGTCTGATATTAAGACAATTTTTTCCATATCATAAAGTACCTTAACATTTGCAAGCCTTGCAAGCTTATCATTCTGATAATATAGGAAACGCAGTTTTTTTGTTTCATGTGTTTTATAAACTTCATATAATGTATCTTTCAGGATTTCACTATATCCTGGTGAGCATTTACTTAACAATCTTCCCTCAACATCATCTCTTGTAATATTTCCACGCTCTAAAGCACTCATTCCTAACATATGGATTACAAAATCCTTTCCTCCATCATATGGAATAAATACATCCATATCGCAGGGTAAGTTTTTTAATATTTTTCTAAATGGTATGTCTGGAGTTTTATATATTGGTTCAACGTATTTGAATAATTCTCTTTCGGTAATGTTTTCAATCCTGATTTCTGTTGTATCTTCCAGTTTTATATATCTTCTTTCAATATTCATGCTTTTACACCTCCTCATTTACATTTTCAAAAGGGTCTTCAAATCTGGTTGGGAAAACTATTCTAAATTCTGTTCCAACTTCACTGTCTACAATTTCTATTGTTCCCTCTAATTGTTTTGTTAGACTTTTTACAATTTCCCATCCCAGATTATGATTTATAAGTTGTTCTGGACTTTCAAGACCAACACCATTATCTTTTAAGATGAATTCACAAGTATTTTCATCAATAAAATCAATTTTTTTATAAATTGTTTTATTTTCCATATCGGGATTGGGAAATGCATGTTTTATTGCATTCATTGTCAATTCATCAACAATTAATAATAATGGAGTAATTGTTTCAATGGATAAATGAATATTTTCATCAATTTCTGATTCAAAGTGAATATTTTTTGCACTGAATAATCCTTGAAGAGTCTCATCCTGATCTTTTAAATAATCCTTTAAATTAATATTTAAAAAATCACTTGTATTATATGTTTTTTCATGTAAAAGTGCGAGTGAAGAGAGACGGGCTTGCATATTGTCTAGAATTTTTTGAGGATTATCTGCATATGCTCGTCGCTCTAAGTTAAGAAAACTATTCAATACTTGCAGGTTGTTTTTAACTCTATGGTGAACCTCTTTGATTAGAATATTTTTATTTGCATTGGATTCCATTAACTCCTGTTGTTTTTCCCTCATGACTGTAATATCAGTTAAAAATCCAATACTGTGTTCATTATTCCCATATTTGAATCTTTCAATAAATAATTCACATACTTTTAAGTTATTTTCATCACCATTAACCTTAAATGTTAATATTTCATTAAATTCATCTATTTCTCCTTTAACTAATTTTAAGAGATTTAGTCTAACATCATCTTCTATAATATTATCAATTATATCTATTGAATGAATATATTCCTCACTAGAAACTTCAATCATTTCATAAAAACCTTTACTGAACTCATATCTTCTACTTAATGGTTCTATAAGAAGAGATAATTTAGTATTCTGATTAAAACCATTTAACATAAAATCAACGGGTCGGGTCATATGTTTATGTGAATCAAGGCTTACATCTTTAAATAATCCATAATGACTTATTTCATCTCCATTTTCATCAAATTTGGAGTATAAATATGTGTCTAAATATTTAATATTACCGTCACGAGTTTTAATCCGGATAATATTTTCATAAGTATCCGTTTCGGGACTCATTGTGTTAAGTAACTCATGGACTAACGGTTTATCTTCAGGAATTACCAAATCAAAGATAATATTATAAAATGCATCATTAGACTCTCTTGTCCTATTAATAATATTATATATTCCCGGCGTCCAGGTATATTCATTTCTTGTTTTATAGTAGCTTCCGGTTTGTGAGAAATATTCGATTAAAGTAGATTTATTGGCATCATCTTCTATTTTTTTCTCTTCTAAACTTTTTTCATTTGATAACTCATCCTTATAATCAGAAATAACAAAAAGATTACCTTCATCATAAATAATATGTATATTAGTTATGGTTTTAATTTTATTACTGACATAGTAATAAATTCGCATTTTTTTCGTTTCTTTGGTTTTTATTACTTCTTTAAATGGTTCTTTAAAAATTTCATAGAAGAATGGTGAACATTCACTCAGTTTACGACCTTCTACATCTTCTAATTTAATATTCCCTCTTTGTAAAATATTCCAACCTAAACGGTTAACAATAAAATCTTTGCCATCTTCTATTGGGATGAACATATTAACATCCGATTGAACATATTTGATAATATTACAAAAAGGAATTTTTAACGGCTTTTGAAACTGAGGAACCAGTTCAAACAGGTTAATGTTACTAATGTTATATGCCCGAACTTCCTCAATTTTTTCCAATTCCCTATAGTGCCTTTCAATATGCATATAAATTACCTTGATTTTTGATTTATACTATTCATATTTATCTATATTATATTATTTAATAATTTGTTGGAAAAGCTTTTTAATAATTAAATACATAATAATATTGTTATGGAAATTTTTGAATTTTCACAATATTGTTATGGGAATTTTTGAATTTTCATCATGTTAATTTTATTATATGGGAGTTATTAAATGACTTGTAGTATTTTAGTAGGCGGAGCATGGGGTGATGAAGGTAAAGGAAAATGTATTACTTACCTTTGCAGTAATGATAAACCATCTATTATCGCACGTGCAGGAGTAGGTCCTAATGCAGGCCATTCTGTTGAATTTAATGGTGAAAAATATGGTTTAAGATTAACTCCATCAGGTTTTGTACATACTGATGCTAAACTCATGATTGGGGCAGGAGTTTTAGTAAATCCTGATGTACTGTATAAAGAATTTGAAGATTTATCAAAATATAATGTAAAAGAAAGAATGTTGATTGATCCTAGATGTGCAATAATTACACAGGATCATTTGGATAGAGATGTATCTTCCGAACATTTAGCTAAAAAAATAGGAAGTACAGGTTCCGGTTGCGGACCTGCAAATTCAGATAGGGTAATGAGAACTATTCAACTTGCAAAAGATTTTCCTGAACTTGAAGAATACATTGCTGATGTTTCCATAGCTTGTAATGAAGCTATTGATAATGGTGAAGATGTATTTATTGAAGGGTCACAGGGTTTTGCATTATCTCTTTACTATGGAAGTTATCCGTATGTAACTAGTAAAGATACCACAGCTTCCACTTTCGCTGCCGATGTCGGTGTCGGACCAACAAAAGTGGATGAAGTTATTAATGTATTTAAATCTTATATTTCCCGTGTTGGGGAAGGACCATTTCCAACTGAAATGACTCAAAAAGAAGCTGAAAGCAAAGGTTTGGAAGAGTATGGTGTTGTAACAGGACGTCGCAGAAGAATCGGTTACTTTGATATGGAACTTGCTAAGGAATCATGCAGAATTAACGGTGCAACTCAAATTGCATTAACCTGTGTTGACAGATTATATCCGGATTGTGCAAGAACGCAGGATTATAATGTTTTGTCTGCTGAGACTAAGGCATTTATTGATGAGATTGAATCACAAACCAATGTTCCGGTAACTATTATTTCAACCGGTCCGGATTTAAAAGACACTATTGATTTAAGAAAAGAATTATTATAAATTCTTTTTATTTTTTTTGTTTTCGATAGATAACTTTTATATAATAAAACATTAATATAACAATTGTTAATATTCATTTAATGTGTGATAATTATGGAATTCATAAGACAAAGTGATGTAATTCAGTGGAAAAACGGAGAATATAAAACAATTAAGGAAAATAGTGTTGAAGATGAATACACGTATTTATTCATTGATTATTTACCTCCAAGAAAATTTTCTACTTATCCTAAAGATTTAGAGGACTTTGCAATAGGATATTGTTTGGGAGAAGGATTAATTAAAGATTTTTCAGACATAGAATCCATTAAATTGGATGGAAGCAATGTCCTGGTTACAACAAAATTGACCCACAATCCCGAAGAGGATTTGGAACAGGACAGTATTGTTCAGAAAAGAAAAGGGGACTGTGAACATGCATGTGTGTGCCGATTACTCGAATATCAAGGAGTTAACTCAGATAATGCCGGAGGAATCAGATCAGAATTAAAAACAATTAAACCCAATAACTCCAATTTAAAGATAGATGCAACACAAATTATAAAAGACATAAAACATTTAACTGATGAAGCTAAGATTTGGCAAAAAACTGCTGGCGTACATGTTGCACAGTTAAAGTATGGGGATGAAATTATCGTCCGTGAAGATGTAAGCCGCCATGTTGCAGTTGATAAAGTGATTGGAGCTGCTTCAAAGGAAGGTTATGACCTTTCAAATTCATATATTTCATATAGTGGAAGAATGCCTGCAGACATGCTAATAAAAGTGATTAGGGTAGGAATTCCCATTATAATATCAAATGCCGCACCGGCGTCTTCAGGTATTGATGTAGCCAAGACAGGCAATATCACTGTGGTTGGTTTTGTAAAAGACAACAGATTTACAGTATTCACGGCTCCTGAAAGAGTTAATTTAAAAAAATAAGATTTCAATCTTTAATTCTATAAAATACTGTAGATAACAATAAAACTATTATGATTATGCCGCTGTAGATTATCAATTCAAATGCTTTTGAATTCACGAATAACTCCACTATTCCAACTATCCAAATAATAAATATGAATGTTGGAAGGATGTATTTGATAATATTTTTCCATAAAGAACCTACTTTAATGGTTGATTGTCGGTTTATAATTGGAATGAGTTTTTCTGCCCCATAATACCATCCAAATATTATGCATTGAATTGCAACAAGTATTAAAATTCCGAATTTATTGACAAAACCGTCAATGATTCCAACAAGATAACTGCTAATTCCACAGGTTAAAAGAAGTGAACAGACACATCCTATAATGCATAATATAGTTACTAATTTTTTACGGGGAATATTCATTTTAGAAGAAATTGATCCGATTATAGGTTCAAAAAATGCAAATGCTGATGAAATTCCTGCAAATAAGATGGCTATGAAAAATAATGGTGCTAAGATATGGCCCATAAATCCCATCAAATCAAAAATTTTTGGAAATACCACAAATATCAATCCTGTACCTTCACTAACAATTTCCGCCAGAGGTGTTCCTGATGTTGCGCTCATATAACCTAAAATTGAAAATACTCCAAATGCAGTAAATATTTCAAAACTGGAGTTTGATGCAACAACAATTAAAACATTATCTGATAATTTAGAATTATCTGATAAATAGCTTGCATAAGTAAGTGCCATTGCTTCACCCATTCCAAGTGAGAAAATAATCTGTGAAAAGGCAACAAGCCAGATGTTAACATCTAAAAGAGCATTCCAATTAGGATTAAGCAGTGCATTAATTCCAATTATTGCACCAGGTAATGTCAATGCATAAATCACTATAATAATCATTATTACAAATACTGAGGGTATTAAAATCTTAGAGGCCACTCCAATACCTTGATTAATGGATTTATGTGAAATGAACCATAAGATAAACCATGTGATAATGACTCCAACACTTATGGGCAAAAGGAAATTCCATATGTTTGAAAGATTATCGCTTCCTCCAACATTGTGCACAAAATAAGCTGCAGGGTCACTTCCCCAATTAAATGTGAAACTATTAAATAAATAAAACATGTCCCAGCTTATAATTAACATATAATAAATCAGAACTATAGCTATTAAAAAAATCAATATCCATGCTATAAATTCAAATTTGGGGTTGATTCTTTTAAAAACATCTGTAAAAGCACATTTAAAAGAAAATCCCATGCCGTATTCTAAAATTAGAAATGGAACTCCCATAATGGCTATCGCTACAAAATATGGTATAAAAAATGATCCTCCTCCATTGGAATATACCACATAACTAAATCTCCAGATATTTCCGAGACCTATGGCACATCCAATCATTGCAAAAATAAAAGACCAAGTGGAATCCCATTGTTCATATTTTTCCATACATTAATATATGACATATAATCTATTTAAATATGATTTATTTTTTAATGGTGAAATCAATAATATTTTAATTTATATTGCATCAGATCCTCGCTCACCGGTTCTAATTCTAATTACCTCTTCCACATCAGAGACAAATATTTTCCCGTCTCCAATGTCACCAGTTCTTGCATTTTCAATAATTATGTCAATAATGTCTTCCAGGTCTTTCTCATTTACTATTAATTCGATTCTTGTTTTTGGGATTAAATCAATACAATAACTGGATCCACGGTATGATTCTTTAATACCCATCTGCCTTCCTCTTCCCTTTACAGTAGAAACATTCATACCTTCACATCCTGCTTTTAAAAGTGCTGTTTTAACATTTTCAAATTGTTCTTCACGTATCACGGCAATTATTCTTTTCATTTTACCACTAATTATTATATCTAACTTCTTAATATTAATAAATCTTTTTTTGAAATTGAATTTTTTTCTTTTTGGGGATTAATTAATATATACTAGTAATTAAATAATTATTAAATATGTATTGCCCAAAATGTGGTGCTGAAATAACTCATTATTCGAAATATTGCAGGAAATGCGGTACAAAATTACCATACAACAAAGAATTTGAAAAAGATAACTCTGATTCTAGTTTGGATGATGATAAATCATTAACTGCAAACAGGCAAATTATTTTTTTATCTGTTTTAGGCTTGATTGTTATTATAATACTATCTGCATTTGCTATGGGCACATTCAATCATCAAAATCCTTCAAACACTAATTCTTCCTTTGATGATTTTATAAATAATAATTTGGCTTCTTCATCTGAAGATAGTGAAGAGGTTGAATATTATTATCCCTCTACAAGTTATGATGTGCCTAAAAACAATAATGATTCTAAATTACAGGATATTTCCAACAGTTTTTTTAATTATGATTTTTTCAACAAATCAATTTAAATTGTTCTTTTTTGGATTAGGCCTTTTTTATTAAAGCATTATATTATAAATTTATATTGTTTTTTTAAAAATGTCATATTATTTTTGCATCATTTTTGATATTCTATTCTACTTTTAGAAAATAGTATTTATTAATTGTTTCATATATATGGAGTAGTCAAAAAAACATATTTTCTGCATATGTTTTTCTCTGTTAATTTTTGTGGGTATTGCAAAATTAAATGTTTTTTAGTAATTAGTAATATTGCTTGATATTGTTCATGATTTTTTTTAAATTATATTATTTATATAAGTTTTAATTAGATTTTTCTAAAATTGTTATATTTTTCTCATGTTAATTTGGTGCTTTAAATATATTTTTACTTTAAAAAAATGAGTTAATTATTGAATTGAATTTTTTTATAATATTTTATAATTATTTTTATATTATTGAATATGAAATTTTTAAAAAGATTTTTTTTATATGATGTTTATATTATTTTTTTATCAAATGATTATTTTTAGGTAAACAAAATGATGTTAAAATATATATATGAATAAGGGTAAAAATAAATGTCAAGTAGACTATCGATTAATGTCAAAAATATTTGTCAGATAGGGGTAGATATATTATGAAAATTCGAAAAGAGATTATAATTATATTATGTTTAATTATTTGCATTATTCTTTCATTAAATGCTGTTTCAGCAGCAACTAATGATTTAAATAAGGCAAATGTCACAGATAATAGTAATTTATTGTCTCTCCCATCTAATAACAATAATAATGTTCTTGGATCTGGAGGACAATCATTTACTGAGTTAAATGAGACAATAAATGGTGGAACGCAATCAGTAATCGATTTGAAAAATAATTATACATTTACAGATAGAGATACCGATTTTGTAAATGGTATTCGTATTAATAGGCCACTAACTATTAACGGTAATGGTTTTGCTATTGACGGAGCTAATAAAGCTAGAATATTTGATATTTATGCTCCAGTTACACTAAATAATATAGTCTTTATCAATGGTAATTCCAGTACTAATGGTGGTGCAATCGATGTAGAAAATGCTGTTGCATCTAGGATAGAATTATGTACTTTTATTAATAATAGTGCTAAGGATAGTGGTGGTGCTATTTATCTGAATGATATGGCTCATAATACTGTTGTAACTGATTGTAAGTTTATAAACAATACTGCAGAAATTAATGGTGGTGCTATAGAGTGGCATAAGAATTCTGAAAATGGGCTTGTCACAAATTCCGAATTTATCAATAATATTGCTGGCAGATCTGGTGGTGCAATATATTGGAATGGTTATAATGGTACTGTTAGAAATTCCAAGTTTAATGGAAATAAGGCACTTGGTATAAATAATGCTACTGACTCATATGGTAAAGTTACATATGGTGGTGATGGTGGTGCTATTATATGGATTGGTGCATTAGGTGATGTTGAAAATTGTACTTTTAGAGATAACAATGCTTCCAAACGTGGTGGTGCTGTATTTCTAGAAGGTGGTACTAATATCGATTGTGATGATACTACTTTTGATAATTGTACTTTTATTAGTAATTATGCTGGTACTAATGGTGGTGCTGTTGATTGGCATGAAGGTGCTAGTAATGGTAATGTGCTTAATTGTGTATTTGAAGATAATGCTGCTAATGCAAATGGTGGTGCTATATATTGGAGAGGTTATAATGGTGAAGTAATTAATTCTAATTTCACTAGTAATACTGCAAGAGGTTTAAATCTGGGTACTTATAATAATACTGGTGATGGTGGTGCTATATTTTGGGCTGGTGTTAATGGTACTTTAACTAATGACAGGTTCATAAGCAATAAAGCTATAAAGAATGTTAATAATAATACTAGTGGTCGTGGTGGTGCAATGTATGCAGGTTCAAGTGTGTATGGAAACAGAAACATTACTATTACTGGTTCATACTTTGAAGATAATAATGCTGGTACTAATGGTGGTGCTCTTGACTGGTATGCCGGAGCACATGACGGTTTGGTAGATACTTGTACATTCATTCATAATATTGCTAATAGATCTGGTGGTGCAATATTCTGGAATGGTTATAATGGTACTGTTAAAAATTCCAAGTTTAATGACAATTATGCTTTAGGTATTGCAAATGCCACTAACCCATATGATGAAATTACACTTGGTGGTGATGGTGGTGCTATTATATGGATTGGTTCATTAGGTGATGTTAAAAATTCTACTTTTAAAAATAACAATGCTTCCAAACGTGGTGGTGCAGTATTTATAGAGGGAGGTACTAATATCGACTGTAATGATACTACCTTTGATAACTGTACTTTTATTAGTAACTATGCAGGTACTAATGGTGGTGCTGTCGATTGGCATGAAGGTGCTAGTAATGGTAATGTACTTAATTGTGTATTTGAATTTAATGCTGCTAATGCAAATGGTGGTGCTATATACTGGAGAGGTCATAATGGTGAAGTAATTAATTCCAATTTCACTAGTAATACTGCAAGAGGTTTAAACCTTGGTACTTATAATAATACTGGTGATGGTGGTGCAATATTTTGGGCTGGTGTTAATGGTACTTTAACTAATGACAGGTTCATAAGCAATAAGGCTGTAAAGAATATTAATAATAATACTAGTGGTCGTGGTGGTGCGATGTATTTAGGTTCATGTGAACATGGAAACAGAAACATTACTATTACTGGTTCATACTTTAAAGATAATAATGCAGGTACTAATGGTGGTGCTCTTGACTGGTATGCCGGAGCACATGACGGTTTGGTAGATGATTGTACATTCATTCATAATATCGCTAATAGATCTGGTGGTGCAATATTCTGGAATGGTCACAATGGTACTATTTTATTCTCTAAATTTTATGACAATCATGCATTAGGTATTACCAATGCTACTAGTGTTCGTGGTGATGTCACCTATGGTGGTGATGGTGGTGCTGTAATGTGGTCTGGTGCAGACGGTTATGCTTTACATTCCAATTTTGTCAATAACACTGCAGCTAAACGTGGTGGAGCAGTATTCCTGCAAAGTGCTGCCACGGAAACTTCAGATAATACATTTTTCGAATATTCATATTTTGCAAATAACGTTGCAGGTACTAATGGTGGTGCTATTGATTGGAATGAAGGTGCAAAACACGGTAATGTTTTAAATGCAGTATTTATTAATAACACTGCAAAACGTAATGGTGGTGCTATATTCTGGCACGGTGAAAACGGTACAGTCAAAAACTCTAAATTCATAAACAACAGAGCTACCGGTGAAGCTTGGGAATACAACTTGACTATAAATATGGGTGATAAAATTATTGTTGGAGAAAACGGAACCTTGACTTTAGGTAATATAGTTGTCCTTCAACAAAGCAGTTTACCTATCGATTCATCTATATCAGATTATATAGATAAGCTAGTTGTGCTCAATTATACCTATGATAATGTTCTCAAGTTCGAATCTTATGTTGTAGTAAACGGTACTACTACACAATATACCTGGAAGATGTTGGATGAAACTAGTATTCTTGTTTCACAATCAATTATTTCTCCTGTTGATTGGGCAATAGATCAGTACTTCGGTGGTGACGGTGGTACTATCCTCTGGAGTGGTGATATAGGTCTTGTAGAAAATTGTACTTTTACTGATTCAAACTCCGCACGTCGTGGTGGTGGAGCATACATGACAGGAAGTGACAATGTAACATATAAAGACTGTTACTTTGAAAAATGTACTTCAGGTACTAATGGTGGAGGAGTAGACTGGTTAGCTGGTGCAAACTACGGTAAAATTTTAAACTGTACCTTTAATAATACTCGTGCTGCCCGTTCTGCTGGTGCAATATACTACGATGGTTGGTATGGTAGAATGGAAAATGTTACCATTATCAATACTCAATCCTGGGGTGGAGCTTTAAAAATAAGTGATGACCGTAGAGTTAATTATGCCGGTTGGGATTCAAGTCACTGGGATACAAATACTACTGGTGGTGATGCCGGTGCTATCATGTACACAGGTTCAAACATTTATGTTTACAATGTAACTTTCACAAATTGTAACGGATCAGGTCGTGGAGGTGCAGTATTCTTGCAGGATAACTATAATGTTACTTTCGATAGTTGTAAATTTGAAAACAACATTGCGGCAGGTACTGCAAACAACACATATTATGATGATAAAGACATAAGTACTGGTATTAATGAATGGTTAACCGGTTGGGGCGGTGCTGTTGCATTTGATGTAAATGCTCACGATGCTACAATCAAAAACTCCAAATTCCTTAACAACATTGCTATTCGTACTGGTGGAGCAATCAGTTTCGCTAAGGGTGCAGAAAACAACAAGGTATTGAATTCCACATTTGACAATAACACTGCACACCGTTCAGGAGGAGCAATCTACTGGAATGGTTTAAACGGTACAATCCATGATTCAATATTCACTAATAATAGAGCTGTAGGTGACAAATGGCAATATAGTCTGATTGTAGATATGGGAAATCATGCTGATGTTCAACCTGATGGAACAGTAATCTTAGGAAATATAGTTGTTCTTCAAACTAATACATTACCTACTTCCCCTGACACTTATAAGGACAGGTTGGTTGTACTCAATTCAACTCAGGGCAAAATTGCTCATTTCGAATCATGGGTTGTTACTGAAGATACTGTAGGATATAAATGGAAAAAATTAGATGAAATTAATATTACAGTTTCTGAATCCGTTATTTCCCCTGTTGACTGGGCAATTGATCAGTACTTTGGTGGTGACGGTGGTACTATCCTCTGGAGTGGTTCTGTAGGTTATGTAGAAAATTGTACTTTCATTGAATCAAACTCTGCCCGTCGTGGTGGTGGAGCATACATGACCGGTTGTGACAATGTAACTTATGAATCCTGTAAATTTATTAACTGTACTTCAGGTACTAATGGTGGTGGAGTAGACTGGTTAGCTGGTGCAAACTATGGTAAGATTTATAATTGTATCTTTAACAATACTCGTGCTGCTCGTTCTGCTGGTGCAATTTACTACGATGGTTGGTATGGTGATATGAAAAATATTACTATTATCAATACTCAATCATGGGGTGGAGCTTTAAACACCAGTAGAGATGGTAGAGTTAATTATGCCGGTTGGGATTCAAGTCACTGGGATACCAATACCACTGGTGGTGACGCTGGTGCTATCATGTTTACTGGTAGTTGTGAATACGTATACAATGTAACTTTCATTAACTGTAACGGATCAGGCCGTGGAGGAGCTGTATTTTTACAGGATAACTTTAATGTTACTTTTGATACCTGTAAATTTATAAACAACTTTGCAGCAGGTACTGCAAATAACACTTATAATGATGATAAAGATATCTCAAGTGGAACAAATGCTTGGTTAACCGGTTACGGTGGAGCTATTGCATTTGATGTTAATGCTCACTTAGGTATAATCAAAAAATCCCAATTCATTAACAACACCGCTGTACGTATTGGTGGTGCAATCAGTTTCGGTAAAGGTTCATTTGACGCTATTATTTCAGATTCAACATTTGATGATAATACAGCATACCGTTCAGGAGGAGCAATTTCCTGGGACGGTACCAACGGTACTATGACCAATTGTAACTTTACAAACAATGCTGCATTGGGTACAGATATCAGTACCTTGTTTTTAGATTTGAAAGATCTCAATCAAATTGAATATGGAACTTCCCTACCTGATAAAAGTTCTTTTGGTTTAAATAAGGTCTTTGTTCTTATTCAGTATAATGGTGATCAAAAGGCTAATTATACAATGTATTCAATCAATCCGGATAATGATGAATGGACTATATTGGAATTTACTACAGAAACCGGTCCTTCTCCTATTGACTGGGTTACTGATGAATACTTCGGTGGTGACGGTGGTACAATTTTCTGGACAGGAGATAATGGTACTGTGGACAACTGTAGATTCATTGACTCCAACTCCGCTCGTCGTGGTGGTGGAGCTTACATGACCGGTTCAGATAATATTGTATTTAAAAATTCCTACTTTGAAAACTGTACTTCAGGTACTAATGGTGGAGGTCTTGACTGGTTAGCTGGTGCAAATTATGGTAGAGTAATTAACTGTACTTTCAACAATACTCGTGCTGCCCGTTCAGCCGGTGCAATCTACTACGACGGTGATTACGGTAGAATTGAAAACATTACTGTTATCAATACCAGATCTTATGGTGGAACTTTAAAACACAGTACATACGGCAGAGATAATGTTATTTATGCCCGTTGGGATGCAAGTCACTGGGATACCAATACTACTGGTGGTGATGCCGGTGCTATCATGTTTACAGGTGACCATGAATATGTTTATAATGCAACTTTCATCAACACAACTTCACAGGGCCGTGGAGGAGCTGTGTTCTTGCAGGATAACAGTAATATTACTTTTGATTCCTGTAAATTCATTGGTGATGAAGCATTAGGTATTGCTACAAACACCTGGAAGGATTACACTAAGGATAGAGATGATCATTATTCTGATACTACACTTGATTATAAATTAACCGGTCATGGTGGAGCAATTGCATTTGATGTAGGTGCTCATGATGTTGTAATTAAAAAGTCTGAATTCATATATAACTATGCTCGTCGTGACGGTGGTGCAATTAACATCGCGGAAAATTCATTCAATGCTACTATTGAAGATTGTATATTTACAAACAACTCCTGTGGTGACGACGGTGGAGCTATCAACTGGGAAGGTAATTTAGGTCATGTTAAAAATATTACCTGTTACAATAATACGGGTGTAGCTTTTGCTGATCCTGAAACTGGAGCATCCACTTCAAAAGGAGGAATAATTTGTCTTACTGGTGATAATGTTACTATAACTGAATCAAAGTTCACATTAGGTACTGTATTACATAATAAAGGTAAACTTAATGAAACTGATGCAGGTGCAATATTTATTACTGGTGAAAATACAACAGTTTCAAATTCAAAATTTGACAGATGTTATGTACCTAATCAGGCGGGAGCAGTAAAAATCATAGGTAACCTTACTACTTTTATCAACTGTACATTTACAGACTGTAATTCTACTGGAGAAGGTGGAGCAATTGTTGTAGAAGGTTTAGACTGTAAAGTATATAATTCAACTTTCCTCCGTATCCTTGCTGGAGATGACGGTGGTGCAATTTTATGGATAGGTCAAAGAGGTTTAATCTATAACAGTACTTTTACAATTACCAATGCAGTAGGTTTAAAAGGACATCATTCCAAAGGTGGTGCAGTTAATGTAATTGGTGATTATTCTGTTATTACAAAATCCAAATTCCAAATGACTTCAGCCGCTATAGATGGTGGGGCTATCTATGCTACAGGTAATTATATTAATATTACAGATTCATCATTCAATAAATGTAATGTTTCACACACTTATGAAGCAAAGTATGACCATGGTGGAGGCGCTATATATGTTCAGGGTAATCACACTTTAATTGCAAATTCCACTTTCGATCAAACTAATGCTAGGATAGGTGGTACCTTGTATATTCAAGGAAATAATGCAATTGTTGATAATATTACATCTAATCGTAGTTTTGTATCTACTTCCGGCGGATCAGTTTATATATTTGGTTTAAATGCTCTAATTAATAATTCCGAAATATCAATGTCCAACGCAACCCTTTCCGGTGGTGCAGTATATATTGAAGGTCGGTATGCAACTATTGAAAATTCAAACTTAAGCAATGCTGTTGCAAAAGGTTCATCATATACTGCTAATAATTTGGGTGGTATAGTATATATTCACGGTAACGATGCTAGTATTATAGGTTCCAGATTTGCCAATGGTCAGGCATATCATGGAGGAATCGTTTACTTGTTTGGTGATTATTGTAATGTTACCAATTCTTCCTTTGAAAGAGGTCATGCTTATAGTACGTCTACTGATAAGGATAGTGTTTACGGTGGTGGTGCAATTTATTCCGTCAGTTCATATTCTAATGTATATTATTCTAACTTCACATACAATATTGCTGAAGCTAATGGTGGAGGTATTTTGTGGTATGGTGGAGCCAATTCTCAATTTAACACCGTCGTAGGGTGTAACTTCATAAATAATACTGCTTATGCATTCGCTGGTTTAAATACTAAAGGTGGTGGAGCTATTTTCTGGTCATTAGGTGGATATAATGGTGTTGTTAAAGATTCCAATTTTATAGGCAATATTGTTAATTCTACTTCTAAGGCTGATGGTGGAGCTATCTTATGGGATAGAAGTTATAACGGAATACTTGATAATTGTTATTTTGATGGAAATTGTGCTTATACCACTAATGTGAATCAGGATTGGACTCAAGGAGGAGCTTGTTTATTAAGATCAGGTAATTTCACCATAAGTAATTGTGTAATTAAAAATAGTGTTTGTTCTAAAGAAGCAGGCGGAATATATTTCTCCAACAATAATCTTAAATCCGGTTATGTATATTTACCTAAGGATATCCGTATGATAAATGTAACATTAATAAACAATACTGTACTTTCTCTAGGTTCAACCAACAATAATGGTGGTGGCGGTGCCCAAGTTAAAGAATGTAAAAATGCTTACTTATTAAATGTTACTTTCATAAACAACACTGCAAATAAAGGTGGTGGACTTGTTATTTTTGAAAAGGCTGAAAATGGAGTTATAGTTGAAAACTGTACTTTCATAGGTAATGAAGCTTCAGAAAACGGTGGAAATATATGGGCTGCCAGTTCTCTTCTTAAATTATATAATGCTAAAATTATTGGCGGTGTTGCAGCCAACATTGGTGGTGGATTATATACTAATTATTTAGAATATAATAATTTAACTTTCATAAACAACACTGCAAGAATAGGTGGTGGATTATATTTCTATAACCGTGGTAACAGTGATCCTATTAAAATAATTAATAATATTATATTTATAAATAACACAGCAACAGAAGGTGGTGGTGCTATATATGTTCCGTATAAGAGTACTATTACCGATAATGTTTTCATTGGAAATAAGGCTTTAAATTCTGCTAGCGGCGGTGCCATTTATATTAATGCTAATCCTGTAACGATTTCTAAAAACAATTTCACCAATAATAGTGCTTACAATGGAAGTGCTATATTTTCAAACTTTGCAGGTAATGCTAATAATATTGACATTTCATATAATAATTTTACCGGCAATACTGCTTATTATGGTGGAGCTATTTACACACCAAAAGCAAGTGGTAAGATTATTAGCATATCCCATTCATCTTTCAGCAAAAACCATGCTTTCTTAGATGGTGGTGCAATTTATGCTGCAGGTTTTAATAGTAATAATAACTATCATACCATTTCCCTTTGTAATTTCACTAACAACACTGCTGACAGATATGGTGGTGCAATTTATATTGGAAACCGTAATCATAAGGTACTTAATTGTATTTTTGAAGGAAACAATGCATCCGATAGAGGTGGAGCTATTTATGTAGAAGATTATAGTAATATTTTTATTCAAGATTCTACATTTGTAAAATCCTATGCTGGTGATGGTGGTGCAGTATATTATTATGCAACTCAAGATCCAAATCTTAAAATTGAAAATTGTACATTCATTAAAAACAATGCATATTATAATGGTGGTGCGGTTTTATATCTTATTAATAGTGGATTATTGGCATATAGGGATTACAATAATTTTGATGGAAGAGGTGATATTTTACCATCTAAAAGAACTGATGTTACTATGGAGGGCACATCAAATAAATTCATTTCCAATTCATTATTTGAATTAAATGAAGATTATGAATTTGCAATTACTCATTATTCAGATATTGAAACTCCTGTTATTACAATTTATTTAGACAAACCTAGAGATATCAAACGTCAATCAATCTATTTAATTGCCAATATAACTGATTCTACAGGTCGTCTTGTTCAACAGGTTATTGTAACTGACGAAAATTTCACTGCCCATTATAATCCAACTAGAAAACAAGTATTCGTATCTTTCCGTAATCTTAAGGTTAATGAAACTTACAATATAACTGTTGGATTTATGGATGAAAATTATATGTATAAAGAAACAAACTTAACTGATCAGGCACATGGTGAGTTAAAAGGTGATTTTCAAGTTCTTCAAGCTCTAATTGAAAGGCAAATGCGTGAACAAGCACGTCAAGACCATTATGAAATTTATTTGCTTACAGAGACAAGGTCTTCTTATGTATTTACCCCATTTGGTCCGAATGGTGAACCATTGGATGACCGTTGTATAAATCTTACAAATGTTGATAAACCAATGATTATTTATGGTCAGGGTGTTGTTATTGATGCAAGAGGATATTGTAGAGTATTCAATATCACTTCCAATGATATTACATTCCTTGATGTCGAGTTTATTAATGGTAATGCTAACGGTACATATGGTGACCCTAGATATAATGACGGTGATATAGGTGGAGGTATCTTCTGGGCCGGACAAAACGGTACATTAATTAATTGTTTATTTGATAATAATGTTGCAAAGATAGGAGGAGGATTATATTATAATTCTTCTGCATTAGGAGCTAAAATTATTAATACAACATTTTCAAATAACTATGCACTCACCAATGGTGGAGCTATTGATTGTAATGCCAGTGGAATCGTTCTTACCAATACAAGATTCATATCTAATCATGCAAATTATGGTGCAGCTTTATGTAGGGAAATTAATGCTACCGGAGGTAAGGGTTTCAATAATACATTCATAGATAATGTTGCAGAAACTGCTGGAGCAGCACTTGCATGGTTAAATGCAACAAATATTAGTATTGACACATATTACTTCTATGGTAATAGTGCGGGTTTCACTGGTGGAGCAATCTATGTTGGTGAAGGCAGTAAGAATTGTGAAATAATTAACTGTGTCTTTGGAGACAATTATGTGAATGATCCTACTGGTTATGGTGGTGCTATTGAATGGCATTCAGAAAAAGGTAAAGTTGTAAATTCCACTTTCTACAATAACCGTGCATATGATGGTGGAGCAATTTATGTCGGTAGTGAATCTGGTGAAATCAACATTACTAACTCCACATTCCGTGAAAACCATGCAGTCAATTATGGTGGTGCTATTAATATTGAAGCATCCTCTGTTACTGTTAACGGATCTAATTTCTATGATAATACAGCTATTAAAGGCGGTGCATTATATGTAGGTGGAAGTGGTACTACTAATTATGTATATTCCTCTGTTTTCAAAGGAAACAAAGCAATAGGTACTGGAGAAGACATGAACGGTCTTGGTGGAGCTATTGATTGGGTTGCTTCTTCAGGATATATCATTGATTCAGAGTTTACCAGTAACTGTGCTGATTACGGCGGTGGAATATACTTTGGTGGAAAATCAGATAAAAGTGTAATTACAAATTGTGTATTCACTGATAACCATGCAAAATATAATGGTGGAGCAATTGACTGTAATGCATCTTCAATGTATTTAACCAATACATTATTTGATGGCAATTATGCACAGTTCGGTGCTGCTTTATGTAGGGAAACCCATGCAAAAAGTGGTTCCGGTGAAAATAATACATTCAAAAATAACCATGCATATGTTTCAGGTGCTGCATTAGGATGGATGGGATCAGTAGGTATTAAAATTACTAACTATACCTTCATAAATAACTCTGCAGATGTTAGTGGTGGAGCTATTTATGTAAGTCCAGACAGCCATAACTGTTCAGTAATTGACTGTAACTTTGTAGATAATTATGTATCCAATAAGACTATTGAATGGAATGACCAATTCAATTGGATTGCATGGGACGGTACTGAAATGACATATACTATCCAATACTTAGACAAAGGAGATCCATTGATTAATAAAACACGTATGTATCCTAAAGAAACTGTATTCTACTATGAAGTGAATACATATCCTGAAGAGTTGGCTGTTGGAGGTGCAATGAATATTTTAGCATCTAATGCAACAATTAAAAACACTAATTTCACAGGAAATACTGCCAGATTAGGTGGAGGAATATATGTAGGTGCTGAGTCTGGTAACACTATAATTAATGTCTCAGTGTGGAGAAATAATGTTGCTTATGAACGTGGTGGAGCTATAAACTTACACGCTTCAGGAGTACATATTGATGATGGTAAATTCTATGATAACCTTGCTATAAACGGTAGTGCATTATATGTAGGTGGTGTAGGTACTGAAAACAAAGTCCATGAATCCATCTTTGTAGGAAACAATGCAACCGGTTACGGTGGAGGTATCTATTGGATTGCTCATGAAGGAGAAATTGTTAATTCCTCATTCACCAGAAACTTGGCTGAATATGGTGGAGGTATTTACTTGGATGGAAGATCAAGTAATACCAACATTATAAATACAAATTTCACATCAAACACAGCTCTCAAAAATGGTGGTGCTATAGAATGTAATGCAACTCACGTTGGAATTTACAACCTTATATTTGATTCAAATATTGCAGGTGAGTATGGTGCTGCTTTATGTAGGGAAATTGGCGCAACATCCGGTAACGGTAGTCATAATTTATTCAAAAACAACCATGCAGGAATTGCCGGTGCGGCTCTTGCATGGATGGGTGTAGATAATATTCATATTATTGATTATACCTTCATTGATAACACTGCTGGAGACAGTGGTGGAGCTATATACATTGCTGAGGGCAGTGACAATGATATTATTGAAAACTGTACATTTGAAGGAAACCACTTGACCAACATGTCTGATTTCCACTATGGTGGTGCTATTGACTGTAGAGGTGAAAACTTAACAATTGATACTGTTATCTTTACAAATAATGGTGCATTTACTGGTGGTGCAATCTATGTAGGCGCATTTTCCAAAGATGTTCATATATTTGATTCTAATTTCACTTCCAACTATGCTTATGGTGATGGTGGTGCTATTGGATTTAAAGCATCTTCATTATCTATCAATAATACAATATTCAAATCCAACACTGCAGTACGTCATGGTGGTGCACTTTATGCTGGAGGTACAGGTACTAATAATACTATTTATTACTCTTCATTTGAATATAACACAGCAGGAGATCATGGTGGTGCTATTGACTGGCTTGCATCTGCAGGTATTTTTAAATATATTAATTTCACAGGAAACGAAGCTAATTATGGTGGTGCATTATACTTAAATGGTGTTTCAAGTAATTCAAGTTTAGAAAGCATTTACTTTAGGGCAAATAGGGCTACAATGAATGGTGGTGCTATTGACTGTAATGCTAGTATGATGGGTCTTAACAATGTTTTATTTGAAGAAAATGTTGCCGGTGAGTATGGTGGTGCTTTATGTAGGGAAGCTAACGCTACCGGTGGATACGGTGGAAACAACACTTTCATTAGAAACCATGCTGATATTGGCGGTGCTGCTCTTGCTTGGTTAGGTGTGGATGGAATTAACATTAACAAATACAGATTCATAAATAACACTGCTGATTTATATGGTGGAGCTATTTATGTAAGGGGAGACAGTCCTAACTGTAAAGTACGTAATTCCTACTTTGATAATAATTATATTATTGATATTAGACGAGGTCAAGGTGGAGCAATTTACTGGCTTGGAGAAAATGCTACCGTTTTAAATACAACATTCTTAAATTCATTTGCTACTGAAGGAGGTACACTTTATATCGGAGGAGATAATGCAAATATCACGAAATCAAACTTCTCATATTCAGCAGCATTTGTAAATGGTGGAGCAATTTCAGGTCATAATGCTAAGAATGCATCAATCACTGATTGTATATTCAATAAAAATGTAGGATCAGGTTATTTGGATTCATCAAATAGAGTTTATGGTTCCGGTGGAGTAATTTACTGGGAAAATGCTACTAATCTTAATTTCTTAAACTTAAAGATTATAGATACTGAATCCCACTCAAACGGTGCATTATCTCTTGTAAACTGTAATGATTCAAAGATATATAATGTAACATTTAAAGGTGCTATTTCAATAAGGAACGGAGGTTCCATTTCATGGGTTAACTCAACAAACGGAATAATTGATTTATGTGACTTCTTAGATGCTGCTGCATCATATAACGGTGGGGCAATTTTCTTATATAACATTGATAACTTTAATGTTTCAAACTCCAATTTCAGCAATACTCATGCATTATACGGTAACGGTGGAGGAATCTTTGTAAACGGTAATGCAACTTTCAATAATCTTTCATTCGAAAAGTATATGGCTGCTGAAGACTATGCTGGTGGTATATTTGTATATGCTGGTAATTCAACAATTGCTAACTCAAAATTCAATGGTCCTGATGCAATATGGGTTAATGAAAGCGCTATTGCATACTTAATTAATAATTATATTACAGGATCAAATCCAAATAAGAATATTACTTATCTGGAAAAGCCATATGATGCAAGATACAATAAATATGACTATGCCGTATGGAATGATGGTGATTTATATCTCTATAACAATACATTTGATTACTTAATATTCAATAACGGAACCATATGGACCAATACTACAACTTGGATTCTTAATAATCAGACTTGGAATGAAACCTGGAATGAGACTTTCACATTCTTTGCTAACATTACAGATGATAATAACAATACAATCATTTCAGTACATACATTAGATACTTGGAATGATGTGTTCCCTGATGATCCTCACTATCCGATGCCATACAATGCATTAGTGAATACTAGAATGATATATCAAGGTAACTTTACTATTTTCGGTCAGGACAGTGGTCTTAAGAAGAATACTGTTTACTTTGGCCATGTTAATGTAAAAATGCCTACTGAACTTACAGTAACTTATAATAAAGAACATGATGAAAAAATTGATTTCTCTGTTAGAATATCTGTACCTGTTCAAAGTAATTATACCTTTGATAGTAACAAATTAGTAATTAAAATCAATGATCAGGTGATTCCTAATGCGGATATAATATTTTCCGGTCTTGGTGATAAATGGAATGTTGTCTATGCTAATTTCACAAGGACTCATATGAGAGTTGGAACTTATACAATAACTGCAGAGTATATGGGTGACACTTTCCACGAAGCTTCTCAAAATTCAACCGGACTGGTTTTATTCTCACGTCCAATATGGGTTAAAGTTCATGCAGACAATATCTTCTATGGACAGACACTCATTGTAAATATAAATTCCAATGCTACGAACACTGAAAACGGTAGGGTAATTATTACTATAGATGGTAGGGAAGTAAGCATTCCGCTACATCTTAATTCAGACGGTTCTTTGGTATACAGATTACCTAATGAAAATTACACATCATTAATAGAGCCTGGAAATCATATTATTTCAGTAAGGTTTTATAATGGTACATATTATGGAGAGCAAACTAATTATTCATTCTTCAATGTATTTAAATTAGATACTCCTCTTAATGTAAACTATACAAATATCACCTATGGTGAAAATGAACTAATCAATGTAACTGTAAATAAAACAGCAACTGGTTATATTGCACTACGTATTGGTGAAAATGTTTATGTTGCAATTATTAGGGATGGAATTGCTCGTTTCAATATTCAAAACTTGCCTGCCGGAACTTATAATGCTACCATAACATTCCCTGGTGATAATCACTTTAATGCAAATGCAACCAACATTACATTTAAAGTAGGTCCAACTGATGACTTTACAATCAATGTAAAAGTTGACAACATTACCTATGGTGAAAATGCTACTGTAAGGGTATTGGTTGCTACTGATGCTATTGGAAATGTTACAATTTATGTTGATAGAGTTAACCGAGGTACTGTTAACCTTACTAATGGTGTAGCAACATTGGTTGTTTCTGGTTTGGTTGGTGGTCAGCATGTTGTTAATGTTACTTACAATGGTGGTCCAAGATATGCTCCTAAAGATAACAACACAATCTTTGCTGTAAATCCAAATCCATATTGGAAAGTGGATGTAACTCATGTGGAATACAAACCTTATGGTGAATATTCAACAATCAATGTAACAGGCATACCTAAGGATATTTTAGGAGATAATATAACTATAAGAATTGATAATGTTGACTATATTATTCCTATCAATAAGACTACCGGTACGGCTAATTTAAGATTGAATAATCTTTCTGCAGGCCCACATTCAGGATTTGTGATTTATGATGGTGACGCAAACTATAAAAATATATCACAGGTAATACGTCCTAATATACCTCAGGCTGTTCCTACAATTAAATTAATCCAAAACGGTACTGATGTGATTGCTACTGTCAGCGGAAACACAACTGGTAATGTAACATTCTACACTAGAGGCAAAGAATACACAATTAATCTTGTCAACGGTAATGCAACCTTGAAAAATAATTTAACATTTGGATTAAATGATGTTGTGGCTATTTACAACGGTGATAAAAATTACACTAGTGCAAGAACAATGGAAACCTTCGAAATAAAAAAACAAAACGTTACAATTGATATAAAAGACATTACTTCCATAATTTATGTTGGAAATAAAGTCATCTTCAACGCTACATTGAATGAAACCGTTACTGGTGATGTGATATTTACTATTAATGGCGCTAACTACACTGTAAATGTTGTCAATGCAAGATTTGCTACTTGTGAATACACTCCGGTTAATAACAAAACTTTAACTGTTGTGGCTACATTCACAGGCAATGATATGTATAACGGTAATTCAACTAGTAAAGACTTTGTGGTTAACAGAGTTCCTACTGATGTTAGTGTGGATGTTAAGGTTCCTGTAACTTATGGTGGTGTGGCTGTTATTACAGTTACTATGGATCCTTCCATTAATGCCACTGTTAAAGTTAAAGTTGACGGTATAACTTATGATGTTGTTGTCGTTGATGGTGAAGGTAAATTGAGTGTATCTGACTTAAATGCAGATAATTATGATGTAAACGTAACTTATGCTGGTGATAACAGGTATGCTCCAAGTATTAATGATACTGTTTCATTCACTGTTAATCCTGCTGATTTAGCTGCTGATGTAACTGGTTTAAATGTTACTGTTGAACAGAATACTTCATTTGTTATTAATGTTACTGATGACTTTAAAGGAAATGTTTCCATTAAAGTTGGAGACAAAGTATTGTACAATGGTACTGTTAAAACTATGGTTGATGGTGCTAAATTGCTTGCGGGCAATTATGTCGCTACTGTGGTATTCTATGGTGACAGTAATTATAATAAATTAACTTTAAATAATGTTAAATTTACTGTTTTAAGGGTTACTCCTGCTATTGGTGTGGTTATTGGTGATGTGACTTATCCTGCTAATGCTACTGCTGTTATTAATATTGGTAATAAGGCTAATGGTACTGTTAATGTTACTGTTGATGGTAAAGTCTTTAAAGGAACTGTGTCTAATGGTAAAGTTAGTGTTAATTTGACTGGTTTGTCTGCTGGTAGTAAAGTTGCTACTGTTGAGTTCTTCACTGCTGATGATTATAACAGTAATGTGACTGCCAGTGCTAAATTTACTATTAATAAGAATACTTCAAGTATTTCAATTTCTGTTGAGTCTATTTATAAAGTTGGAGATAAGATTGAAATTACTTTAAATACTGTTAATTCAACTGGTGCTATTAATGTTACTATTAATGGTAAAGCGTACAAGGTTGATGGTAAGAAAGTAACTATTCAGGGTGGTCTTGGAGCTGGTGATTATATTATTAATGCGGTTTTAGCTGGTGATAAGAATTACACTGGATCTACTGCTAATGCTACATTTAAAGTTGTTAAAAATAATGTGACTATTAGTGTTAATGATACTACTGTTCCTAGTAGAATTGTTGCAGGCACTCCTGTAAAATTCACTGCTAACTTGAATGAAACCGTTACTGGTGATGTGATATTTACTATTAATGGTGCTAATTATACTGTACATGTTAATGGTAAGGATGTTGCTACTTATGACTACACTCCTCTAGATAATTCTACAATTACTGTTGTCGCTACATTTGCCGGTAGTGATAAATATAATAGCAATAAATCTGCTCCAAAAGAGTTCGGTGTTAATAAAGTAACTACTGATATTAATGTGACTGTTAAAACTCCTGTAAGTTATGGTAATGATGCTGTCATTACTGTTGAGTTAAATGCTACTATTAACGCTACCGTTAAATTGAGTATTGACGGTAAAGAGCGTAATGTTGCTTTGGTTAATGGTAAAGGAGTATTCAATGCTTCTGGATTAAGTAGTGGTAATCATGATGTTGGTGTAATATTTGTCGGTGATAATTATTATGCTAGAAGTGAAAACTCTACAAGCTTTATTATGGATAATGCTACTTTAGCTGCTGATGTAACTGGTTTAAATGTTACTGTTGAACAGAATACTTCATTTGTTATTAATGTTACTGATGACTTTAAAGGAAATGTTTCCATTAAAGTTGGAGACAAAGTATTGTACAATGGT
>Ga0256407_10002501_pt1 | contig 35053 bp, 29 predicted proteins | sample RumenRJG_04DNA_FD_193489 | JGI IMG/M metagenome (GOLD analysis project Ga0256407, IMG submission 193489) | Bovine rumen microbial communities from Lethbridge, Alberta, Canada - RJG_04 | ecosystem: Host-associated > Mammals > Digestive system > Stomach > Rumen | place: Canada: Alberta...
TAGAAGAGGGCCCAGTCGAGTCCCTTCATGATCTTCTTGAACTTCTTCATGTCAAAATTTGTAATTGTCCAGTTCAAGACCTGTTGGAAATACGACCACAGATTGTTTGCGTTGGGGTCATGCTGATGGTCTGCCATATAGCTGACAATGGTTGTGCGGTGACCTTGCCGGGTCTCATGTGCCGCCATCCACTCTAAGGCTTTTCTCAAAAAATCCTGCCGGATAGGCGTTCCGTTGACAAGGTCCTTGCCCAAGCGGTAGGCACCGCAGGTGGATTTGGAGAAATGCTTCTTTGCATCTGTCACAAAAGGACCTGCATACACGGCGTTATTGATTTCCTGCTCATTCAGTGGCTTGCCTGCTATATTGATAGTCTTAAACCACTCCAATTTCTCCGAAGCTTCACCCTCACAGACGTAGATAGTAAGCGGATAGTTGAGTATCTTTTCCTGAACATCCTCGGGCTGGTTGAAGAAGTTTTTAAAGTCATAGGCAAACTTACCGTCCACATATTCGCATAGCGAGAGTGTGCGCTGCTGGCCGTCCATCACCTCGTAGGGACATTCCGCATCGTCACTGCGCTTGACCCAATACATCACATTCAGCGGATAGCCGTTCAACACGGTAGTTATTACCGCCTGCTGCTCTTTTTCACTGTAGATAAATCACGCTGGTAAGGCGGACGGATATCCAACCTGCCGTCAAAGCCGCGTACACCTTGTTCATCATTGTTCACATAGCCACGGACAATATCACGCACCGTGACCTCTATTTGTTTTATGGTCATCATATCTTTTGAGGATGTTTGTTGCGAATAAGAATTCTATGATATTTTTTTTGACAAAGAACACCACGAAAAAATTTCTGTCTGGATTTAAATTCCCTAAATTTCGGCATTTTACGCAATGTATCCAACTTAATACATGGTTCACAACAACCAAATATCTCAAATTGATTTGGATTGAAATGGTACAAGAATGTTATAGGAACTCCTATCATTCCTTCATAATCTAAGGGAACTGAAAACGTATCTGACACATCGATCGCATCATAGTCTTCATATTGAGGATATTCATCTTCAGAAAAATGACAAACCAAATCAAGTTCTTCATTTCGCTTTGGAATTTCCATATTTGTATACCATGTTACTCCTGAAACTCTTATCATTCCCACACGATGGTCTCCTGCCGATGCTATATCTTCATAAGGAGAAAAGAAATGGGCAGCACCACCCTTGAATCCATAACCAAGCCACACTTTATTCTCTTTAATAAGCGGAAAAACCTCTTTGTATGTTATCGCATTCTGATTTCCGACTATCAAGAACTTTTTTTCAAATTCCATCAATTGCCCGATATATTCTCTAAACAGAGAGAATGGGGGATTGGTGACAACGATGTCGGCTTGCTGGAGCAACGCTATACATTCGGGGTCTCGGAAGTCGCCGGTACGCAAGATGGAGAGGACGTTTTTATCGTTTTGCAACAGATAGCGCACGTCGGAGAGGTCAACAGCCCCGTCGCCGTTCATGTCGCGGACTTCCGTAATCTCCACTTTATAGGCTATCTTTTTAGGGTCACCCCAACCGTCGCCGAAATCCAAGAGCAACTCATTTCCCTGCACGGGCGAACCATTGTAGCATGTACAAATCAGTTTCTTCAGCCCTAACTGGTTAAAGCGAAGCGCAAAATACTTGAAGAAGTTGCTCTCATAAGGGTCGTCACAGTTGCACAACACCACCTTGTCTTTAAAATGAGGCCAATAGTGTTGCAACTCCCGTTCAATGTCTGTCAACTGAGTATAAAACTCATCCTTTTTTGCTGCCTTGGCAGCATTTAGATTCTTGTTAGCCATATACGCTATGCACTTTGTGCGTATTGCTTATCTTCGGAGATGCAGGCATGACAATAGAGCGCAAAAAAGACATGGACGATTCTTATCCATGCCTTACAGGCTCTACCACAAGCCCACAAAATCCAGATAAGTCACGCCCATGCTTAACGCACAGACGTTTGCAACTTATTCTTCGGATTTTGTTCTTTTTGAATGTGGTAGATTCGTAAGGCTTTCCGAATAACAGCAAACGCTTGTTAAAATTTTCCACAAAGATTTTACCACCACCCTGCGCTCAGGGAATCAGCCCGTGGGCTGTGCCGTTTACGGCAATCGGCAGTTCGTGGAACAAATTTACAAAACTTTGAGAAAACAGGATAACAGTTTATGGAGAAAAGACAGAAAATCACTAACTTTGCAACAACAAACATTCAAAGAACTATGAAAGAGATTAAAACTATCAAGACTGGCAAAAATTTTGCCGCAGTAGCTATCGGAAAGATGAGTGAGATTATAGAGCATGAACTTCCGATGGGTCCGGATTTCACGCTGAAAGGTAAGGTCTTTGTAGGTCAGGCTGTCGGCGCAACTGGCAGCGAACTGAGTTTTCAGACATTAGTACCCGGTCAAGACAGCGGTTTTCTGCATACGCACAAAACGCACGAAGAATTATACATTATTTTAAAGGGTGAAGGACAATATCAGGTAGATGGCGAAATATTCCCGGTATGCGAGGGTACCATCATCCGCGTTTCACCCGAAGGGAAGCGTGCATTGAAGAATACCGGCACAGAAAATCTGACCATGCTATGTATCCAGTATAAGGCAAATGCCTTTACCGATGCCGACAGTCCGATGACCGACGGCAATATCCTTCAGGAACAACTGAAATGGTAGCCTCCGGCACGTAACCCCGCCTGTCGCAGAACACAACCAGTCTAAAAGGTATAAAACTGTCACGCTCTGCATCAGGCATTATGGTTTGAGGATATACAGTGTATCACATCAAATAAAAAGGCCGCTCCACATATGGAGCGGCCTTTTAGATAAGTATGAGAACAATTTTGTTATGCTTCTTCAGCTGGCTCAACCTGACGATAGTTAGCGACATCCTCAGGATTAAGATTCTCTACGAAGCTGGCATGCTTCTCAATCTCAGCCGTCACGAAATTGACATATATCTTTGCACTCTTTCCGAAGAGGGCGGCATCCTTGCTCGCATCGGCGAGGATGAGGTGGCACATGATGACATCGGCAGCCATCTCATAGAGGTGACGGGCAACGAGGTCTTGATATTCCTGATCTTTCAGTTCAACGACCTTGTTGACACAAGCATTGTAACGTGCACCCATCTTAGCCACACGATCCTTGAGCGCCTGGAACTCAGGAGCGACAGCTTCCTGCTCCAAATCAGCTATGTGCTGGCCATAGAAGCCGTTTGTCACATAACGGATAGCCGCAACAACCTGCAGCTGAGTCGTACCTTCGTATATGCTGGTGATACGTGCATCACGATAGAGACGCTGACATGCATACTCCAACATGAAGCCGGAACCACCGTGTATCTGGATAGAGTCATAAGCATTCTGGTTGCAATACTCTGAGTTCATGCCTTTGGAAAGCGGAGTGAACGCATCTGCCAATTTGCTGAATGTCTTCATCTCCTGACGCTCCTCAGGTGTCAGCGTGCGCTCACGGGCGATATCCTCCAATGCCTTGTAGATATCCACATAGCGCGCTGTTGCATACAGCAATGAACGACCTGCATCCAACTTTGCCTTCATCAGGGCCAGCATGTCATAAACAGCCGGGAAATTGATGATAGTCTTGCCGAATTGTTTACGATCCTTCGCATAAGCGAGACCCTCGTTGTAAGCAGCCTGAGAGATACCCACGCTCTGAGCAGCGATACCCAGACGGGCACCGTTCATCAAAGCCATGACATATTTTATCAGACCCAGTTTGCGACTGCCGCAAAGTTCTGCCTTGGCATTCTTGTATACCAGTTCACAAGTGGGAGAGCCATGAATACCGAGTTTGTTCTCAATGCGGCGTACATTGACGCCACCTTGATTTTTGTCATAAATGAACATGGACAAACCGCGGCCGTCCTTGGTTCCTTCCTCTGAACGTGCCAACACCAAGTGGATGTCAGAGTCACCATTTGTGATAAAGCGTTTGCAACCGTTCAGCAGCCAGCAACCCTCCTCCTCTGAATAAGTGGCCTTGAGCATGACGCTCTGGAGGTCTGAACCGGCATCCGGCTCGGTGAGGTCCATTGACATAGTCTCACCCTTGCAGACACGCGGCACGTAGCGTTGACGCTGATCTTCATCGCCAAATTCATACAAAGTCTCAATGCAATCCTGGAGTGACCATATGTTTTCAAAACCTGCATCCGCTGTCGCAATCATTTCATTGATGGCTGTGTAAGGCACGCACGGGAAATTCAAACCACCGTAGCGGCGTGGCATAGTCACACCGTTCAGGCCTGCCTTGATTGTCGTGTCAAGATTCTCGTATGTCTTTGACGCATATTTTACGCGACCGTCGGCGCAGTGAGGACCTTCGGCGTCAACATCCTCCGCATTGGGAGCAATGATATTGGCAGAAATATCTCCTGTGAGTTCCAACACACGGTCATAAGAATCAATGGCATCCTCAAAGTTTTGAGGAGCATAATCATATTCATCCTTATCTGCAAATGAGCGCTCTTTAAGTTCAACAATGCGCTTCATCAACGGATGATTAAGCTGAAACTTAATCTCCGGATTATCTGTATAGAAGTTTGCCATTTTTACTTAGAATTTTTCTTATAATACTTAATCATCTTGGGTACGACCTCTTCAACCGTACCATTGATAACGTAGTCTGCAATCGTATTGATGGGTGCGTTAGGATCGTTATTGATAGAAATAATGATACCTGCGTCCTGCATACCGGCGATGTGCTGAATCTGTCCGGAGATGCCGCATGCGATATAAACCTTAGGACGTACAGTGACACCAGTCTGACCAATCTGACGGTCGTGATCTGCAAAACCTGCGTCAACAGCCGCACGACTGGCACCTACCTCAGCATGAAGTTCCTTGGCAAGTTCAAATAACATGTCAAATCCTTCCCTGCTGCCCATACCGTAACCGCCGGAGACGATAATGGAAGCACCTTTCAAGTTGTGCTTTGCCTTCTCGATATGACGGTCAAGAACTTTAACGACATATTCTGTTTCCGGCACATACTTGGCAACGTCATGCTTTACGACCTCACCTTTGTAGTTAGCGTCCAATATTTCCTTCTTCATCACACCCTCACGCACTGTAGCCATCTGAGGACGGTGTTCAGGATTGACAATTGTGGCAACAATGTTGCCGCCGAAAGCAGGACGTATCTGATAAAGCTGCTGTGTGTACTGTTTCTTAACCATTTCGCCCTCGGCGTTCTTTACATTCATTTCAAAGTCACCGATTTCAAGCTGAGTACAGTCGGCTGTCAGACCACTGTGCAAACTTGATGACACACGCGGACCCAAGTCACGACCGATAACAGTTGCACCCATCAGGCATATCTGTGGTTGCTCCTCCTTAAACAAATTGACAACGAGAGCTGTATGAGGATTGGATGTATAGGGGAAGAGGCCTTCAGCATCAAAGATATGAACTTTGTCTACGCCGTAAGGCATCACCTGTTTCTCCACATCGCCCAGATTGTAGCCTGCGCAGATGCATTCCAGTTGTACGCCAAGAGTATTGGCCAATTTACGACCTTTGGTAAGAAGTTCGAGACTAACATCGGCAACAGTGTTGCCCTCTATCTCACAATAAACAAATACGTTATTCATAATTAGCCAATAGTATTACTTTCCAACAATTCAACAATAAGTCCTTCCACATCAGCATCGCTGTCAGTCATGGTACGACTTTCCTTAGCCTTGAAGACAATGTTCTTCACAGCCTTCACGTTGGTGGGAGAACCTGTTTTGCCTATTTGTGCAGGGTCGGCGTCGATTTCAGCGGCTCCCCACTGCGTAATATTCAGATAAGGCTTTTTGGCCAGCATCTCTGCCATTGCATCAACTTGCTCCGGTGTACGCTCTGCAGGTGCGGTAGCGTTCTTGTATTTCATCACGCGTTTAGCATTGCGCGGACGGCAAGGAGCAGCGGAGCCGTTTACAGTCACAACAAGCGGCAGCGGAGCCTCTACGGTTTCCACACCGCCGTCGATATGACGCTTTATGACAATCTTTTTTGCTACAGGATCCAACTTCAGTATCTCCTCTGCGTATGTAACCTGTGTCAAGCCCAGCTTTTCCGCAATCTGCGGTCCCACTTGAGCTGTATCACCATCAATAGCCTGACGGCCGCCGAGGATGATGTCAAACGCTCCGATTTTTCTGATTGCCTGACTTAACGTGTAACTGGTAGCCAGTGTGTCAGCACCGCCCAGACAGCGGTCTGTGATAACATAACCTTCGTCAGCACCACGATAGAGCGCTTCACGAATTACCTCTGCAGACTTGGGCAATCCCATTGTAACTACTGAAATGGTAGAACCGGGGAACTGCTCCTTCAAGCGAAGAGCCTGCTCTAATGCATTCAGGTCTTCAGGGTTGAAGACAGCAGGAAGGGCGGCACGGTTTACCGTTCCCTCTGGAGTCATAGCATCAGGACCAACATTGCGTGTGTCGGGCACCTGCTTTGCAAGGACTACAATTTTCAAACTCATATTTCCTTTTTTTAATAGATAATTATTTCTTAATTTAATCTTGCTGCGAAACGCTGCCCCATGAAGAGGCTATCCGCCTAAAAACATGCAAAATTACTAAATTTCTCTCTTATAAACGGTTCTCTTCCGGTCTTTTTGCGTCACATGTCCACGAGGGCACCACGTACGGGTTTGTCGTCTCGAACCACGTCCCATGTCTGCACTTTCTCGTCAAAGAAATCGTTAGGCTGGAATGTGTGCAACTTGAAGAACTTGCTCAGGTCGGGTTTGAGCCTGACGGTCAACGCAGGTTTAAGCATGAACGTCTTACCCTGCTTGTAGCATATCGCCTGCACACACAGGTTTTCAAGTTTGTTGAGGTCCTGCCTGTCAATGGTGTTCAGATACATCTTCATATTCGGTTCAACGGTACCTCTGAACATCACAGACCAGGCGTTGTTCTCACCGTTCATCAGCGTGAAATCAACGAAATAGTTGCAGTCGTTGACGAAGTACAGTTCCATGTCCGACTCCGTCATCTGCAACGGACTTACCGGCACAGCGCATAAATATAGGTTGACTGCCTCTGCGCCTGCCCTCTCCATGGGCATAGGTTTATATGTCAACGGCTTCTCTGCAGGTTCTATCTCGCGCTCCTCCCCTTCCCCAGCCGGAGTCTCGGCATTGGCCTTGGCTGGTTTCACGATATTGTAATCGTCAGCATCGACAACGACCACTTCGCGGATAGGGACAGGTATGTCAAAGCCATCCTCGTTCTCCACCATCACTAAATTCTTACCTGAAAAACCCGTAACGACGCCTCCGCCGACATCGTTCAGAAATCGCACTTTATCACCTATTTTCATTTTACTAATACGCTTTTTCTATTATGTATATATATCTTTCCATGTTGCGGGGCATCCACTTTAATGCCGTCCACAGTATACCATGTTCCTTCTTCCTGTCGGCTGACCACGATATCCCGTATTCCCTCAGGCGCGTCCATCTCTACAACACCGCCCTTGAAAACCTCCGTCGTCCAACCAGCCTCAATATAACGTTGTTTCTCGCCATACGGCACCATCAAGACGCAGTTTGGCGAGATATTCTCAAAGACTCTCTCTGCAAGGGCAAACGGATTCACAATGTAAGACTTTACCGTGTCGAGCGCCACACAGCCTTCAAAGGCGGAGGCTCCTATGGCACTGATAGAGGCGGGCAGCGTCACGGCAGACAGTTTGGCACATCCGTAGAAAGCACGCTCATATATGCGGAACACATTGTCAGTCATAAACACTTGGGCCAAATTGACACATCCCTCAAACAACTGGCTTCTGATGCTCACCTTCACCTTACTTGGCTGAAATACCGCCTCACTCAGTCCCGTGCAACCATAAAAAGCCCTGTCGCCTATGTACGACACATTCAAGGGAAATGTCACTGCTGTCAATGCCTCGCATCCCTCAAATGCAGACCGCCCGATAGAATTCAATACGGGTGAGATCTCCAGCGAAGACAGGCGGAGACAATTCTGGAACGAACCGATGCCTATCTCTTTGAGTCCCCCGTTCATCTTGACGGAAATCAGATTAGAACATCCGTTGAAGGCATTTGCCCCTACTGAGGATAGCTGATTGGGAAATATTATATTTTTCAATTTGGAACAACCTTTGAAAGCGTTGCCGGCAATACTCCTTAAAGAATCCGACAACACCACCTCTGTCAAATTACGACATTCGTAAAAAGTATAACTCTTTATTTCTTTCACACTGGGTGGTATGCTGATAGACGTCAGTTTGACACATCCCGAAAAAGCCTGCTCACCAATTTCAGACACATTTTTTGAAGCAAACGTGACAGAGGTCAAGACCAGACAATCCACAAAAGCACGATAACCAACCGATCTCACCTGATAATACTTCTTGTAGCCGTCATCTGCGATATATATGTTGGACGGAACTTTAACAGAAGTTACAAGTTTGGTGACAGGGCTTTTTACCTGAACAGACACCAATTCGTCATTTTCCGAGACACCGCTATACCACAAATCGTCAACAACCCAATCGGCATACCCCGGCACACAACACAGGAGCAGAACGATGATTATGAACGCTTTCGGAAAACGGTGCATCTGTTTTAATTCGTATTGATATACAAAGATATAACAAAAATACTATTTAATCATTGAAAGTTCGGAAAAAGGTCAGGCGCGAGAGCGCAAACTACCAGAGAAAACGAATCACTGCCACTGTTTATAACGGGTTTCGTCCTTTGCGATATTTTTTACCCAGATTTCGACACCTGCGAAAGCATTTCTGAATTACATCCGCGTCTTTATTGACAAGCTAATGATTATATTTTAGCATCAGACGAATATTTTTCAGCAAAAAATTGTAACTTTACAACTGAAAATACATTCATCTATAAATACATGGACAATAAAACAAACTTTTACTTTGAAGTGACATACAGCCTGTATGTTGATGGAGAGGACGGTAAAGCCGAATTGATAGAGAAAACGAGCAACGATCGCCCCTACACCTTCATCAGTGGCTTGGGATTTGCACTGGACTATTTTGAAAACCAGCTATTACAACTGGAGCAAGACAGTTCGTTCAATTTCACCATTCCTGTTGATGAAGCTTACGGCAAGTATCTTCCCGAGCACGTCTTGACCCTCGGTAAAGACATCTTTATGCGTGACGGCAAGTTCGACACCACCGTTATCTATCCTGGAGCAGTGCTTCCCATGATGAACGAAGACGGAAACCGCCTGCAAGGTATCGTCACAGAAGTGCGTCAGGATGCCGTAGTCATGGATTTCAACCATCCCTTGTCAGGAAAAGCACTGACATTCAAAGGTAAAATCATTGCCAAGCGACCCGCGACAGAGCAAGAAATACAGAAGTTGCTGAACTATACGCAATGCGGTTGCTGCGGAGGACACTGCGAGAGCGATTGTCATGGTGAATGTAAAGACGGTGACGGATGCCACGGCGGCTGCAAATGTCACGATAATAAATAATCAATAGACATTTATGAATTCCATCGGAACGCTTTATCGGCTGACCTCTTTCGGAGAAAGTCACGGCATGGGCATAGGCGGCGTTATTGACGGACTGCCGGCAGGCATTAAGGTTGACACAACATATATACAACAGGAGCTCGCACGGCGACGCCCTGGTCAGAGTGCGCTGACTACCAGCCGCCAAGAAACAGACGAAGTGGAAATTCTCTCAGGCATATGGAAGGGAGTGACAACAGGATGTCCCATCGGATTCCTCGTGCGCAACACCAACAACCGTAGCAATGATTATGCAGACATGGAGAATATCTTCCGACCTTCACACGCTGATTATACATATTATAAAAAATACGGCGTACGCGACTATCGTGGCGGCGGACGGGCTTCAGCACGTGAGACAATTGCACGATGCGTGGCTGGCGCCTTCGCCAAGATAGCGTTAAAGCAGAAAGGCATATGCATCCAAGCCTACACCTCACAGGTGGGAAACATTGCCTTAGACAGAGATTACAACAATTATGACTTGAATCTCACTGAAAGCAATCCTGTGAGATGTCCCGACCCCGCTAAAGCGCAGGAGATGGCACAGCTTATTCAGGAAATCAAAAACGAGGGCGACACCATAGGAGGCACCATCACGTGTGTCATCAAGGGCGTACCCGAGGGGCTGGGCGAACCTGTGTTCGGCAAATTACACGCAGCCTTGGGAGAAGCCATGCTCAGTATTAACGCAGCCAAAGGGTTTGAATACGGCAGCGGATTTGACGGCGTGGCTGACAGGGGTAGCGCACAAAACGATATCTTTTTGCCTGATACCGACGGAAACATCACGACAAAGACCAATCACAGTGGTGGCATACAAGGCGGTATAAGTAATGGACAAGACATCTATTTCAGAGTAGCATTCAAGCCCGTTGCAACCATATTGCAGGAACAACAAACAGTCAACACAGAGGGACAATCCGTAACATTCAAGGCAAAAGGGCGCCACGACCCGTGTGTCCTACCCCGCGCCGTTCCCATTGTTGAAGCCATGGCGGCCATCACTATTCTGGATTATTATCTGCAGTTTTGCGCAAGAAATAACTTTTAAGACATCTAAAATTACATCTATATGAAAATCTCACATTTATTTATTAGTTTGGCTGTGTTGCTGACAGGCGTACAGAGCTATGCCGGCAAACAGTACAACATCATTCCCGAACCAGCACAAATTACTGACGGCAAAGGATCATTTACACTCAACACGGATACCCGCTTTTATGTCAGTGGCGACAATGTTGCCAACGTGGCAAACTTCTTCAACAAGAAACTGAAAGCCTCCACGGGCATGGACATCGCCGTAGGCAACAAAAAAGGAAAGAACACCATCCAGTTGCTCATCAGCAAGAAGGTAAAAGGCGAAGAGGCATATAACCTCAACGTGACACCCAATGGCGTTATCGCACAGGCTTCAACCCCGCGCGGACTGTTCTACGCCATGCAGACATTCATGCAACTGCTACCTCCACAAGTGGAGAGCGCCACAAGAGTAAGCGGCGTGAAATGGGAAGCTCCCGCTGTAAGCATTCAGGACAAGCCACGTTTCAGCTACCGCAGCACACTCATTGACGTATGCCGCCACTTCTTCCCGATAGAAATGCTGAAACACGAGATTGACGTACTCTCTCTATATAAAATCAACAACATACACTTGCACTTGACGGAAGACCAAGGCTGGCGCATGGAAATCAAGAAATATCCTGCACTGACAGAAGTTGGAGCATGGCGTGTCGACGACACAGGCAAACAATACGGAGGCTACTACACACAAGAAGAGTTGAAAGAACTCGTGAAATATGCCGAAGAACGTTTCATCAATATCATTCCCGAGTTGGAGATACCAGGACATGAGTTGGCTGCCATCGCAGCTTATCCATGGCTCTCATGCCGCAATGTGGAGATATCCACACGTCCGACATGGGGTATTGAGGATATCGTAATGTGTCCGGGCAAAGAAACAACATTCAAATTCCTTGAGGACGTCATCGACGAAATGTTGGAGATATTCCCAAGTCCGTATTACCACATTGGAGGTGACGAGTGTCCGCGCCGTGAATGGGCAGCATGTCCTCTCTGCCAGAAAAAAGCCGACGAACTGGGACTGAAAGCAGAAGAGAACCGCAGCCGAGAGGCACAGTTGCAGAGCTATGTCGTAAACCGCATAGAGAAATACCTCAACAGTAAGGGAAAAACCATTATTGGCTGGGATGAGATTCTTGAAGGCGGAAACCTCAACCAGAGCGCTATCGTAATGTCATGGAGAGGTGACAAAGGCGGTATTACCGGAGCTAAAGCAGGCCACAAAGTTATTATGACCCCGAGCAGACTGGGATATTACACCGACCACTTCCAAGGCGATCCTGCCGTAGAACCTTATGAAATCGGCGGCTATAATCCATTGGAAAAAACCTACAACTACGAACCTGTACCCGAGGAAGTGGAGAAAGCCGGGAAGAGTGACATGATTTGGGGTCCCCAATGCAACACTTGGACAGAGTACATCGCATCTGCAGCTAAATTTGATTACCAACTGTATCCACGCGGTCTGGCAGTGGCAGAAACAGGTTGGACAGCAAAGAACAAGAAAAACTTTAAAGACTTCAGCCGCCGCTTGGACAATGATGCCAGCATCCGTCTGAAAGAACACAACGTGAACTTCCACATTCCACTTCCCGAACAACCTGACGGTTCTGTCGATATGGTTGCTTTCACTGATACATATTCTGCAAAGTTCCAGACAACACGTCCGGAAAAAATGGTCTACACAACCGACGGCACTGAACCCAATGCAAATTCCACGGTATACACCAAGCCCATTGAGTTTAACAAGACCACGACACTGAAGATTCGCACCATCTTGCCATGTGGCGAAATGAGTCCGGTGCGCACAGTAGAATATGTAAAGCAAAACTTCTCACCTGCCCTCAAGGAAAATGCTACAGAACATGGACTGACCCTGCGCACAACACCTGGAACCTATAGTTGCACAGAGGAGTTGGCTAACATCAATTTCTGGAACAAGCCGAAGACCATTAAGAGTCTCGTGGAAATCTGTCGTCAGGCAGAGATACCGAAGAATAACCGCAATGTCAAGAACTACGCCGCAATAGCTGAAGGTAAAATCAACATCCCCGCTGATGGTGTATATTTCTTCCGCGGCAACTATCCTGAGTTGTACATTGACGGCCAACTGGTCATCAACAACAACCATTTTCCATGTAATCATCACTTCAGCGGTACACGGAGCATTGCCCTCAAGGCCGGACTACATACCATCAAGGCTGTATACATGAGCTATATCATTGACGGTACGCCGGCATGGAGAGGTGACCGTAAGTTCTATTACCGCCAAGGTGATACAGGTGAATACAAGGAAATCACTCCAGAGATGCTTTATAAATAAGCTCGGTTAAAATCCTTTTCTTTTGGGAATTAAAAGAACACTTTTTGTCGCATTAGCGTTTTTGTGCCTTCTGTCATCCGGACTAAAGGCACAAAAACGCTTGCGCGACTACGGCGTTGTGCTCGGTGTGATGAAAACAGGCCCTAACAACGCCATCACCGATGTGAAAGGCGTAAGGGTCGGACACGTCACCTTGAACAGCAAGGATGATATGCGCACCGGCGTCACTGCCATTATACCCATACGTCAGAATATCTATGAAAACAAAGTACCTGCAGGTGTCTATGTCGGCAACGGCTTTGGCAAGATGGCAGGTATAAGTCAAATCCAGGAACTCGGCAACATTGAGACGCCCATCGTCCTGACCAACACGCTCAATGTCGCAGAGGGCATTGCCGGAATAGTAGAGAACGCTATTGAGCAAAACCATTGCCGTTCGGTCAACGCAGTCGTAGGAGAGACTAACGACGGCACACTGAACAACATCCAGGCACGTTATGTCACCAAAGCAGACGTTATCCGCGCCATCAAGGAAGCTAAGGACGGACCAGTGGCAGAAGGCTGTGTCGGTGCGGGCACAGGTACCAGAGCATTCGGCTATAAAGCAGGAATAGGCACCTCGTCGCGCGTCCTGCCGGCATCCATGGGCGGTTACACCGTAGGCGTATTAGTACAAGCCAACTTCGGCGGAGTGCTGCAAATCGCCGGAACGCCGATAGGGCAACTCATGGACAAATACTCATTCCGCAATGACATCCTGCATGATGTTGACGGTTCATGCATGATAGTTGTCATTACAGATGCGCCTGTTGACAGCCGCAACCTGGAAAGAATGGCAAAAAGGGCTATACTCGGTCTGGCACAGACTGGCGGTATAGCGGCTAACGGCAGTGGAGACTACGCCATCGCACTCTCGGTGGCCGAGGAAAACCTCATCAGCAATAAAACGCCAAGATACACATCCACAGTGCTTAAAAATGAAGACATGTCCAGTCTCTTCCTCGCCACGATGGAAGCGACAAGCGAAGCTATTTGGAATTCCCTCTTTGCCGCTGAGGATATGACAGGATACAAAGGCACGACAGTTAAAGCCATTGACAAAGAAAAAGCGGTGAGGCTCATACTCAATGCCCAAAATGCCAACGGCTTGAAATCCACATACCCTGCACGATAGAAAACATCCGTTTCTCCCGACTATTTTTTCGTTCTACCAGATGGAATATAAATTCCATCATCCGGAACGTATGTTCCATTGGCTGGAACGTAAATTCCATCGGATGGAACTGAACACCTTTCAGGCTATAGCAATGCGCCGTCCCATGAAAAGGACGGCGCATTGTGATTTAATGGTTGTCAGGAAAGACGACCTGAACCGGATTTACACCCGCTGTATATTTCTGAAGATAATTTCCTGTTGCATCAAACTCCATCAGATAACCCGTAGCACTGTAATTAGGGCCGTTTTGCCCCCATGTATGAGAAGTAACAAAGATATGACCGTTTGACGGATCAATAGAGAGGGATATGGGAAACTCAACATCAGCAGACAAAATGTTATCAGTACGCTCCAGGGTGGTAGTATTGACGGAAAAATAAGTTTTCTGGCATTTTGAGTAAAAATCCGTCTCTACCTTGACGGCATAGAGTTGATTACCGTTTACAGCCATCATGGTTGCTTCGGCCACATCGGTCACATTGTCATTAGCGTCAATCTTCTGTATAGTAGATGGTATAGCCGTGTAATCACCCATGGCGATGATAAAGATATTACCACTTGCATCGGCAACGGCCTTTGTCGGATTCAGCCCCACGGCAATAGTTTTGTCAACTGTAAAAGTAGAAAGATTGATTTTGGAAACACTCTTGCCATTAGCGTAGTTATTGGTATAGTTCATTCCGTCAGAGTTGACCACATACAGGTAACCATTAGCCACAGCCATTTCCTCCGGATTTGGACCCACTTCAACTGTCCCGACGACAGACATTGTGGCGGTATCCAACTTTGTGACATGCCCGTCATAATTGCTGATATAAACATAACCGCCGTCAGTAACCATAGCGCGCGGATTGCTGACATTAAGAGACGTCTGAAGTTTGAGGTTCTTGTCACAGACAAACAAAACATTGCTGTCAAAAGCAATGGCGTAAAAATGCGAACCATAAACTACACCATACTGAAGCGTGTTGCCGGGGAGGACACCGTTTTGGAGATAGAAAACACTGTCGGTGGCAGTTTTCGCCGTATAGTCCAGACAACCGATACTACTGGCAATACTGCTGTAGGTGTTACCCTGATTCAACACATAAGCATCAATCTGCATTTTGTCACCTTCCGGACGTGGAGACTCATTGTCATCATCGCAAGCGACAAACACCGTTATTGCAACAGACACTGCCAAAACATTGAAAATAAAATTTTTGAATTTCATAAGCATAAATTATTTGTAATCGTTAGAATTTCATTGTTACACCTATTCTGTATGCCCTTCCAGGCATAGGATAGCCCTTTATAACGCAATAGTTTTTGTTAGCGAGGTTTTGTATGGAGACCTTTACGTCGGCGAAGATGTTATTGCCCATGCTTATTGTGCGCCATAGCGAGGCGCCCATTTCAGCATAGCCGGGAAGCCGGGTGCTCGGCGAGTGTTCATGGGTGCTCCAGCGCGAGGAACAGCCGGTGACAGAAAAAGCCATGTTGACAATGGGATTCTCGTACGCCAGAGATACAAAGCCTGTAAACGTCGGCATATATGCCAACTGCCGTTTATAGGTTAAAGTGCCTTTCTGTGTTCTGTCCGTGATTGCCTGCCATGACACAGAACTGTTAAGAATTATATTATGCCCCGTGTTTATTTGCCAGCGGCTCTCCATTGACACATCGCAGCCCTGGACTCTTACCTTACCGATATTGACAGTGCGCCACTGGTGCAGATTCAGGGGTATCGATGTAATTTTGTCCTCTATCTTATTAAAATAAGCGTCCACGCTCAATCTCAACACACGCCACCAAAGTGCCATCTCCCTCTGCAATGTAAGACCTACGCCATACTGGGTGCTCCGTTCAGGACTAAGGTCTGCATTGCCCAGATGGTAATAATAAGATTCCGTAAATGTGGGCAATCTGAAGATATTTTTATAGAACGCCCTCAAATACAGATGCTCCTTGGGAATGATACGCCATGACATTGAAACCGATGCGTTATGCCTGTCAAAATCTCTGGAACTCTCCACACCTTCAGCATGATTGTCGTAAGACGAGTAAAGCCATCTGCCGTTCACTGTCACCCTTCCCCATTTCACATTCATCGTCAAGGACTGCAGCAAGCCGTTGCGATCTACGTTGCTATTAAGATACTGATTGCTGTTCAGGTCATTGTGTATATAATCTGCCGCATATGACAATCGGAGCCACCGACTGGCATCATAGCGCACCACCCCGGACAGATAGCCCTCACGCTGCCAATAATTCTCCGTCCATTCACCGTTGGGATAGATAGCATCTACATCTTTGTATCTCAATTCGTTCCATTCCCACTTGCCCCTGACCTTTAACATCCACTTCGGAGAGAGCCTTTGCGACCATGTCGCATTAGTCCAGAACTGTCTGTTGTGCTGCCGCTCGTTATTATAAGGATTATAATAGATGACCTGTCCGGGCATGCGGAAATAACTGTCATACCAATGCCCCTTTACGTCCAACGCGGCATTGTCATTGATACGCCATAAAGAAACTATGTCGGCACTGTAGGTGTTGACCCTGTTGTTATGACGGTGTTTCTTCTCCTTCTCCACGCCATTTGTCAGGATATAAGGATAATTATTACCGACATAGAGGTAATGGCCCACGGCTTGCAGCGTCCACTTTTTTGTCATTTGCTGTTGCCACAATAGTTGCACGCCGTATCGGTCAAAACTGCCATGTTCAATGGTAAATTCTTTATATGACGGTTTTGTCCACGATTTTAAGGCTGTCTGCAACTCCACTGTCGAGGAAGAACAGGCAGCTCTGGCAGATTGCAATCCGTCAAAATCGTCTGCAACAATCAGTTTCATCTGACTGATGCTCATTAGATTATATCTTGAGAAATCTATCTGACCAGTCTGAACATCGGTCTGTATAATACCGTCCAGGCTAACTGCTGTGTGGTTTGCTCCGAGACCTCTCACCGACACTGTCTTCATGCCGCCTGCACCACCGTAATCGCGTAGAAAGACGCCTGCCATTCTGTTCAGCCCGTCGGTCATATCGACAATGTTCAGCCTGCTCATATCGGTCTCATCTATGATACGCAGAGGAGTTGCACTGGTAATATGTTCCGATATGCGCGTGGCACCGACCTTGACACTATCCAGTCTTCGGACACGGATAGTATCAATCACATTATCTGCAACCGCAGGAACTACTCCGGCAACAAACATATACAGCAATAGCAAAGATGAATGCTTCATCCCTCTGTAATTACTTACCATACGTATTCTCCGTCAGCCTTACACCGAGGCATATAGGACACTTAGACGGCACAGGCAGGTTTTCTGACTTGCTCCGACAATGACACCTTCCCGATTGTCTCCAATCAGTGGTTTTCCTGTCACTTGTCACAATGGAGCATACAGCAGCGGGACTGTTCAGGATTCTCACCTGATTCCCTTTTGACATCGCCCGACGCCCACCTTCTCAGGATAAATGCGGGTTTTGCACCTATGCAGGTACAAAGATACGATGTTTCTGAAAATTATATTAACTTTGTCATCAAATATACTTAAATAAAGAGACGATATGAGATTATATAGAATGAAGTTTTTATGCTCGCTGTTTTTGTCAATACCTTTCATCGGCTTTTCCCAGAGCGTCTTTCAGTCTAAGCTGCCATGTTCGCCCACAACAGACTGCACGATATATGGTACTGTTGAGTGCAATGGCAAGCCTTTAAGCAACGTCATCGTTTCCGACGGTTACGAAATCACAAAAACCGACAAGCAGGGTCGCTATTTTCTGGTGTCCCAAAAGCGCAACGGATATGTCTTTGTCACCGCTCCGGGCAACTATGCCTATGAAGTCAAAGACGCCCTCCCGCAACTATGGGCAAACCTAAACAATAGCAAGGGAATAGCCGAGCGCCACGACTTCCGCCTCGTCAAAGCCAGTCATAAGAAATTCGCCTTTATCGCTTTGACCGATATACATATGGCTAACTATTACGATGCTCCGCAACATTTCCGCAATAAGGACGTACCCGTTATCCGTAATACCGTTAACGGACTTCTGAAGAAACACGGCAAAAAATATAAAGTCTATACCATCAACGGCGGTGACAGTTCATATGACACTTATTGGGTTACGGGGTCCTACACTATACGCGATTTCCCTGCTACCCTCAAAGAAACCCAGTATCCTACGCCGATGTTCAACGTAATGGGCAACCACGACAACAATCCTTTTGAGTTGGCAGGCAAAGATGTGGACTTTCGTGCCGAACAGGCTTACCGGGACGCACTGGGTCCGACATATTATTCTTTCAACATCGGTAAAATCCACTTTGTTGTCCTGGATAACATCATCTATAACAACAAACCTGGTAAGGGTTTTGAGTCTATGGGTTTACCTGGAATGAAAGACTACACCGTAGGTATTACGCCAAACCAGATGGAATGGCTGCGCAAAGACTTGGCACTACAGCCTCACGACGCACCGCTGGTAGTATGCATGCACGACCCGCTTTTCCTCCGCAAAAAACTCTCCCTGACTGAATACAAGCACAACTTTGACGACCCTTCCAATGCCAAAGAACTTATCCGTCTTATCAGCACCTTTCCAGAGACTCATATCATTGACGGTCACTCACACCGCAATTATACCTTCCACTGTGACTCCCTCCGCATCATCGACCACAACGTGTCTTCCATCTGTGGAAATTGGTGGCGTACAGGTTTCACCGGCTATGATACCTACACTATATCGCGCACCAAGAAAGGCGAGAAAGTCTTTCACAAGGGCCACGACCAAATCAACCCTGACGGAACACCTTCGGGCTATTACGTCTTCAATGTCGACGGTCGTAAGATAACTTGGCGCTACCAGTCTTTGTCCGACCCTGCCGATGTGCAGTTCCGTGCCTGGGACATGAACGAGGTAAGACGTTACTCACAAAACAGTAGCGACTACGCTGATTTCATCAACGCCTATTACAAACGTTGCGATTACCGTCAGCTTCCCGACAATCAGGTGTGGATTAACGTCTGGGCTTTTGACAGCAAGTGGAAAATCAGAGTCTGGGAGGACGGTAAGGAGATTCCTGCCAAACTTGACCTTCTGGAAAGTCCGGAATACATCTACTGGTACAACTTCTTTATGGCGGTAGACAACGGCCGTTTTGACAGTCCGTCCTATCAGAAAGTGAAATACGGTGTTTCATTCAGAGTACAATGCTCATCGCCTACAAGCACGCTTCGCATTGAGGCGACCGACAGTTTCGGCAATAAATACACCAAGATAATGACACGCCCACAGAAATTTGACCCCGGACGCTAAGAGAGCACGCCATCCCGAGTAAACGACATAACACTAAAAAATACCGACGAAACAAATGAGATATTGTATTTTCCTGATATTGACTTTCATGTGTCTCCACCTGCAAGGACAAAACATCAAGGGTACAGTTACCGACAACAAAGGCATACCTGTGCCTGATGTAGCTGTCAGTGATGGGATCAATATTGTCAAAACCAATGCCAATGGTCAATATGCCATGCAGAGTGACAAACATCGGGGCACGATCTTCGTGATATCCCCCTCAGGCTATACCGTACCTTTGAAAAAAGAAGGATTACAAGCTGATTTCTGGAGGCATTTCAAATTGCCGGCAGACAAGACAGAAGAAATCAATTTCACCCTAATACCCCAGGATCAGAGCTGCTATAATGTAATGTTTACGACGGATATCCACCTAAACAATTTCCCTCCGCAGGACGATTTGCGACGATTCCATGAATTTGTAATGCCTGTGGTCAAAGAAATCGCAACCGAGAATGCCAAGGAGGGCATACCTATGTATACATTCCATTTGGGAGACATGTCCACTGATGCACATTGGTATGAACAGGATTTTAATCTTGATTCTGCCTATTACAAGCTCATCGCAGAAGGGTTTCCGGGACCGTTATACAACATTACAGGCAACCATGACAACGACCCTAACATCATTGGCAAGAATGTGGATTTTCGCGCCGAATGGCGCTACCGCAAACTATTTGGTCCGACATACTATTCAATGAATATCGGATCGGACCATTGGATAATGATGGATGACATTATCTATGTGAATACCCCTTTCCGCAAGAAACGCCGTCCTGCTGGTACAGACAAACCAAGAGTGAGAGGTAAGCGGGATTTTGTCATCGGTTTTACTCAGGACGAAATGAACTGGCTAAAAAAAGATTTGGAGGCAATGCCTGATGGTATGACAGTACGCTTCTGTACCCATGCCTCCTTGTTGTTTGAATATCCCGAGGGCAAAGGAACGCAGCTAAAAAGTAATGCGCAACTGGATTCACTGATAACACTTCTGAGCCGCTACGACGGCAAAGTGCATGCCTACACAGGCCATACGCACCGTCTGCAGTTTGCACGCAACGACATCTTCCCCCAAATAGAAGACCTGATGCTGCCAGCTGTCAGTGGTAACGTGTGGGGAACGGGGCATCAGCAGATGATAGGCATTGATGCCTCTAATGCCGGTGTCATCATCGGACACTTTGCCGGCAAGACTGCGACCTACGACTACAAAACCTTCCTTTACGGCAAAAAGCCGATGAGGCTATACGACATGAACAGTGTGATGAATTACTATCGTACAGATTCCGTCACACTTGCCAGACTGGACACCATAAAAGTGCGTACAGATTACCGCAGAGGCTATGACAACATGGTGTATGCGAATATATGGGAATGGCGTCCGGACGATATTGTCAAAATGTATGAGAACGGCAGAGAACTTGAAGTAAAAAAAGTTAATCAGGGCGACCCGCTCATCTTTGTAGGAATCGTGCTAAATGTCAACACTCTCATCAAACCTCAGTATCTTACATGCCACCATCTATTTGCGGCCCAAGCTCACACAGCCCAATCGCCTGTGACAATCAAAGTATTCGACCGGAACGGCAAACTCCGTTTTGAGGAACAGATGCAACGCCCCAAGCCTTTCAGCCTTGATATGGAATAGAATAAAAACTTAATAAGAGCATCTATCACAATGATAAAAAAAAGAACACCCTTATTGCTCCGCATCATCATCGCAATAACGCTTGGCATAGCATTAGGAAATATCTTCCCCTTGGCACTTGTCCGCGCTTTTGCCACGTTCAACAGCATTTTCAGCGGATTCCTCTCATTCTTTATACCTTTAATCATATTAGGATTGGTAACTCCCGCCATTGCCGACATCGGCAAAGGTGCGGGACGTTTATTATTGATAACAGTCGCTATAGCCTATCTCGACACTGTTTTTTCAGGCTTCCTATCCTACTTTGTCGGCATATCTTTCTTCCCGACTTTAATTGCCGATACATCACAGTATGTCAATATCACAGAAGCTGAAGAGGTGCCGGCATATTTCACTATCAACATCCCGCCCATGCTGGATGTCATGACATCACTTATCTTTGCCTTCATACTCGGCCTTGGCATAGCGGCTTTAGGAAAAGACAATCTAAAAAAGATTTTCGACGACTTTAAGGATATCATCGTCAAAACCATAGAGAAAGTCATTATCCCATTGTTGCCTCTTTTCATCTTTGGCATCTTCCTCATCATGACCTACAACGGGCAGGCTTTTAGAATACTCAGCATATTCATTTCCATCATCATAGTCATCTTCGCGCTGCACATCTTCCTACTTCTCTTCCAATACACCGTAACGGGACTGATTATCAGACGAAAACCACTCAGACTGCTCTGCAATATGCTTCCTGCATATTTCACGGCTTTGGGCACATCATCGTCCGCCGCAACAATTCCTGTGACACTTGAGCAAACAAAAAGAAACGGTGTGAGTGACGTAATTGCAGGATTTGTTGTACCTTTGTGTGCTACAATTCATCTTTCGGGCAGTGCCCTGAAGATAACAGCATGTGCAGTGGCACTGATGATGATGCAGCAAATGCCCTTTGACACAGCTATGTTTGCTGGCTTTATCTTGATGCTGGGCATCATGATGGTTGCCGCACCTGGCGTTCCGGGTGGTGCCATTATGGCAGCATTGGGTGTCTTGTCAAGCATACTGGGATTTAACCAGGAGCAACAGGCTATGATGATAGCACTATATATCGCCATGGACAGTTTCGGTACAGCTTGCAACGTCACAGGTGACGGAGCCATAGCATTAATCGTCAACAAAATTGCACGCAAAGAACAAAACACAGGCATTGGAGGATTGGCAGAGTGACCGAATGCGCTGGACTCGAAATCCGGTATACCCTCTTCGGGTATCGGGGGTTTGAATCCCTCATCCTCCGCTGAAATTAAAGAGAAATCAATTTAACTTGATTTCTCTTTTTATTTCTGCCCTTTTAAATAAGCGTAGTATAATCTCCGCTCATAAGCACCACAGGCTATTGCCCTGTCTCCTTCTGAGATGTCGTCTCTGAAGAGGATGGCGCTCTCTTGCGGTTTCTCACCATCGCTCTTACCCACGGAGCTTCTGCTTTCCACCTCTGTTGAAATCTCTCGGCTTCTTCTATTGTTCCGAACTCATCCTCAAAACTCTCTATCTCTCGTTCTGACAAACCTGTTTCTTCGAGTTTCTTCCTCTCTTGCTCTGTCATAGTCGATGTAATCTAAATAACTTTCTATCATTTTTTGTTATTACATCGGTATATTTCTTCTTGCTTACACTACTGCGGGTTGCCAGACGGGGCGACTACAGTCCTGCGGCGAAACTCGACACAGACAATGGCTGTGGCTATGGCGACATTGAGACTCTCACTCGTGGGACGACCCTCGGGATAATTGGGGATAAAAAGCCGGCGCGTAATATTTTTTTCAATTTCAGGACGTATGCCGTTACCCTCGTTTCCCATAACAATGATGCCATAATCTGTCAGCGCCTGGCGATGTATGTTTTCGCCATCAAGGAAAGTACCGTAAAGAGGTATGTCGGAAGGCATATTTTCCAGTGTCTCAACGAGATTTGCCTTGCAGACCTTGACCCTGCATATTGCGCCCATGGATGCTTGCACAACCTTAGGTGAATAGATGTCGGCAGTGTCATGTGAGCACACAATATGCTCTATGCCAAACCAGTCGGCAAGCCGCAAGATAGTGCCCACGTTGCCCGGATCCTGGAGGCCGTCAAGTGCGAGACACAGGCCAGTACGCGGCAATTCGATGTCAAAGGGCGTGTCTTCAGGTTTTTGAAACACTGCTATGACCTGCTGGGGAGTTTGGAGAAAACTGGCCTTACGCAGTTCGTCACCTGTAATCTCATTGACGACAGGAATGTCGCGGAGACGGGTTTCAGACTGCGCCGAGAGCCAGTCGCGGGTTGCACCGATATAGGTACAGGGAAAGACATCAAGCAATTCAGAGACAACCTTTGGTCCTTCAGCGACAAAGGCATTCCGGGCGTCTCTGTTTTTCTTCAGGCCAAGGGCGTGAATCTCTTTTATGCGGTTTTTGCTAAGCATGAAATGACGTGTTTATAAATCTTCCGAAAGGTTTTTAGTACAAAACTACGAACTATATTTTTATAATGTTTTAACTTTGTGTAAAATTTGAGATTTTCTGTCTTATTTTTATGCGGAAAGAGATAATACTGGCGCTTTTTTGCGTTATGCTGGTGATGGTAAGCTGTTCTTCCGAGAAGTTCATGTCGGAAAACCAGCACATACTGACATCGGTCAAACTGTCCTCTTCCGATAAGTCGCTTGACGTTTCTTCCTATAAAACGTATATACGCCAAGACGCCAATTCGCGCTGGTTTAATGCCGTCAAGGTACCTCTGGGCATATATTGTATGTCGGGTACCGACTCCACGAAGAGGTTCAACCATTTTCTCCAGCGTCTGGGCGAAGCACCCGTCATATATGACGCGGAACAGGCACAAAGTACGGCAAACCAGCTGAAACTGGCGTTGCAGTCACACGGCTATCTGCATGCCGATGTTGACAACAACCTGAGACTAAAGGGGCACAAGGCACATCAGACATACAACCTACGCCCTGGCCAACGCTATTACATCCGCTCTATCAACTATGACATAGACGATGCCGTGATAGACTCTATACTGAAAATGAACGAGAGCGAGAGCCTGCTCACTGCCAACATGCCCTGTGATGCCAATGTGCTAGACGAAGAGCGGAGCCGTATTATCAACGTGCTTCATCAGAACGGCTACTACAAGGCTCTGAAGAAATACATCTATTACGACATCGACACGATAGCCGGTCCGAAAAATCTGGCGCTGACACTACACTATAACGGTAAAAGCCTCGCCGCAGACCCAGAGACAGACTACACACGTTACTGGATTGGAAACATTTCTGTTGATGTCGTCAGCGACGAGCCAACGGAAGAACTGACTTACGACAGCATCAAATATCGCGGCATCAAAATCCGTTATAAAGGCGCGCACACCATCCGCCCGAATGTCATATACTCACAGTTGGACATACAGCGCGGTGCTTATTACAACGAAGAGGCGGTAAGAACGACCTACAACAATTTCTCCCGTCTGAAGATACTGCGCAGTACGTCTATCCACTTCAGCGAGACCGGAACGGGAACCCTGAACTGCGACATCACACTGCGCACGGACAAACTCAACCAGATCTCGGCAGAGATAGAAGGCACCAACACATCAGGAGACTTGGGAGTGGCATCATCGGTCAGCTTTACCAACAGAAACCTGTTTCACGGCTCTGAAGTGTGGACGACGAAAGCAAAAGCAGCATTCGAGGCCATTACCGGTCTGGAAGGCTACAGTGATCAGAATTTCTTTGAGTTCTCCGCTGAGAGCCGTCTGTCATTTCCCCGCATCATCATCCCCTTCATGCCTGAACACCGACGCGTAAACATGCATGGTTCGTCGGAATTCACGCTACAATATAACACTCAGGACAGGCCCGAATTTCACCGCCGCTTCCTGACAGCATTGTGGAGTTACAAATGGAGCGGAGGCCAAAACAGATACCAGCACAAACTTGACGCCATCGGACTCAACTACGTGTTCATGCCGTGGATATCCAGCACATTCCGCAACGAATATTTGGATAACGACAATGCCAGATTCGCCATCGTGCGCCATACCTACGAAGACCTGTTCATACTCAACAGCTCATACAATTTCATCTATAACTCCAAAGGCAACAGCGGAAACCGTCAGACCCACGGTGATGCCGTGCAGTTCCATGTCGGTATAGAATCAGGTGGCAACCTGCTATATCTGCTTTCCAAGGCATTCAAAGTAACGAAAGACAGTGAGGACAGGTACAGAATGTTTAACGTTGCATTCGCACAATATCTGAAGTTTGACATAGACTACGCGCGCAGCATCTCGCTAGACAAAAACAACACTCTTGCAATACGCGGCGCACTGGGTCTCGTTTTGCCCTATGGCAACAACAACGTAGTACCCTACGAGAAGCGCTATTTTGCCGGCGGTGCAAACAGTGTGCGCGGATGGTCGGTCAGGGAACTTGGCCCTGGCTCATATGTCGGCAAAGACGGGAAAATAGATTTTATCAACCAGACAGGTAACCTCAAGTTGCTGTTTAATGCCGAACTACGCTCCTATCTCTTCTGGAAATTAAGCGGCGCATTGTTTGTAGATGCCGGCAATATATGGACGACACGCAACTATGAAGCACAACCCGGCGGACAATTCAAATTTGACTCTTTCTACAAACAAATTGCCGCGTCGTATGGTGTGGGCTTACGTTTCAATTTTGACTATTTCATCCTGCGTTTTGACATGGCGATGAAAGCAATATCACCATCTTACACCACGACAAGAGAGCACTACCCTCTCCTGCATCCACGGCTGAGCAGAGACTTCACCTTCCACTTTGCAGTAGGTCTCCCCTTCTGATTTTCCACGCACCGCCGTTCTTAGACAAAAATAAGCGATATCTGCCATCCTTGACAAAACGGCCGGGTTTGCCTATAGCCTCAAGATAATACACCGAATGCACATTAACAACCGCCGTAGCTACGCTGTCGCCCTGACATGTTACGTTGTCAACATCAAAGGAAGGCCTCTCCGAAATAAGCCGCACACTGTCCTGATCTGCTTCGCACAGGTTTGACAAATAAATCCTCAACCAGCCATCCTGTCCATCGTCACACAGTTTCAGCGCATCAGCATACCTGAAATTAAAAAACGCCTCACAAAAATCCAAGGCACACGTTTCCGCTCCCACCTCTTCATGCCTGTCACACGCAGACATACCTATCACCGCGAAAAAAATAACGAACAACTTCCTGTACATCCGTAATTCATTTATATCTTCGTTCAAAGTTAGTCAAAGTCCTTGGAATGCCCAAGTTATTTTGTAATTTTGTAGCTGAAATGGGCGGATTTAGTTTTTTGTGTCTCGGTAGTGGCAGCAGTGGCAACTGCTTCTATTTTCAGAATAGCGAAGGAGCTTTCTTGATTGATGCCGGCATCGGTATCCGCAAATTGGTGAAATACTTCACAGAGTATGGCATCAGTTTCTCAAATATCAAAGCCGTTTTTCTGACACACGACCATATTGACCATATCCGCAGCGCATACAGCCTTGCCACGAAATACAACCTGCCGATATACGCTACAGAAGGCGTATGGAGAGGTATTGACGTCAATCCAGTCATTTGCCAAAAGATTCCTGTCGCCATGCGCAATATCATCCGTAAAAACGAGGCCATCAATTTTCTCGGATGGGAACTGACCCCATTTACCGTGCCCCATGACAGCAACGATAACGTGGGTTATTTTATTGCATACAACGACGTCCGTATAGCCCACGTCACCGACGACGGTTCAATGACCGACGAGATAGACAGTTTCATTGAGAAGGCAAACCACCTGATTATTGAGTCTAATTATGACGAGGACATGTTGCGGACAGGTCCTTATCCGTATCCGCTGAAAAAACGCATTTCAAGCCTGAACGGGCACTTATCCAACCACGAGGCGACCGAGACTATCTGCCGCCATTGCAAACATTTGTCACATGTGTGGCTGTGTCACATCAGCGCAAACAACAATACACCTCAAAAAGCATTGAACGAGGTTATGAGCGGATTGAAACGCAATAAAATAAACGAAAGCGATTATCCTGAAATAGTGCCACTTAACCGCACTTCGCCAACAGGTTTTTTTAATTTGTCAAAATAATTTATCAAAATTGTTTGGTACATATTGATAAAAAATGTAATTTTGCACTCGCAAACAAAGCAATGCACCCTTAGCTCAGTTGGTAGAGCAACTGACTCTTAATCAGTGGGTCTAGGGTTCGAGCCCCTAAGGGTGTACACGAAAGCCTCTTTACAAGCATGTAAAGAGGCTTTTTTATTGCTTACGCCGACGGAACTGGACGGGAGTCATGCCGAGTTCCCGCTTAAACAACTTAAAGAAGAAATTAGTATCTGTGTACCCGCACTCATGCGTTATTTCTTTCACCGTCATATCTGTCTGCTCAAGGAGTTCACATGCTTTCTGCAATCTCAGCTGATTCATATGGACAAGAGGCGTATAACCCGTATTTTTCTTGTAATACCGGCACAGGGACGTCACCGTCAAACCTGCTATACGCGCTATGTCAGACAACCGGAAGGGTTGCGAAAGATGCTCACTCATATACTGATCTATCTTTCTCACCACAGCATCCCGCGGCACACCAATATACACATGTCCTGGTTTTTTGGAAGGAAACATTTTCATGGCATTCCTCTCAGACAAGTAAATCATCATGCCATACACAGACATAAAGTTCTCCATTACATTCTCAGCACCAACCTGTCCTGACATAGCATACAAATGCTCATACACTTCCTCACTTTCGCTATAAAGCCCCTCGTCGGCATGACCCAACAATAATCTGACCCTCTGCATCTCACTCAATCGGAGCAATGACGGCGCAAACATATCTTTGTGAAACCTTATCTGTAATATGGACAGGCCTTCTTGTGCATTTGCAGGTTTGATGACCAGTGACCTATCGCTCACAGCAAGGAACACGGCATGAGGGCAAAACCGCATGGCACCATTGCCATAAAAAATCTCCGCACTGCCGTGTTCAATAATATCCAATTCATAATAATCCTTCAGGCTGTCACCTTGCATGGGATTAAATATCCTGTTGAGTATTATTCCCTTCTCTCTCTCCATTAATTCTAAAAAAAATAAGATTTATGGCAATATAAAACATTGATATGCAAAGATACAACATTTTTTATTTTGAAAAGATTTATATTGAAACATACTTTTAAATGAGAGAATAATAATTATTTATTACCTATGCGTCAATTAAAAATCACACAAAGTATCACCAACCGCGCAAGTGCCGCATTGGACAAGTATTTGGTTGAAATAGGTCGTGAGGACCTCATTACGACAGACGAAGAAGTGGAACTTGCACAGCGCATTCATAAAGGCGATGAGCGCGCTTTGGAGAGATTGGTATGCGCCAATTTGCGTTTCGTAGTCAGTGTTGCTAAACAGTACCAGAACCAAGGCTTGTCACTCAATGACCTCATCAACGAGGGTAATATGGGGCTGATAAAAGCCGCACGCAAATTTGACGAGACACGTGGTTTTAAGTTCATATCATATGCCGTCTGGTGGATCCGCCAGAGTATATTGCAGGCCATTTCAGAGCAAAGCCGCATCGTTCGCATGCCTCTGAATCAGGTCGGTTTCCAAAGCAAGTTGAGCAAAGCTAAGACAAATTTTGAGCAAAAGTATGAGCGTCAGGCGTCTATCGAGGAGCTGTCTGAATTAATGAAAGAGCCTGAGTTGAAAATCGCCGACGCACTTGGAAGCAACGGAAAGAAAGTCTCTGTCGACGCACCGCTGCAAAACGATGATTCCAGTGCGATGATAGACACCATGCAGGACGAGAACCAGGACCCTACGGACATCAAGATGGAAAGAGAGTCACTCGATGCCGACCTGGGCACAGCATTAGGTTTTCTGGCAGAGCGCGAGCAAAAAGTGCTGATTATGATTTTCGGACTCTTCGGCTGTCCTGAGATGACGGCTGAAGAAGTTGCCAACAAACTGAATCTCACGCGTGAGCGTGTACGTCAGATTAAGGAGCGTGCTTTGCGCCGCCTGCGCGACAATCAGGAAATTAACGTATTGAAAAAATACTTCTAAACGGCGTCAAAACGACATTTAAGTTTTAAAATACATATTTTTTCTCGGGCAATGAGATGTTTTCACTCATTGTCCGATTTTTTTGTTAACTTTACAATCTGCATGAAGCATGCATCAGCCAAACAGAGCCACCCTTTAAGTATCTATATATGCAATACAGAATTTATTTGAATCTGGCACTCACTGCTATACTTGCGCCGATATATTCCCTTGCGCAACCCTGCTCCAAGGGTTATTACAAAGACGTATTCAACGACAGCGGCATACGCGTCACCTCACGCTCCGACCTTCCGGCAGTGCGCTACCTGGGTTTATCCATGGAAAGTTTCATCTCTGCCAAAGGTGAAGATGGTGACGTAATAACAGCCATCGACTCCATGTTGCAGAAGCAACTCATAGAAGGTTCCGAAATGGATGAAAACGGCATTTTGCTCTACCCTGACGGAGCCCCTCGCTTCAGGGTGCTATATGTCAACGGCGGCAGTTCGTTCAGTCACGGCGAGTCACTGGGACACACCGGCATAGAGCGCATCAAGCAGTTTGTCGCCAACGGCGGCAGTTATGTCGGTACTTGCGCTGGTTCAGCGCTGTCAAGCACAGGAATTTGGAAGGACACACATTTCCAGTCTCAAGAATACTATTTCGGTATATGGCCCGGTGTAATCCGCCGCACCGAATTGGCTAAGACCTATACAGGCATGAACATACCGGGGGACTCCCCGCTGCTGCGCTATTATGACTTCGGGGGCGACCTCCACATAGACAGCATGCGCCACAATCTTGGAAACCATGCTTACACCAGTTTTAACTATCCACAGGAAACCGAGGTACTCGCCACATACGAGACCGACACCATGCAACTGGAGCGTGCCATCGGCGGTGAGCCCGGCATCTGGGCATACAAGCCTTACGCCTCAGCAGGACGTGCCGTCATGTGCGGCTCACACCCCGAAGCGATAACAAAGGGAGAACGGCTGCACCTTATGAGCGCCATGCTGCGCTATGCCATGGACGGTAACGGCATTGCCAAAATCAAAGCGGACCTGCAAAACGGATCGGTACGGACGATGAACAAAAACACGCACGACGGTATGCCTGACTATACAAAGATAGGCGACAAACAATATCACCATTTCACATTCAAAATACCCAAGCATACCGAAAAAGTCACCATAACCCTCGCCTCCGTACCAGGTTACACCAACTATGATCTCTACCTTCTTGCACGAAAAGACGGCTTCGCCTTCAAAGGCGAGTCGGATGTCCAGGACCTGACTTTCGGCGTAGACAAAACCATTGAGATAGAGCAACCACAGAGTGGAACATGGTATGTGTCTGTATTTTGCGACACCAGCGTGGATGCCATGCAGACAAAATACGGCGTACAATACACAGGTAGAACAGACGTACTGAACGGTGTGCCGTACACTATCAGAATAGACTATTGATGACATTGATGTCGCTCAACATCTCATTTCGTCCTTACAAGTTTTATGTTCCAAAGGCTGGAATATAGATTCCATGACACGGAACGCACATTCCATAGGCTGGAACATACATTCCAGCCTATGGAACCGACAACTTATCGGTATGAGCAATGCACTCTTGCAGACTTTGCATATGCAAAGCATCCAAGAGAAACAATTACACTGACTGCTTTTTATAAAAAATATTTCTGGAACTCCTCTTCAAAGTTAGGAGTAAATATCCCCTGGCCTATATTCATCTTGACCTCCTGCATTGACCAAAATCTGCCGTCAGATAATTCCACGGCATCAGGATGTATAGGTTTATCGTATACCGTACTATACACATAGACCATCTCACGCTCTTTGCGCGAATCATATACATAGTGAGTCACCTCCTTCGGCACATAATCAGTTATGCCCAACTCCTCTCTCACCTCCCGACGGAGGGCAGTAGGGATATCTTCCCCATAGTCAACGTGACCGCCTACCGACGTATCCCATTTACCGGGCTGGATATCCTTCCAGTCAGGCCTTTTCTGAAGATAAACCTCGCCTTTGCTGTTAAACACATGGAGGTGGACCACTGGATGCAACAACCGGCTTCCGCTATGCGCCTCGCCCCGTGTCATTTTACCGATGACGCAGCCGTTTTCATCAATTTGGGGAACAAAACTATCCTGTGAATCTACCATAACATCAGGGAATCAAAATAGAACTGTCTCCATAACTCAAGAAACGGAAATCGTTATCCAAAGCGTACTGGTAAACCTTGCGCCAATCCTCACCGATAAAAGCCGACACAAGAAGCAAGAGGGTACTTTTAGGCATGTGGAAGTTTGTTATCAGCCGCTTGACGAAATGATATCTGTAGCCCGGTGCGATAATAATCTGCGTACTCGTATGCAATGCCTGCAACTGATGACGGACCATATAATCCCTTATTGCTTTCAGGGCATCCATCTCACTGACACTGGCCGTTCCGGCATAAGGCTGCCACTGCTCCACCTTCAGCCCCTCCTCGGATATATCGGGATGGTTTATCATATTTAACCCGATATAATACAAACTTTCAATCGTCCGCACCGACGTGGTGCCCACACAAGTACACTCTCCGTTATGACGCATCAAAGCGTCAATGGTTTGCAACGGAACAAAGATATACTCCGAATGCATTTCATGGTCCTCAATGCTCTCTGTCTTTACCGGCTTGAACGTACCGGCACCGACATGGAGCGTTATCTCATTGCGCTCTATATGCCGGGCATCTATCTGGGCCAAGACATGCTCTGTGAAATGCAGGCCTGCCGTAGGGGCAGCGACACTGCCATCTATTTTGGAATAAACTGTCTGGTAATCCCTTTTGTCACTTTCCTCCGTCGCCCTGTTCAGGTAAGGCGGTATAGGCAGTTCGCCGACCAGCGACAAAATTTCAGAGAAGGTCACATTTTCATCGTCCCAACTGAAACGGATAATGTCACTGTTGTCCGAAACACCGACCCGTTCTGCCGACAGAGTCAGCGACTTACCGTCAGCCGTGAGCTTACGGCTCAGTATGCCTTCCTTCCACTTCTTGCGGTTGCCTATCAGGCAAAGCCATTCGCATCTCTCCTTTTGACTGAAAATGCACTCATAGCTTTTAGGCTGCCAGGGCTCCAGACAAAATATCTCAATCAGTGCGCCAGTCTCCTTCCTGAAGTGCAGGCGCGCCTGAATAACCTTTGTATTATTGAATATAATCAGACTATCTTCCGGCAAGAACGACGTGACATCGGAAAACAAAGTGTGGCTTATCTTACCCTTATCATAAACCAATAGTTTAGAATGGTCGCGCACGGCTTTGGGATGTTTCGCTATACGTTCTTCGGGAAGATTATAATCATAATCGCTGATATGTATATGCTTGGTACTATCTTCCATATTCTGAAATTCTGGGGCAAAGTTACTCATTATAGAAGGAACAAGACCCCGGATGCCTGCGTTTTTCAAACAAAAAAGGGCAATTCATTCAAGAATTACCCTTTAATTATTTATTATTGAACGTGATTTTTACATCATGCCGCCACCCATCGGCTGAGCCGGCATCTCAGGTTTCTCTTCTTTCTTGTCACAGATAACACACTCTGTTGTCAAGAACATACCGGCAACAGAAGCAGCATTCTCCAATGCAACACGCGTAACCTTAGCGGGGTCTACGACACCAGCCTTGCGCAAATCTTCAAACTTCTCTTTCTTTGCATTGAAGCCGTTGTTGCCTTTAGACTCACGTACCTTGTTGACAATAACAGCGCCTTCCAAACCTGCATTGAAGCAAATCTGGCGGAGAGGTTCCTCGATGGCACGACGGACGATATTGATACCTGTTGTCTCGTCTTCATTGTCGCCCTTGAGACCTTCCAGAGCTTTCTGGGCACGGATGTAAGCCACGCCACCGCCAGTCACGATACCTTCCTCGATTGCTGCACGGGTAGCACACAAAGCATCGTCGCAACGGTCTTTCTTCTCTTTCTGTTCTGCTTCAGAAACCGCACCTACTTCAAGTACGCATACGCCACCTGCCAGTTTAGCCAAACGCTCCTCCAGCTTCTCTTTGTCATAAGAAGAAGTAGTATTAGCGAGTTCATGCTTAATCTGGGCAACACGGTTCTTAATATCCTCTGCTTTACCTGCACCGTTAACGATAGTTGTAGTATCCTTGTTTACCGTCAACTTCTCGCAGGAACCGAGCATCTCCATTGTAGCCTGTTCCAATTTAAGACCCTTCTCTTCACTGATAACAACGCCACCTGTCAAGATAGCGATATCTTCCAGCAAAGCCTTACGGCGGTCACCGAAGCCCGGAGCCTTGACAGCACAAATCTTCAAACCTGCGCGTATGCGGTTAAGGATTAAAGCCGTCAGAGCCTCTGAATCGACGTCTTCAGCGATAACGAGCAACGGACGATTGCTCTGTGCGACCGGCTCAAGGATTGGCAAAAAGTCTTTCAAGTTGGAAATCTTCTTGTCATAAATCAGAATGAGAGGCTTCTCCATTTCGCACTCCATCTTCTCAGAATCAGTCATGAAATATGGAGAAAGGTAACCACGGTCAAACTGCATACCCTCAACTGTCTTTAATACAGTCTCACTTGTCTTGCCGTCCTCAATCGTGATAACGCCATTAACAGAAACAGCACGCATACCGTCAGCTATCAACTTACCGATTTCCGGATCATTGTTGGCTGATATTGTAGCAACCTGTTCAATCTTGCTGTAATCACCGTCAACAGTCTCAGACTGTGACTTAATGTTTTCAACGACTTTAGCGACAGCTTTGTCAATACCACGCTTAACATCCAACGGGTTGGCACCTGCCTCAATATTCTTCATACCTTCATGAAGAATGGCCTGAGCAAGGATAGTAGCAGTAGTTGTACCGTCACCTGCATCATCACCAGTCTTGCTGGCAACGCTCTTCAGCAACTGAGCGCCAGAATTTTCAAATGCATCGTCCAACTCTATTTCTTTGGCAACCGTCACACCATCCTTAGTGATTTTCGGAGCACCAAACTTCTTGTCAATAACAACATTGCGGCCTTTAGGACCCAGTGTCACCTTTACGGCATTTGCCAAAGCATCAGCACCAGCTGCTAACTTTTTGCGAGCCTCAACATCATATTTAATTTCTTTAGCCATAATTCAAAAGATTTAGATTTGTTAAACTGATTATTTTAAGATTGCGACAACATCGCTCTGACGCATGATAAGATATTTCTCTCCATCATACTCCAACTCAGTGCCGGCATATTTGCCATAAAGCACCTTGTCGCCTTTCTTCAAAATCATTTTTTCATCACTCTTACCCTCGCCTACTGCAACAACAGTACCCTCGAGAGGTTTTTCTTTGGCTGTATCAGGAATAATGATACCGCCCGCAGTCTTCTCCTCAGCTGCCTTTGGAGAAATCAGAACTCTGTCTGCTAATGGTTGAATTTTCATTTTAGTTAATATTTTAATGTTACTTATCTTTATTCGACAAACAATGTCACATATCACAGAAACAAAAAACGTGCCAAATGTCAGAAAAAAGGATTCAACCAGACAAAAACACACAAATTGCCAATACCATAACACCATATCATCCGAATTTAAAATATTTTTCTTAGTTTTGCAATATCAACAACACAATTTTAGGATGCAACTCATAAACCTTAGCGAGCAGAATACAATTTTAAATAAGTATTTAGCT
>Ga0256407_10002502_pt1 | contig 35025 bp, 36 predicted proteins | sample RumenRJG_04DNA_FD_193489 | JGI IMG/M metagenome (GOLD analysis project Ga0256407, IMG submission 193489) | Bovine rumen microbial communities from Lethbridge, Alberta, Canada - RJG_04 | ecosystem: Host-associated > Mammals > Digestive system > Stomach > Rumen | place: Canada: Alberta...
CATATACACGGAAAAAAAAATGGGGGAGGTTCTCCCTCCTCTATTTTTTGCAAAAATCTTAATAACATCTTAAATGCAATCATTGTTATGGAGTATAGAAAGGGGTCAAGAGAATAATCATGAAGATATCAGATAAGGTGAAAAGATTATTCACAAAAAGTGAATCAGAAAAGCCAGAAAAGAAAGATGAATCGTGTTTTGATCTAACAAAGAATATTGTAAATGCTAGAGATAGCAGATGGTGGAACTGGGCTTCTATTCCATTAGATAAGATTCATTGCTGGAACTGGGAAGAGATAGAAACTCATATCTTAAAAGAAAAGAATATACAAGAAGAAACTCTTATGTTATATTTAGGAGTTAGTGAGAGAACCATAAGAAGATGGAAGAGTGGAGAATCTAGCCCATCCAAACAGACAAATAGATTGCTTGATCTTCTTTATGCAGATTTTGTATATATTTCTTAAATTATGTACTATATTGGTGGATATACATATATCCACATATAAGAATTTGTTGTGTATAGGAAAGGAAGAAGATTATGCAGATCAAGAAAACATTAGTATCATCAGTACTAGCTGGGATAATTGCTATTGAAACATTACCTTGCAGTGCTGCAATGATTACAGCAAGAGCAACAAAAATCGATGAGTCTTATACAGTAGATACATCGTCTCTGTATGTAAAAGACAAGAACAATTTCAATGTAGGTGTGTACTATACAGACAATATCAAAAATAAGACTAATCCGTACGTATACAAATTTAGTTTTATTGATAACAAGTGGTACGTACTTGAGAAAACTACAAACCCTTCTAAAGACGATATCAAAGTAGATGATACGCACTACTGGGGATATATCGAGAATGGCAGTATCGCACAAGATGTTTTACGGGTAACATTGCCATACGTTTATGCTAAATGAGAACACAATTTAACCCACTCTCTATCAAGAGAGTGGGAATATTTATGTGCTTTATAGAAAGGAAGTAATCAGAATGGTAGAATCCAAAATTATCAATTTCGATATTAGAAAAATTATCCAATCTGGTATTTATCAGAAAACCATGCTTGAAGGATTGCTGTGTGATGGCATTACAAAAGTTTTTGTAGAAGTTCCATTTGCCAAACAATTTGATGGAGAAAATGCAGGAAGAGTATTTGATATGGCATATAATGGTGTAAGTATCAGATGTTTAGAGAAAGAAGATCTCCCCCATTATTATGGATTGGATCAAACATGCACAATCTTTAAAGAGACGTTTAATCCATTCTATTATTGCCCAGATTGCGATGAAGAAGTTGGAAGTGTAGAGGGGTTGAAATATCATGGGGATTATAACCCCAATGTAGGAGATACAGAGCAACAATGTCCTATCTGTGGAGGTATGACCGATCTTATCAAATTCTATGATGTTGATGATATGACCGATCTTAGGAAGTATTTCCTTACTAATAAAATTAGCCCAGATAATATGGTTCTCACCAAAGAACAAAAAGATATCCGCAATATCTATCTGAAGGCCAAAGAGAAAGGCTTATTTGCACCTATTCGTAAAACGAGAGCTGATATTGGCTATGTAGAATACAATGAAAAAGATGTGGCTGCACTTCTTAAATTTGTTGTATCTGAACTTAGGGATCTTTATAAAGATGGAAGTACCATTGTATTTGAATCTAAAGCAAATAGCAACGAAGATATTCCAATTACATGGTCTTTCATTAGTATCAGAGATCAAATTGCCAAAATCAGTAATCCATTCTTCTTCTATGTAATCTCTAAAGATGAATACAATGTAGATTACAAAGAATTTTGGTCAAATAAGTATAAACTGAATAGGCTGAAGTTGATTGTGGATTATGCAGAAAGAGAAAAAACTTATATTTATAAAAAGACCGGATATACTAAAAAGATCATCGATATTATGAATCTTTTAAAGCGCCCATGGAACTACAATATCTGTGCATTAAAAGATTCAAAAGGTTCTATTACAAAGATTACTAAAATAGCAGATTAAATATCCAACTGCACAAATATAGAAGAGCATCTATATAGATGCTCTTCTTTTTTTTTATTTTATTCTCTCATGACAATATCCATCGCCAGTAGTATAGTAAATATCACGTATTCCTCTTTCTTTTATGATCTCCATGCATGCTGGGCATGGACGACACATTCTTAATTCTCCATTCTTATTTTCCCTATATACATATATTTTTGCATCTGTAAGATCAGTATTGCATTTACTTATAGCATACATCTCTGCATGTATATAATGATGACAGCAATCTTCATGATTAGGAGGGAACCTATAAACATTATACCTCTTCTGTATAGGAGAAGATTTTGCTATATTACATGCAGATGCAACAATATCTTTCTTTTTTACAATGCAACAACCGATTTTGTATCTTTTTATATTAGATAGCTTTGATACTGCTTTAGATATCTCAAAGTATCTATAATCATTATGAGTCATTTACATTATCACCCAAATCTAAGAACTATATAGATCATTACAGATATAATAGCCAATGAAGCAGAACTTAATATAATATAGATTAGATTATTCTTGCACTCATCTGCTGATTTTGCCCATTCATATCTCATATGAATTCTTTTCTCACTAATAGGTGCTCATAGTAGTTTTTAGCGTATCATTAAGATATATAATCTTCACTGGATAAACTAATAATGCCATTACCATATAGAATATAGTAATTGTCATAAAGATATCTGCTAATATAGAACCACCATATATGAATTTTAAATTAGATACGATTAATAGCAATGCTAGTATCAGTATAATAACCATTACTATTGATAAATGTGATTTATCTCTCATATCCTTTACTATTTTATCTGTGAGCTCTTTAAAATCTTTGCTATCATCATATTTATTCTCGCAATCTCCATTAGACATCAGAAGGGAATTCTTTAAAACTAAAGACTCATAAGAAGTTTGCTCATTATCTAATACAAATGGAAAGAAAAAAATAGTCATACTTTTTATAATTGATGATTTATTGATCATAATTAGATGAACCTCCGATTTTAGACGAATTAAAGGGATGGATAGTTTATCCATCCCTTATGAATCAGTCAAATATATTAATCGGTGAATCCAAGAATACGACCAACAATATCGGCAAGTTTATCTTCATCTATATGATGAATCTCAGTATTATGCTTCTGCGCTTCATTGTATGGATACACAATATCCCCATCAGTATCTACAGGCACAGCTCTAACAAATACTGGAGCATGGTCTACATGAGTATCAGTAGAAGCGATTTGTTTGTTATCGTTAGTCTGTATATTAGGATTGATAACCGGTCCAATGATTTGCATTGGATTGATCATGTTTTCGATCTCTTTCTTTGCTTCTGGCTCTTGATTACTAACAAGCTCCCAATGATAACCTTCTGGAGCATTCTGTGGTGCGATCCATCTCTGTTTCATAAATAAATTCCTCCTAATAGTGATTAAGACAATGTATATGCAAATAAATTTATCAATACAATTATAAATAGCAGTATTGTTATGAAAAAAGATATTATCAAAGATCTATCGTCTTTATCCATTTCATCACTATATTTTTTTTTATCTTTGCAAAATACGTGGCACCATAATAAAAATAGTGCTACGCTTAGTGCGGTAACACAAAAGAATGCATTCATATAATAAACGCTACCCTCCAAACCTATCATACTAATGTTTTTAGTAAGATATAAAAATATATGAGAGATGAGGCAATTCTCATCTCTCTATTATGTATAGAATCTACGATATTATTATGTATTAGTTATCACATGCATTATATCCACAGTTGGAGCAAGTGAAGCATTTACCCTCAGGACGCAAAGTTCTCTTATGACAAGATGGGCATACCAAAAATCCCTCTTCCTCCTTTATGTCTTCTACCTCATCAGTATTATCAATAGCTTTTTGTACTGCATCAGCAATAGCATTAGCACAAGAGAGGGAGACATCCTTATTCCCAGCCCTTCTAAGTGCTTGGCAAGCTGGGCACTTATTCTCTCTTAACTCTTCTACAATCTTATCTACTTTGATTCCAGAACGAAGAGCGAGGGAAACCAACCTAGTGATAGTAGATACATTTGCTTGACAACCACCAGAAGAATTCGTGAATACCTCGAAGATATCTCCGCCCTTAGTCTTATTCACAGTCACATACATAGACTTTGCACAAGACGAAGACTGTTTATAAGTAGATCCATCTACTCTTGCAACTCCTCTTCTCTTTGCAGGAATGATAGAATTGTAAGAAGGAGTAACTACTTTCTTATTGGAGAAATCTACTCCAAGAATATTACCACGGGCACATCCATCTCTAAAGATAGTAATTCCCTTGAGATGAGATTCCCAAGCCTTGATGTAGATTTTATAGATATCTTCTACAGTAGCAGAATGAGGAAGATTGACAGTAGATGAAATAGAACTGTCAACAAATGTTTGCATTGCAGCCTGAATGCCGACTCTATTCATAGGATCCACATCGTATGTATCCACAACGAATGGGAACTTTTCTTTTACCTCATCTATATCAATCTTCAGTGGATCAATATTATGATGAACAAGCAGATCATGAACACCACGAGAATATACAAGGAATGACTTCTTATCATCCTCAGTACTGTGAGTTGTTCTGCGATAAGCAATCTTGAACATCGGTTCTACTCCACCAGTGAACGTACCAGCAAACAAAGAGATAGTACCAGTAGGAGCTACTGATATCAGAGCGCCATTTCTCAATCCATTATTATAAGCTGCATATACACCAGTAGGCTCAATACCAATAGCTTTCAGTTCCTTTTCGACATTCTTGAGGAACTTAGACTGATTAGTTTTGGCTTTATCATACATACCAAAAGTACCCTTCTTAGTTGCCAAGTAAGAAGATTCTTCCAGTGCAGCATTAAGAATCGTACCCATTATCTGCTTGGTTACTTTGATGGCATTGGTAGATCCGTATCTCAATCTAAGAGCAACGAATGCATCAGCAAGACCAAATACACCAAGACCAATATATCTCCATTGATCAATGCATGTCTTGTTTTCTTCCAACGGCTGCATATCTCTACCATAATCAAGAATCTCATCAAGCATATCTACAGCAGATTTAGTAGTTTCAATAAGCTTATCGAAATTCACTTTGGCTTCATTAGTAAACTTATTATCAATCATATTGTAGATATTGATAGATCCGAGGTTGCAGCTATTATACGCATTAGCACCGACCTCTCCACAGTTGGAGGTCATTATGCCATTAAATACAACTGTGTGGTTGACTGGCTCGTTTACGCAGTACACAGTCTCAGCATCAGGAATCATTTCAATAGAAGTTACACTGATAAACCTAGTTTTTGCAAATCTGTCCATACGTGGATTAACTTGTACTCTTCTAAGTTGCAATCCAAGTGCAATAAGAATCGCAACATTAGATGACGAAATAGCCAGTCTATAGCAATCCTGGCACATATAAGGTTTATATCTACCAGTACCATCATTGGCCGGCATCATTTTCATTCCTCCGGCTCTCATAAGATTTAGAATACTTGCTACTCCCATAGTAGAAAGCATTAATTGTACTTTCTTAAGAAATTCATAATTAATACTTGAAATGGAAATAGATCCTTCAGGACCATTCTTCGTTCCATCTGAATCGATTAATCCAGCAAGCCATTCAAGCTTATATCTAAGCGTGAAGAAGAATTCCAATGGAACCATATCTTTTGGTAATGGGCTTTCATTCAACACTACATGAGTCCTGTTATTAGACGGCTGATAAGCAGCGTGTTTAGTATTCAAATATGGAATGCATTGTTCTTTATCTCCATAAATTTCGATGCTATTATGGCCAGTAGTGCCATCTCCAGCATAAAAGCCATTAGTATATGCATCATGATGGATAAACTCCATTCCACCCTGCATGATTGGATAATTGAATCTCTCCAGTTTATCTCCAATATGAAGATCTTTCGCTTTTACTCTCTTACCACCATCTAGTACAAATTTGTGGTAATAAGTGCAATCAAGACTCATACCATTAGAGAAGCGCACCCTCAGCATCTTCTGATTATGACCGGTAACTTTTGGAACTACTTGGCTCCACTGATATCCATTCCAAATATTAACTGGAACCCCAACCAATTTCTCTATCGGATAATAACCAAATTCTCTTGTAAGAAGAAGAGTATCCCCAGATACACAGGGGTTTGTAACATCGATGTGATATTCTGGGTATCCGTCCAGAAGATTGTAGCTATTGATTCTATCAATAAACAGAGCTCCTGGATCTCCCATATCCCACTGAGTCTTGCAAAAATCATCAAAGAAATCCCTTGCATTAATGATCTTCTCAATATAACCAGTTTGCTTGGAATCGAAATGAAGTTTCACATTCTCATTGTTTATTACTGCTCTCATGAAATCATCTGTAAACTTAATAGATATATTCATAGAAGACAACTTAACATTATTCTTCTTAATCTGAAGAAACTCTTCAATATCAGGATGATCACAACGAAGAGCAACCATCAGTGCTGCTCTTCTTCCATGCTGTCCAATAATCTCTCCAGTAGTATTGAAGAGAGGAAGAAAACTTACAGAACCGGTGGAAGTAATTGCGGAGTTATTTACCTTGGATCCTTTTGGTCTAAGGTTGTCGATGCACAGGCCAGTGCCACCTCCATAAGAACTGATGCGAGCAATTTTCTTAGCAGTATCAAAAATGGATTCAATATTATCTTCTGGGTTTGGAAGAATATAGCAGTTAGACATGCTAACCTTTCTAGTGCCTTTATAACCAGCACCAGTGAGAGTTCTTCCAGCAGGCAAGAAATCCGCATTGTTCAATACTTTTTCTGCTTTGGGTTTAACCTCGTCAGAGAAGATTGAGCAAACACGAGGAATAAAATCTTCTGGTTTCTCACCCTCATGAAGATATTTTTTCTTCATAATACCCATACTGATTTCATTGTCATACCACATGTAATATGGCCTCCTTTAAGTATACATTGCATATGCGCATTATTATAAAAAAAATATAATACTTAAAGCATAGCAATTTTACTAAAAACTTCTCACCCTAAATAGTAAGGGTTACTTAAAGTTAACCAAGAATAAATAAATAAAAAAAAAGAGGATAATAAATCCTCTTTCTTTTTTTTTTCGCAATCTACAAATTTAGATTTTACTGATTCCGGCATAATGATAACAATGCTGATCGTCTCCGCCTTTTCCAGCCAGCAGCACATACGCATGGTTTGAAAACACCTTGGTACCAGTAGAGTATTTGGTTGCGGCAACTTTGATTGCATCTTCCTTTGTGAAAAGGAAAATGTACATCGGCGAAGGATCAATAACCACCGGAACGTTTTTCAGTTTCGGCCCAGCTGTGATCATTTCAACAAGCTTTGTGCGGGCTTCTGTCCTAGTCCTAACCAAAGCCTCAAACGCGATCTCCAATTTCGGAAGACCGCTAACTGGGACAGTGATTGTCTCTCCATCTTCTTTGTCGAGGGAGATACAATCGCCTGTCATGTTGATAAGAAAATAGCTACCACAGAATGCAGCTTCTGCCACAATCACTTTGTCATTGACCATCACTTTTAATTCTGCCATTTTTTATTCCTCCTTTTATAAAATAACAGAAATATCACTCATCACTATTATAATATATAATATTTCCAAAATTTACCAATACAAAAAAAAAAGAAGAAGAGGGCCATATTCCTCTTCTATCATATTGTGACTATAACAATCATTTTTTCACACTAAAGAAACCATCTCTCTTTATAGGCCTCATAGCCCCCTGCATATCATTCATTTTATCTGCCAGCATTTCTGCTTCTTGCCTCTCTGCCATATTATATAGATTAATGCCAGGATCTGGTCTACCCATATAAGATAGCATAGTGGATGCATAAGTATATATCTGAAATGTTTCTATGATATACATGAACTCATATACTTTAGAGAAGGTTAATGAAGTAACATTATTCTTATCTCCATTTAAATATACATCCACACAAGGTTCCATTTTATCATCATTGAATATCTTATGCAACCCTGGGGAAAAGATAAGAGCTTTCACTCCCACATCTATCTGAAATGGTTTTACTACATCAGATACATATAGCTTCCCTTCTCTCTCTTGATATACAAGATCAAACTTCTCTATGATCTCTTTCAGCTTTGGTACAAGAAACAATTTCATCAGTTGAAGGTCTTTTCCTCTTATTGGGATGAATTCTTTGAATCCATTCTCATTGGCCCTCATATTCTCTAGAGATAGATATGCATCATATTCTCTAGATAGCTTCTTTACTGGTTCTCCCGCTTTTTGTGATATATATTCATATTCTTTGTAATAATACTTCCTCCCATATTTTTCTGAATTGGAATAGAACAATAGATTCATATTTAAAATTAGATTTTGCCCTAGAATGATTATACGATCTTGCATCTTATCGTATATGCCCATTCTTTGCATAAATGTGCTTTGGTTGTTTATCATAGCCTTATTCCTTTTTCATAGATAATTAATGAGAGGTCTGCATTGTATTATTTTTGCAATACAGACCATTGATCATCAATTCTCTATAATCTTAGAAAAATCTGGTTCGACAACCTCTTTGTTTTCAGAAACAGCATTTCCTGTACCACTAATTGGTACAGGATCTGTATTGTCTGCTGAATGATTATTTGTCGGTGCTAATGGTGGAACATACTGAGCATCTTGGGTGTTCTGCTCATCGTTTACTGGCAATACAAGAGTACCATCAAATGGCATCCTCTCATGAGCAATTACTGTATCACCAGCTCTTGGAGATCCTGTCTTAGCAGCAGAGTTAGCAACAGTAAGAACTGCGGCAATCCCTTTATCGTTATAATATTTGATAGCATCTGCCGGAGACATGATCTTTACGCTCATATCTTCATCAAAGATAAGAACCTTACCAAAAGTATAACTAAAGAAGCCAAATAAATAGCCATTCTTGAACAACCCAGGCTCAATAACCCATGGAGTATCATTCTGATTGACAGGAAGTATTGCCCTGATATCTCCATCATCTTTAGATGCATTGATGAACTGGATCAGCCTCTTATACATCACATCTTTAGAGACAGACAAGATCGGATTATTAGGCAATGGGCTGATATCAAAACAGGAATTTACTTGATTGATATCTTTGACTTCGATAGAAATATTTTTGATATATTCCTTTCTCTCATCTACTGTCATAAGATCTCCAGTTTCTCCATCATACTGAAGCTCAAGATAAGTCTGAATATGCAATCTCTGTTCTGCTGCAGAAATGGCTTTGATAGCAGTAAGCCCTCCCTGCTTCACATATTCAACAATATCCGTATAGATCTTATTGAAATTGAGCACAAACTCTGACAGCATGTCTTCATCTTTTAATAAGATGAATTTACCATTATACTTCTTTGATGCTGCATATTTAGCCGCCCTAATCTCTGCTGTTCTGATAATATCAAATAGCAGATCAGGATCAGAGATACCAAGAGCAAACATCACATGAGTATTATTGATATTGATCTTTTTGCTGGTCGCAACAAAATCTTTGAAGCAGAACCGATAATACTCTTTATCGATTTCATAATGAAGATTATGAAGTCTTTTCGAAAAGATATCACACTTCAACCAAGAAAATACCTCTCCCTTTCCAGTGTCTCCTTTCTTAACCTCCATTGGATGGAAATCGATTGCAAATGGACTAGTAACCAAAGATTCTCTAAGTCCTTCATCGATATTATATGTCTCACTAATATCGAGAACCCTACCATATTCTGTGTCTTCTGCAGAACCCCAATTACTGATCGCACACAATACGTTATACAATGAATCAAGTTTTTTGATCCACAAAATATTGGATGTAAGAGGATATGTATGAACACAATCCATATTCATATTACAAATATCCATTACTTTGTATTGATCAAAATCATCATTGTACGCATCAAACCCAAGATTATTGCAAAGCATTGAGTAATAATCTTCTTGAGTTAGTTTATTTGTGATTTCCCCATCTACTTCTATTCCTCCTGGTTCGATGGACATTAACGAATCCAATGATCTAACTTTTAGTTTTACCCCATCACACAAGAATTCATTAGTTTTTGGCGTAGCCATTAACTCCATTTGTATTCCTCCCTTATAAAAACAAAAATAAAATCATAGAAATGGCATGGCCAGATGCCATTTATGATCAAATTGATGGAGATTTGACTATTGATACTCCTTTAGAGAGCACTCAAATACTATTCTCCCAATTTTATAATATATTTTTATAACGGAGTTTATGTATTTTTCTTAATTAGATACTTCGAAAGCCATATCTTTATATCTCAATCCCATCTTTACTTCATAAGAGTTGTTAGTATCTACTTTATTCCATACTGCTCTTATTTTATATTTAGCTAATTCTTTTAATATTTCTGGGATTGGATCATTATTTGCATCCAATACCATCTTTACAGATGATAAAGCTTTCTTAATATCATTAGTATCTTTTGTATCATATGCATTTTTTATATCTTCATATATAAATTGAGCAGTAGTCGCATTTCTATCCATAATATAACCCTCCATTTTTTTTTATACAATAATGCACTAGGTCTCCATAGACCTAGTGCTAAAATATGAGAAAAGGTTCAAAACTTTTATCACAAACCCACAGAAAATGAACTCCCGTATTCTCCTCTACGAGTGCCATGATCAATCATAATTGACGATCATTTCTAATTAATAGTCAGTGTTATAAAAAAAGAATATGGGGGATTGCCCCATATTCTATATCTCTTACAATGTGACTATGTTTGTCTTTATCACATGAGAAGAATCCATCTTGCTCATACCAAGCTCATCTAATGGGAAGTTTCTTAGATTATCTTGAATAATCGTATTATAATCGATAAACGGTACAAGCCAATCTGGGATATCGATATCCTGAGGTATTGCTATTGCATCAATAGATCCTTTAAATGCTTTATCTGCTAAGACTTCTTTAATATGAATATAATGCTGTGGATATTCATTCATGATAATATTGGCATTCTTCTTATCAATATGAGTCTTTATGATCAGTATAGCATTCTGAAGATCCAAGTTGATTAATGGCTCATCGTTGCATCTTATTCTATTATAAGCCACAGATGCTTTTATTCCCTGCTGGGACATTGGATCTTTATAAGTTGCCTGAGACTTAATTCTTGCTGGTTTATGATATTCTTTCTTCTTGTTTCTAATAGACTGATAGATCTGCTTCTCAAGAACTGTTAATTTCTTGAAAATATCCACTTGGTCTACAAATGTAGATCTAAGAATATCATACTCGAGAATATTCTGAAGAGCTTTCTTGGTAGATTCTGGAATACCAATCTTAGCAATAGGCATGCCCTTTATATCGAACTGTTTATTCTCTGGGATTATATTACCTTCTTGGACTAACTGAAGAGATGCATAGTTCTTCGCTCCATAAGTTAACAAAAGAGATTTGAACAAGAACTCATTCTTCATTATGAGCAAACAATCTCTACCAGGAGTAAATGTATTGTAATTCTCTGAGAATAGAACCATATAATCCAAAATCAGTTGAGACACAGTGTAAGACATGATATCTACGATAGAATAGCGAAGATTATCTTCTTCCACTATCACCATTGGATATTTCTTTCTCTTTGCTTCTACTAATTTATCATTATAGAAATCATACTCTTCGGTCGGTTCTGTTACCCTTTTCTCCATAATGATCTTATCAGAAGCCAGCTCAAACTCTTCTTGAGTATATTTTATCTTCATTGGTATACCAATAGTCTTAGCCAAAACCATCTTATACCATCTATCAAGGCAAACGATGCAAGAATCTGTGTCTGTTATCAATACAGCATTTCTTGGCATAGCGTATACTCTTTCAAGTTTATCTATCCAGATATGCCGATAATAACAATATTCATAGATCAGATCTTTGAATTTAACCAAATCATCCTCAATCTCTTTTGGAGGTTTATTTGGATTCAAGAATGGTTCGTTCAAATCAGTAAGCATCTTTAATACAAGATTCATCACTTTATGATTTCTTTGGCAGAATTCATATAGATTATTCTTGTAAAATAAGACGTTGATAGTTCTTTGATCAAGATTACAGATAGTATCCCATATAGCATCCCTTGCTTTATCGGATGGAACCCATGAGTTCCAATTACATTTGCTCATTACTCTCAGGAAACATTCTTCTACTGTAATATTTCCATCCAAAACATCCCAATCGTTAAACTTTCTATTATTAGGATCTTTTTGATCTTGATCTACAAACTCTATAAACTGCAATACCTCTGTTAGATTACCAAAAGACATATTATCTCCTAATAATCCTTCAAATAATGTGATAGAAGCAGAGATACAAGATCTGCCTTGAGAAGTTACAGCAGTTGCCAAATAAATATTGTAGATCATAGATGCTGGTGCACCAGCACATCCATAAACTGCATTAACCGAGACCTTATAGTTCTTCTGCATCAAATTCCATTCATTATATTCATCACTACCCTTAGGATACTTTTTCATATTATCCTTTGCTTCTTGTCTTTTATCGATAAGATATTGGATAAAATTATAGAATGGATTTCTTGCTCCATGTCTCTGAAACATAACACCCATTCCTGTAAGAATAGGTTTAGATGTGAGGATCTCATTACTAAGAGATAGAATATCTGTCTCCAGAGTTCTATTATTCACATTATTATGAACTTGTACTCCAAACTTTCCTTTTGATACTCCGTCATTATAACTCTTAGCGATTGCATAGTTTACCCCTTCTTCAATCTCTCCTAATTCTAAATCTGGGCAGATACGAAGAAGGATATGTACCATAGATTCTCTATATTTATCTATCAATTCTCCAGTTGGAATTGAATAATCCAATCCATATAATCCTCCATTATACATTCTCTAAATCACTCCTTGTTAGTTAATAAAGTTATTTCTTAGTTTCCGATGTTGCAACATATTATTCCCCCTCCTAGACATATCATTAAATTCTCCCAGATTTGGGAGTATAAGTGCACTTAGCAGTAAGAATATGACTTCCTAGGAGGTATTGAATATGTATTTTAGCAATCCAAATGCTGAACCAAAAGTAGAAGATACGTACTTTGATATTAACGAGAGCACGGATCTTTCTTACAACGAAGATGATTATGATGACGATGGTGCTCGTGGTGTAGTTAATGAAGATGCTGCACTTGAAGCAATGATCGTCGATCAGTATGAGCGTCTTGATGAGGATACTCGTCGTGCTCTTATGAATGATGAGGAGTTTAAGACTCTTGTCGAGGCTGGTGTTGTTGGTCGTCGTAGCCTTGTTCGTCTTAACAGAGCAGATGATCTTTCCCGTCGTATGACGATTCTCTCTCTTCAGATGGCTAAAGAGACGAATTCTCCGGACTTCGTTATGTATAAGAAGTTCCGTAAACGTGAGAAGGAATGCCTTGCTAAGATTCGTAAGCGTTTCGCTCCTCGTGTTCGTCGCCAGGCTAGAGATTCTCAGAAGAGACTTATTAAGCTCAATCCAAAGGCTTTCAAGCTCAATACCCCAATTCGTTAATTCTTCATACAAAAATAATAGGACTCTGGGCTATCCAGAGTCCTAGAATTTTGTTTTAAATCATTATCATATGAAGCATAAGGGTTGTAATAATACAGCCTTTCTTTGGCTTACTTACATTGAACTCAGATAAGAAATACGATGCATCTCTACTTGGAAGATGATTGTATAGATTGAACTCTATTTTATCTCCCTTATTTACATTCAAGAGATTGCTTGTCATATATATGAAATATGGATGCTGTTTTGGTAATCCCTCTACTTCTGGATACCATGGGAAAGATCCAACTCCTGCTTTGGATGCTAGGATCTTATTAAGTTCTTCATCATTAGTTACATCTTGATGCCATACTATCTGACTTCCATTATCTCTCTGGAATACCATTGCTGTTATCTTGTTTAAAGCATCATCATATGGAAATAAGTTATAATATGGTATCATAGACTCTTCTAACTCTCCCTTAATGGTTAACTTAGACTGGTCTACAATCTCAATTAGCTTATGAGCTATCGATACAGCCTTACCATTAATGGTATACCGTACAAATTGCATCTGAAGAGATAATGGTAAATCATCTCTTCCATAAATCTCTTTTCTCATCTTATTGAAAGATAGTATATCTTTTGGCATAAACATGATCCATTGGAGAGATTGCTCTTTCCAAAGATCATAATGAACCATATCTCTCAATGATGAGAATACTCCATGAGTTACTATCGCATTATGAGACAATCCAATCAAAGAACTAAGATATGTATTTTGCATTAGATTACGAGGAACTAATACATATTCTGCTTTCATATTCTTAGCTTCTTTGAATATCTTCTGAATGAAGTCTCCATTGACAGTTTCTGTTAAAATAACCTTTTCTGGTTCGAATATCATACTATCGATATCCCCCTTCTCATTTCATCTACCTTGTCTTTAACCCATTGTGGGATTGGACGTTTAATAACCATTGGTCTTGTATTATCGATCTTTACCATGACGTTCTTAAACTTCTTATCCATTGGTAGATTTCCTTGTTCATGTTTATACTCTGGGGTTCTCATATTCTTGAAATACCAATCAATATTTTCTATCATCTCTTCTACATCTGGCAAATACAACCATCTATGACAAAATTCGATAAAGTTGTAAGATGCAAGATTCTCTGTGAAATGTCCACCATTGCCAATACGAAGGAATTCTGCTCCCTTATATGGAGGATTATCGATAATAATCTTTCCAATCTGAGTAGAATTACTCATATTAAATTCTCTCATAAGAGATGGATACAGAGCTTTGTAATCGAAATCATCGCCATTGTTAAATTTCATAATATAAATACCATGAGATTTAACCTTGTTCTGATCAGTTAGATTCAATGGGTTAGCAACAAATGCACCAGCAAACTTATCTCTATTTTCTTTAGATACTTGCTTCTTGAATCTATTCACATTAACCCCAATGATAACTCCTTCATGATATTTATAAAACTCTGTCATCTTAGAGATAAGATAGTTAGTTTGTCTAAATATCTTCTGATAAGGAGTATTCATTTCCAATGCATTGGAGAATGTATAGATGATATCATCAGTTTGCTGTTCAAGGCAATACTGAACAATGGTATCGTTAATATTGTATAGCCAGAACATCTTGAAGTTGTTCCAACAGAAGTCTGCCATTCTAGATGCATATGGAGACCAATCCAATTTATGGATACCACATTCTTGATCCACAATATCATCAAGCTTATAAGACTTTGTTGCCGCTCCACCTTTACGACGAGATGCATACAGAATTAACTGGTCAAGCCATGTAATTCTAGAGGCACACTGTACATAATCTCCTCTTTCTTTGAAATCTACAAACTTACCAGCAAAATCTGTTTCATCTACTTTGTAATAATAGAACTTTCTTGGAGCGTCTGCATCACAGACTACATCTTGTGGATTTACTCCAAAAGCTTCCAATCTGGCAACAAGATATCTTAAATCGTAAGATGCATTAAATGCAATAGCAAAGTCTGGGCTAAGCTCTTTCATTACATTAAAAAAAGTTACGATCAAAGACAACTCATCATCAAAGAACCCTACTGACAACTTCAGGTCCTTTAGATGATATTTTTTGGCTTTTTCTTCTCCATGAACTTTTGCAAGAAATCCTATAGCTTCTTTTTCGGAAGCTTTAAAGTTTGCTTTTATAGAATCTTCCAATTCTTGTATCTGTGGATTTCTCTTATCCCTTAATACAAATGAATACACTGTATGCGTCTTATCATACATGATAGATATCATATTAATTGGGCATTCACCAATAAGATTCTTTCCAGACACACAATCCCTAATGTCATTCTCGATATCGTAATATGCTACATCTATTGGGCATACTGGATTCTTATAAGCAACTGCAAATTCAGATCTTACGAAGTTCAATATATTCATATCGACAGAGAATACTCTTGGATGACTAAGATAAACATCATTCAATCTATATTCTCCTGCTCGGATATTAGCAAAATATTGATCTTTGAATCCTAATCTTGTTGCTACATCCAATGCCAGACTATTATAGTTGCATACTACTGGATCTACTTCTTTTATATCTGCCCATTCAGCATTATAATCTAATCCAACGCTAAATTCTGGTTTCTTTAGATAATATCTGAATTTAGGTGTTGTGATAACATGAAAATGTTTCTTTCCAGTTTCATTATCTTTAAAGACAATAGTTACATGATCTGTATCTCTTTTACCATCTTCTCTTTTCTTGGGTCTTTCATAATAAGCATTCATGATGGTAATGTTAGAACCAATAGGATATCCAGGAATCTGTACTAATGGTTCCTCATTTACTTCGACTAGTTTATCCATATCAAATCCTCCTTCAATATTATAGTGTATCAGTCAAAATAATTTTAGAGGTCATACTGCAAACAAGAATATAAATTCAAGAGGTGATTGTTAATGAGTAAGAAAATAGTTATGGAATTCTCCGATGATAGCCATGAAGAGAAGCTCATCGGTCCAGATTTTGCTAATATAATTTCTGATACTCCTGAGTCTTCATCATTAATTGTACCAGAGGATGCTACCCCTCCAAAGAAGAGAGGGCCTGGAAGACCAAGCAAGAAAAGCAATGCAAATACTTATACAGATGAAGGGTATTCAGTAGTTAAGAAGAAGCAATCTACAGAAAAGAAGTTTGAGCAGGGATACACTCCTATGGCTAAAATGCTATACAGTGCTATTGCTCAAACAGATTCTATTTATTCTGATATAGGGCAAGAGTTAGAAAAGTTTAAAGCTAATCGTTCTTATGGCGGGCGAAATAGAATGATGTCTATGTCCAACTTCATGAATACACAGGCTGCAGTAGTAAACACAAAAATCAATGCAGTAAGAGAGTTGGATACCATTCGTCACAAGATCAATGATCTTGTTCTTAAGAAGACTCAGATGGATAAAGATACAAATGAAGAGAATTCTGATAAGACTGTAATGGATGCATATTATGCAATGATTAATGCAACCAACTATGGTCTTCCACAACATACAGCTCCATTATCCCCAGCTTCTATTAACACCGGAGTTGCTATGAATGGCGCTGCTGTAAGTTCTCAGAATGTTGTATTTGACTCAACTCCATTTATAGATAAAAATGGTAGCCCAGTAGGTTCCACTCCCACAGGAGCCGAGATGTCTTTCCAAAATTACAAGGAAAATCTAACTCCTATTCAAAGAAAGATGATACTCGACAAAGATCCTAATATAAAGACAGTGGTAGTTTATAATCAAACTACTGGAGAGAAGTACTTTGACGTTATCAATGTACAAACAGGTCAGTCTGTACCAGGAGTACAAAGACCTGCAGAATTCTTGCTTGATAATATGAGGGTAGATGCAAGAAATGGTATAGCATCTAATTCTAACATAAACAAATCATTCCCATTAGTTATTATTGGTACTAGTGCTGCTGACGAGTTATAATATATTTCCCCATAGCTTAGTAGCTATGGGGACTTTTTGGTGGTCAAATAAAATAAATCAAAAAATTCGCTTGCAGCCGAACCCAAGTAGAAACGGCCATTCCACTACCACAGAACCAACGTAAAGATATCCCTTGGATTTGATCAAACCATGAACCCATGAAAGGTCAAATAGATAATGGTGTAAAGGATAAACGAAGGTGGCAATTAGATAAACGCATAAATCATGAAAGAATGAAACCTCAAAACCATGAATTTAGATTTCTCCTAATATGCCTTATTTGTTGCATATATATGTATTAGTTGGAGAAATCTTTATAATATTAATACCTGAGGCAAGGTATTTGATTTGGACAAACATAATCAAATCCAAATCTATTCTAGGATACTGCTTCCCAGATCATTATATGTTTTTGCATTTCCCTAGCAAAATCATATTTTCTTTTTCTGCATTCATAATGTAAAAAGAAAAATTACATAGATTGAATAGTTTCCTACAGAGTATAGCTACGTGGAAACTATTCAAAAATCACTAGCTAGTAGTATTCGGCTATTTACCGACTGCAAGCAATTTATTGTTTATTAAAGATCAACTACTACTTTGTTAGTCTCAGTAGCATTTGAAATAAGAGAATCGATATTAGCAATGTAATCATCGATCTCTTCCAGATTCTTTGCTACTACTGTGCCAATATCAAGAGGATTAAGAAGAATGAGATTATAATCCTTAGCAATAGCATTCTGGTATTCAATACGAGCTTTTGGAGCTGCATTGGAATCAGATCCATACTGAGAATTTACCTGAGCCATAAGAGAATTCTTTAGCTCATTTGAACGCGTCTCATATACATGAGAGAATTTTTGGAATTTAGACTGAATGCTTGCAAAAAGAGGACGAAGAGTATTGGAATAGTAATTCTTACGAGCAATTGCAATAGCAATGCTAACTTTTCTTGGAGCATCCTCATTATAGTTCTTCACTTCAATTGTAGGTCCAACCTCTGCAGAAAAAGCTCCATTAGCTTTCATGACAGCTTCATTCAGAATCTCTCTAGTTTTAATGAGATCATTGAGCTTCTGCCAATTCGATTTGCACTGTTCGACAAACTGATCTGGAGTAAGAGTTCCAATAGTTGGGAGACTCTCACGATAAAAACCAAACAGCTTTACCTGCGAACCAACATCATTAACAAAAATACTGATTTTCTTATCAAGCATCTTACGATCGTAATTAGCTTTGCGAATAGTCATTTCGGTCATTCTTAAAACATCCTTTCCAAAATTAGATAAAGAGCGAGTAGTGGTTTTCAAACCACTACTTAATTGTATCAGTTTAATTAAGAAATTATTTTTCAAGATCAACCTTACCGACAAGGATGCGCATGATAAAATCAACACCAACCATATTAATGAATCCGTGGATCTGATCTTGTGCTTTGTATGGATGGTAATTAGCTGCTGTAATTTCCATACTAGCATCAAACTCATAGTACCTATCTCTAGCAAATGTAACAGAACCATTGATGACATTGTAATCCTTATAGTGAGGATTCTTAACTACCATCGTAGCACCTGTATCGGCATGATATTCTTTCTTAGTATTGACTGAAGCTGTGTGTTCATCCACAATCTTCTTAAAAGTGAATGGATCTATCTTAGGAACGTTTCTTCTTGCCTCTGTATCAGTTACCACATTATATGTATCAAACAGCATATTTAGACCTTGGGTAAATCCATTGTAGTAATCTGCTGTTCTGGGTACAGTAACAGAGCATGAAAAATCCATAGAGTAATCTTGTTTTATAGGAACTACTTTCATCTTTACTGGAAATCCAGGAAAAGGCTCTTCCAACCAAAATCTTATAGCATCATTCCAGTAATTGTATATGGTTTGCACATCTCCATCTATGGAAAAGTCTACTACTTCTTCTCCAAAATTGGTATCACAAAGCAATCTATTTGGTTCTACTAGATTGGTATCCTCGAATACCTCATTTTGTGCTCTCAAGAACATATACCAAATATCACCATCATGAGAGCAATCTATTCCCTTTATAGATGCTGACATGAAGATTGTTCCTTCTGTATATATATCTATCTTATTATGAGCCAAATCAAATAATATGCCTACAGTGTTTGGTTGCACTGGAGTAGAAGGATTGTATATTTTCGATATAGCGTAATTCGTTTTCTTTCCATTTACATAAGAATGCGTCCAAAATGTAGTTTGGGCTTTATGGAAAAGATCTATAACAAACGCCTTTGAAGATATATCATTTATTCTGTTAGATATTCCGATAGTAATAGGTATTCCGAAGTATCCTTCTTTTACTGTACAATTTCTCACATTGATTTCCATATACACTTTATTTGGTATTGGTATTGGATATGTGAGAGTAGTCATATCAGTATCTGTTTCTTTTCTCTTTTGCATATAAAATATATTAGTATCATTCTCGTGTTTCATACTAGCCTTATTATGCAACAGAGTAGGATGCCTATGCATATCAGAGCTTATAGGAGCTATAGAATTCTTTATATTGATATTGGAAACAATATCATTGAATCTATAGTTATCATATTTTGGTACAGTAGGAACTACTGGATCTGGTTTGCTTTCTTTTTCTTGTTTATCATAAAAATACTTATACAATGAGATGCAATCATTTTGTGGATATGTAAATTTGTATCTGCCAAAATTCACTCTACCAGTAATAGGAATCTCTAATTCATTATATATGGCAAAGAACCAATAATCATCCCCAGTATTCAGATTAAAAGTTTTTGGAGAAAAAGAATAGAAGCTCTTTCCATCTGAATACAAAGTAATCTTGTTATTTTTTAAATCTGCTGCTATACCCATTACAGTCCCTTTTACAGGAATCCTAGCCCCCAATCTAGGAACTGGTTGCTCTGTAAATTGAACTATACCTTGTTTTCTTTCAAATATACGAAAATCTTTCGTAAATGTATAATAGACGGAGCCTAATATGAAATCATTACAAAGAGTACCATACGAAGGTTCTTTGTGTACTCCCAAATATAATGGTATATGCCGAATAGTCTTATCTGCTATATATTTTGTAACAGTAACTTCCATATATACTTTTGCATCTTTTGGAATCTCTCTACTGCAAAATACTATGAAGCGTTTATTACAGCTAAAGGTTTCACCATTTATGATAGATGGGTCGGGCTCCATCTTATTATTGTAAGCAACAGGTTTTATACGGATGGCATTGTTAATGCGTGTACTCACTCTATAAAACCTCCTTTAGAATAAGTTACTAAAATGTCGTGGTATGGGGATTTCCCATACCACCTTTATCTTCGACATTGAATTAAATCCATAAAGCCTTTCAAGAGTTATGATGAGTCAGAAAATAAATGAAAGGAGGATTTCATAACTATGAAAGTTATAAATTCAATAAAGAACTTCATCGAAGGATTGCTATTTGAAAATGATGAAGTTTCTCTCACTAGGATGATAGCTTTAATGGGTTATATACTTTTTGCAGGGGTATCAATATATCTCATCGTCACCCATACTAATTGGGACAACTATGCTACATTTGCTAGCTATACTGGTGGCGGCGGTGCAGCTGTTCAATTAGTGAATAAGGCTATCAACAGTAAATGGAATTCAAAGCCTGGTTCATATAATCCTACATCTGCTTCCACTTCTACTACAGCTCCTAGTGAGATCATAGCAAAAAAAGATGACGAACCAGATGTGGTTCCGTCCACCAGAGGGGAAAAGAAATGAAACTCCCCAATATTGGTAGCATCACTATATTGGGTGTCCTGCAAATGCTATCACGAAAATTCAAAATCAAACTATTATCAATCGTTATTCTGATTCCTATCATTACTATGCTCACAACTCTATTTTATTGCTACGATAGTATAGAGGAGGATTTGCAAAGTTATAACAAGACCAAAGAATTTCTTGCAGAAAATAAGGCTGCGATATTATACTCTATCATAGAAGAAAGTAACAGAAAGTCTAAATTACAAACTGAGTTTGTAAAAAATAAGATAGTGGATGATCTCACTAATTACTATAAGACTGATTATTATTCTATGAAAAGAGATTTCATATCAAAGAATCCCAATACACCATTCTATAAGATCATATCCGATAATATAAGCAATGTGCATATCAATAGAGATACAGATTATAATAGAATGATCATTGCTACCAAAGAAGGTGTTTTGATCGATAACAGCCTTACCCACTATCAGGATAGCTTTACGTCTTGGGATGATATAATAAATAGATCTCCAAATCCAAATATGACACAACAAGCATATGTCGATATCACCAGCCAGAATCAGAAGTTGATTCTAATAGATGAGATATCTTCCTCATTTGCTCCTATTGCCACTGAATCTGATGATTATGATACTTATCTAAAATCTGTAATAAAGCATTACGAAGACAATCATCAATTCAATGACTTCCTTAATTACAGCATAGTGGCGGTATCATATATATACGATACAAAAGATATATTTGGAGTAAATGATGTCGATGCAGGTACAAGGAATGATAATAACAAGATATATGTAGTTCAGCTTTCCCGAATAAAAGATATAATAGATTCAGATCCGAGGTATTTGAAATCTATCATGGATTGTGATAGAATGATTGCGCATCAAGAGCAATTCACTAACCAAGTTGCAAAATCACGAATATCAATGGCGGCTCTTATTATACTTATGCAAGTACTATGTTTCTTTGGAATATGGTATTTAGCTGAATTCTATGTTTACAATATATTTGGAAAAAGGAAAGAGGATAAAATAAAGTTAATCAATGACCTAGAGCTTATAATAGCAAAAGAGAAAAATGATTTGAAGAAAATAGATGGCGATAATAGTAGAACGGAAACATCTAAGGATGGAGAAAATGACTAAGATTTGGCAACGGATTTACACACTATAAAATTTGGAGGAATAATAGATTATGGAAGCAAATCAAATATTGTCCGACATATCTATTATTGAAATCCTTATTACTACGATTTCGGCATTTATCGGATCATTTGCTCATGAGTATTTAAGTTTCTTAAATTCAGGAACTCATGTTACTCTAAATAGATGGGTTATAATAATCATATCTATGGTAATAGATGTGTTCATCTCACTATCGCTAAATCCTCTGGTAGTAGTGATTAGCCCAAGACTAATCTTATTACACCCTCTTCTAATAGGTCTATTGGGTACAGAGCTTATAACTCGTCTTAGTACCATTGGCGGTTCTTTCTCGCTTCTAGAATACATATTGGGATTTTTCAAAATAACTAGAGCACATGGAACAGAAACTCCTAAAAATGGTCCAAGAGAATATAAACGCCATGATGATCTCCCACCAATCCCAGCAAAATATGATAGAGGCGATTCAATAGATCAGCAAGCCTTAGCAAAGAAAGGTAGATATGAAGATATAATAGGAGAGTCTATTTTAATTGCAGAATCGAGAATATTGGAAGCAATAATAGATTATGAAAAGTATCATGATAGCATTCTATTCCTAAAAAGATATTCTGAGTTCTCTCACTTACTCTTGCAAATAGATAGACAGCTAGAATTAGCAACGAGAGAAGATGAGAGATTACCTGCAGCAATTTGGGGCAGCTATAGAGATTTAAATATCGCAAAAGATAGAGCTGCCAATATATATAAAATGATTATAGGCTAATAAATTCCCCAGTGTCACAATGGCACTGGGTAAAATGGCGATAGCTTACATCTCATTAAATTACGCCTATAATATTCCACTCTTTTTAAAATATTGTGGATCTATAATATAGAGCATGTAAAATATTCTAAATGGAGGTAAATGATATGTTTCCTAGTGATGTATGGATCTCCGATCCAAATGCAGGAAAACTGTATAAATACGAGAACGAAGCAATCTCCATGACTCTCACTGCCGATACAAGCGACGACGGTGTTGTCAATAATGGCCGTGCAATTCTCGTTTCACAGAATATGGCTGACGTATATCTTGTGAATAAGGGAAATGACAATGTTTCTCTGTTCACCAATGGTCAGTATATTCGTGATATTGCTGTTGGTAAAACCCCTGTTGGCATCTGCGAAGATGGTAACGGCGCTATATATGTATCCAACTACGGTGACAACACCGTTTCCAAAATTGTTGGTGGTAAAGTAGTAGCTACTATCACTGTTCATGCCGGCCCATATGGTCTTATTGCCAATAGCCGTAATAGAGTCTATGTCGCTTGCTCTCGTTCAAACAAGGGTTCGAATCATGATTCTGGTGGCTTTGTTGATGAGATCGTAAACAACACAGTTACGTCAAGCATCGAGGTTGGTTATACTCCTCGTGATGTTGCTTGCGACAATAAGGACACGATCTATGTTGCTAACTATGGTAGCAATACAATTTCTGTCATTCGCAATTCTGTGAAGACGACGGATATCGTTCTTCCAGATGATGGCTGTGGCCCATGTGCACTCGTTTGCAACTCGGAAGGTGTGCTCTTTGTAGCTAACTATCTCCGTGGAACAGTCAATGTCATCAAGGATATGAAAATTGATGAAGAGAATGGCACAATCAATGTTGGCACTCATCCAACAGCCATCGATGTAACAAAAGACGATACAGTCTATGTACTTTCCGAGACAGATAGTGTTATGACTCGCATTGCTGTTACATCTACTGGAATGAGAGCTACAAACATTGCTGTTTGCGATGATCCATCTGGCTTTGGTGATTTCACTGGTTGCAAGACCTACAATGTCTATCATCATAGTTCCAAATCTTCTGCTACTGTTCCAGATGGTGGTTGGCAGATTGGTGACTTCGATCAGAATATCCAGAATATTCTCAATCAGATCTCCAATGGTACTGTTCTCACTACAGCTGATAAGGTTGCTATGGGAGCAGTTGGAACATCCCCAACGGTTTATGATGCAATCATGACTCTCATGAGCACATCTCCAGAAATTTTGAAGTTTGAAGCTAGTACGACTGTCTTTGAGTATGGTTCTACTGTAAGCTCTCTCCAAGTATCCTGGAAGTTCAACAAGCCTATGGCTAAGGTTGAAATTAAGAATGGTAGTGCTACCATTGCTACACTTGGTGATGGCTCTCCTGATACAATCAGTGAGTCTGGTACACAGGTTATCAATGGTTTTGCTCTTACAGATAACTGTGTCCTTACGATGGTTGCTACCGATACAAATGGTGCTATTGCATCCAAGACGCTCCAGGTTAAGTTCCTTAACAAGATGCTCTTTGGCGCAGTAGCTGAGGGAGCTTCCATTGGTCAGGTCTCTCTCGGAGGCTTTGCTAAGTCTGGTCTCATCGAGAATCCATATGGAATTTATTTCCGTATTGATTGCGGTGATGGTAATGTTCCAGCAGTTGCAATTCCTTCCGATTGGGGAGTAAAAGCCGATGAACTTATCACGACAGCTGGGTTCGTAAACAATTACACTGTTTCAGAGGTTTCTTACACGAATACTTCTGGCGGCGTAAAGAATTACACTGTATTCCGTTTCGACGAGCCACAATACGGTGAAGTAGTACTCGGTTTTGTTAAAGTCATTCAGTAAAACTGAATACTAGGGTTGGGGCGTCTTAAAAGAAGACGCTCTTACTCTATTGAAATAAATTACGAAAGGACTGTTATAGATATGGCTAAACGCAAAGGTCAGGTTGTTAGAAGTACCCTTGTTACTCCTGATGATCGACAGAATTTTGCTATTGTCGATACCAACGATGTACGTGGTGGCTATCATATTGTGAAGACAGCTGCTCTTCGCAATGCCATTCCTCCCGATCATCGTAAAGAAGGCATGATTTGCCGTGTTACAACGGAGAACAATGGCAAGGGCAAAGACTATATCCTCCTCTCTGGTTTCCCAACCACTGGTAATCTTACAGATGCCAACTGGGATGAGTACAAGCCAGGTCTTCCTGCAGGTATTCTTACCTCTCACAATACGGTAGAGCAGATTGAGTATAAAGCTGCTACTGCACAGGGAAATACGAAGCTTATTGATGAGCTCAAATACATTGAGGATCAGCTTGCTCTTAAGATCTCTGCCCACAATGGTGTAGAGGATATTAAATATAATAATGCTAACGTTAGTGGCTTCCAGACTCTGTCTGCTAAGCTTGCTGATATGGATAGCAAGATTACGGCTGCTGGCACTATGCCAACGATTGAAGATATCCTTTGGGGCTCTGCTCCAACTGGACATCCAGCAGATCTCGCTACTGAGCTCAAGAACATGAATGATCCTACAAAGATCATTGTTTCTCTCGATAGCAAGAACGTGACGCTCCAGTCTGCTCTTGCATCTCTTGGTGCTTCAACTCCTAAGGTTGAAGATATCTATGATGCACACAATACTCCTCTTACAAAGCTTATCTCTGATGCTGCTAATGCGGCAAATGCAGATAATATCAAGGTTAAGGATACGGATGGCTCTTCACTCGTTACTCTTAATAACCGTCTTGCTGCTCTTGATTCTGCTATTACGGCAGCAGTTCCTAAGGTTGAGGATATTGAGTACAAGACTGCTACAACAGAGGGTTACACGAAGCTTACGCAGAAGCTCGCTGATATCAACGATGCTACAAAGATCATGGTTGATAATGGTAGCGGTACTAATGTAACACTTGCTGCTCGTCTTGCTGCACTCAATGCTGCTGCATCTGGTGCAGTTCAGAATGTTGAGGATATCACTTGGAAGGTTGCTAAGGGCGGCCAGATTGATACGAAGCTCTCCAAGAACATTGAGGATCTCTTCGCTGCTGTTAGTACACTCCAGAATGCATCTGTTTATGTCGAGGATGTAAAGTATAAGACTACTACAACCGAAGGCTATACAAAGCTTACTGATAAGCTTGGTGCTATCGATACTAAACTTGATGACATGAACGATCCTGATAAGATCATGGTCGATGATGGTAAGGGTGCTAGCACAACTACGACTCTTTCGAATCGCCTCAAGGATATTGGTACACAGATTACTACAGCCGTTTCGAGTGCAGAGCCTCCACAGCATCTGCTCTACACTGTAGTTAATCCTCAGGCTGGTGCTGTTGAGTCGCTTGAGTTCATGACGATGTATCAGTGCCAGGTTACAGAAGTTTGCTACTACGTCAATGCTACGGCTACTATGGCTAGTGATCTCAGGTTTACAATTGAGATTTGCGGTCCTGCTGATACGGCATTCAAGACTCTTAAACAGGGTACGTTCACACTGGGTGCTTCTAAGGGTGGTAAGTATGTTCGTACTGACCTCTCTGGTCTTGCGGATAAGATCTATCTTGCTGATAACACTCGTGTTCGTATCAATATCACGAGCATCGGTTCGTCTGATACAATCAGCGGCCTGAACGTTCGTGTAACTGTTAAGAAAGATACGACAGCAGGTGTCACTACAAACCAGGGTGCGTAATTTTGACTAAATTATAAAATGGGTACTGCTGCTCTTTCAGCAGCAGTACTTTATTTATCCTTTTAAAAAAGGAGGTTAAGCAGATGGCATCGAGTGCTCCCGATATTACTATCGTAAATGACTCAGATGTGCTAATTTCGAACTGGGATGTAGGTACTGTTCAAGCTAATACAGACTCTAACATCCTTAAAGCTCTCATCTGGAATAATAAAGGCGGAAGTAATGCTCTTTCTGATCTTAGAGATGTGACTATCACTTCTCTTGATACAGATGGTGGTACATCTTCTGATGTAGTTGCAGGTAAGTGGGTTCAGATTAACGTTCCTAAAATGGACGGTAATCAGACTACTTGGGCTGCTATTGGTGGTTCTACTACTAGATCTCTCAGATCTGATGCTCTTTCCGCATCTGATGGTGCTGTTATTAGAGGAACTGCTAATGATGGCTCTACTACCAATTCAACTGCAAACTATTGCACTATTCGTCTGAAGGTTCATGTCCCTCTTAATGCTATGCCAGGTACAAAGAACTGGAAGATGAGAATCAATGGGTACTACACCTAATAGAAAGGAGAGATAACAATGGCTGGTCCAGCTATTTCAATTTATGATTCGACTCATACTTCTCTCGTTTCTACATGGAATGTGGGAGTAGTAAAAGCCCAAACCCCGTCAAAGGTTCTTACGGTAAATATTTGGAATAATAGAAATTCCTCTGATGATGTTTCAGATCTAAAGGAATGCTATCTCGGTGTATATGATTCCACTGGAGATACATATACTACTGAAGTTCCTTTGAATAAGTGGGTCGAAGTAAATGTTCCAACAGTAGATGGAAATAATACTACTTGGACTAGGATTGGTGGTCAGGCTATAAAGAAAATTATGAGTTCTGGCCAAAGTGATTTTACTATCAAAGGCACTGCTAATGATGGTAGCACATCCAATAAATCAAACTATTGCACCTGCTCATTTAGAATAAATGCTCCGATCAATAGTACTCCTGGTACCAAGGATTTCAATATTAGACTTACTGGATATTTCACCTAACTTACTAGTCCCAGTACGGTTAATCCGTACTGGGATTTAATTATAAAAACTTTATATTAATTTCACCATATATAGCAGGAGGGCGTGTATAGAGAATGGATAATGAGTTAATAATGGAAAAGTTGTGGTCTCCAGAAAGAACACAGGCATTTATTTGGTATGCCATCAATGAAGATGGAAGTAAGATATTTGAGTATGATCTAAATAATAATTCTAACAGATTTGATGATCTTGATAAGACTAAAGTAAAAGAGTTCGGATTTATTGGTCTAGGAGGAAAGTTATTTCTCAATGTAGAAAATGGGGTAATAACTTTAGACGGAGATAGGGAGTTGAATTTATCTCTATTTGATAGAGATAAAGGAGAGACTATCCAAATTACAAAAAATAAAGATATAGATTATCACAATTTCTTTGAAATGAAACAACTCTCATGCAACTTTACATTCAATTCTGAAACTAATGAGATATCTAATGGATCTGAGAGTTACATATCAGCATTTATATTTGGCTACAGTGGATCAATATCTCATGATAACTATAAATTCAAATTCAAATACAACTATACTCTAGATATGGTAAGAGGAATGAATACAGCGAATTTCGGATTAAAGTGCAATAGAAAATGGATAGGAGATATATCTCTATCTTGTCTGGCAAATGATTTCGTCAAAGATTCTGTTTGCATATATCCAAACAAGAAAGACTATACATGGTTTAGTATAATAATATAAAAAAAAAATAGCCTCATGAGCATAATAGCTCATGAGACTGTTTGTGTATATTTTTTTTTACTCTATCTTGTATTTGTCCCAATGACTGGAAAGATACCGATTCCTTTCAGTATCAATCTTCTCTCCATACATGATCACATAAAGTTTCTCTTTAAGAAACAATGCTGCTTTATATACAGCAAACGCACACACCGCTACTCCTACTAAGAACACAATACTACCAATCAGATCAAACATGGTTCTCACTCCTCAGCTTTCTTTTCTTTATCTTCTTTGTTCTTCTTCTTCGAGATCTTCTTAATTTTTGGGAATCCATTCAAGTTGGAGAAATCCAAACATGGGATGATTACTCCTAATGCTACTTCTTCTCCCATTTCAATACCAATTGGATATGGGGAAATATTTTGAATAACAAGTTTAATCTCATCATTATTCCAAAAATTCATAATGGATACATTCAATCCATATACCTGCTTTTCTGGAATAGATGTAACTTGCAGCATACAGGAAATCTTGCTCTTCTTTCCAAGCATATCAGGAGCTGCTATATCAAGGTCTTTAAACACAAATCCTGCAGGAATAACAACATGCTCAAATGGAGGAAGCATGAATCCAACAGGAGAGTAGAATGCAAACTGATTCTTTCCTTCTAAGATAGCAGGAGTTTTGATCTCGTCATAATCCTTTCTATCAATACCAATATATCGTTGCATTTTATCAAACGAAATTTTTTCTAATACAGCCACTATTACCACCCTTTCAAAAATAGTTGGAGAGGATTTTACTCCTCTCCAACTATATTGTATTGTATGTTTAACGGCTATGCTTAAATCATTTACCAGTGGAACCAATACCACCAGTTCTGGTTTTTGTTGGAGGGATTTCTCCTCCAAGAACCTCGAATAACATCACAACCCCTTGGCAGAATTTATCTCCCTTTTTGATCTTGAAATTTTTATCAGATGAGAAAGAGATAAGGATATGACCTTCATTATTCTCATTACCATAGTAATCGTTATCGATTACTGGAATGGTATTGGAAAGCTTCATGCCATACTTAAACCCAAGAGATGATCTTGGAAAGATAGTAAGATACTGAGAGACATAATCAAACTGTACCTTAATTCCAGATGGAATTACGTAAGTCTCTCCAGCCTTCACATCAATATCACATGTGGAAAAGAAGTCATATCCGGCAGAATAAGTTGTTGATCTTCTGGGGATGATGATATCCTCATAATCACCATATTTTCCGCCAAATTTATTCCATTCAGATTCGGAAACTTTCTCAAACATAAAAATCCTCCCTCATAACTGCACCAATTACGGTATAGTTACAACAATAAAATTTACCATTTACGAGCTTAAACCATAGCATCAAATCAGATACCAAGATACTCGAATAAACAGTTGAAAATATACGCAAATTGATCTTTTGTGGTGGCATCATATCTTGGAGTAAATTTAACACTGAATCCTTCCATCCTCTTATTATAATCAGATACTGTTTCAGATTCTGTGTTTTTGATCATCTCACGCATATCTTTCTTTCTTACATTAGCCCCAGCTGCTCCTGGATGACCACCACCACCAAAATACTTCTTCATGAAGTTTCCAAGATTCTTCTTCTTGATCTCATCGGAATCTGAAAACATTGAGAAGATTACAGAATATGGATTGTTGGTATTCATCAAACAATATACCGTATTCTTAGCTTTGGGCTTATATGGATTGAACCGAATAGAAGAACCTTTGCCTTCCATTCCAACGACCTCATAATCCCCAATCTTCTTTCTGTAAATGCATTCTGAATCATAGAGAACTTTGTTTTTCTGTTCATTGATATCGAAGAGTTTATGCCCAATATTAATAATATACAAGGCCCATTCGTAATTATCAAACCAAGTACAATCAATATTTTCGCAAGCATCTTCCGTATTGCAATCAATGAACTTGGGCACATAATCTTCTTTCAATGGAGCAAGATTTGCAATATGATCTTCGTCATAGAACAAATACATCCAAGTTCCATCTTCTGCTCTCATATGCCCCATATCGTAGTAATACTGATTAAGGTATACTGATGCATTGTTGTATACATTCGGATACTGTTTATCCTTTTTTGTATCATATACAGATACTACGTCTGTGAGCATATTAAGAACCAATGTATAAATCGATACATCAAAACAATCCCTAAATACCAGACGGCACAGAAGGGCAGCGCTTACAGAAGTATTTACAACCAAAGCCACTTTAGATTCAGACTTTTCATCTTCAATCTTCTTTTTCAAAGAATTGAAAAGAGAAAGAGATGTAGCATGATGATCAATCCAGATAAAATAATCCGGAATAGTCTCTGGACAAATACTAAGATCTGTCTCAATGAGGCATACTTTATTGCCAGTATTCTGAATATCGGCAATAGTATCTTCTACGTCTTCTTTTCTCGAATAATTGATTCTGAGAAATTTAGTGGTTAATGGAAGAGGATGAACGTAGCTGTCAATAGCTGTTTCTGCAACAGATGCGGAACAATCTCCATCCATATCAGTATGATGAGCAAACAAAAAGACAATATTGTTTCTGTTGTCTTTCAATTCATCCATCAGATCTTTAAATGGAATATTGGAATAATAAGCAGATTTGTCCTCAAAAGACTGCTCTTTATGAATGATATCATTCTTATCATTGCTTTCTTTCAAGCATTCTTTAATCTCTTCATAGATCAAATCTGCTTTCTTATCAATAGAAGCTAATTCAATATTGATCTTTTCCATATCCATATCATATATTCTCCTCTCATTTACCATTAACTCTATTATTGATAATGGTATCATCAAACTCCATCACAACCAACTTACCGCTTGGGGTTCTTTCTTTCTTCGGTTTATTCTCGAACAATGAATACGATTCTGGCGTATAAACAGGTGTGATAGAATCGATTACGTCTTTCTGCGTTGGAGTCTCATCCCATAATATCTTGTTCTTGATGTTTTTGAGATTTACTTCAACTTTGTTTGGAAGGGTATTGAGTCCAAACCTCAAAATACCTTTTGCTATAGCTTCAAAATCCATATACAGCTCCTCCTTTTTGTATCATGAAACAAAAAACAATGAGATGCCCATTGCAGGCATCTCACTATTATAATATATATATTACTCTTATTTTGAGAGTTTGAATGCAGTGCAAATACACTGGAACATCATGCACGCATCCTTATTGAATCCAATTGGATTCTTGTTGAAACTGTTGATGGAAAAGTCAATCTCTGAAAATTCTTTTGTGTTATGCATTTCATTCCAAAGAGACTCAATATTATCTTTCTTATATTTGAAATTGAGTCTATTTGCTCTTCCTACAACTCTAACGTCTTTTAAATGTTTTGCAAAATTGAGTCTGGAACATCCTTTACGCATACTAACAGTTACGGCAATACAAGTTTGATCATTCATACCAGAAATTTTGATAAGAATATCTGCATCGCTTACATATTTAGCGCATTTTATATCCGCCGTATAGCAGACAACTTTCAATTCGTCGATATTGGCTCTGTATGTGGTTGTTTTGCTGATGAGCAGATCGGATTTGATGATATCCAACCTATTAATCTCCCTTCCAACATCCAACACATAAAAGAGTGATTCTTCATCTACGAGAATATCATACAGCATTTTAATGTCTGTAAGATTCGTAGGAAGCTGGGATTTCATGTAACTACTGAGATATACACCTGCTTTCATCATAGAAGACTGCAAATCTAATTTGTTATGCACCAACGTGAAGTTATCAATAGCACTTATGATTTGCGCTGCCAATTCATTGAACTGTGTCTTTCTATATTGTGCTGTTGTAGCATATGTAATATAGACAGAACTATATTGATTGGTCGAGACAATAGAAAAGTCTTTATATCCCAATTTTCTATAGAGCCATTCGAGTTTATTATCATTCTCTATATCATTGCCATGGACTCCATGATGATCAATGAATACAGAGTACTGTGAAAATGCCATAAACTCATTTACCAATTTGGATGGAGATATATCCAATCCAATGGTAACTGTATTGCTGATATCTGTTCTTTTCAGTCTCTTATTCATCTCGAATGACAGATCCATGCCATGGAAATATGGGATAAAAATGACTTTTACATCATTGCCAAATGCTATATCATCTATGGTTTGTCCCATAATTGCTGCAGAGCCCATACCATCTGCATCATTATGATATACGATACATACTACTGTATCTCTACCATTCTTGATCTTATCAAGCATGGTTCTAGAGAAAATACCTGTTTTATCAAACAGCTTTGTAATCAGAACAGAAACAAAGTTGTTTGAATTTTTAATATGAGACATTACACCTCCCCAATTCAAATACTGTCTTTCACCTCTTTTGAGCATCGGATGAACTACATTACTGAGCCTCTCTAATGTCTCGATAAATGTTTCATCCTCAAAATGCAATCTGGACAGCTTCTTACAATCTTCTTTTAAAGATTCTTTGTTTAACGCTGGAACTGCTTGTTGTAAATCTTCCATAGTTTCCTCCTTTATGGTACCTTAACAGCATCATTTTCACTTTTATAGTATATCATTTTACGACATATTTGTAAGGTCTGATAATTTGTATTTTTAGAGTCGGACTTAGATAAAAATACAATCAGATCTTAAATGGCTTGGCATGTGTTGATCTTGGCCTGTAGTTGCGAGTCCTCCTAGATTAACTGTTGTTATCATACCTCCTTTGAGCAATGTTTCTTTCCCCTAGAGAAGCTAGCTGATATTGCTTTTCTTGACGTTACTGATACAACCGAACTTAGCTGGAGCAATTATGCTCCAGCTTACTTTTGTCAAAAAAAAAAGAGAGAGAGATTGCATACTCCCTCTTTTTTCTTATATTAAGTGTTTATCGTAATTATATTACATCTTCGTCGTAGATATATTCGAACATACCATCTGGAGCCACACATAAAACCCGTATATTTATGAACGGGTCCTCATCATCATATGCTCGTCTAGATTCGGTATACATATTGTACAATCTTTCTGCTTCATCATTCGCTTCTTCATCAGAAAAGGCTGTTCTGACTTGATAGTCGTTTGCGATTCTTATTATTATCAGATACGCTTCCTCTGCATTAACCTCTTCTACATCATTCTCTACTGTTCTTCCGTACCCAGCAATATTTTGCACTTCTTCAGGCAGAACATAGACTGAATCCGGAACCATTTTGGCTCCGATAAACCTTCCATCTTCAAACTGTTTCACTAACTGCATAATGCATTCCTCCTTTTTCATATTTATAGTATATAAATTTACGTCGCATTAATAACAAAAAAAAATCCCATCTCCATATGGAGATGGGAACTATTTTAGAACTCATACTGAGAAATATCAAGACCCTGAATGAGAGAGAACTTATCATCATTAGCTTTTCTCATAGCAGCAATCTCTGAATCAATATCCTGAGAAGTATAACGAATAAGTTTTCTATTCTCAGGAGTTAAAGTGCATACACCAAGCTCTTGTGCTTCCATAGAACCCAAACCTTTAGTGCGTTCTACATTCTTAGGCTCAGATTGCTGGAAGATTGTTAGCAATTCGTACAATCCAATTTTCTTTCCATCTAGAATGTACTGCTTATCAGATGCATCCAGGAATGGAATCAATACATTGAACTCATTAACCAACTGCTGATTGAGGATGATTGTATGCTGCTTCTCAAATGCTAATCCATCTACTATAGTGAATCCATTTTTCTGATACACAGTAAGGAATCTATACTTGGATTCAATGGCTTTCTTGAATTTAGCATAAGAGAGATTTCTATTCAGAATAATATCTTCGAGTAATATCGGGTGAATAGCATAGGTGGTGCTAATGTTATTCATGAACTCCATATACCGATAGTTCTCATTGATTATATTCTGAGTTTGGGAAGCGGTGTAATGCTTCTTTGTCTTTATATTGAGCAGTGTATGAATAAGAGAGAACTGCTTCTGGACGTACTTATTGAATTCTGCTTTATCAGTATAATACTTCCAAGTCGATTTTCCCTTATTCACATGATACAATGGAGATACACCAATGTATACTCTACCTGCCTCGATAAGTGGTTTGCAGTACAATAAAAGGAAGCGTAATACTAGTGTACGGAT